>FTBH01000012.1_pt1 | contig 21039 bp, 17 predicted proteins | sample 1639321 | NCBI WGS metagenome assembly FTBH01 (sample SAMEA3914864, study PRJEB12502) | metagenome | biome: forest; material: soil | place: USA | collected 2012-03-12 | depth 0.3 m
CAACTCGAGTGATTTCGGGGCATCCCTGGAGCGCACCGTTGGGGTCTGCCGACCAACCGGGGCATCTGCTACGTTTGATTTGCCCTCGGATTCAGCGCGGGTCGCGTAGATTCAAGGCCTTGGTTTCTTTTGCGAATCGAAACCCAACTCGGCGCGCGCCGAACGATCGCAGTCCCCGGAAACACAAAAGGCCCCGTGACCGAAGTCGCGGAGCCTTTGTCGTTAGAAAATGGTGGAGGTGGCCACTTCGGTCGCCCACATCGATCGGCTCTCGCCGATCTTCGAAGAACGGATTCACTCGGCTCATCCATGAGCCTCGCCCTGCGGGCGCGCTCCTACCGTCGCGCGTGCAATTCGGCCATCATGGCCGAATCGTCGAACCGAGCGCGCTCCGCTTGCCGCGGTTCTCACCGATACACCCCGCAAAAACAAAAGGCCTCGACTCTTTGAGTCGAAGCCTTTTGTTTTGGTGGAGGTGAACGGATTCGAACCGATGACCCCCTGCTTGCAAAGCAGGTGCTCTACCAACTGAGCTACACCCCCGATTCCAAGTGGATTGACGCCTGGATAGCATGCTAGTTTTTCATGACGCAAGGAGATTCGGCGAAATATGGAAACGGTCGTCAAGAAGCTCGAAGAGCTGCTTTTGGAAGGCGAAAACCCTCCTCCGGTGGAGTGGCAACTCCGCGCTATCTTGAGCGAACAGTGCCTATCTTACGTCGCCTGGAACACGCGCGCGCGCGAAGCTGTGCTCATCGACCCCAAAGTCGAAGACACGAAGACTTATTTCGAGCTCGCCAAAACGCTCGAGGGCTATGTCTGGCTCGGCGTGATCGATACGCACACGCATGCCGACCACGTTTCTTCGGCCGCCGAAGTGGCGTCCCGCCTTCAGGCGCCGCTGGTGATGCACGAGGCGGCAATGACGGCCAAGGCCCAGATTCTCGTCCGCTCCGATTGCCAGCTGCCTTCCCATGCGGCCCCGCTCCAGATCATCGTCACTCCCGGGCATACGCCGGACTCGCTGACTCCGATCTGGGGGCCTTTTCTCTTCGGCGGCGACACGATCCTTTTTGGGGACACGGGGCGGGACGATCTGCCCGGCGGAGATCCCGAAGCGCATTACCGGAGCGTGCAGGCTATCAAGGCGGTGGCCAAGCCGAGCATGATCCTTTTGCCGGGACATGATCACAAATTCGGTCGCGCTTCGAGCTGGGCCAAGCAGCTCGAGGTCAACGCGAGCTTGACCCAGTCGCATGAGGATTTCGTTCGCGAAGCGAGCGCCTTCGATGCGCCTCCACCGGCCAAGCTCAAAGAGTCGCTCCGCAAGAACTTCAAATAGCAGGACCTGGAATCGGCTTTGCACTGTCATGACCTATGGCAGAAGAAGAGAAGCCCAAGCGGCCCGAAATCCATCCTCAGCCGAGCCCGCAGATCCATCCGGAGCGCAATCCCCCGGATTTTCAGCCGGCCAAGAGCCCGGATATTCAGCACGGCTCCGGCGAGCCCGAGGTTTTTCCGCAGAAATCCCCCGACTCAACTCCCGCCCGTCCGCCCGAGATCAACCCGCTCAACGGCTAGCGTTTCTCGCTTGGGGAGCTGGACCACGAAGCGCGTATTGGGGCAAGAGGTGTCGATGAAGATCCGTCCGTGATGTTGTTCGACCAGCCTTCGCGAGAGCGTGAGACCCAGGCCCGTGCCGGCGCCTGCGGGCTTGGTCGTGAAGAAGGGTTCGAGTATCCGTTCGCGAAGCTCGGAGGGGATCCCGGATCCGCTATCGGTCACGGAGAGCTCGACGAAATCCCCGAGGTCTTTGGCTTCGAACCGAACCCACCTTTGGTCGAGGCTCGAGACTGCGTCGATGGAGTTACCGATCAGGTTGACGAGGACCTGGCAGATCTGCGTCTTGCGGCACTCGGCCTTCAGTTTCAGGTCAGGGGTAGCGGCCCGGATCTCGACATTCTTATCGGCCGCTTTGGAGCGTGTGAGCTCAAGAGTGTCTCTGAGGATCTCGGCGATCGCGACCCGCTCGATCGGATCGTTGAAGTCCCTGCGGGAAAAGGACTTCAGGCTCCCGACGATGCGGTCGACGTGCCGGACCATCTCGTAGATCTGATCGGCGCTCTTGTAGACTTCCGATGGCTTGAGCTTTTCCGCGCTCGCCTTCTCCTTCAGGAGCTCGGCGCGCACGGAGATCACCGAGAGGGGGTTGCGGATCTCGTGCGCGATCCCCGCGGCGACCTCGCCCAAGGCCGACATTTTGGCGGATTGAATCGTCTCGATCCTCGAGTTTTCGAGGTCCTTCTCGACATCGCGGATGTGAGTGATGTCGCGGATCGCTCCGATCAGCACGTTTCGCCCTGAGGGGTCTCGGGTCGTGGTCTTCTTGATCAGGACGGTGCGGTCGCGGCCTTGAGCGTCGCGGAGCACTTCCTCGTTTTCGGTCGGCGTGTCCCAATCAAGGTTGGAGCCTCCGATCGCCTGCTCGTTCGGCTGGCCCAGGAGGTCGCAAAATGTCTGGTTGACCATGAGCCAGCGGTGATTCTCATCTTGGACGAAAACGGGGTCGGGAATGCCGTCAATGACGGCCTTGAAGAACTCGATGCTCGAGACGGCGGCGCGAACCATGGGGCGGAAGATCAGGAGCGCTTCGACCGCCAGGAGAAACAAAGTGAGCGCGAGAAGCGCGGTCTCGAGATTTTCGAGAAGGGCGGTTTCGCCTTCGCTTTCGATCTGATGGAGTCGAACCGCATCATTGAGCCGACTGATCATCGGGCCGGGGGCAATCTCCAGGATCTTTTTCAGCGTGGGATGATCCAGGCGCTGCTCTTCGGGAGGAAGCGCTCCCCAGGTCTTCAGCAGCCGGATGTAGTCGCGGAGCATCGGATCCAGCGCGTCCGGTTCGTTGAAGTAGAGCTGCTGGAGCGAGGGAGAGGGACGGCCAGGCAGTCCTAACTCGGGATTGCCGTGCAATAAGCTCTCGTGGGCTTGCTCGAGGGACGCGATGGTGTCTCCCATGTCCTTTCGCGCGGCGTCCCGATCCACACCTGGTGGCTGGGATGCGAGCTCCAAGGCATGGAGTGCCGCCTTTTGCGAAAGGTAGCGCCTCTTGCCGGAATAATTGACGACTGCAGCGCTGGAGCGATGTCGGCTGATGACGTTTTTCAATACCAGAAAGGATGAAACGCTGAGCGCGGCGATGAGGGACAACGCGATGACGTATCGAAGCGTGAGCCTTCTCGATGAAGGAGGGGGTGAGGGCACCAGAACTACTTACTGGGACCGCCGGGCTGGTGCAATTAAATATCACTCTTCGAGCCTTCGAAGCATGCGATCCGCCTCGGGCGCGTTCCAGACTTCGAGAACTCCTTGTGAATTGCGGATGGCGACCTCGTCTTTCGCGATGCGGACCAATCGACCCGAGTCCGCCAGCACGACGTTGTCCCCGGGCTGAAAGCGCTTGAAGCTTCGCGTGGCGGGTTCGTAGCGATAGTCGAAGCGACCGTAATCGGAGTCCGGGACGAGAACTCGCACGATCTCATACCGGTACTGATAATGACCTTTGAGGAATCGCCCGCCCGCGGGCGCGGCTCCGCCGAGGAGAATGAAGCGCAGGCCGGAGTCCGAAACGAAAGTCGACGGATCCCCGGCCGAAGGGGACGCGTGGAACGTGGCGTTGGCGCCGTCTTCAGTGACGGCTACCAGCTCGCAACTGTCGGCGGCGCAGGTAGCGCCCGCCTCGCGAAGCAATGGCCCGAAGCGGACGATTTCGTCCGCGAGGCCGGCCTTGGCGTTGAAGAGGGCGAGCCCTACCGTCATGGCGAGAGCGGCTACGTGTTTCATCCCTCTATTTTATCGCGACCGAAGTCTCCGCGAAATCAGGTCACGAGGGACACAGGTCAAGTTTACTCCACGCGGAGCGGAACCACGGGGCCTTTGAGCTGGGTGGCGAGACCCTGCTTCTTGGCCTGATCGCGGTACTCGCGCTGCTGGTCTTCGAACGATTTGGGGCCGTTGAAGAGGAACTGGTGGTTCAGCGCGCCGTTGAGCAGCAGGTCGACCTGGGTCGGCGCCTTCTGCGCGATGCTCTTGAGCTGCGCGTGCGTGAACCGGATGACGTGATAGTGGAACTGGCGCTTCTGCGCGATCAGGGGCGCGCCGACGCCGAGGCTCGGGACGATCATGCTCGTGAAGGCCTTGAAGCCATCCACCGGCGGTTTCTCGAGGATCTCGCGCGGGATGTAGACGTAGTGGTGGTGAGGAAACTTGAAGAGCGTCGAGATCGCCGGGCTCGAGCCGTCGGGGATCGCGCCGTTGAGGAGATCCATGCTGGGATCAGCGTCTTTGGCGAAAGCTTTGAGCGCGAAAGACGGGAAAGTCCATCCCGCGGCGAGAATGAGCGAAGAACCCTTGATGAATTGACGACGATCCATATCGTGCCTCCAGGCCGGTCTTGGGCCGTTGGGTCTTCTAACAGAGGGAGGGCTGAGTGTCAACGCGATGCGTTACGTTGGTGATTCCCGTGATACCGCTGGGTCCTGCCATCGAATTGGCGCTTAATATGTCGATTGAAAAACCGATTCTTGAACTTCGCGAATCCGAATCGCGTGCTAGCCTAATAGACTGAAAAACCACGGAAAGGATTCCTGATGAAAACCCCGAACACGAAGTTCGCGCTGACTCTTGTCGGCGCGCTGGCCCTGTCCGCGCAGTTGGGATGCGCGACGAACGCCGTCACCACCTCGCATGTCGAACGCGATATCGCCGCGGACTTCTCGCTTCCCAAGCTCCCCGAATCCGAAAACCTCTACGACCTGAACGACATTTCCAACCAGAGCACCTATTACAGCTTCATGGAAGACACGGTGACTCCCGAGCTCAAGCGCCTCGCCAACGAGGACAAGAGCCGCAAGTCCAACGAAGACGCGCTCGCCGCGGGCAAAGGCATTGGCGTCAAGCTCGATGAGATCAACTATAACTTTCACGTCAACTTTCCCGACGGGGACCAAGGCGGCCGCAGCTACGGCTGGACCAAAGGGCAGGTCGGCGACTGGTCGGACAAGATGTACCTGACGGAGCTCGGAAAGATCATGACCGCGGACGACGCGGACGAACTCTCCAAGTTCTACACCGTGATCATCCAGGTGCTGGGCGCGAGCAATCCAGCCGGCATCTCCGATCTCAACGGCGACACCCAGCGCGTGGCCAATAACTTCCTCGCCATCTACACGGCCGAGGAGTACCGCGCGATGGTCGGCAAATCCAAGTGGGACGACGCGCTCCTGCAGGTCACGATGCTCGGCGCGTTCCACGGCGGACAGGAGACCTTCACCAAGTATTATCTCGGCAAGTTCTCAAACAAGTCCAAAAAACAGGCGCCGGGCGTCTATAAAGGAAAAGTCCGCGCCGCGAGCAAGGACGCCGATTTCACCGACTACTGGCAGTTCAGCGCCAACGAGACTTCCAAGCGCAGCGGCATCAACTTGACCCGCGGCGATTTCGAGAAGATGGGCAAGGCGCTCACGTCGTATTACGCTGACGGGTCCCACCGTTCGAACATCAAGGCGATCCAGAAGATCGTCGGTGACAGTCCGAACGTCATCAAGAGCATCTCGACCTACTTCACTGACGGCAATGCCGAGGTCGATCAGACCGATGAGCTCGCCAAGAACGTGGCCAAGTTCCTCGTCCAGGTCAACAAGGACGCCAACAAGATCACCGAAGCGCTCAATAAAGACGACGAGAGCGACGAGTAATCTCGGCCTCTCGCCCGGCGAGAGGCCAGTGTTTTGGGACGGCGCCCGGCTTTGGCCGCGGCGCCGTTTTCATTTCTGGGGTTCGAGGATGCCCAGGCTCCGCGCCAACTCGATGAGCTGCGTTTGAGCTTCTTGCACTTCGGAGAGTCGGCGCTTGCCGAGGGATTGAAGCGTCTCCTGGAGCGACTGCGCCCGGCGCGCGGGCAGGCATTTCAGGATCTTCGCTTTGAGCTCGTCGGACGCGGTTTTGAGCGCCAGGGCCAGGGGTGTGTCCTGCACCTGCGAGAACAAGCGTTGGAGAAAGGGCTCTTCGATCTGCAGCAGGTCCTCGAACTTGAAGAAGAGCTTGCTCAGTTCGAGCGCGAGCGAAGGGTCCTCGCGAGCGACGTTGGCGATCAGGCGGTCGCGTGAGGGCTCGTCCATCGCTTTCAGGGCTTGAGAGAGCTCGAGGATTCGGGCTTGGCGGTCTTTTTTCATGAGGTTCCTGGTTCAGAGGCTGCTGCCCTTTCGTAATCCGCGCTCAAGCTTGGCCAAGGCGGCTTCCACATCCCTGATTTCTTGCGCATTCATCCCTTTGAGAGCTTCTCGAGTCTTTTGGTCGCCGAACTGATCGAGTTGCATGAGTAAAGCCTTGCCTTCGCGTGTAAGGGCGACGCGTTTGGATCTCCCATCTTCGGGGACTTCCCCATAGGCAATGAGCTTCTGTTTGTGGAGACGAGCGAGAAATCGGCTCGTGGTGGACTTGTCGATACGCAGGGTCTCCGAAAGGGCTTTGGCGACCGGTGCCTCAGCCTCTTTGATCGCAAATAGGACTTGGCTCAGGGCGTACGTAATCCCGAACCGTGTCCAGGTCTTTTCGTCAAAGACGCCATAGCTCTGATTAAGACCCCGGATGCTTTTCCGAATGTTCCTGATGAGTTGATCGCTCATTTGGACATAGTTGCATAATACAACTATATTGGCTATACTCATCTCTGGTATGAATGATTTAACGGTCAAGGTCGCAGCAAATCCCGAAGATCAGTCCCTCTGTCGAGAGGTGCGGCGCCAGGTCTTCATCGAGGAGCAGGGCGTGCCCGCGTCGATCGAGATCGACGAGTACGAAGACAAGGCTGATCATTTTCTCGCGCTGTTTGATGGCAAGCCAGTTGGGGCGGGGCGCATGCGAATCAAGAAATCTTACGCCAAGTTCGAGCGCATCGCGGCGCTTAAGGAAGTGCGAGGCACCGGGGTCGGGCGCAAGATCATGGAGCTAATGCAGGTTCATGCGCGACAATACTATCCTGAGTACCTGCCAGCGATGCACGCGCAGCAAGATGCCGTAGGTTTTTACCAGAGGCTCGGTTGGGTGGCTGTTGGTGGCACGTTCTATGAAGCGGACATTCCGCATCGAGTCCTCATCCTGCCTCCCGAGGATTCCTCGACTATCCAGCGTCTTCGTCTTTGGCAGGACTCAGAGGTCCGCGAAGATATCAAAACGTATCTCCGGACGAGATAATGGCCTTTCAGCCTGAAATCTTGGAAGGCGCAGCGCTTATCATTTAAAAATTCGCGAAGCATTGCATCAGGGGATTGATTCATTTACTTTTAAATGGGGGAATCATGAATCGATTAACTCTGACACTCGGATTGTCAGTGGGGGTCTTTCTTGCTGTTTCACCGCTCTTCGCCGCGACTTACTATGTAAGTTCAGGGGGCGACGACGCGAATACGGGAATTGACGTGACCCACGCGTTCAAGACCGTAGGCAGGCTCAACAAGCTGCAGCTCGTCCCGGGCGACCAAGTCCTCTTCGAGGGCGGAAAGGCCTTCAAGGGTACTCTCTACCTGGACTCGCGCGGCGGCGGCACGGCTGCCCAGCCGGTTGAGATCGGCACTTACGGAGAGGGCCGGGCGACGTTGATTGCGGATTACAACGAAGACGGGATCCTGATCCACGAGAGCTCGGGGTATCTGATCCACGATCTGGTGGTGACGGGCGTTGACCCGAGCACTGACCGAAAGATGACCATCGGCAACGGCGTGCATCTCACTTCTTACGACTCGAGCGTCAAGACGGGCGCGATCATCTTGCGAAATGTCGAGGTGAGCGGCTTTGGGGGGCAAGACTCCAACGAAGCCCGCTTTGGCACGGGTATCTTGCTCGACAACTACGAGAAGGGCGGGGTTCTCGAGGATATCACCCTCGAGCAGGTCAGCTCGCATGACAATCAATTGGGCGGACTGCGTTCGCTTTCGATGACCGGGTACCGACACAAGAACATCACGGTGCGCGGATCGAGCTTCTATCAGAATCAGGGCGCAGCCGATCCTTCGGGCAATACCGGCAGCGGCATCAATCTGGCCTATGTGAGCGGGGTTTTGGTCGAAAAATCCAAAGCTTGGGAGAATGGCGCGCTCAACCTGGGCAACGGCGGTCCGGTCGGGATCTGGGCGTGGAACGCCGACCATGTCGTTTTTCGCGGCAATGAGTCGTACCGCAACCACACGAGCAGCGAGACGGATGGCGGGGGATTTGACTTCGATGGCGGGGTCACCGACTCTGTCATGGAGGGTAATCTCTCGTACGAGAACGACGGGACGGGCTTCCTGATCTGCGGAACCCAGGAGCTCGGTCCTTCGTCCAATATCGTCATTCGCGGTAACGTGAGTATCGATGACGGGCGCAAGAACAGCTACTCGTCGGCCATGATCTTTGACCAGGTCAATGACAGCAGGTTCGATGACAACCTCTTCATCATGCGGTCGGCGACGCCCGCTTCGCTTTTGGTTTCGATCCTTTATTGGAGAGGCGCGAACGTCAAGTTCGCCGGCAACCACTACATAGCCGATGAATCGAAACTAAAAGTGAGCATCGTCGACAGCCCGACGCCGGAGGGGCTCGAGGCGTCGAGCGAAGGCACCTACTCGGGACTTACTCCGATGTCGCAGCCGCCGAAGCGGGCGCGATTTTTAAAATAAGCGCCTGAGGCTGGAGGCCGGGTGCCCTGGCCTCCAGCGAGACGTGGCCTGTGGCGCTCGGCCGCAGGATGGCGAGCGCGCGGCCTTGGAAGAGCTTGCGCTCGGGTCGCCTGAAGCTCGAGGGATCGACCGGGTCCGCATTGCAGACGGCCGCGAGCTCCCCGGTGCCGGCCGCGGCGAACGAGATCGGCAGCGCCGAGTCCGGCACGAGGCGGCCGCGCGCGTCCACGGCCTCGACGCTCACGTAGGCTAGGTCGTCGCTCGAGGCACGCAGGCTCGCGCGATCGCTCGAGAGCCTGAGCGCGACGACGGGGCCGGCGGTTTGATAGGAGACTGAGGCGCCGGCGCGGCCGTCTTCGGTCAGGCTCTCGGCGCGAAGCTCGCCGGGCGCGTAGGGGACGTTGAAGGTCGCCGCGAGATTGTCTTGCGAGACTCGCTGTGTGCCGATCTCGCGGCCGTTGAGCGTGAGCCTCACTCGCGGCGCGCGCGAGAAGATGCGAATTTGAAGGACGCGACCCTCTTGCCCTGGCCAGGTCCAGTGCGGGCGCTCGTCGGGCCATCCCCAGCCGCTCACGACCTCCTCGCGCCCTTCGGGTAGCGGCGCGTGCACCAGCATCTCGATCGGGCTCACGCCCCAGGCGACATCGCGGTAGTAGGACTGAGGCTTTCTGAAGCCGCAGATGTCGATGTCGCCCGAGTTGGAGAGGTGCCAGGGCCAGGGCTTGAGATAGCCGTCGAGCTCGCCCTTAAGGGAAGAGTGGCCGATTCCCGACTCGCCGATGTAATCCATCGCAGTCCAGACGAAATCGCCGATCACGTAGGGCTTGTGGGCTATATCGCGCCAGTTGATGTAGGCGTCTGACGGAAACGACTCCGTACCGAGCATGACCTCTTCGGGATGCCGGCCATGGTCGTATTCGTACCAGCCCAGTCCGTAGTTGTAGCCCGCGACGTCGACAGCCGAGAAGTAGCCGTCGAGCGCGTCTCCACCATGGACTGCGGCCACGGTGACGGGTCGGGTCGGGTCGAGCGCGCGGACGCGGTCGGCGAGGCGGCGCGCGGTATCAGCGGCGCGAGGCTCCGTTTCGTCGCGCACTTCGTTTCCGATGCTCCAGAGGATCACGCTCGGATGCCGCTGATCGCGGAGGATCATCGCCTCAAGGTCGCGTTCCCACCATTCGTCGAAGAACCGGTTATAGTCGTGATCCGTCTTGGCGATCTCCCAACCATCGAAGGCTTCTTCGAGAACGAGCATTCCGAGCCGGTCGGCGGCGTCCAGAAAAAGCGAAGACGGTGGGCCGTGGCTCGTGCGGACGGCATTGTAGCCCCGCGCCTTGAGGAGCTCGAGCGCGCGCTCTTCGGCGCGGCCGATGGCGGCCGATCCCAGGGCTCCGCGGTCATGGTGAATACAGCCTCCCTTGAGCTTGACGGTCTCGCCGTTGATCCGAAGCCCATGCTCCGCATCGACCTGAACGGTGCGGATACCGAAGGGCAAAATAGCCTCGGATCGGGCGGGATCGGAGAGTACGACGTGGGCCTTGTAGAGCGAAGGATGCGCGGGTGACCAGAGGGCCGGGTGCTCGATCGTCACCGTCTTCTGAAACTCGTGAATGGAGCGCGCGCTGAGATCGAGCTTAAACGGCAATCGCGCCACGACCTCGCCTCGCGGGTCTTGGAGCTCGATTCGGGCCGAAACCGGCTTCCTTTGCTTGGATTTGTTCGCGATCGTCACACTTAGCTGCAACTCGGCCTTTTGAGGCGAGGTGCTCAGCGTCCGCACCAGGACACCGTTTTCGGCTACGTGCACGCTCTCGTCGACCGAGAGCGAGACGTGTCGGTAGATCCCCGAGCCCGAGTACCATCGGCTGTTGCGGCCGTAATTACGCACGCGCACCGCGAGCGTGTTGGGGTGACCCGACGGATTGAGGTAGGGCGTGAGCTCGTATGAGAACGGCGTGTAGCCATAGGGATGGTTGCCCAGCGCGTGGCCGTTGATCCAGACGTCCGAATCCATATAGACGCCGTCGAATCGGATCGAGACTGAGCGCCCGCCGTCGGCCGCCGAAAGCGCGAAGGTCTTGCGGTACCATCCCGTGCCGCCGACGACGTGACCCACGTCGACGGAGCCGGCCGATGCGCCCGGATCAAAGGGACCGCCGCGCTTGACGGGCGCCAAGGCGTCGTAAATGCCGCCCACTCCGGGGATCGGCGAGTACATGCGGACGGAGATGACGTTGTCGCCCGCGTGCACGAGCTCGCGCGGCACGGGGTAGGTGCGCTGGCGCTGGTAGACGCTGTTCCAGTAGGTTTCGAGCTGCTCCGGAAATCCTTCGTCATGTCCCAGGTGCACGCCGTTGCCGTCGCGGCCCACGCTCACGCCGTTGAAGAACGTCTCCTCCACTCCCAGGACCGTGCCGAGATCGAGCTGCAGGTCGCGGCCGGCGGATGAGGGCGGTATGAAGAGATGTCTGCGATACCAGCCAAATCCCGTGCGCTCTCCGCCCCAGCGCGCGGGCAACTCGATCTCGCGCCAGGCGCCGTCGTCGAAATCAGGGCTGGTCCAACGGAGATCGTCGCCTTCGCTGAATCGCCAGATCCCGTCGCGCGGGGAGAGAACCGGCAGGTCGTCCTCTTCGCGCGGCGGAAGGTCTTCGATGCTCCAGTCGTGCGGCAGCCCTACGTTTCGCCAAGTGCGGTCGTCGTAGCCAGTGGCCTCGGCGCCGGGCGCGTCGCCGCGGTGAAAACGCCAGCCCTCATCGAAGGGCCGCTCCGCCGCCGCGACGGGCGCGAGGCGGAGAAGCCCCGCGACCAGCGCGGTCGTTTTGGCCAAACGCAAGGCCTTCACGGATCAACCTCTGAAATACAAGTACGCGGCCGAGATGCACACCAGGATCAGGATGGAGCCCCAGACGTCGAAGGCGTCCCAGCTGTGCTTGGTATGCGCGAGATCGTGCTCGGCTTCGGTGCCGTAGGCCAGGCCGCCGATCGTCGCGAGCTCGGGCGCGGGAGTGGCCAGGCTGACGACAACCATCACGATCGCCGAGACGACCGTGATGAGCACGCTGAAGTACTGGAAGTAGATGTTGTTGATGATCCAGAGCAGGGAACCTTGGGGATATCCGTGCTCGAAACCCGGCAGTCCGAGGGTGACCGGCGTGTCCACGAGCATGCGGAAGAGTCCGAGCCCGAAGCCGACGATCATCGCCCAGAAGCAGCCGTGGGCGTTGAGGCGCTTGAAGAAAACGCCGAAGAAGAACACGACGAAGACGGGCGGCGCCAAGTAGCCTTGGATCGACTGGAGGTAGCCATAGAGACCGTGAGCGCCTTGGATCACCGGAATCCACGCGAGCGCGATGAGCACCATGACGACGGTGGCGGTGCGGCCGGTCCTGACCATCTCGCTCTCGGTGGCTTTGGGTTTCCACTTCTGGTAGATGTCGACCGTCCAGAGTGTCGCGCAGGCGTTGAAGACGCCGGAGAGCGAGCCCATGAGCGCCGACAGGAGGCCAGCGACGACGATGCCGCGCAGGCCGGTCGGCAGCAGATGCTTGACCATCATCGGAAACGCCGCTTGGCCGACGTGGGCGACGGGCCTGCCGTCGGGCCCGACCATGCTCTCGAGGCCTGGCACTTTGCCGCTCTTGGCGAGCGCGAAGGCGATCAGGCCGGGGATGATGAAGAGATAGACGGGAAAGAGCTTGAGGAAGGCCGCGAAGATGCTTCCGCGACGGGCATGGGTCTCGTTCCGGGCGCCGAGCGCACGCTGGACGATGTACTGGTCAGTGCACCAGTACCAGAGACCGATGATGGGCGCGCAAAACAGCATTCCGAGCCAGGGGAAGTAGTCGTTGAAGTACCAGGCGATTCGACCGGATTCCTTCACGGGCTCCCAGGTGCCCGTCATTCCGGGAGGGATGAGCGGCTTCCAGAGGTTGAACATGTCGGAACCGCAGAGCTCCTTGAGCGCGCTCCAGCCGCCGAGCTTGATCAACCCGTAGCCTGTGAGCAGCGTCGAGCCGAAGATCAGCACCACGCATTGGATGGCGTCGTTGTAAGCCACGGCGCGCATCCCGCCCAGGACCGTGTAAAGGCCGGTCAGTACAATGACCGCGATCGAGCCGATCCAGAAGCTGTTGAGGTCGAAGCTTCCGAGATGAAAGTGGACTTCCGGGAGCAGCGTGGAGAAGACCACGCCGCCGGCGAAGATGCCGACAGCGATCTTGGAAACGACGAAGGTGATGAGCGAGACGATCGAGAGCGCGTAGCGCGAGCCGACCGAGAACCGCCGCTCGAGAAACTCAGGCATCGTGAAGACCCGCGAACGCATGTAAAAGGGCACGAAGACCCAGGCCAGCATCAGGAGGCACCAGGCATGGAGCTCATAATGCGCCATCGCCACGCCGTCGACCGCGCCAGAGCCGGCGAGACCGACGATATGCTCGGAACCGATGTTGGACGCGAAGATCGAGGCGCCCACGATCCACCAGCCTAGGTTGCGGCCGGCGAGGAAGAAGTCGTCGGCCGTGTCTTTGCCTTTTTTGATCACCCAGTAGGCGACGGCCGCGAGCATGCCGAAATAGATGACGATCATGACCCAGTCGAGCGTGCTTAAGGTTGTCGTATCCGTATTCATGCGTGAAATCCCTCCGAGTTCAGATGACCGATAAAAAACTGGTAGATGGTGGTTGATTTGAAGGCCTCGCCGGGTAGCAGCCGCGTGGAGGGGAAGCGCGGATGATGAGGCGAGTCCGGAAAATGTTGAGTTTCCAGGCAAAGCGAAGAGTTTCCGAGGTGGTTGCCCGTATAGAGCTGCAAGCCGGGTTGATCGGTCAGGACCCGGAGCCTGCGTCGGCTGCGGGGATCGCGAAGCTCGGCGACGAGCTGGATGGCGCCGACCGGAGCCGGCTTGAGCGCGTAGCAATGGTCGTAGCCGTCCTCGTATCCTGCCGAGAGCTCGCGGATTCGCGAGCCGATGACGGTCGGGCGCCTGAAGTCGAGCGGGCCGCCGGTGATCGTGAGGATCTCGCCCGTGGGGACGCGATCGGGGCCTGTCGCCAAAACTGCCTCGGCGTGGATGGTGAGCTCATGATCGAGGATGTCCGTTGCTTCCGGCCCGCCCAGGTTGAAGTAAGCGTGGTTGGTGAGATTGATCACCGTCTCTCGATCCGTCGAGGCTTCGTAGGAGATCTTGAGCTCGTTTTGATCGGTGAGCTCGTAGGTGGTCGAAACGAGGAGGTTGCCCGGGAAACCTTCTTCACCGTCCGGGCTCAGGCGCGTGAAGCGAACGCGGCGGCTACCGGTGGTTTCAACTTCCCAATTTCGTTTGTCGAAGCCTTTGCGGCCCCCGTGCAGGCAGCTCGTACCCTCGTTGGCAGGGAGCGAGTAGGACTTGCCGCCACGATTGAGTCTCGCGTTCGAGATGCGATTGGCGAAACGCCCCATGACCGGTCCCGGGCTTCGGCAGATCTCGGTTCCGTCCGGAAGGACCAGGCTGAGCACCGAAGCGCCGAGCTCGGAGAAGGTGGCCTTCATTCCGGCAGCGCTGCTGAGGGTGAGGTTTGCGCCGTTCATGCCGATCGAGCTCAGGCCTGGGCCTCGGGCCGTTGCGAAGGAGCCTGCCCGTAATAGGATTTGGCGCCGTGCTTGCGCAAGAAGTGGCGGTCAAGCAGCGCGCGCGGCAGCGGTTGGACATCCGGGTTGAGCTGAATCGCCTTGAGCGTCATTTCGGCCACGATCTCGAGCGCGAAGGCGCTCTCGACCGCTTTGCGTCCCGTGGGGCCCCAGGTGAAAGCGCCGTGCCCGCGAACGAGCATCGCCGGCATGCGCGACGGATCGAGCTCGAGCTCGGACATGCGTTCGACGATCACGCAGCCTGTCTCCCACTCGTAGGCGCCCTCGATCTCGCGCGAGGTCATCGCGCGCGTGACTGGCACCTCGCCGTAAAAATAATCGGCGTGCGTGGTGCCGAGGCAAGGAATCTCCCGTCCCGCTTGAGCGAAGGAAGTGGCGTTGCGCGAGTGGGTGTGGACTACGGAGCGTACCTGGCTTGGATAAGCCAGGAAGATGCGGCGATGCGTGGGTGTATCGGAGGAGGGTTTCAGTTTTCCTTCGACCGTCTTTCCTTCCAGATCCAGCACGACGAGGTCATCCGGCGACATCTCGGTGTATGCCACGCCGCTCGGCTTGATGGCGAAAACACCGAGAGCCGGGTCGAAGACGCTCGCGTTGCCAAACGTCAGATCGATCAGCTTCTTCTCCGGAAGAAGCAGGTTGGCCTCGTAGCACTCCCGCTTGAGCTCCAGGTACGCGCTCACTCAGAATCCTTTCGGCGCGTTGAGGTGATAATAAACCTCGTCGTTGCGCAGCTGCCGGCGGAAGTCCCCGAGCTCCGTCTTGGCGTCGATGACGGCGAGCTCGATGCCCGCGATCTCGGCGAAATCGGCCAGGTGCTCTTGCGTGACGGCCGTGCTGAACGCCGTATGGTGACCGGCGCCTGCCTGGATCCAGGCTGCGCAGGCGGTTTTGAAATCGGGCCGGCATTTCCAGACGGCGCGAGCCACGGGAAGCTTGGGGAGAGGCTGCGGCGGCTTCACGACGTCGACCTCGTTGATCACCATGCGGAAGCGGTTGCCCAGATCGACGAGCGAGGCGTTGACGGCCGCGCCGGCCTTGGCGTCGAAGACGAGGCGAACAGGGTCGTCCTTGCCGCCGATGCCGAGCGGGTGGATTTCGAGCGAGGGCTTGCCGTCGGCGATGGACTCGCAGACCTCGAGCATATGCGCGCCGAGCACCAGATGCCCTTCGGGCGCCAGGTGGTAGGTGTAATCTTCCATGAAAGAGCAGCCGCCCGGCAGTCCTTCGCCCATCGTCTTGAGGAGGCGGGTCATCACGCTGAGCTTCCAGTCGCCTTCGGCGCCGAAACCGTAGCCGTCCTTCATCAGGCGCTGCACGGCCAGGCCAGGGAGCTGGCGGAGCCCGTCGAGCTCTTCGAAATTGGTCGTGAAACCCTTGAACCCGCCTTGCTCGAGGAAGCTCCTCAGTCCGAGCTCGATGCGCGCGCCGTAACGGAGCGACTCATGGCGATCGCCGCCTTTGCGCAGCTCGCGCGCGACGTCGTAGCGCTCTTCGTACTCCGAGCAGAGCTTTGCGATAGCCGAGTCGCTGACCGCGTCAGTCGAGCGCGCCATCTCGGCAACGCCATAACCGTTGACGGCGAAGCCGAATCGGGCTTCGGCGGCGACCTTGTCGCCTTCGGTCACCGCGACCTGTTTCATATTGTCGCCGAAGCGGGCGAATTTGGCACCCTGCAGGTCGTGCCAGCCGCGCGCCGCGCGCATCCAGGCGCCCATGCGCTCCTGCGTCTCGCCATCGGACCAGTGACCGACGACGACCTTGCGATTGAGGCGCAGGCGCGTGTGCAGGAAGCCCGCTTCACGGTCCCCGTGCGCGGCCTGGTTGAGATTCATGAAGTCCATGTCGATCTCGCCCCAGGGCAGTTCGCGGTTGAACTGGGTATGGAGATGCATGAAGGGCTTGGCGAGCGAGGAAAGCCCGCCGATCCACATGCGGGCTGGCGAGAAGGTGTGCATCCAGAGGACCAGGCCCGCGCACTCGGGCGAGCGATTTGCCTCCAAGCAGAGTCCACGGATCTCCTCGGGGGAGACCATCACGGGTTTGGCGACGAGCTTCAGCGGAATGCGGCTCGAGTCGCCGAGGGCCGAAACGATGGCCTGCGAGTTCGCCGCCACCTGCTTGAGGACGGCCTCGCCGTAAAGGTGCTGGCTACCGGTGACGAACCATATTTCGGGTTTCTTCATGGATCTGCCCCTCCTTGAGGCTGATGAGGTCCTTCATGACGCTCGAGAGATCGGCCGACTTGCTGACTCCTCCGAAAGAGTCGTGCAAGCGGCGGTACAGGCCGTAAAGCTCGTTGTAGACGCGGCGATTCTCAGGGATCGGCGTATACTTCAGCGCTTTGAGCGAAGTCATCTTACGCTGCGCTTCGGTGAACGAGGCGTGTCCACCTCGGGCCTCGCCTGCAAGCACCGCGGCGACGACCGCTGATCCGAGCGCGCAAGCCTGGCTCGAGCCTGCAACCGAGACTTCGCAGCCAAGGACGTCGGCATAGATCTGCATGAGCATCGGGCTCTTCTCGGCGACTCCGCCGGCGCAGACGATCTGCTCGACTTTGACGCCATAGTCGCTGATGCGCTCGACGATGGCGCGCGCGCCATAGGCCGTCGCTTCGATCAGGCTTCGATAGATCTCGGCGCGGGTGGTGTGGAGCGTCTGGCCCATCAGGAGCCCGGTCAAGAGCGGGTCGACGAGGATCGTGCGATTGCCGTTGTTCCAATCGAGCGCGAGAAGTCCGCTCTGGCCCGGCTTGAGAGCCCGCGCTTCGCGCTCGAGCTCGCCATAGAGGGACGCGTCGCCCCGGCAAACGGTCTCAACGAACCATTTAAAGATGTCGCCCACGGCCGACTGACCGGCTTCAACACCATTATAGCCCGGAAGAATCGAGCCCGGAACGATGCCGCAGATGCCCGGGATGTCGGCTGACTTCTTGACCACGGTGCAATCGCAGGTGGAAGTGCCGATGACTTTGACCAGAACGCCTTCGCGGACGCCCGAGCCGATGGCCCCGAAATGGACGTCGAACGCGCCGATGGCGATCGGAATCCCGCCCGGGAGGCCGAGCTTGCCGGCCCAATCGGAGCAAAGCGTTCCTGCCTCGACGCTCGCGTCTTCGGCCTTCTCGTAGAGGCGGTCGCGGAGCGCGGCGAGCTTGGGGTCGAGCCAACCCAAGAACTCGCGGTCGGGCAGGCCACCCCACTCATCGGAGTAGAGCGCCTTGTGGCCAGCTGCGCAGATGCCGCGGCGGATCTTGCGCGGGTCGGTGACGCCGGCCAGCACAGACGGGATATAGTCGCAGAGCTCGACCCAGCTATAGGCCGCGTCGAAGACTTCGGGCGCCACGCGGAGGCAATGCAGGATCTTGGACCACCACCATTCGGAAGAATAGGTGTCGCCGCACTTGGCGATGAAGTGGGGCCGCTTCTCGGCGGCGAGCTTCGTGATCTCCTGGGCCTCGCGGTGGCTCGTATGGTCCTTCCAGAGCCAGCACTGGGCCGCGAGATGGTCCTTGAAACGGGGGTCGAGCGCGAGCGGGCGATTGCGTTCGTCGACGGGGATCGGCGAGGAGCCCGTCGTGTCGACGCCGATCGCGATCACCTTTTCAGGCGAAAACCCCGCCGTTTTAGCGGCTTCAGCGAGAGCGCCCTTGACGCTGGCTTCGAGTCCCCGCAGGTAGTCGAGGGGGCTCTGGCGAGCGAGGTGATGGTCCTTCTCATCGAGCAGGATGCCGTCGCGGCCGCTTTCGTAATTCACGACGCAGGTTCCGAGCTCGGCGCCGGTCGCGCAGCTGACGATCAGCGCGCGGACTGAATTTGTTCCAAAATCAATTCCTAGCGAGAAAGTCATATGTTGCGTGAAGAGTACAAAAGGCTTTGTTGCAAAACAAGTTTTCGTTTGCGGAATCCGAACTCGTCGCCGTAATCCTGGAGAAGGGGGAATCTCGCATGCGCTCGGTCACGGGAGTTGCTCTGCTGTTGCTTTCTTTGTTCTGGTCCGGAAACGCGCCGGCAGCCGAGCCCGTTGACGCGTTTGCCTTGCGCGACGGCGACGTCGTCGCGTTTCTCGGCGATAGCAATACGCAATGGGGCCGTTATCCCTACATCATCGAGGGTTATGCGCGCACCCGCTACCCCGGTCGTCGCCTGAGCTTTTACAACTCGGGCGTGGCCGGCGACACCGCGATCGCGGCCTATTATACTCGGCTTCAACGCGACGTCTTGGATCGGTCGCCTCGGCCGAACAAGGTCTTCATCGTCTTCGGCCTCAATGACATCGACTGGGGACGTGCCGAAGGCGAATGGCGCAAGCAGCTCGAGGCGTACTTCCTCCAAGGCATCCGCGAGATCGTCGCGACCTGTCTGGCCAATGGGATCCAGCCCTACGTCCTCTCATACCCGACACTCGAAAAGCCCGCCCCCGAACTACTCGCCCAGGACCCCTGGCTCGCCTCACTAGCCGAGTTGAACGAAGCCGAGGACTCGCCGCTTAAGTCCCTCTCACGCCAAGCCATGGAAGAAAGCCTTCAGCAAGGGGCACAGGTAGTCGACATCCAGCGCTCGATGCGCGAGCTCGCCCAGGGTGATCCGGTGACCGAAGTGCCGCTTCGCCACCTGCGGGACGGCGTGCACCTGAACGAGTACGGCCATCAGCTCTTGGCGTACAGCGTGCTCCGCGTCCTGGGAGCGCCGGTTGAAGTCTCGTCGCTCGTCTTGGACGCGCAAGGCACCGTGCTCGATCAGCGCGGCACGCGAGCGGAGGCGGTCGAGGTCGGGGCGGATGGACTCGCGTTCACCAAGGTCGACGAGGCTTTTCCATTTATCCAGGGCTTTCAGATCGGCGCGAATCCGCCGCCGGATATGGGGAGCGATCCGATGCGGCGGCTCGCGCTGGATCGCCTGCGAATCACGGGGCTCTCGCCCGGAAACTACGAAATCAAGGCCGGGAGCTACTCGGTCTCGCCGGAGGGCGGGTTCACGGCTCAGGCGCTCGCAGACGGAATCGATCTCAGTCACGCCGGTTACAGCACTTATTGGGGCGGGACGTCCTGGGGCTCGCGATCGCTTCAAGTTCGGCTCCAGATGGAATCCAAATTCGCGAACGAACAGGCGCGACTGCAGGCGTTTTTCACGCTGGGCAATGATCCTTCGCTCGGTGACATGCTCACGCGTCTGGAGACGCAGCGAAGGGCCATCGAGACGACCGCCACCGAGCTCGCGCGACCGGTGCCGGTGAGACTTGAGATCCACGCGCTTCATCGGTAGCAAAAGGTAGGCAAGGCAATGACTAGGACAATCGAAGCGCAGGCGGGAACTTACGTCGAATCCAAGCAGAACATCTGGAAGATCATCGGCGCCTCCTCCGCCGGGACGCTGATCGAGTGGTATGACTTCTACATCTTCGGAAGCCTCGCCACGATCATCGCCGAGCATTTCTTTCCGAAGGGAAACGAAACGGTCGCGCTGATCTCGACGCTCGCGACCTTCGCCACGGGATTCGTGGTCCGACCGTTCGGAGCGATTTTTTTCGGGCGGATGGGAGATGTCCTGGGACGCAAGCATACCTTTCTGGTGACGCTGCTTCTGATGGGATCGGCCACTTTCGCCATCGGATTGCTGCCTTCTTATTCGGCGATTGGCATCTGGGCCCCGCTCGGGCTGCTCGCGCTTCGCCTGGTGCAGGGCCTCGCGCTGGGCGGCGAGTACGGCGGCGCCGCCACTTACGTCGCCGAGCACGCACCCGAGGGGCGCCGAGGCTTCTACACGAGCTTCATTCAGACCACGGCCACGCTCGGACTGTTCGTCTCGCTCGGCGTGATTCTCTCGACGCGAATGAGCGTGGGCGAGGCGGATTTTAAAGCCTGGGGTTGGCGAATTCCGTTCTTGCTCTCGGCCGTGCTGATCGCGTTCTCGGCGATGCTTCGCCGGCGGCTCGACGAGTCGCCGCTCTTCGCACGGCTCAAGGCGACGGGCAAAGTCTCGCGAAGCCCGATTCGCGACAGTTTCGGCAACCCAGAAAACCGCAGGCTCGTGCTGATCGCGCTCTTCGGCGCTGCCGCCGGCCAGGGTGTCATCTGGTACACGGGGCAGTTCTACGCCCTCTACTATCTGCAGACCGTGTTGAAGGTCGACTTCGTGAGCGCCAATCTGATTGTCGCCGCCGCGCTCTTGCTCGCGACGCCATTCTTCGTTTTCTTCGGGGGTCTCTCGGATCGCTTGGGTCGAAAGCCGATCATGATGGCGGGTTGCCTGCTAGCGGTGTTGCTCTACATCCCGATCTACAAGGGCATGCAGTCGTTTGCGGGCTTCAATTCGGCCGATCCCTCGCATCCGATGCATCCACCGGTGATCGCCGGGCTCGTCGCGCTGGTTTTCGCCCAGGTTTTCTTCGTGACGATGGTCTACGGACCGATCGCGGCGTTTCTGGTTGAGCTCTTTCCGACTCGCATCCGCTACACCTCGATGTCGCTTCCATATCATTTAGGCAACGGCGTCTTCGGCGGCCTCGTGCCGCTGATCGGAACGGCCGCGGTGGCAGCGACCGGCGACCCGCTTGCGGGACTCTATTATCCGATGACCGTCGCGTCGGTCACGCTGGTGGTCGGCATGCTGCTCATCCGAGAGGGGCGAGAAGGGCGAGAAGGGCGAGAAGGGCGAGAAGGGCGAGAAGGGCGAGAAGGGCGAGAAGGGCG
>FTBH01000116.1_pt1 | contig 20952 bp, 24 predicted proteins | sample 1639321 | NCBI WGS metagenome assembly FTBH01 (sample SAMEA3914864, study PRJEB12502) | metagenome | biome: forest; material: soil | place: USA | collected 2012-03-12 | depth 0.3 m
TTGAGAATGCATGGAGGCCTAGATGCGCAATCTCTAGGCCATTCGCCTGCTTCCTAGATTCCACTCACGGTACGTCAACAGGCTAGGGGGTCAGTTTTTTACCGATCACTCCGGCAGCAGCGCCACAAAAATCTTGCCCGGGTGATTGGTCGTGCCCGAAGCGATCTCGGCGTACTGATCCTCGCCCCAGTAGACGTCCACTCGGCCCGGTCCTTTGATCGCGCCGCCGGTGTCCTGGGTCAGCCCGAAGCGATTGTACGGCTCGAAGCCCTGCGCGTCGTCCCCGGCGGAGTTGGGAATCGGCTTCTGCGAGCCGAAGAAGGTGAGCACGCCCACCGGAAATATCTTGAGGTCGACGGCGATGGAGTGGAGCCCGGTGACCGCGATCCCGTCCACGCCGCGGGGAACATCGTTGTCTGAGGCATCGAAGAAGATGTAGCTCTCGTTCTTGAGAAGCGTGGGCACGAGCTTGTCAGGATGCTCCCTGAAGTAGCGGCGCATGCCGGGGATCGTGAGGTACTCGTCCGGCACGCCTTCGGATTGAAGCGTCTTGCGCGGAGTGGTGACCGAGTAACCGTTCTGGGCGGCGTAATTAAGATGGAGCCGCTTACCATTATCCAGCTCGATGAAACCTGAGCCCTCGATCTGGACGACCGTCACCGAGAAGAGGTCGTCGACGTAGGCGAGCTCGAGTCCGCGGCCTGCGAGCGCACCGTTGGACCCGTCTGCATCCCCAGTGTCGCAGGACCCGTACGGGACCGTTGCGATGCTTTTACATGAATCGATCTCGGCGCGCTTGTAGTAGGGCACATACCGGCCGTCGGAGGTTTTGCGCCTCCAGACCTGTTTGCCGTCCTCGGTGATCTGCACGAGGTCCTTCGGGCGCGAGTAGATCGGGTAGCGGTACTTGCTCGTGCGGTGCAGGCTTCCGTTCAGGGTGGGCGAGTTGTAACCGGTGAACGTCACGAGGCCTTGGCCGTCGCTGCCCTCGCTCTGGTACCACTCAAATTTCGCGCGGGCCTTCTCGAACGCCTGCGAGACGCTCTTGGATTGGTCGAGGATCGAGAGCATCGCGCGACCCGTGTCCAGGCACCAGGCCTGCCTCGTGACCTTTCGAGAGCCGATCACGCGCTTCTCCGAGAGGTTCTGCTGCTTGCAGGTCTCGATCTGGTTGTTCAGTGCCTGGCGCAGGAGCTTGAGGTCGCCGTCCAGATGATCGGTGGGCACCGCCGAGGGATCGACTCTATAGAAAGGGCTCGTAGCCAAAGGGGGAGCCGCCTGTACCGAGGTCGTGGCCGACAGCAGCGTCAACATGAGGTAGCGCATGGGTTTGGTCTCCAGCATCAGCTTCCGATACTGATACCGATTCCGCTACAGGTTCTGCTACCGATTCCGCGCTTAAGTTTCTTTTTTCAACGCCAGGAAGCGGATGGTGTCGTAACCGGCGGCCCCGGCGGTGTACATGATGCGGCGAAGGACATCGAACTTGACGCGCTTGTCGGCCTGGATCGCCAGCACGCCGCGGAAGGGCAGCGGCTTGCCTTGGGCGTCGCGCGCGTTGGACTTGATGCGCAGGACCTCGCTCTTGTCGCGCGCCTTCATGAGGGCGTCGTACAGGGGGATGATCTGCAGGCCTCGTTCGTCGAGATCGGTGGGCTTGAGGGCGTAGGCCGGCTCGTTGCCCTCGGCCGAGGCGGCGGTCTGCACGAACTCCGCCACGCGCTCGTTCTCGAAAGTAATCGCCTCGGGCGTCACGATGACTTGCAGGCTGTCTAGCGGCGTGTCTTGTGAGAGCGAGGTCGGCATCTTCATGCCGGCCACCGAGGTGAAATTGTTGGTGCTCGCCGAATACGACTTGAGCAGGAAGACGACGATGATGACCAGGACGTCCATCAAGCTCGTGAGCTGGAGCTCGAAGTCCTTGTTGACTCGCTTACGGCCGCGGCGGGAGCGGATCGATCTGTAAAAGGGCATATCTCGGCTCCGTTGGGCTAAGAGTTCTCGAGCAGGTTACCGTAGACGATCTCGGGGAAGAGCGTCTTGATGGGCACGTCGACGCCGGTCTGCGCGTTCTTCACGAAGATCGCGGGATCGGTGGGCTCGAGCGCGCGGGTGATGTCCATGAGCATGACCAGCAGCTCGTAGTTCGAATCCTTGAGCGGCGCGAAGACGATCTTGCTCTCGGTCGGGAACTTCTGCTTGATCGACACGAGATGGTCGTGGATCGCCTTGAAGTCGGGCGCGCCGTCCGGCAGGTAGGGGATGTTCTTGGATTCGACCTTCTGGAAGGGGCTCCAGATCTGGATTCCCTTCTCCTGAAGCGACATCGTCAGCTGCAGCGGCCGTTCCTTGAGCTTCTCCTCCTGCTCGGCGGGGCTGACCACCGGCACGGGGGACTCGATGCTCACGAGCGAGAGAAAGCTCATCGTGAAAAGCATGAACCCGATCAGCGTGACCATCGTGTCGAGGATCGGCACGAGGTTCAGCTCGATCTGCTTATGACTGCCCTTGCGTCTCGTACTCGGGCGGTTCAGCACGGCTTACTCGGCCTTTTGCCCCGGCTGGCGATACTTGCGAGCCGAGAGCAGGTCCATCAGCTTGACGCCGAACTCGTCGACTTCCTCGAGGATCTTCTGGGCCTTGTTGGAGAGCACCGAGTGCACGATCATCGTGAAGATGGCGGTGACGAGACCGAAGGCCGTCGCGTTCATGGCCTCCGAGATCCCGTTCGAGAGAATCGTCTGGCGCTGGGCCGGGTCGGCGACGGCGATGGCCGCGAAGGATTTGATCAGGCCCGAGATCGTGCCGAGGAGGCCGAGGAGGGTCGCGATGTTGGCGATGAGCGCGAGGTAGGGGAGTCGGCGCTCGAGCTTCGGGATCGCCTCGAGGCTCGCGGCGTCGATCGCGTTCTGGATCTGTTGGTCGTCGCGCGAAGCGCGCTGGAGGCCGGCCTTGATCACCTTCGGCAGGGCGGCTTTGCCGGCGCCGTTGCAGAGGCGGATCGCGCCGTCGATGTCGTTGGCCAGGATGTACTTCTGGACCTCGAACATGAAGGAGGCGCCGTCCACGTTGTATTGGAGAAAGAGGCGGATGAAGCGTTCGAGGGTGAACGCCAGGGAGATCGCCAGGGCTACGGCGATCAGGATCATCGCGAAGCCTCCTGTCTGGAAGGCGTTCACGGCGGATTGCAGCGGGCCGGTCGATGCGGCGCCCACGGCGGCGGTGGTCACATTAGCGATGTTCGATTCCATGAGCTCCTCAATCTCTTCAATGAGAATGGTGGATAAGAACGCAAATCCCAGAACTGCTTGGATTTCTTAATTAAAGGATACCGGAAAGAGGCGGGCGGTCAAATTTTTTAGGAAATAGCGCCCAATTTAAGACGCGTCGCATTGTTTTTATTGACGCATAGCGTCTTTAAGTGGTACCTGCCAAGCACCCATGTAATTCAATCGCTCCGGTTTCTTATGAAGGAGAACCTCATGCGCCCTGTTATCCGGCTTTCGGCCCTGTCCATTTGCGTCCTCTCGTCTAGTCTATCGGTCCATGCGGCCGCATACAGACCGAAGGGGGCGGAGAAGACCGCCACTCAGATCCGCAACCGCAAGCTCGCTCCATTCAAGTCCATCCTTCGCCAGGCCGTCATCACGCCGGGGCCCACGGGCGACACCGTCCGCACGGCGATCAAGGAGCGTAAAGAAGTTTTGTTTAACCAGGACAAGGAGCTGCCTCGCTCCGTCCGCGAGGCGCGCACGACCATCGCGCCGCTCTTCAAGGACGACGTGACCCGCGACCTGACCGTCAGCCGCGCCCAGGAGCGCCTCCAGCAGGAGTCGATCCTCAACTGGGTCGCGCTCAAGGATCAGTACAGCAAGAAGAACGAGATACCGGTCTTCGATGAAGTCGTCGTCGGCATGGGCCCTCATGGCGCCTCCTATGCGCAGGCCAAGACCACCTTCGACCCGAACCGCAAAGTCCTCATCATCGACGAGTCCGATGTCGCCGGAGGCACCTTCGCCAAAGTGGCCTCGGTCTTCGCGCTCAACAGCACCAACCGCAAGAACGACGGCGAGCGTGCCGGCCCCGGTCGCGGCGATCTCAACCGCGTCCACGACATCGTCGGCCTGCCTGACATCCGCGCCACGCGCTGGGTGGACGCCGGCCTTCTCGGCGACGTGACGGTCATGGGCGTGGCGCTCTCAAGCGCGGCTCCGCTGCTCGAGACTCGCCTCGTCGGTGTCGAACCGATCCGAGGGTCTCAAGATGTTATGCTCCAGCTGCGGGATACCTCTTCTGAAGGCACGGGTACCATCAGGGTCCGGGCCAAGAAGCTCGTTTTCACCTCCGGACTCGGCAAGGAGAAGTCGCCGTTCACCGACGCGCAGACCAACCGTTATCTTGAGGCCGAGAAGGGTAAAGACAACCCGGCCATCGAAAGCTTCAAGGCCTTCGTCGACCGCATCGCCAAGCCCGAGAACCGCAAGCCGCTTCGCGATCTCTTCGACAAGGACATCGCTCTAATCGGCGCCGGCGACTCCGGCAAGGTGCTCGCCGAGCTCCTCACTGGAATCGGGCCGGATGCGGCTTACAAAGAAGACACCGCGCAGGTCGGTAACGTGCGCAAGATCTACTGGTTCGTGGGTCTCGAAGGGATCAAGAATTGCGAGGAGTACATCAAAAAGACCCGCGCTCGCTACTCCCGCATCGCTCAGGCGCTCAACTCGGGCGTCCTGGTCCCGGTTCCTGGCCGCGTGACCGCGCTCGCCAAATCGGGCGAAGGCTACACGGCGACTTATCAGTACAAGGACGAGGTCGGAAAACTGCGCCAGCGCTCCCGCGAAATCGTGTACTCGGCGCCCGCCGATCCTCGGCGTAATCTTCCGGCGCGGACCGAATCCGACAGTCCCGTGCTCGGCAAGGTCATCTACGCGACGGGGTTCGACAATGAGCTTCCTGCGCTTCTCGGTAAGGTCACGGACCGCTCTTTCGAGGACGCATGGGAAAAGATCAGCGTGAAAGATGCCGCTTTCGGGGGCAAGTCGTCCGCGATCGCGCGTAGCCTGATCGACCGCCCGAACATCCTCCTTGCTGGACCCGCCAACGAGTCCCTCGGCGGCCTTCCGGACAAGAACGAGCTCAAGGGCATCAACGAGAACACCGTTTCGCTCTTTGCCAACATCGCGCGGACCGAAGCGCTGGCTCGCTACAACGGCAAAGAGGAACTCAGCGCGGGGGCGGCCAGGAACACGCTCTATACGAACCGCCCCGTGCTGGACAGAAACGTGGTTCTGAGCGCCATCGACAATGCCTTCAACCCGCCGGAGGCGATCGAGGTCGCTGCCTACGACAACGTCTTCGATATCCGCCGCGTTGACAATCCGGAGCTTGCTCTGCGCAGCGCCTTGGATGGTGCCCTTCAGGGGTGGACCGTCTCGGCGGGCGGTGCTCGCCAGGTTTCTGAAGTCGAGATGCTCTTTCTGCCGGGCAAGAAAGAGGACACGTATCGCGTCTTCTTCCAGGGCGCGCAGCCGATCGATCGGGCCGCGCTCGTGGATCGCCTCGAGGAAGAAGAAGGCCTCGACAGCGTGCTCTTCCGCGACTACTTCGCCGAAGGCAGCCGGGTCAAGGGCGTACGAGTCCGCGTGCCGGTCCTCCAGAGCGGCAAACTCGCAGTCAGCCGCATGGAAGTCACCGTCAAGTATTGACGGCAAATAGGCGGTCCAGGAAAGGGAGCCGCGAGGCTCCCCGGCCAGGAGGAATTCGGCAAGTCAGCGAAGCTGACGTAGCCGAAGGGGCTCTGGCCGTAACCTTTCGCGAAGCGAAAGGAGGCTACTAAAGATGCTTCTGGATCGCCTGGACGATGATGTCCTTGGGCTGGTTGCCGACGAGCTGATCGACGACCTGGCCGCCTTTGAAGAAGATCACCGTCGGGATGCCGCGGATATGAAAGCGGGTCGGGGTCGACGGATTCTCGTCGACGTTCATTTTGTAGACTTTGATTTTGCCCTGATATTCGTCGGCAATCGCTTCGATCGTGGGACCAAGCATGCGGCAAGGGCCGCACCATTCGGCCCAGAAATCGACGATCGAGAGCTCGCCGCCCTTCATGACGTCGGAGTCGAAATTGCCATCGGTCGCATTCAGGATGTTCTTGGAGCTTGCCATAGGACTTTCTTTTGTATGCCCTAGCCAAGCAGCCTGCAAGACTTTCTCTTGCTGGGGTTCAATAGTTGAGCGAATATATTAACATTGTGACCAAGGTTCGGGTCTCCCAACGCGTGATCGCTAAGCTCATCGACATCGCCCTGATCGTCGTGATGGCGGGAGTGTTACCGTATCCGCTCGGGCCGGTCCTCGGCTTCGTTTATAGCCTCTTCTCGGATGCGATGAACTTCCACGCCTTCTTCGGGACGTTCCGTGGCCAGAGTATCGGCAAGAAGATCATGGGCCTGCAGGTGATCAGCCTCAAGACCGGCAAGCCCTGCCAGGCACGAGACTCGCTCTACCGCAATACGCCGGTCGGCGTGGTCACCTTCTTCGCGATTATCCCCGTCTGGGGCTGGATCATTTTATTTCTGCTCGGCATCCCACTCATGATGATGGAGGTCTATCTCATGATGAGCGTCGCCCAAGGGCATCGCCTGGGCGACGTGATGGGGGATACCGAAGTCCGGGAAGTCCCGAAGAAGGAACTATCTGTTCCCTGAGTTTCTTTGAAAACTTGTCGTCTGTTCGCGACTTGTTAGAATCGGTCCTGAAACGGGGGACCTATGAAACTTTGCCTTGCTCTGCTCTTGGTCTGTGCAACAGCCTTGGCTTCGCCTAAGAAGCTGCAGAATCAATTCGTTTACAACGCCGGCGTTCATACAAAGGTTTACAAAGACGACTATGAAGCAAATGTACTGTATTTCACGCGCATCTTAGCCTCGCATCTGCAGGACGCGCCAGACGTGTTCCGGCGATTGAAAGTAGCGATCCAGGATTCAGTCGACTATGAGACCGCGGATCCTTATCCGGGCGGTCGCGATACGATCTCCGTAGTGGGACAGGTGGACCAGTACAACAAAACCCATCCGGGTTGGGGTTGGGGCACTTACTTCAAGATCTCTCCCGAAATCATCGTTTCGGATCTGAACACGCAACTTCTGGGAAAGGGATTCGAGAATCGCCCGAAGGAAGGCATCGTGGGTCGTGTCACTCGGGCAGACTTCCTGGCGGCCGAGATTCCTCCCAAGGATCCCTACCGGATCTGGGTTGAGGTCGCCTATCGGACGGATATCGGCGGGGATCGAGAATTCAATGCAAAGATCGAAGTCGATCTTCAGAGCTGCCGGACCAGTTCGCCTATGCCGGAATGCTATACGCGAGTGATCGACTGAGTTTTTCGCACGGCTCCTGATTTCACGAGCTTTTCACGCTGACTTCATAGTGCCTTCACATTGCCCGTTCAGTCTCAGTTTCAGGAGATATGAACGATGCACACGGCACAATGGAAAGAGTACTTCGACTGGAGCTCCAAGAACCTGCTTCGCTGCCCCGCGGAGAATTACCGGCTCCTGCCCGGTGAGCGCAAAAGGATCGAGCGCTCGATCCGGGGCTTTCAGCTCGGAGAGGCCTCGGAGGGCAGGTTTCTCAAGGCCGCGGCCGAAGCCTTCGCCCGCGAAGCCGGCAATCCGGATTATCCGGCGACGATCGCGAGCCTGATCCGCGAGGAGAACCGCCACTCGGCGTACCTGGGCGCTTTCATGCGCAAGCAAGGAATCCCTACGGCGCGGACGCACTGGCTCGACCGGGCCTTTCGGGCTGTCCGCAGGCTCTGTGGCCTGGAGCTCAATATCCGCGTGCTCGTGACGGCCGAGCTGATCGCGCTGACCTACTACGAGTGCCTGGGGCAAGCGACGTTCTCGCGCGAGCTCGAGGCGATCTGCGCGCGGATGGGCGAGGAGGAGCGCGCGCACGTGCGCTACCAGATGCACCATATCCACTGGATCAACGGCCGGCGGTTTCCGCTCTTCGGGGCTCTGGCTGACATCGGACACGCGCTCCTGTTGGCGGCGACGCTCGCGGCGGTCTGGCTCGAGCATCGGCCGGTGCTGTCGATCCGGCACGGGTTCGGCAGCTTTTTCGCAAAAGTCTGGGACGACTTCCGCGAGGCCATGGACCAAGGCCGCGAGTCCGCTTGGCAGGAGCTCGAAAGGAGGCATCATGAAGATCAAGCGTCTCTTTGATCTGGCGTGCTTCTTCTTCGCTTCGATGGTCTTTTCGCCCTTCTTCATTCTCATCTCGGCGGCGATCCTGCTCGATGACGGCCGGCCGTTGTTTTTCAGGCAGGAGCGGGTGGGGCGCGGGCGGCGCCCTTTCATGATCCTCAAGTTCAGGACGATGAGGGATGGCCAGGTGACCCGAGCGGGCGCGGCGCTGCGCAGGACGGGGCTGGACGAGCTGCCGCAGTTCCTTAATATCCTGTTGGGCGACATGAGCTTCGTGGGCCCGCGGCCGCTGACACAGGCGGACATCGCCCGCCTGGGATGGGCCAATTCCCGCAGCGATTTTCGCTGGCGCCTGCGCCCGGGCATCACGGGGTTCGCGCAGATCTTCGCGGGCACCGGAGCTGCGGAGTCGCTCGCGCGGCGCTCCCTCGTGCGCGACCGCTTCTACCTGGGGCACCGCTCGGTATTATGGGACATGAAAATCCTGGTCATCACCTTTGCGATGAACTTCCTCGGAAAAGCGCGGGTCAAGCGCTGGATGATCGGTTATCGTGGCTCCCAAGCATGAACACGAAGAAGCGGATCCTCATCTTCGAAGACGAAGCCAGCATCGCGGACGCGCTCATCTATGCGCTCGAGACCGAAGGGTTCGAGCCTACGCGGGTCGCGACGGCGGCGAATGGGCTGAAGGCGTTCGGGAGCCAGGCCTTTGACCTCCTCGTGCTGGATGTCGGGCTTCCGGATCTGAGCGGCTTTGAAGTTTGCAAACAGATCCGCAAGCAGAGTCAGGTGCCGATCCTCTTTCTCACCGCGCGCTCGGACGAAATCGATCGAGTGGTCGGGTTCGAGATCGGCGCGGATGATTATGTCGTCAAGCCCTTCAGCCCACGCGAGGTGACGGCGCGGATCAAGGCCGTCCTGCGTAGAGTTCAGCCAGCGGAGGACGCGAAGCCCTCGGGCGCTCGCGGATTTGCGGTCGACGAGCAGCGCAGGGCCATTCGCTTCGAGGGTGTGCCGCTTGAGTTGAGCCGATATGAGTACGGGCTTCTCAAGACGCTGATCGAGGCGCCGGGGCGGGTGTTTTCCCGCACGCAGCTCATGGAGCGCGTCTGGGAAGAGCCCGACATGAGTCTTGAGCGCACGGTGGACGCGCATATCAAGTCCATCCGCTCCAAGCTCCGGTCAGTCGCGCCGGATCGCGAGCTGATCGATACCCATCGGGGAGTGGGGTATTCGCTCTCCGAGGACATCTGAGCGATGCGGATCCGAACCAAGATCCTGCTCGCCTTCGTCTCGGGATTGCTGATGGCCGCCGGGGCATTTTCGTATTGGGTGGGGGATTACCTCCGGCAGGGATACCGCGAGAACGTCGAGGAGATGATGGTCGATCTCTCGCAGCTCGTCGCCGGCTGGGTCGAGTCCGGCGGCGGCATCCGTTCGCTCACGACTCTGCAGGGCGCCTTTGAGCGCTACAAGAGCCGCGAATTCGAAGGCAGGATCTACGCCCTCAAGAAGAACCGGCCGGCGCTCGGAGTCTACGTCACCGATGCCCGGGGTATCGTGGTGTACTCGTCCGAAAATCCTTCGGATGTCGGCAAGGACTTCTCGAAATGGAACGACGTCAAGCGGACGCTCGATGGCGGTTACGGCGCGCGGTCCACGCGCCTGGTGCCCTCGGACGAGAATTCGTCCCGCTACTTCGTGGCCGCACCTGTGGTTCGCGATGGCAAGCTCGAGGGCGTCGTCTCGGTGATGAAGGACCGGAGTCTGGTCGCGCAGATCGTGCGGACGACTCTGCGGCGCGCTGCGGGGCTCGGGACCTTTGTCGCGTTTTTTACCCTCGGTTTCGGGATCCTGCTCTTTGTCTGGATCACGCGCCCCCTGGAAACGTTGCAAACCTACGCGCGCTCGGTGGCTGAAGGAAAGCGTGTCGCGCTCCCCGAGCTCTCGGGCTACGAAGTCCGGCAGGTGGGTGTCGCGCTCGAGGAGATGCGCCAGGCGCTCGAAGGCAAGAAAACGATCGAACGCTTCACTCAGGCGCTCACCCATGAGGTCAAGAGCCCGCTTACCGCGATCAAGGGCGCGGCCGAGCTGAGCCTCGAGCCGGATATGTCGCGGGAGCGCCGCGAGAAGTTTTTGCGAAACGTCCTGCGCGAGGCCGATCACGCCCAGAAGATCCTCGAGGCTTTGCTGGAGGTCGCGGCGCTCGAGGCCAAGAGCGCGCTCGACCGCACGGAGCGCGTGCCGCTGTTGCTGCTCGTGGAGCGCGCCCGCGACGGCCTGCTCGGAATGAGCGAGCCGCGCAAGATCGCCGTGAGGCTGGAGGTCGACTCGACCCTCGGCGTGAGCTGTGATCCTTTTCTCCTCGGTCAGGCGATCCGCAACGTGCTTCAGAACGCGATCGAGTTCTCGGCGGATGAAGGGGTGATCGAGATTCGCGCGCAAAAGGATTCGAATGGGGCAATTCGCCTCTCGATCCAGGACGCGGGGCCGGGCATTCCGCGCTTCGCTCAGGAACGTCTTTTCGAGAAGTTCTTCTCGCTTGAGCGCCCCGCGACGGGCCGTAAAGGCACGGGGCTCGGCTTGAGCTTTGTTCGCGAGGTGCTGGAGCTTCATGGGGGGCAGGTTTCCGTCGAAAGCCCTGTATCCGATGGGCGGGGAACGCGTTTGACGCTCGCGCTCAAGCAAGAGTGAAGCTGTCACTCCCTCCTTTGCCGGAGGCAGCGCGCCCGTCACCTTGGGCGATATTCCGGCCCAAGGGCGCGGTTGATCTGCTCATGGTGAGCGTCGCCATCGGCCATCGGCTGGGTGACGTGATGGGGGATACCGAAGGCCGAGCGCTTACTTGAGCTGATCGAGAAGCTGAACGAGATCTTGGCCCTGCGAATTGGGCAGGCCGAAGTCGACGCCCGAAACGTTTCTGGCGAACTCGAAGCTATGGCCGTCGGCAGCGATGTAAAGGTATTCGCGGACGAATCCGCCGGGATTGTAAAACTGGCCAGGGGCGGTGCGATTGAGCTCGCCTTCCTGGATCGCCGCGATTGATTTCTCGATGCCAGCGATTTCCTCCGGGCTGAGGCTCTTGAGCGTCTGCGTGACTCCATTGAGGGTGCGGACCACGGTGCCATCGTTCGAGACCGTGAGATCCTCGAACACGCGTCTCGAGCCGCTTGAGCTCTTGCGCTCAAGAATGACCTGCCTAGGGCTTGGCAATCCGGCGAAAGCGGTGGCCATGGAGAGAGACAGAGCAAGGACCGAAATTAAAAACCGGTTCATAATCAGCACCTCTGGTGGGGTGTTGTAGTTGGGATATCCTTCGAAGTCAATTCGAGGGCGGGGGGACATTATTTAAATATCGGATATTGATTTAAGACTTGATGCGTTACAGGTGAAAGCTTTCTTGATCCGTCGGGGCGCAAGCGATAAGCCTTAAGTCTATGGCCCCCCGCGTTCCCTTCGACCCTGAACAGACGCTTTATCTCTTCGATATCAGCTCATTCATCTTTCGCGCCTTCTTCGCGATCCGCTCGCTCTCCAATCGGCGCGGCGAGCCGACTAACGCGATCTACGGCGTCGCGACGATGCTCTCGGGTTTCATCGAGGATGCGCAGCCGCGGCATCTTGCCGTCGCCTATGACGCCAAAGGTCCGACCTTCCGCGAGGAAATCTATCCCGAGTACAAGGCCAATCGCTCCGCGCCGCCCGATGACCTGATTCCGCAGTTCGAGAAGATCGACGAGCTCATTCGGCTCTTCGGCATGCATTCGTTCCGTCTGCAGGGCGCCGAGGCAGACGATCTGATCGCCTCGATCGCGCACCAGTGGCTCGAAGCTTCCAAGAAGCATAACGTCGTCATCGTCACCGGCGACAAGGACCTGATGCAGCTCGTGAGCGATCGCGTCTGCGTCTGGGACACGATGAAAAAGGAAATTTATCACGCTCCCGAAGTGCAGGCGAAATTTGGCGTCCGTCCCGATCAGGTTCGCGACTACCTCGCGCTCGTGGGTGACGCCTCCGATAATATCCCCGGCGTCTCGGGCATCGGGCCCAAGGGCGCGGTTGATCTGCTCAAGGCGCACGATACGCTCGAGGGAGTGCTCAAGGCCGCGCAGGCCGGCAAAATCCCAGGCAAGAAGGGCGAGACGCTCAAGAGCCAGATGAAGGAAGCGCGCCTATCCGCCGAGCTCGCGACGATGAAGGACGACCTCAAGCTTCCTTTCCGGGTCGAGGATTTCAACTACCAGTTCAAGGTAAGCGCCGAGTGCATCGAGTTCTTGCGGGATAATGATTTTCATACGCTCGTGAAAAAATGGGGTAGTGCCGAAGCGGCAGCGGTATCTGAATCCGTATCGGTTTCTGAAGCCGAATCCCTTCAGATACCGAAGACTGCTTCGGCCCAAATCGAACTCATCCGCCCCGCCGCCGAAACCGACGATCGTTTCCGCGCCATCACCTCCGAGAAGGAGTTCAAGGCCGTGCTCGAAGGCCTCGAGCGCACGCGAGAGTTCGGTTTCGATCTCGAGACGACTTCGCTCAAGCCGCTCGAAGCCGATATCGTCGGCGTGGCACTGAGCTATGATCCGGCCTTCGGCGTCTACATTCCGCTTCGGCATTCGGACCTCATGGCCAAGCAGCTGGATCCCGACTTCGTCATGGCCAAGCTCAAGCCGTTTCTCGAGGACGCGCGCTACAAGAAGATCGGGCAAAATCTCAAATACGACTGGAGCGTCTTGCGCGCTCAGGGCCTGAAGCCGGACGGCATCGGTGCGGACACGATGGTCGCGGGCTACGTGCTCGCGCCCGAGGGTCGACACAATCTCGAAACGCTTTCGCGCCAGTATCTCGATTACCAGGTCATGACCTACGAGGACGTGGCCGGAAAGGGCAAGGCGCAGATCCCGTTCTCCGAGGTGCCTGTCGATCGCGCCGCACGTTATTCGGCCGAGGATGCCTGGGCCGCGATGAACCTCTGGCATCGGTTGCGCGGCGAGCTTCAGCGCGAAGGCCTCATGCGGGTTTTCGCCGAGGTGGACCTGCCGCTCGTGCAGGTGCTTTCGCGGATGGAGCTCGAGGGCGTCAACGTCGACGTCGCCTGGCTCAAGAAACTCTCAGGCGAATTCGAAAGCGAGCTCGCGGCGATCGAAAAAGCCGTGCGCAAGTACGCGCCGGACCTCAATCTCAATTCGCCCAAGCAGCTCGCCAAGCTTCTCTTCGAGGACCTTAAGCTCCCCACTCAGAGCAAGACCAAGACGGGGTTCTCGACGGATGCCTCCGTGCTCGAGGCGCTTTCGAGCCTGCACGAGGTGCCCAAGCTGCTGCTCGAGTTCCGCGAGATTTCCAAGCTCAAGGGCACCTACGTCGACACGCTTCCGCTCGAGCGGAGTCCGCGAGACGGCAAGATCCACGCGAGCTTCTCGCAGACGATCGCCGCGACAGGGCGCCTCTCCTCGAGCGAGCCCAATCTGCAGAACATCCCGGTGCGATCGGAGCGAGGTCAGCAGATCCGCCGCGCGTTCATCCCGTCGCCGGGAAACGTGCTCCTCTCGGCCGACTACAGCCAGATCGAGCTCCGGCTTCTTGCGCATATGAGCGGCGACAAGGATCTCGTGCGTTCGTTCAAGGCCGACGAGGACGTCCATCGCCGCACAGCGAGCGAGATTTTTTCAGTTTCGCCCGAGAAGGTCGATGACCGACAGCGCGGCATCGCCAAGGCGATCAACTTCGGATTGATGTACGGCAAGAGCGCGCACGGCCTCTCGCAGGAGCTCGGTATCGGCCGCAAGGAAGCCGCGGACATCATCGCGCGCTACTTCGAGCGTTATAACGGCGTAAAGCGATTTCTGGACGATCAGATCATCCAGGCCAAGGAGAAGGGCTATACGACCACGCTACTCGGCCGCAAGCGCGCGCTGCCGGACATCCGTTCGGCCAATCCGGCGATGCGCGGGATGGCCGAGCGAATGGCGATGAATACGCCCATTCAGGGCACGGCGGCCGACATGATGAAGATCGCGATGATCGACATCGACGAGAAGCTCGCCTCCGGCGGCTACAAATCCAAGCTGATTATCCAGGTGCACGACGAGTTCGTGCTCGATTGCCCCAAGGACGAGGCGCGCGACGTGCAGAAGCTCGTCTCCAAATCCATGGAAGGCGCGATGGAGCTCGACGTCCCTCTGCGCGTGAACGCCGCGCAGGGGAGTAACTGGATGGAGCTTTAGTTTTCCTTCCAGATGCTCACGCCCTTCTTGGGGTGCACGAGGATCCGGGTGTTTCCGAACGAATCGAGCTTAAGGCCCTGCGAGGGCAGCGGGATCGCGCGCGAGCCGATCAGATAGCGCTTCCACGAGTGCTTGCTGCGAACCAGGAGCAGCGGGGCGTCGCCGAGCAGGACAAAGATCCCGCGCACGCTCGCCTGGGTCGGCGAGATCACGTAATGGACCTGCGCGCCCTGGCGCTTGAAGACGCCCGCGTACTCGGCTTCGAGCTTGAGCCATTCGCGCTCCAGCGAAGCTTCCAGGCGCGAGGGCATCGGCTTGCCGAAAACGGAGCGGGAGAGCGGTTCCTTCCAATGCCCTTTATCGTCGACGAACTTGAGCTGCCCGTCGCGCTCGAAAAAGTCGGCCGGCACCCAAGTGTAGAAGCGCGAGGCCGCTCGCCTGCGTTGTGAGTCGAGCTCGTTCCAGCGATCGTCTTGCCGGAACGAATCGACGGAGCCGCCCAGCTCGCGTTCGCGCGCGCCGAGACGCTCGCGGGTGGCCCAATACTCGGTGAGCGACGCGCGGATCTCGCGCGACGCCTGGAAATTGGTGAAGCCCTTGAGGAGATTGAAGTCGAGCTCGCTCTCGCGGTTCTGCGCGCGAGCGCCAATGGCGGACAAGAGGGCGGCGAGGAGAAATAAAAGAATAAGAGACCGGGCGAACCGCATGCGCATAACTCCGCTAAGTCGGCGAGCTGGGGCCGACCCAACGAAGATATCAAATCTGACTTAGTTGATCAAGTACTGGGGTTTTAATCAACTAAGTCGATTTACAATACTGAGTTTACTGGCAGCGGCGGCCGAGATCGATCGATTGCCCCATGACGTAGGAGAGGTCGGCCTGGGAGCCGGCGCCCGCCGTTACGCGATCATTAGTGATCCCAATGAGTTCGGAGAGAAGAGCACTTTTCTTCGCGCAATAGAGCGCCTGGGAAATTTCTCCTCCGCATTCTTGAGCGTCGAGGGACGTCGCCTGGGCCATCAAAACAGCCCATTTTGTCGCGACACCCCTGTCGAAGGACTCTTGGGCTTTGCTGGCCATGCCTTTGGCCCACCCAACGGTAACCACGTCGCATTTGGCGTGCGCGAAAGCAGGGACAAGAAGAACAACGGAAAGGGCAAGAATGAGGTTTTTCATAGGGCCAGGGCATAATGCAGGGAGTCACGAAAGTCAAATCCTTCCCCAGGCCTCTAAGAACGCCTCAATCGTCTTGGAAAGCGGAACCGGCACCGGCGCCCCGACCGAGCCAAGCGCCTTCCAGAGCTCGGAGACTTGCCCGATATTCCAGAGTCCCTTTTCCGAATCAAGAGAAGTGCCGGTCGAGCACGACGGCCCGAGATGCGGAAGCCCACCGTTGTAATCCGAGCCCAGCGAGACTCGTGCTGGATCGCCGATTTTATCGCCGACGATCCTAAGCTGCGTCGCAAGCGCGCGAAGGTCTTGGCCGCACGAGGGGTTTGAGCCCGCGCTCGGGCCTGTGCCCGGGCCCGACACCGTCCCCTCGAGCATCTCGGGGCTCGGGATCAGGCCCACGATCCCGCGTGACTTGCGCACCTCCTCGAGCTGAAGGTCCGAGATCCCGCGCTCATTGCCCAAGAACCGTCTCAGCACCGTGTGCGTGTAGAGCAGCGGCTGCTTGCGCCGCTCGAGAATCGGGAGCAGATCGCGCTGAGTCTCGTCGGAGGCGTGCGCGAGATCGAGCCAGACGCCGTGATCGAGAAGCTTCTCGGCAAGCTTTCGTCCGCGCGGCGTGAGCCCGTTGCGATTGATCCGCACGCCATTCTCGTCGTGCTTCGGAAAAAGCAGCTGCGTGAGAAACGCCACGGGGCTGCTCATATTCTTGATGCCGCCCAAAAAGGCGACGCCGCCGAGATCGTCATCCGAGAGATGAACGAAGGTGACGAGGCGGATCCCGCCTTCGTCCACGAACTCGCGAAGATCGTCCTCATCGTCGAGGACCCCCGAGGCGCCCTCGAGCGCGAGCACCAGGACGCGCTTGCCAGACTCCAGCGCCGCGCGCGCCTCAGAGGCCGTGCGCGCGATGACCCAGCCCGGATGCGCGGCGACGAACTCGCGCGCCTGCTTAAGCTGGCGGCGGATCGAGCCGCGCAGCGAGGTCGTCATCAGCGGGTGCGCGTAGAGCGTGGCGACGAGCAGGCCGATCCCCGAGCGATCGAGCGCTTCCGGATTGGCCATCGAGCTGAAGCGATCGCGCCAGTCGCGCGCGTGGAGCTCTTCGTTGAATCCGCCGCGAAAGGCGTAGGTCATGCCTTCTTTCATGAAAAGATGCGAATGAAGCTCCAGGCTCAGTTCGGGTGGGATCGCGGCGCGAGCCGGTATCGCCGCAAGGCAAGCCATCGCAAAACAAACCGCGACGGCGAGCGCGCGAAGCCCGCGCATTCAGTAAACCGGACCCAGCCGGCGCTTGCCGATCTTCTCGAGCACGTGGGTGCGGAAGCGGAGCCAAGGCACTTCGGCCACTTTGTCGGCGCGTTTGCCCAGCTCAGCCGGGAGCGAAAGCCCGCGAACCCAATCGCGCGCCTGCTCCCAGGCCTCGTCCACGAGCGCGACGCCGGCTTCGCCCTGGGCGGTGACGACGGCGTCGAGATCGATCGAGCTCTCGATGAACGCGCGATAATGCGGATAGGCCCAGAGATGGAATTCGAGCTGGGACGGGAGCTTGAAGTCATGGACCGAGTTCGCGAGCTCGGCGTAAGCGGCCGAGACGCCGGTCGGATGCGATTTCTCGATCCAGAGCGGCCGGGTCTTCGAGAGCTCGATGGGCTGTTCGCGCTCGCCCGCCTGCTCGAGGAGCGCCAGCAGATTGTCCTCGCCGACCATCGCGGCCAGGCGCTTGAGCGTCTCAGCGTGCGCTTCGAGCAGGAGCTTGAGGAAATCCACCAGCCTCATGACAGAAGTTTATCCGCTTAGCGCGACGCGGGCAAAGGAGGATCGATCGAAATCCGAGGTTTGGGGCGCCGTGACCGAAGGCTCAAGGGCAATCCACCAGCGTCCACGCCAATAGCCGTGCTTCGGTTCGGCATGATTTTTGGTTGGCGGCGCGGGTTCGCAAAAGAGGCAGATGCCTCCGGGCCAGAGCTCGGAGATCAGCCGGTCATTGGCGGCGCCGACGTCGGTGAGCTTGAGCTCGAGCGTCGCCGTCCACAGACTCCAGCCCGCGAGTCGGGCTTCGGTCGCCAATGCGGCTTCCCACTTGCGGTCGTAGCGCAGGATCCTTTCACGGCCGAAGGCTTCAAGGACCGGATCGGAAAGGGGCTCGGAAACAGGCGCGCTCGGGGGGCGGGTACTGGTGCGAAAGAGCTCGTCCCAATTCTCCGGAAGCTTGCGCGAGTCGCGCAGAGCCTCGAGGCAAGGCTGCAGGATCTTGAGGGCCAGCGTGTCCGACGACGTCGCGCTCGGCTGCGAAATTCTCGCGTGCACTTCACGATAGAGATCGCGAAGTATCGCCAGCCGAAGTAGGCGCTGATCATGATGAGTCGCGACTTCCTGCCACTTCTTCTTGAGCTGATCGACGCCCTCGTCGTCTGCGGTGATGGGCACGAAACCAATCATACCACAGAAGCTGCATGGAGTTAGGCCGCCCCCTCCCGAAGGGAGGTATGCTAAGAGCGTGGGCGGAGAATGGACTGCGCGTGACCAACGGAACGGCGGAAGCTTTCGGCCCGCTTGGGTTCGGCCTCGACCGTCGGGATATCGGCGAAGCTGAAGCTCGGCTCAGGTGCCTTCGGTGGCACGGGCGCCTTGGCCGAGGTGGCTGCGTTGACCGGTGCCTGCGCTTTGGGTGCCTGCCCGCCGCGGGGCGCAGCCGGTGCGGCGGCTTTGGGTTTGGCCTGGGCCGCAAACTGAAGGAGGGCATCGACGATATCCTGCCGCGCGAGCGCGCCCTGGTACTCTTGTCGCGAACTGGTGACTTGCGCGCGAACCGGCGGGGAGGCTTGCGCGATCGCGGCAGATGGGACGGGCTTCGCCGCGGCGGGAGCCGGCGCCGACACCGATGTCGGCATGCTCTGCCGGATCAATCCCTCCAAGGTGCGGTCGGCCGCGAGCTCGTGCACGGACTGCCTGAAGAATTCGCCAGAGCCGCCTTCAAGGGTTCGCGTCGGGCTCAGAAGCTTGCCCGCGAGCGCGAGAAGCGCTTCTTTCATCGCGTGATCCACAGCGGAATTCCTTTCATTCGTTGGGAGACCGTTTCGTCGGTGACTCCGCCGAAGTCGCTTCGCGAGAGGCCTACCTTTTGGATCTTGAGGCGCGAAAGGTTGCTCGAGAGCGCGTCCCAAACGGCTGAGTCCGGGGCGGAGCGTTCGCCCGAGGAGGCGCCTGGTCCGGCTCCGACCAAGATCACGTGATAGACGCGGCCTTCGCGGTTGATGGGGAAGTACGCGCACTGGCCGCTCTTTCCACTGACGAAGCCCCGGCTGATCTCGTGGGAAATCAGTCCGCGGAAGCGCCAGTCGAGAAGGCCCGCGAGTCCGCTGAGCGGATGCTCGTTCTCATAAAGCGTGGCGATCACCGCTTCGATCTCGCCGCCGAAGAGCGCGCGGTCCGCGTCCAAGTCCAGGTGCGTGGGTTTGGAGCTCTTTTCTTTTGGCGTCATCCCCTCTGATTTTACCGGCCAAAGCGGCTAGCCGGCAAGACGGGCAGAGTTTGCCGACTTACATTGGGCGTGGCGGAAGGATTCGATCAATCCACCGAAGCGTCAGGTTTCGCGCTGAAGGGGGTATCTGCCTTAGGTTCATGAGGATCCTCGCGAGCCAGGATGGCGAAAGCGAGAAAAGGCACGAGGCCTGTTCCGAAATGAACCTAAGGCAGATACCCCCTTAGGTTCTAAATACGATTCTTCGGCGGATTGAGCGAGTCTTTACGCCTGGGCCTTACGGATGGCATCGAGGATGCCGTTGATGAAGGCCGGCGACTCCGCGTTGCCGTACTGCTTGGCGAGCTCGACGGCTTCGTCGATCACGACAGCGGCCGGCGTGCCGGGGCCGTGCAGGAGCTCGTAGAGCGCCATCCGCAGGAGGCTGCGATCGACGTGCGCCATTCGGCTGACTTTCCAGTTCGCGCTCTGCTTTTCGAGAAGCGCGTCGAGGCTGGCCTGCTCGCGGAGCGTGCCGGCCACGAGCTCGGCCGCGAACTCGCGGGTGTCTTCGGGCACGCGAAAATGCTCGAAATGCGAAGTGAGGTCGCGGGCGGTCGCGATCTGCGTGGGCGCGCCCGGCGCGGCGCCTGCTTCGGCGGCCGATACGTCGAGGCGATAAAGGATCTGAAGCGCGACTTCGCGCGATTTATGCCGAAAACTCATTTATAGCCTCCTTCCGCTGCGCGGAAGGTGTACGGCCGCATGAGCGGCCGGGGTCGCTTTGCTCCGGTTAAGGAAGGAATTCATTTTAAAGACTTCTCCGTGGACGGGTCGGTTGAGAGAAATGAAAAGGCGAGGGCCGATGGGTCTTCCTGCTGAGCGGGCGGCTCCTGAAGTTCGGCGACGAATTCCTGCACGTCGCGGAACTCGCGGTACACGGAAGCGAAACGGACATAGGCGACCTTATCGAGCTGAAGCAGCTCGACCATCACCATGTGACCGAGGTTCCGGGATGGAATTTCTTTGAGTCCGTAGCCTTGCACGCGCTTCTCGATCTTCTGGATGAGCTCGTCGATCTTCTGGATCGGGACCGAGCGCTTCTGGCAGGCCTTCTGGACTCCGCCCCAGAGCTTTTCGCGGTGGTAGGGCTCGCGGCGTCCGTCCTTCTTGATCACGACCGGCATGACCTCTTCGACACGCTCGTAGGTCGTGAATCGACCGTCGCAGTGAGGGCACTCGCGCCTGCGGCGCGTGATGTCACCCAGCTGGTTGAGGCGGGAGTCGATGACCTTGGTATCGACGGTTGAGCAGAACGGACATTTCACAGAACGGTGACTCCTAAAGGGGTGGGGTTACCTGAAAATGCTGCACAGTTCAATGGGTCTGGAAATCGTTTAGATTTTAATGCTTTGCGGTTATCCTGGTTGAATATGGCGGCCGGCAATAAGAGACGAATCCGAAATTTCCTGATCAATCCGGGTTATCAGCTGCGCCTGATTCTTTGGCTGACCCTGGTCAGCGTGCTTCTCCTGGCGATGAATGCGTGGATCTTCTATCGCTCTTTCAACGAAAACTACGCGATCCTGCTCGAGCTCGCTCCGATGGCGGGCGATACCAAGAACCAGCTTGCCGCTGAGATGACCATGATTCTCTTCAAGCTTGGAACGGTTTCGTTCTTGTTTCTCTTGGTCGTCTCGTTGCTCGGGATCGTTTTCTCACACCGGGTTGCCGGGCCGCTCTACAAGTTCAAGAAGGTCTTCCGCGAGATTCAAGCGGGCGACCCCGAACTCCGCATCCATCTTCGTCGCGACGACGAGTTCCGGGACGTGGCCGAGGCATTTAACGAGATGATGGATTCGATCGCCAAGAAGGGGCAGTAGCGAAA
>FTBH01000117.1_pt1 | contig 20692 bp, 23 predicted proteins | sample 1639321 | NCBI WGS metagenome assembly FTBH01 (sample SAMEA3914864, study PRJEB12502) | metagenome | biome: forest; material: soil | place: USA | collected 2012-03-12 | depth 0.3 m
CTGGAACTCGGGGCCCTTGGCCTGATAGCCGACGAAGACGAGCATCGAGATGCCGAAAACCGCGAGCGTGCCGACGAGGTTCCAGAACCGGTAAACGGTCCTTCCGCCTTCGGTATCCGTGGGAAAAACCAGGCCGACCAGACCCCAGAGAAGGGGCAGGAACACCAGCGTGGAAAGTAGATGCGAATCAAGCCATGGCATAAATCAGATACCCCACAGTTGCGATGATGCCGAGGAGGAGCCCCAGGGCGTAGACCTGGAGCGAACCGGTCTGAAGGACGCGCACCGTCTGGCCGGTCCACGTCGAGACGCGGCCGAAGCCCAGGACGACGCGATCGATGACGGCGACGTCGAAGCCCTTCCAGAGCCCTACCGATAGGGCATAGATCGGCCTGACGAAGACGGCGTTGTAAATCTCGTCGACGTACCACTTGTTCCAAAGCAGGCGATAAAGCGTGGGCCAGCCGCGCGCGATCGCGGCGGCGCGCTCGAGGCCCTTCTTGTAGAGGCTGAAAGAGACGATGATGCCCAGGAGGGCGCCGGCGACGCTGACGCCCATGAGGATCCATTCCATGTTCTCGCCGATGCCTTCGGCGACGCCATGGTGGCCGGCCATGATGGGCTCGAGCCAATGCTCAAGCCAGCTCGAGTGCGGGATGCCCATGAGACCGCCCACCGCGCTGAGCACGGCGAGGATCACGAGCGGCAGAACCATCTGCCACGGCGACTCATGCACGCCCTTGGGCGCGTGATGTCCATGGTCGTCGTGCTCGGGCTCGTCGCCATGTCCGTGGTGGCCACCCATGTGGTTCTCGTCAAAGCGGGACTTGCCCAGGAACGTCAGGATGAAAAGACGGGTCATGTAGAACGCCGTCATGACGGCGGTCAGGGCGCCGAGCCCCCAAAGGAGGATCGAGCCGTGCGGAGAGCTGAAGGCCGTCCAAAGGATCTCGTCCTTGGAGAAGAAGCCCGAAAATGGCGGGATCCCGCTGATCGCCAGCCAGCCGATGGCGAATGTCGCGAATGTCCAAGGCATTTTGGAGCGCAGGCCGCCCATCTTGAGAATGTCCTGCTCCTCGTGCATGCCGTGGATCACGGAGCCCGCGCCCAAGAACATGAGCGCCTTGAAGAAGGCGTGCGTGATGACGTGAAAGACGCCGGCCGTGAACGCGCCGACACCGCAGCCCAGGAACATGTAGCCGAGCTGGGAGACGGTCGAGTAGGCGAGCACCTTCTTGATGTCCGTCTGGACGATCGCGATCGATGCCGCGAAGAACGCCGTAAAGACGCCGACAGCCGCCACGACGTGGAGCGCGTCCGGCGAGAGCGTATAAAGGAAGTTCAGGCGCGAGACCATGTAGATGCCCGAGGTCACCATGGTGGCGGCGTGGATGAGCGCCGAGACCGGGGTCGGGCCAGCCATGGCGTCCGGCAACCAGACATAGAGCGGGATCTGGGCCGACTTGCCCATGCAGCCGACAAAGAGGAGCAGGCAGATCGCCGTGATTGTCGAGGCTTCGACGCCCACGGGCAGCGCAGCGTGGCCCCCGTGCATGACGGCCGCGTGCAAGGTGTTGTAGTCCAGGGCGCCGAACGTCGAGAAGATCAGGAACATCCCGAGCAGGAATCCGAAGTCGCCGACGCGATTGACGATGAACGCCTTCTTGCCCGCGCTCGCCTTCTCGTCGTCCGTATACCAGTAGCCGATGAGCAGGTAGCTGCAGAGGCCGACGCCTTCCCAACCCAGGAAGAGGATCGGAAGCGAGGAGCCCAGGACCAGCATGAGCATCGCGAAGCAGAAGAGATTCAGATAGGCGAAGAATTTGCCCGGCGTCTCGTCATGGCTCATGTAGCCGATCGAGTAGAGGTGGATCAGGGTGCCCACGCCCGTAATGACCAGGCAGAAGAGCGACGAGAGCGAGTCGAACTTGAAGGCAATGTCGATGTTGAACGCGCCGATCGTCATCCAGGGATAAAGAAACTGCTCGATCACGCGGCCCTCGGCCGGCATGCCCCAGAGCTGCATGAAGTTCAGCAGCGACACCACGAAGGAGGCGGCGATCGCGAGCGTCGCGATCGTGCCGGGGACGCCGGCATGCGCCTTCTTGCGGCCCTTCGGGGCCTGAAAGAAGGCGTACCAGACGCCGTTAATGGTGAAACCGACCAGCGGAAAAAGAGGAATCAGCGCTAGCATCGTTTATTCCTTGAGAAGCTGGATATTGTCCGTATCCACGCTCCGGAGAGTTCTGAACATCGCGATCAGGAGACCCAAGCCCACAGCGCTTTCAGCCGCGGCAACCGTGATGATGAAGAATACGGCCAGCTGGCCGCCCATCTGATGAAGCTGCTTGGAGTAGGCGACGAAGGTCAGGTTGACGGCGTTGAGCATGAGCTCGATGCACATCATGACGATCAGGATGTTTCGCCGCATGAGGACGCCGGCGAAGCCGATGAAGAAGATCGTCGCGCAGAAGGACAGGACGACCCAGGGTTCTACCGTATTGATCACTTCGCACCTCCGGCCATCTTGCGCTTGGACATGGCCACCGCGCCGACGATCGCGCCCAGGAGCAGGACCGAGGTCAGCTCAAAGGGCAGGATGTATTCGGAAAAAAGCATCTCCGAGACGACGCGGGTGTTGCCGCCGGCCTTCTCGACAGCTTCCGTCGTGAAGGGGCCGGGGGCGATCGTGTTCGGGCTTTCCTTAAACGCCCAGACAAACATCGCGAGCAACACCACCGACGCGACCGCCCCGACGGCCTTGACCGCCGGACTGCCGCGTTTGAGATCCAGCGAGGGAAGATCCGCGCCGAGGAGCATGACGACGAAGATGAAGAGAACCATGATCGCGCCCGCATAAACCAGGATCTGGAGAGCGGCGATGAGGTGGGCGTCGAGAAGCGCGTAGATCCCGGCGAAAGAGAAGAACACGACGACCAGGCTGAAGGCGCTGCCCACGGGGTTCTTCTTCAGAACCGTCAGGAGCGCGCCCGCGATCGCGATGACCGCGAACGCGTAGAAGAAGATCGGGTTGAGTTCCATTATTTATTCCCCCTCTGCTCGAGGAGATACTCTTTGTCCCACACCGGGCGGACGGCGGTGCTCATCTCGTAAATCGTGCTGAGCTTGATCGCATCCTTGGGGCAGGCTTCCTCGCACATGCCGCAGAAGCAGCAACGGAGGACGTCGATCTCGAAGCGGACGGGATATTTTTCCTTGTCAGGGCGCTCGCCGGCTTCGATGTGGATGCACTCGGCCGGGCAAACCGTCGGGCAGAGCATGCACGCCGTGCAGTTCTCCACGCCGTTGGTGGCCTTGATGTAGTGCATGCCGCGGAATCGCGGCGAGTACTTGCGGCGCTCTTCGGGGTACTGGATCGTGACCTTCTTGGCGAAGAGCATGTTCTTCATGGTGATGTAGAGACCCTTGATGATCTCCAACCAGTAGAACTCCTGCGTGAACTTCTTTTTGGCTTTGATCAGCATAGATCAGATCCACCCCTGGGAAATCATGAGGCCCGTGACGAAGATGTTTACGAGCGCGATCGGAAGCATCACCTTCCAACCGAGGTCCATGACCTGGTCGAAGCGGAAGCGCGGCAGCGTCCAGCGCGTCCAGACGAAGAGCCACATGAAGAAAAGCAGCTTGATCCCGAACGACGAGAACTCGAGGACGATCCTGGCCCATTCGTGGTCGAGGCCTTGGAGCGGGAGCGCGTTCAGGAGCGCGCCCATGCCGGGGAGAAGCTGCCAGCCGCCGAAGAAAAGCGTCGCCATGAGCGCCGAAGCCGTCACCATGTTCAGGTATTCGGCCATCATGAAGAGCGCGAAGCGCATGGCGCCGTACTCGAGGTGGTAGCCTGCGACGATTTCGGACTCGCCTTCGGGCAAGTCGAAAGGCACGCGGTTGGTCTCGGCATGCGCGGCCGTCAGGAAGAGCAAGAAGCTGATCGGCCCGACCGGGAACAGGAAGGCGCCCCACTTGGGGATCGCGATCGGCCCCAGCTGGAGGAGCGTCTGGCCCTGGGCCTGAACGATCTCCTGCAGGCTGACGCTCGAGAAGACCATCAGGATCGGGATGATCGAGAGGCCCATCGAGAGCTCGTAGCTGATCATCTGCGAGGTGCTGCGAAGCGAGCCCAGGAGCGCATACTTGTTGTTGGACGACCACCCGGCCATGATGATGCCGTAGACTCCGAGCGAGGCGATCGAGAAGATATAAAGGAGACCGACGTTGAGGTCGGCCATCTGGAAGTTGATCAGCCTCCCGCCGCCCAGGTCGATCGAGCTGGCGAAAGGGACCACGGCGAAGGTCATGAAGGCCGGAATGACCGAAACCACTGGCGCGAGCGTGTAATAGAACGGTTCAGCGTGGCCTGGGATCGGGGACTCTTTCCAGAGGAACTTGATCGTGTCGGCGAGCGACTGAAGCAGGCCCATCGGGCCGACGCGGTTGGGGCCCAAGCGGTTCTGCATGAGCGCCGAGCCGCGACGCTCGACCCAGACCATGATCGGAACGATTTGAAGCATGATGACGACGATGAACAGCACCTTGCCGATCGCCGCGATCCAGTTGAAAAGTTGCGGATCCATCGTCAAGCTCCCATCGGGCGATTCGCCCACATCATGAGGATCTCGGACAGAGCCTTGCTCTGGCCCGGCGGCACGATGGCGCGGCGGATGCGCTGCTCACGGCCCTCGAAGTTGACGATCGTACCGTCCTTCTCCGCGAACGCCGCGCCCGGGAGCACGGCCGCGAAGGCCTCGACCTGCGGCTTGTTGAAGACGCCGACGCCGACGGCGGAGACGCCCTTCAGGTCCGGAAGCTGCGCGCGGCCGCCACGAAATACGAGCGCCGCCTGCGTCCCAGAGGGGAGGCCGTCGAACGGCTTGATCCCGAGCTTCTCCATGCCGTGAAGGTTCGAGGTCTTGCTCTTGCGCTTGAGGATCCGGTCGGCTGCGGCATCGTCGGCCGCGGTCTTCACGCCGGCCGTGCCGAAGTGCTGGATCGTCGCACCCTGCAAGTGCTTGGGCACGAAGTCGAGAAGAAGCTTGGCTTCTTCCAGCGTCAGATCGGAGCCGACGAGAACGGCGACTTTCTTGCCGCTCAAAGCGGAGCGGAGCGCGTCGATCGAGGCGCCCCAGCTCGACTGCGCCAGGCCCGAGCCGTTCTGGACGGCAGGCTCGGTTACGCGAGCCTTGTCGTGGACGTAGTGGTAATTGAATCGGCCTTCGTCGCAGAGCCAGTACTTGTTGATCTCCATGTTCTCGCGAGGGAGGCAACGCTCGATGCGGTTATTGTCCTGATGGATCTCCATATTGCAGCCGCGTGAGCAGCCTTCGCAGACCGTCGGCGTCTTCTTGAGGAACCAGACGCGCTTCTTGAAGCGGAAGTCCTTGAGCGTCAAAGAACCCGTCGGGCAGATGTCGGCGTAGTTGCCGGCGTAATCCGTCTCGAGCGGACGACCGTCGACCGTGGTGATCTCGGTGTTGTTGCCGCGTTTGACGGCAACCATTTCGTGGACGCCTGCGATCTCGTCTCCGAAGCGGATGCATCGCGTGCAGTGGATGCAGCGATTCATGTTCTTCTTGATCACCGGACCCATGTCGAGGTCGAGGTAGGTGCGGCGTTCTTCGGTATAGCGGGAGTTGGCGTCGCCGTAGCCGTAGGACTGGTCCTGCAGGTCGCACTCGCCGGACTTGTCGCAGATCGGGCAGTCGAGCGGGTGATTGATGAGCAGGAACTCCATCACCGACTTCTGGTTCTGAACCGAGCGCTCGGACTTTGTGTGGACGACCATCCCGTCCGTCGCGGCCGTCGAGCAGGCCGTCTGGAGCTTGGGCATCTTCTCGACTTCGACCGCGCACATGCGGCACTGGGCAACCACCGAAAGGCCGGGGTGGTAGCAGAAAAGCGGGATCTCGATGCCGCCCTTCTTGGCGACCTCGATCAGGTTCTGGCCGGGCGTGAACTCAATCTCGCGGCCGTCGATCGTACACTTAGGCATGGTGTTTCGCTCCTTCGCGGATGCGGGCTTCGAAATCCGCGCGGAACTTCTTGACGAAGCTGGTGACGGGGCCGGCGGCCGCGTCTCCGAGGGCGCAGAGGGTTTTTCCGTTGATGTTGTTGGCGATATCGAGCAGCAGCGGCAGATCCTGCTCGCGGCCATGACCGTGGAGGATGCGATGGAGGACGTCCTCCATCCATTTGCAGCCTTCGCGGCAGGGCGTGCACTGGCCGCAGGACTCGTGCTCGTAGAACTTGGTGATTCGGTGGATGAGCTCGATGACGTCGAAGTCCTCGCTCACGACCATGAGCGCGGCCGAGCCCATCATCGTGCCGATCTTCATCAGCGGCTCGATGTCGTAGATCACGTCGATCTCGTCGGCCGTGAGAACCGGAGCGGACGATCCGCCCGGAATGACAGCCTTGAGCTTTTTGTCGCCCAGGACGCCGCCCGCGACGTCATAGATGAGCTCGCGGATCGTCTTGGAACCCGCGGCGATCTCGTAGACGCCGGGCTTCTTGACGTGGCCCGAGATGGAGATGAGGCGCGTGCCGCCCGATTTCTCGAGCTTGCCGAGCTTGGCGAACCATTCGCCGCTGCGGTTGACGATGAAGGGGATGTTGGTGAGCGTCTCGACGTTGTTGACGACCGTCGGGCCACCGAAGGCGCCGGCGATGGCCGGAAACGGCGGCTTCACGCGGGGCTCGCCGCGCTTGCCTTCGAGCGAGTTCAGCAGGCCGGTCTCCTCGCCGCAGATGTAGGCGCCCGCGCCGCGATGGACGGTGATGTCGAACTTGAAGCCCGTGCCGCAGACGCTGTTGCCGAGATAGCCGGCCTTGTAGGCCTCGTCGATCGCGGCGTCGAGAAGCTTGGCCTCGCGAGTGTATTCGCCGCGGATGTAGATGTAGCCGACGTGCGAACCGATGGCGTGGCCCGCGATAATCATGCCCTCGAGCAGAAGATGCGGCGTGTACCGCATGAGATCGCGGTCCTTGAAGGTGCCCGGCTCGGATTCGTCGGCGTTGCAGACGACGTACTTGGGCTTTTGGGCCTGCTTAGGGATGAAGCCCCACTTCATCCCGGTCGGAAAGCCTGCGCCGCCGCGCCCGCGGAGGTTGGACTTCTTGACCTCGTTGATGATGTCGTCTGGCTGCATGGCGAGCGCCTTCTTGGCAGCCGTGTAACCTTCCATCTTCGCAAGGTAGTAGGAAAGGGGACGGGACTCGTCGTTGAAGTGCTGGATGTAAAGGGTTTCGCTCATGATTTACTCCAGTCCGTCCATCAGCTTGTCGAGTTTCTGAACGTCGAGATTCTCGTGATAGTCGTCATTGAGCATCATGGCGGGCGCGGTGCCGCAAGCGCCCAGGCATTCTTCTTCCATGATCGTGAACTTGCGATCGCGCGTCGTCTCGCCGCACTGGATGCCGAGCTTCTTCTCGCAATGCTCGAGCAGGCCATAGGCCCCCCGGAGCGCGCACGCGACGTTGGTGCAGAGCTTGACGTGGTACTTGCCCACAGGCTTGAGGTTGTACATCGTGTAGAACGATGCGACCTCTTTGACCTGCGCAGGGTGGATGCCGATGTACGCGCCGATCTCCTCCATGATCTCGGGAGGCAGCCAGCCGTATTCTTCCTGGGCGGCGTGGAGCGCCGGCAGAAGCACGGCGACGCGATTCGGGTAGCGCGGCACGAGCTTGTCCATCCGCTCATAGAACTTGGGTGAAAGCAGCTTCTTGATTTCGGGCGCGGCCATTAGCGATCGAGCTCCCCTGCGATGACGTTGATGCTTCCGAGAGCGGCCACCATGTCGGCGATCTTGAGGCCGTTGCACATGGGCGTAAGACCCTGGAAGTGCCAGACCGACGGTCCGCGGATGCGCATGCGATGCGCGCGAGGGCCGCCCTTGCTGACGATGTAGAAGCCCATTTCGCCGTTACTGGCCTCGAAGGGCGTGTAAGCTTCGCCGGCCGGGACTTCAAAGCCCTGCATGAAGAACTTGAAGTGGTGGATCAGGCCTTCCATCGTGTTGTGCACGACTTCCTTGTCCGGGATGCGCGTACGCTTGTCTTCGGACCAGATCGGGCCCTTCTTGATCTTGTCCGCGCACTGGCTGAGGATGTTGAGCGACTGGCGGATCTCGGCGATGCGCACGAGATAGCGGTCGTAGACGTCGCCGTTCTGCGCGACCGGCACGTCGAACTCGATGTCCTTGTAGAACATGACCGGGTTGTCGCGGCGAAGATCGATGTTGATGCCGGCGGCGCGGGCGTTCGGGCCCGTGTAGCTGTAATCGAGGCATTGCTGCTTGTCGAAAACGCCGACACCCTCGGTGCGCTTCCGCCAAATCTTGTTGTTCGTGAGCAGCTCGTCCATCTCGTCGATGGTCTTGCGCGTGCAGACGACCCAGTCCTTCACTTCCTTCTCCCAGCCCTCGGGCGCGTCCGCCATGAGGCCGCCGATGCGCGTATAGGAGGTGGTCAGGCGCGCACCGCAGAGCTTTTCGATGAGCGTGTAGGCCTCTTCGCGCTGGTGGAAGCCGTAGAGGAAGAAGGAGAACGCGCCCAGGTCGACGGCGTTGATGCCGATGCAGATCAGGTGGTCCATGATGCGCGCGAGCTCGCAGCACATCATGCGGATCCAATGCGCGCGCTCGGGCACCTCGATGCCCATGAGCTTCTCGACGCTCATCGAATACACGCAGTTATTGAGGATCGCCGAGCAGTAGTTCAGGCGGTCGGTGTAGACGGTGAAGTTGTGGTAGGTGCGATTTTCGCCGAGCTTTTCCTTGGCGCGGTGAGTGAACCCGAACTCGCAGTAGGAGTTCTCGATCGTTTCGCCGTTGAGCTTGGCGGCCATGCGGAGCGCGCCGTGCATCGCCGGGTGCGTGGGCCCGATGTTGACGATCACGCGCGAGTCGCCCCAAAGATCGTCTGGGTCGTGGTCGATGGTCATCGACGAAGGCAGCGCGCGAATGAGGTTCGGGTCGAGGTAGGCTTTATTCTTGTCCATGGAGATGCTGTCCTCTTAATCCAGAAGCTCGGGGTGAATCGGTTCAGGCTCGGAGAAGATCTGGTAGCCGCGAAGCGGGTAGTCCTTGCGAAGCGGGTGGCCGACCCAACGTTCATCCATCAGGATGCGGCGCAGATCGGGGTGGCCCTTGAAGCGCACGCCGAACATGTCGAAAATCTCGCGCTCGGACCAGTCGGCGCCCTTCCAGACGGAGATCGCGGTTGGAACTTCTTCGCCCTCAGCCGCGCGGACCTTTACGCGGAAGCGCGCCTGGGTCGTGTGCGAGAAGAGGTTGTAGACGATCTCGAAGCGCGGCTCGACCTCTTCGTCGGTCGCCGTGATGTCGGAGAGGAAGTTATACTCAAAGCCCGGCTCATTCTTGAGAAACGCGAGGACTTCGACGACGGATTCCTTCTTCACGTAAAGAATCGGAACGTCGGTGGCCTGTTCGCGCGGGAAGCGCGTTTCTTCGATCGCGGCGCCGAACTTGGCCTTCGCGGTCTCGACTTGTTTCTTCCAGGCGTCGCCGAATTTGGCGATCCAGTCGCCACCGTTGGTCGGGATAGCATTGTTTATATTCACGAGGTGGCTCCTTACGTCTTTAGGCGCGGATGCTCGGTTGAAGCGTTTCAGTGCCTGCCGCCAGCGCCTTCAGGCGGCGCTGCGAGTGCGTCTCGCCCTTGGCGACCATCTCCTGCAGGCGCATGAGGGCGTGGATCACGCCTTCGGGCGCGGGCGGGCAGCCCGGCACGTAAACGTCGACCGGAATCATCGTGTCGATGCCCTGAAGCACGCTGTACACGTTGAAGATCCCGCCCGACGACGCGCAGGCGCCGAAGGACATGACGTACTTGGGGTCCAGCATCTGGTCGTAGACCGTCTTGAGAACCGGCGCCATCTTGGTCGAGATGATGCCGGCGACGATCAGCATGTCGCTCTGGCGCGGCGAGAACCGCACGACTTCGGCGCCGAAGCGCGACATATCGTAATCCGAGCAAAGAGAAGCCATCATCTCGATGCCGCAGCAGCTCGTGCCGAAAGGCAACGGCCAGAGCGCGTTCTTGCGACCCCAGTTGATGAAGTCATCCAGACGCGTCGTGAGATATCCTACAGAACCGTCTTTCGACATGGCTTTACTCCCATTCCAATGCGCCCCTGCGGAGCACGTACCAGTAGCCGACGAGAAGGATCGCGACAAAAAGTCCCATCTCGAGAAGGATGAAGTGGTTCACCGACAGATACTTTTTGAAAACGACGGCCCACGGAAAAAAGAAAATCGCTTCGACGTCGAAGAGCAGAAAGAGAATCGCGACGAGGTAGAATCGGACCGAGAACCGATGGCGCGCATCACCCACGGGGGGCATGCCGCACTCGAAGGGTTGGTTCTTGCGGGGGTTGGGAACGCTGGGGCCGAGGAGGTGCGTCAGCAGCAGGACGGCGCCGCCCACGACTGCGCCTACCAACATGAGCAAAAGCACAGGAATGTAAGCCATTACCGCTGTTTATAGCTCAACCTTTGGAACGCGTACTACCACAAAATGAGCGCGAGAGACTTTCCGGCCCAGTTGAGAACCCACTGCGAAAAGAGGCTCATCAAGAGCATCGGTCCAGCGAGCGCAACCAGCATCGCGCGACGTCGCAAAACAGATCGGACTCCAGAGGTCCGAGTTCCATCGGTTCCGACAAAGAGCGAGGGTGTTCCGATGCGCGCTTGCTGTCCGCCGGTCATCGCAAAGCAGAGGCGAGCCACTGCGGCAACGGAGACGCCCATCGAGACGATCGTGCTCAAAGCCAGAACCAGACGCCCGTGGCGAACCGCTGCGTCGATCAAGGCGAACTTGCCGAAAAAGGACGGCCCCGGCGGCAAGCCCGTGATCGAAAACAAGAATATCACGAGCGCCATCGTCTCTGGTACAGCGCGATGGAGAACGCCCTTGAGGTCTTCAAATCGATCGGATTTGAGGCTCTCGTAAAAGAGCGAGAGCACGAAGAAGACCCCGCAGACGGCGAAGAGTTCGATGGTGAGGTTAAATAAGAGCGCAGAGATCGCACTTTCGTCGAGCACGAGTAGTCCGATCATGAGCTGCCCCGTCTCAGCGACCAGCAGGCAACCCATCATTCGTTTCGCGCTGTTCTGTCTGAGGGCCAGGAGCGAGCCCGCGCAGCTGGTGATGCACGCCATGAACGCCACGATCGTCGGCCAATCGACCGAACCGAGCGCCAACCACTGACCCCGAACGAGGGACGGCTGTGCGAATACGAAAACCAGATAACGAAGCGCGACGGCAAAGCCCGCCAAGCGAGGCCCGAGCGCGACCAGCGGAGAGGCCGACGTCGGAGCGCCTTCCAGAACATCCGGCGCCCAGAAGTGCATCGGAAACCCGCCGATCTGAAAGACCAGAGCCAGGAACGTCAGAACGAAGACCGAAAGCCCGGCCTCGCGCGATAGCGGCGTCTTGAGAAGCAGACGGTGGATCTCATAGAGGTTCAGCGTCTGAGTCCACGAAAAGAGCACGGCCACGCCGTAGAGAAAGAGCGCCCCGCAGACGACCGAAAGAAGGAGGTACTTGACCCCGGCCTCGGTCGAGAGGACCGAGTTCTTGCGATAACCGGCCGCGAACGAACAGATCAGGTTGACGAACTGGAGCGAAAGGAACGCCAGCACCAGATCCGTGGCCGACGCCGACAAGCTCATCGCCAGCACGCCGGCGAGAACCAGAGCGCAATACTCCGAGCGTCTCGCCCGGCCGATCTCCTTCCCGAACGTGCTGATGGCGATCGCGAAGCCGCCTAGACCGATGAAAAGAAGCCGGAAGAAGAAGGTCAGCCCGTCGATCACCAGCGAATGGCCGAAGATCTCGACCGAGCCCCGTTGGTAGCCGATCAGCGTCTGAACGAGCGCTCCGGCCAGGCCGACGATCGCCGTGATGGTCACCAGGCGAACCTGCTCGCCGTGGTAGGTGACCTCGGCCGCGATCACGAAAGCCAGCGTCAGCGCCAGGATCGCTTCGGGCAGGATGTAGATGAAATCGCTCAGCACGCGCCGCTCATTTCTGTGTTCCCGCCGGAGCGGCGATCAGGGCCTGAACCGTGGGTCGCGCAAGCTCGAGAAGCGGCTTGGGATAGACGCCGCAAACGATCAGCGCCGCAATCAGAGGCAGGAGATACGCCTTCTCACGCAGATTGAGGTCGCCGAACCCCGTGGCGACGGCCTCGCCCTCGCGGCCGAAGAAAATCTTGTGGTACATCGTGAAGAGCGAGTACGTCGCGATCAAGACGGCCAAACCAGCCAAGACCACCGCGACCGGGAGAACCGCGTAGCTGCCAAGGATCAGGAGCGAGTGGCCGACAAATCCGCCGAGGCCCGGGAAGCCCAGAAGCGAGGCGATGACGATGCCCGCCACGATCCCGAGATGCGGCGCCTTGGCGATGACTCCGCCGAGGCGGAAGTTCGTCGCCTGCGAGCGCTCGCAGACAATGCCCGCGAAGAGCCCGAAGCCCGCGAGGCCAAGTCCCACGACCAGCTGCTGGAAGACGGCGCCGAGGACGCCGGGGCCGCTGAGCGAGCCGCTTCCGACGAGGATGAAGCCCACTTCGCTCAGGCAGAACCAGGCCGGAAGGAGTCGGATGTTCTTCTCGGCGACCAGGCAAACGGCCCCGAGCACGAGGTTCAGAGTCCCGACGACCATCACCGGCGTCGCGAACGCCGTCATGACATCCGGGAAGAGCGAGTAGCCGAGCTTGACGAAGATATAGCACCCCGTCGGCACGACCGCCGCGGCGACCGCGACGAAAACCGAGCTCGGCGCCTCGACGGCGACCCGGGTGAACCAGGCGTGGAGCGGCCAGACCGGCACGCGGAGGGCGAGCCCGAAGGCGATCAGCAGGAACGCAGTATAGGAGACGGAGAACTGCTGGCCGAGCAACTCAAAGGTCTTGCCCGAGAGCTTGCCGCCGGAGAGCGCCGCCACCGAGAACGTGTGCGGCTCGGCCGAGTAATAGATGAGCACGAGGGCCGCGAAGAAAAGCGCGTTGCCGATCGAGCCAGAGACGACGCTGTAGAGCGCCGCCTTCTCGCGGCTTTCGCCGCCCCAGATTCCGATCAGGAAGTAGATCGGGAAGAGCGCCATCGTCCAGAAGAAGAACTGAAGAAAGAGATCCTGCGAGCATACCGCGCCAAGCAGCGCCGTTTGCAGCAGAAGAAACAGGCCATGGATCCCGCGGACGCCGGGATTGCGCGGCCACTCCGTCGCGATCAGGACCGGGAACACGATCGAGATCAAGAGCACGAGCAGGGCGTTCACGCCGTCAATGCCCAGGTCGTAGTTGATCGCGTAGGAGCCGATCCACGGAAGCGCGTCGGTCGCCTGAAGTCCGGGCGTCGAGGCTTGCAGACTCAAAACCAGAAAGGCCGCGATCGCCGCCGAAAGCGCGCTGAGCGCCAGTGACAGCCAACGACTCAAGGCGCCGCGCGAGCCTGGAAACAGGCCCTGGATAATCGCGCCCACCAGCGGAGTGAAGACCATGATCGAGATCAGATGCTGTTCCACGCGTTTTTCCCTCTCAGCCTCTCAAGAAATAAAGACAAATCAAAAGCCCCGCCCCCAGACCGAAGAACAGATACCACTGCACGTCGCCCGTCTGCGCGAGCTGCATCACCCGCCCGGGCGCCTCGACCATCGCGCGCACGCCTCCGGCCACCGCGAGCGAGATGCGCTCCGAAACCAGGATCAGCGCGCGAGCGCTCTTGTCGAGCGCCAGAAAGAGTCCGCCCGGCACGATCCTGTCCCAGACCGCCGTATCAACCCAGCGCTCGATCCAGCCCCCCGCGGTCTCGAGACCGCTGAGGAGTTTCTGCGCGAGCGGGCTCATCCCAAAGCCCTCGTCGGAGATGAATGCCGTCGCGCGCGGCAAATTGCGCCGCCAGCGCTCGATGTGGGATTCCGTCTCCCCGGTCGATATCCAGATTCCGAGGATCGCGCCCACCACGAAGAGACCGCCGTAAATCGCGAGCGCCGTCGACGCGCTCGCGGACGCGGCGTGCGGCGCGCCAGTGGCGAAAACCAGATTGAGCACGGAGGTCAGCGCCTGATCGCCGTCAAAAGCCAGGGCCTCGCCGGTGATCGAGCCGCGCCAGACGACGCCGAGGGTCGCCAAGGCCAGGAGATACGGAAGAAGCAGAAGAAACACCGGCCGCCGTCCAGAAGCCTCGCGCGTCCTGGCGAAATCCATGCCGAGCTTGAAGGCCAGGGTGACGAAACCGAGATAAGCGATCCCGAGGAAGAACGCCTGAACGGGGTTTTCGTCCAAGAGCCTGGCGAAGAAAGAAACCCAGCTGCCGGCCGAAGCGAACCCGACGAAGCCCGCTCCTGCGGCGACGCAAAGAAAGACGCCGATGCCGACGCCCACGCCAGCGCCGCCAGCCTTGCGCGATCGCTTCGCGCTCCGCTCTTCGTCCCCCGCAGCCGCAGCGGCATGGATCCCGTAAGCGCCCAGGCACGCGGCGAGATAGATCGCGAACGCGGTCAACGCAGCATCGTCGCCTCCGACCAATGCGAGGCAAGAGACCGAAAGCGCGCCCGCCCCCGAAAGCCAGGCGCGCAGGCCGGCTTCCTTCGACGAATGAAAGAGCCCCGCCACGACGGCGAGAATCGAGCTGAAGAGCGCGATCCAGCCGAAGGCCGGAAATACCTGGAGAGCCAAAAGCTCCTTGCGGACGCCCGCCAGCAGGAAGAACGCCGCCAGCCCCGGAAACACATAGCTCAGCAGAAGTCGCGCGTGCCCCGCAAGACTCGACGGGAGGGCCGACCACGTCAATACCGGGAAGGCCTGGTAAATGAGGAAAAGGCCGGTCGCCAGGAGAATGCCCGAGATCGACTCGACTCCGCTGCCTGTCAGGCTCGAGCTCATCGAATCCGAAAACAGAAGCCACGGCGCATGCGAGCCCGCAAGCGAGGTCGCGCCGAAGGACATGAGAAGGAGCGCGCCGAAGCGCTGCCAGGAGTACTGATTGGCGACGCGCGAGTCTTCGGCCGTATCGAAACAAAGCGGCACGTACCCGCCGACCAGCGTGACGACCAGACCGAAGAACGCCATCCACGGCGTAGCGGCCGACCAGGTAAGCGAGAGTCCCGCGGCGCCGATCGCGGCCGAGGCCGTCGCGCGAGCCGTGCCCGCCGGCCTCGGATCAGCGAGAAAAGCAGCCAGAAGCGCGGCTGCCAGGATCGACGCCACGATCGCCTTGGGGTCGAGCGACAACCCCATCGTCATGGCCGATATCTGATCCGGAGGCAGTACCCAGCCCTTGAGCCAGGACGCCGCCGCTCCGCCCGGGGCGCCCCAAGGGATGGAACGCGCGGCAAGGAAAACATCCACGACAAAGAGCAGAAGCGCTGCGCGCACGACCCAGGCGATGGAGCGCGACTTCGGCCCCAGCGCGAGCAGGGCGATCGCGCCGACTGCCAGCAAGAGCACGTTCGCGGCCAGAAGCGATAGGGGCGACTCGAAAAAGTTCATTTATTGCCTCAGGCTCCTGAGATGATCCATTCGGATGCTGCGCTTGAGGTAATAGAGGCGGATCGCGAATGCGAATCCCGTCACGAGCTGAGCCACTCCGCCCAAGACGACGAAGAGCGCGAAGACGTGACCTTCGTTTCGGCCTTCGGAGCTGATCCCCGAAAGGACAAAAGCGACCCCGGCACCCAGCACGAGTAGCTGCACCCCGACCAGCACGCCGAGCAGGCTTTTCCGCGAAACGATCGAGACCAGTCCCATCGCGCCCAACACGGCCGAAAAGAGCATCATCATGCGCGGGCGCCTCCCTCTTCTTCTCCGTCGGTCTCTTCAGCTCTCGGCCGAGCCACGACGCCGCCGCCGATCAGGACCGTCAGAAGCATGAGCGCCAGGACCTCGATCGCGATGAGATGCTCCTCGGTGAGCGACTTGCCCAACGAGGCCAGGTCGCCCGCGGGCGCCACGACGATCTGCGTGTCGTGTCCCAAGGTACCCAGAAGAAAAAGCACGAAAAAGGAGACTCCCACCAGTGATGCGAGGATCCAAGGAGCGTACTCCGCCTTGCCCCGTACCGAAACACGGAGCTCCTCGCCGAAGAGGACCGAGAAGAACAGAAACGCGATCGCGACGAGCGTGGACACCAGCCATTGGACGATCGCCAGGAACTCGGAGCCCAGCGTGAGGTAGAACGCGCCGACGGCCAGGCCCGCGACCCAGAGCGCGAGCACGACCCGGCGGAAATCCGTCACGATCGTCGCGACGCCCGCGCCGGCGATCGCGATGGCGGCAAAAAGCCAGGACATGAAGCTGGTCATAAGAAGGAGTCCTCCTCCTGGCTTTGCTGGCGCAGCTTCTGCCATTTCTGCCGCTGCTCGGGCGTCACCGTGCCGCGCCCGAAGCGCGCCACGAGGTCCGAGGGCGAGATGACCGCGCCTTCGTACTTGCGCGTGTGAACCAGGGACTTGGGATGACAGACCTCGGTGCATAGCCCGCAGAACACGCACTTCGAGAAGTCGATATCGAAAACCGACACCCAGATCTTGGCCTCATCCGCGCCCGGCTCCGTCGAGACTCGGATGCACTGGGTGGGGCAGGTCTTCTCGCATTCCTTGCAGCCCGTACAACGGTCGATGTCGTTGAAGAGCAGGCCGCGCGTGCGCGGAGGCAGGTCGTCGGGCGTCTTGGAGGAGATCGGGTCGGGATACTGCTCGGTGATCTCCTTGCGGAACTCGCCTGTGCTGAAGAAGTAGGGGATCGCCGTCATGCAGGAGATCCAGATCGAGCGCGCGCGATCGAAGACGTCCCTGCAGTAAGAAATCAGCGAGGAGAAAACCGAGGACTTCATTGCAGGTTCCCCCATCCGGCGCAGACGCCGGCGCCCACGAGCGCCACGAGCGCGATCGGGCTCAGGATCTTCCAGGCGAAATCAGTGACGTGATCGACACGACCCCGAGGACTCACGCGCGACGCCCAGACCACGAGCAGCATCAGCAGAAACGTCTTGCCGACGACGACCATCAGCTCGGTCAGCTGGAGCAGCTGCCAGGACTGGTTTTCGCGAAAGGACTCGAGCATGTGCGCGGGCAGGTTCCAGCCGCCGAGAAAGAGCGCGACCGCGATCACCGACCACAGAAAGAAACCGTAGAAACGCCCGAGCTTGAACAGGCTCAGTCGGCGCCCGTAGAGATTGCTCGTCACGCCGCCCTGGATGTCGGAAGAGGAGAGCCCTCCGTCGAACGGCGGGACCCCGAGAAGCACGAGCCCGCTCAGCATGAAGACGATGAACGCGAGAAACTGAAAGGGGTTGGCGGTGAAGGTCCAGGCGGTGAGCGCCACGCCCTGCGCCTGCGCGATCTGGCTCCAGCGAAATCCGCCCGTGCGCGCGCCGACGGCCAGAAGCGAGATCATCGCCGGAAACGCGCCGGCGAGCGCCTGTCCCGCCATGCGCACGCCGCCGATCCAGCCGGGCACGGTGTTTTGGCTCACGCCGAAGAACATGATGCCGAAAGCGAGAACCAGCGCCGACCAGAACGGAATGAACGCGCTCATGTCGGTATCGACCAGAAGCGTGAGCGAACCCAGCGGCAGAACCGCGATGGTCGAGTAGAGCACCATCGTATGGATGCTGATCCAGACCTTCTCGCGGAAGCTCAGGCGGAGCGCCGACTCTTTCTGAAGAAGCTTCACGAAGTCCGCGATCGGCTGCAGGATGCCGCCCGGGCCCGCGCGGTTAGGGCCGACGCGCGCCTGGAAGTCGGCCGTGAGCTTGCGATCGAGGTACTCGACGAGGATCGCGCTCGGAAGCACCACCGCCCAGAAGATGGCGACCAGCGCGACGGCGGCGACGAGAAAGCTCGGCACTCCCGCGGGCAGGCCCCAGGCGTCGCGGATGAGGGACTCCCAATTGGGCATCATCGGTCGGCCTCCGCGATGCCGAGATCCAGGCTGGCCAGCACGACCGGCAGGTCCTCGATGCTGACGCCCTCGAGCAGGCGCGAGATCGCCGAGAGCGGCGCGAGCGAGGGCGTGCGGAAATGGACGCGCGCGGGCGAGCGCCCGCCGCTGGAGACGACGTGGCAGCCGAGCAGGCCTCGTGCGCTCTCGACGCGCGAATACGCCTCGCCCTGCGGCGGCGCGAAGTCCTTGTCGACCGGCCCGCGGTGGAACTCTCCGACCGGGATCATCTCGGCGGACTGCTTGAGCAGCTCCACGCTCTGCGAGATCTCGCGCAGCCGGAGCAAAAAGCGCGCGTGCGCGTCGCTGAAGCTCGACTCCTCGGGACGCGCGACCGGCACCGTGAAGTCCAGCAGCTCGTAGCCGCAGTACGGGTGAGCCTTGCGCACATCGAAGGACGAGCCGGAGGCGCGCGCGTTCGGGCCGGTAAGGCCGAGCGCCTGAACGAGGAAGGGCGAGACGGCGCCCACTCCTTGCGTGCGGAGCTTGAAGGTGTGGTTGAACGAGAAAATGTCGTTGTATTCCTTGAGGCGCGCCCTAAGCATCTCGCAGATCTCGAAGACGCGCTCGATGAAGCCCTCGGTCACGTCGGCGCGAACGCCGCCGAAGCGGAGAAAGTTGACCGAGAACCGCTGGCCCGTGAGCAGCTCGAAGAGATCGAGGACCTTCTCGCGATCGCGAAGCACGTAATGCACGACCGTATCCGCGCCGACCGCCTTGGCGATTCGCGCGGCGTAGCCCAGGTGCGAGGAGATTCGGGTCAGCTCGCTGAGGATCACGCGAATGGTTTGCGCGCGCGGCGGCGCCGTCAGGAACGAGATGTCCTCGACCGCCATGCAAAGCGCCAGCTCGGCGAAGACCGCCGACTCGGGATCCAGGTGATCGGCGTAGGCAATCGCCGCCTGCCAGAGATGCAGCTCGAACGCTTTTTCGAGGCCGCGATGGAGGTATCCGGTCTCCGCGTCGGCGGAGACAATGATCTCGCCGTCGATCTTGAGCTTCAGGCGCACGGGACCGGGCAGGAAATTATGGTATGGCCCGATCTCCCATTCGGTCAGGCCCGCATCGATGAGTTCGTCGCTCATGCGTTGCCCCCGTGTTGGATGCCGTAGACTTCGGTCGGAAAGATGTAGTCCTTGCGAAGCGGAAATCCGCGCCAGCCCTCCGGCAACAGGCTCTTGTGCCTGGGCCGGGGTTTTCCGTCTTCGTCGACGAAGATGACCCCGAAAAGATCCGAGATCTCGGCCTCGAAGCTTTCCGCCATGGGCCAGATCGAGCTGACGCTCGGGAGCTCGACCTCGTCCTGAGGTTTCTTCGGGGTGACGGTCGCGCGAAAAACGAGCTGATGGCCGTCCCTGAACGAACGCACGAAAAAACTCAGCACGATCGCGCCGTCCAGGTGCATCGCGGTCAGACACTCGAGCCAATCGAGGCTCAACTCCGAATCGCTTCGGATCGCGCGCGCGAACGCGGCGAGCGAGCGGGACTCGATCCAGACGCACACGTCGCCGCTTCGGCCGAATTTCTGCCGCTCCAGCACCCATTTTCCGGCGATCTGATTAACTTTCGACAGGAGCGCGGCTGATTCCACTGATTTTTTCCTGGAGGGTGATCAGGCCGTTCATGATCGCTTCGGGCCTGGGGGGACAACCTGGGACATAGACGTCGACTGGGATGATCTTATCGGCGCCGGCGACGACCGAATAGCTGAACTCGGAGGCGAAAGCGCCGCCGGAGCTCGCGCACGCGCCCACCGCCATGACGTACTTGGGCGAGAGCATGGCGTCGTAGAGCGACCGGAGGTAAGGGGCGATCTTGTAAGAAACCATTCCGTTGATGATCAGAAGATCGGCCTGTTTGGCGTCGACCTGAGGAAGGCATCCGAAGCGCTCGAGATCGTATCGGCAACCGGAGGCGTTGAGCACTTCGTCGGCGCAGCAGCCCGTGCCCGTGGATACGTACCAGAGCGAACGCGAGCGGGCCCAATGAAGCATCCGCCCGACCGTGGATAGGTAGAAGGAGCCGTTCATGGTTCCCTCTTGTAGGTCTTGAGCCAGCTCAGGTCGCCCTTGCGCGAGCAGTAGAGCAGGCCCAGCCCGGCCAGGCTCGCGATCGTAATGATGGCGAGAAGCCCGCGCGACGCCGTCTCGCGCAGGGCGGTGACGCAGGGAATGAGGATCAGCGAAAGGGTCAGGAGCACGAGGGCCGCATTGGCCGCGAGAAAGAACCGCACGTTCATGCGCGCGCCGGCCATCAGCGCGCCCGGGCTTGCCGCCGTCTCCCCAACGAGGTCGGGCCGCGCCTTGGTCATCGCCTCAAGTCTATGGTCGATCTCAAGAGAGGGCTTCGCGCTCTTGCGCATCAATTGCGACATCGCCCCGATCGCCAGAGGAATCCCCAGCGCGAGCACCGATGAAAGGAAGACGACGTAATATACGTCCCATCCGGCAGAGCCTTCTGGTAGAGCGCTATTCATAGCTTGGTGAGAAACCTCGCGAAAAGACTACCGAAGTTGAAAAATCGCGTCAAGAAAAGTACATAGTCGAAATGGTTTTCAGTCGGGTCGAAGCGATTTTGAAATCAGCCCAGAGCTTGGGTGAGCCGATCCGAGTTCATGGCGGCTCGCAGGCCTCGTCGGCTTACCTCGTCGCGCGCTTCGCCCGCTCGATTTCGCGGCCACTGGTCGTGCTCTGCGCGAACGACGACATC
>FTBH01000297.1_pt1 | contig 19959 bp, 28 predicted proteins | sample 1639321 | NCBI WGS metagenome assembly FTBH01 (sample SAMEA3914864, study PRJEB12502) | metagenome | biome: forest; material: soil | place: USA | collected 2012-03-12 | depth 0.3 m
GCCGGACCGCGCGAAGTGCCGCCCACGTTAGCCGTCACGGTGTTTCCCGGAAATTTCGTGCTCGAGATGCTCTGAAGCTTCTTGTTACCGACCTGTACGATCTTGAAGCGCACCTGGTTGTAGAGATCCTGCTGCTGCTGAGTCGCGCCCCCTCTGCCGAGGAGGTCCTTGCCTGGAAGCGGGATTTTGCCCTGCTGCCGTTCTTTGTCGATTTCCTTGAAGTCATTTATATCCATCGTGATGTCTCTTCCTCCGGTCTTCCCTCCCGTGGTCCTCCCTTTCCTTTTGGCCTCATAATCGTCCTTTGCTGCTTGGTAGGCGACTGACTCGGACTGGGGACGCCCCGCTTGGTTCTCATCGATGTAGTAGTAAGCCCGCTTTCCGTCCGCTCCCGGAAACGCCGCCTCCGCCTTGGCGATTTGAACGAAGTCTTCCTGCTTCGGGGCTTGCAACAAATCCCCTGCCCACTCAAAGGTCTGGATGCTGATATCAAACTCGTTTTGGGCCGCGGCTCGCTGGTGGACCTTGGCTAAGTCCTCCAACGTCGGGAGGTAGGGGACGTTCTTGAATTGCATCCCTGTACCGGCAGGAGGTGCTCCTGGATCAATGCCCAGCGCGAGTTTGGGGTTGCGCGTATTAGCGAGCTTGGCGATCGCGTCGTTATTGTATTTGATTGACTCACGTATCTGACGAAGGATCGGCTCCTGCGTGTGGATGTAGCGTTCAGCGCAGGCTTTAATGCCCGGTCGATTGAAGTTAGAGGGGTCTGGCGTCGGAGTAGGCGCTGCATTTACTGGCCCACCCGCGGCACCCGGGGGCGTCGTTGCAGTCGGCTTATTATAGACCTCATCCTCCTTGCAATCGTTCCCGAGCAGACCCGCGATCTCCGTCAGCTTCGCTTGCTGGTCATTCCCATTCAGCGCATCGAACTTCTGCTGATCAAAGATGACCTTCATCGCATCGATCTTGCCCTTGATGTAGAGCGCCTGAAGCGTGAGATTGCGATTCGCAGCCTGGTACCAACACTCCTGATTGCAGGGCGAATAATCGCCCTGCGATGTCAGCCCATCAGCATTCGGAGGAGGCGCAAGCGCAGCGCCGTTACCCAAGCCCCCGGCCGCGTTCAAGGTGCCCGTCGACGCCGCATCCGCGCGCGTGGAGGCCATGGCGGTCCACGCCAAGCATGCTAGCGCAAAGAGGATTGAGCGACAGATCGGGGCCATCCCTTAAACTAAGCAAGTTTCGCACCTCGCTGGCACGTATAACCCACCGGAACCTCGGGTGAATATCGTTCAACCCGAGACACACCCGGCTCCAAACCGAAGAACTTCTGGTCAGTGACCAGTCCTTAGCCACCCCGAAAAAGCCGTGCGGAATCAGCCCGAAAAAAAGAAAAGGGCGGCTCCGACATTGTCGGAGTCGCCCTCTTGATACTTAGCCTGCCTGCGCTCGATTAAGAGCTGCTGCCGCCCTTTTTGCTGCTGCCGCCGCCGGCCGTGTTACGGGACGGAGCTTTCTTGGCAGTAGCCTTGCCCTTGCCATCGGCAGACTTGGTCTTGCCCGAAAAGAGCTTCTTGAAACGGGTGGTAGGATCCTTCGGAGCCGAAGCATCCGCCGCAGCCGCGCCTTCGGCCTGAGCCTTGGGCTTACGCTTGCGATTGAGCTCGGGATGATCCACAAGCTCCAGAACCGCCATTTCAGCGGCGTCACCCCAGCGGCGATCCGCGACCTTGAGAACGCGGGTATAGCCACCAGCGCGCGTCTTATAGCGCTCGGCGAGCACGGTGAAGAGCTTCTTCACCACGCGATCGTCGCGGGTGCGATCGAACGCCAGGCGCATCGCATGCGGCGTGCCCTGCTTGCCCAAAGTGATCAAGCGATCCACCACACGGCGAACTTCCTTGGCCTTTTGGACCGAGGTGACAACCTGCTCTTGGCTGATTACCGAATTTGCCATGTTGCGGAACATCGCCAAGCGGTGCGAGGTGTTCCGGCCAAACTTCCGACCGTCTACTCCATGTCTCATAACTCTTAATCCTCGATATCGTCTGCGTCGTCGAAGTCTTCGGTCTTCGTACGATCATTGCTGATGCGGCTTTCATCCACATCGCTGTCCGCCGGACGGGGCGGGTGGGTCGGAGGCACGAAGCCGTCGAGCTTCATTCCCAGACTCAGGCCCATTTCCGAAAGAATGTCTTTGATCTCGTTGAGCGACTTGCGGCCGAAGTTCTTGGTCTTCAGCATCTCGGCTTCGGTCTTCTGAACGAGCTCGTAAATGTACTTGATGTTGGCGTTCTGCAAGCAGTTTGCCGAGCGAACGGAGAGCTCAAGCTCCTCGACCGAGCGGTAGAGGTTCGGGTTGAAAGCGCTGCCGCCTTCTTCCTTAACCGTCGCCACCGGTTCCGGCTCCTCTTCGAAATTGAGGAACACCGAGAGCTGATCCTTGAGGATCTTCGAGCTCAACGAAACCGCGTCTTCAGGCTGAACCGAGCCATCGGTCCAAACTTCAAGCGTGAGCTTGTCGAAGTCCGTGCGCTGGCCGACGCGGCTCTGCGTGACCGTGTAGTTCACGCGACGAATCGGCGAGAAGAAGCTGTCGACCGGAATCCAGCCAACCGGCATGTCTTCGTTCTTGTTGTTCTCGGCAGCGCGATAGCCGCGACCGCGGGAAACAGTGATCTCAGCGCGGATCTTGCCGCCCTTACCGACCGTAGCGATGTGCTGGTCAGGATTGAGAACCGAGACCTGCTCGGAAACGATGATGTCGGAAGCCTTGATCTCGCAAGGACCGGTCTTGTCGATGACGACCGTTGCCTCTTCAGCGTGAAGCTTGAAGCGGACTTCCTTGAGGTTTAGGATGATTTCGGCAACGTCTTCCTTCACGTCCGGGATCGGGGTGAATTCATGGACAACGCCGTCGATCTTGACCGCGGTAACTGCCGCGCCCTGGAGGGACGAAAGCAGCACGCGGCGAAGCGAGTTACCGAGAGTGAGGCCGAAACCACGCTCAAGGGGCTTGGCGACGAACTTGCCGTAAGAGCCGCTGAGGCTTTCCTTATCGACGTCCAACGCCTTCGGACGAATCAAATCACGCCAGTTCTTTTCCAACATCGGTCTATCCTCTCATCCCCTCACTGAAGGCTCTCGATCGCTCGAGATGCGCGCAAAGGCGTTCACCTTTCAGCCATGCGGGGAGTATTAAGTTTTACTTCGAATACAACTCAACAACCAGGCGCTCTTCCATCGGAGCCGTGACATCGTCACGAGCAGGAAGATCGCGAATCCGAGCAGTCATCGACGTAGCGTCGAGCTCGAGCCACTGCGGGATTTCGCGGCGCTTGACGCCTTCGAGAGCGCCAGCGATACGAGCCACGCTACGGCTCTTCTCGCGGACTTCAACCACATCGCCCTTGGCGATCAGGTACGAAGGAACGTCTACGCGCTTGCCATTAACTTTGAAGTGGCCGTGACGAACGAGCTGGCGAGCCTCCGAACGGGAATTCGCGAAGCCCGAGCGATAAGCCACGTTGTCGAGGCGGCGCTCAAGGCTAGTCAGCAGGTTGTTACCGGTAACGCCCTTGGCGTTTTCGGCCTTCTCGAAGAGGCTGCGGAACTGCTTTTCAAGCAGACCGTAGATACGCTTGATCTTCTGCTTCTCACGAAGCTGGAGACCATACTCCGAGAACTTGATACGGCCCTGGCCGTGCTGTCCCGGGGGATAACCGCGGCGCTCGAACGCGCACTTGTCGGTGTTGCAGCGATCGCCCTTCAGGAACAGCTTCTGATTCTCGCGGCGGCAAAGCCGGCAAACAGAACCACTATACTTTGCCATAAATCAGACTCTCCTCTTCTTAGGCGGACGGCAGCCGTTGTGCGGGATCGGCGTCACGTCTTCAATGTAAGTCACGCGCAGACCAGCAGCCGAGAGCGCGCGAAGCGCGGACTCGCGACCAGCTCCAGGTCCGCTGACGAAAACCTGGACCGAGCGCATGCCGTTTTCAACGGCCTTGCGTGCAGCGTCTTCAGCCGCGACCTGAGCGGCGAACGGCGTGTTCTTGCGCGAACCGCGGAAGCCTTTGGCGCCAGCAGTCGACCAGAACAGCGTGTTGCCCATGGTGTCGCCGATCGAGACGATCGTATTGTTGAAAGAAGAAAGGATGTAGGCGTTTCCGGAGGAAACGCTCTTCTTGCCTTTCTTGATCTTCTTGGGAGCTTCGCCCGCAGCGGCGGCCGGAGCTGCTTCCTTTTTTTCCGTTTTTGGTGCTTCGGTTTTTTCTGACATAACTTCTTTCTGTTACTTCATGCCTTTGACGGACTTCTTGCCCGCGATCGCGACGGCAGGTCCCTTACGGGTGCGTGCGTTCGAGTGCGTGCGTTGACCATGGACCGGAAGGCCCTTGCGGTGACGGGTTCCACGATAGCAACCGAGGTCCACCAAGCGCTTGATGTTGAGGCTGGTCTCACGACGGAGATCACCTTCCACGCGATGAGAGCGGTCGATGATTTCGCGAACTTTCGCGACTTCCGCTTCGGTCAGCGCATCGGTCTTCTTGGTGAGATCGATGTTCGCTTCGATGAGAATCTTTTTCGCGGCTGGACGACCAATCCCGAAAATATAAGTGAGAGCCACTTCCATCCGCTTGTTGCGTGGTAGGTCCACCCCTGCAATACGAGCCACTCGCTACCTTCCCTTTCTTCTTTCCTGCTTCAACTTACGCGTTGCCTGCCGACCCGTTCTTTGCCGGTTTCGGCGCTTTCAACAAAGTTTAGATATCAACCCTGACGCTGTTTATGCCGCGGATTTTCGCAAATAACCCGCACGATGCGCTTACGGCGCACGACCTTGCACTTTGGACAAATTTTCTTCACTGATGCACGAACTTTCATAATTCACCCGTAACTTTTTGTAAGATCCTGCTGATACATCAAAACCGTTCGATTAGGAAATCGAATTTCAGGCCTTTTAAGCCGCTAAATCAAATTCTCGTCAATATCTCTGGGCCGTTCGGCGTAATAGCCACCGTATGCTCAAAATGCGCGGAGAGCGACCGATCCTGCGTCACAGCCGTCCAGCCGTCACTCAAGACCTTCACTTCATGACTGCCTGCATTAATCATCGGCTCGATGGCGAGCACCATGCCCACTTTAAGCTGCAGTCCCTTGCCCTTTGGGCCGTAATTAGGGACCTGAGGCTCTTCATGGAGGGCTCTTCCAATACCGTGGCCGACGAACTCCCGTACCACGCTGTATCCAAAGCCCTCAACATAATTCTGCACCGCGTGACCAATGTCGAAAACCCGGTTTCCAGCCTTAGCCTGCTCGATTCCCCGGTTCAGACTCTCAGAAGTTACGTCCAGCAGCTTGCGGGCGTCGCCAGAGATAGTACCCACCCCGACGGTTCGAGCAGAATCCCCGAACCAGCCGTCGTAGATGACCCCGAAATCCAGCCCCACGATGTCGCCGTCCTTAAGGATGCGCTTCTTGGAAGGGATCCCATGGACCACCTCTTCATTAACTGAGATACAAACGCTGGCAGGAAAACCGTGATAGCCCTTGAACGCAGGAAGCGCCCCCAGCTCTTTAGTCCGTAACTCTGCAAAGCGATCGAGCTCGCCAGTGGTCACTCCCGGCTTAGCCATTTGACACATTTCGTCAAGTATTCGAGCTACAATGCCGCCCGCCTTGCGCATCAACTCCAGCTCGCGTTCGGACTTCAAATTGATCATTGAATGGCACCGGCGAGCGAGCGAGCCACTTCACTCTGAGCAAGAGCGGCGTTGAGCTTACGAAGTTTGGATTGGTTTTGATAAAAGGTCGCTACGGGAGCGGTCTGCTGATGGTAGACAGACAGGCGCTTGCGAATCACTTCGGGCTTATCGTCATCGCGCTGAACAAGCGCCGTCGAGCATTGATCGCAGACCCCGTCAGTCTTGGGCTTTGCAGACTCAATATGAAACATGCTGTTGCACTTGGGGCAGGTCCGCCTGCCTGACAGACGCCGGACCAGCTCCTCATCCGCAATCTCGAACAGAACGGCGCGATCAACCGCACGCTTCTGCTGGGCGAGCATCGCATCCAAGGCTTCAGCCTGAGGTACGGTGCGAGGAAATCCGTCGAGGACAAAACCTTTGCTGCAGTCCGCCTTCTGGATGCGATCGGCGATCAATCCGATCACGACCTGATCAGGTACCAATGCCCCCTGGTCCATGAACGACTTGGCCTCGAGGCCGAGCTTGGTCTTCTCTTGGATCGCACTACGAAGCATGTCGCCCGTAGAAAGCTGCGGCCAGCCCTTCTCAGCCACGAGCTTTTTTGCCTGAGTCCCTTTTCCCGAACCGGGCGGACCCAAAAGAATGAGGATCATGTGTAAGCCGCTCGACCCTTGAGGCGAGTGTGCTTCATGAAGCCTTCATAGTTACGAGTCAGGAGGAAGGTCTCGATCTGAGCCACGGTATCGAGCGCGACGCCAACCAGGATCAGAACACTCGTGCCGCCGAAATAAAACGGCACCTTCATCGTCTGAGTGAAAAAGGTCGGCAGCACGCAAATGGCCGAGATGTACACGGCGCCACCGAGCGTAATGCGAGACAGGACGTAATCGATGTACTGGGCGGTCGGCTGGCCTGGACGAATACCGGGAATGAAGCCGCCGTACTTCTTGAGATTGTCCGCGACGTCTTCGGTCTTAAAGGTGACAGCCGTATAGAAGTAGCAGAAAAACACGATCAAGCTGACGAACAGCACGTTATAGAGCATGCCGCCCGGCTGAACGAGCTGAGTCAACTTCTGGAACTTCTCATTCGGAATGAAAGTCGCGACGGTCGCCGGGAACATAATAAGAGACGAGGCGAAAATCGGCGGAATGACGCCTGAGGTGTTAACCTTAAGCGGCAGATTGCTGTTCTGGCCGCCATAGACCTTCCGGCCGACGATGCGCTTCGCGTACTGAATCGGGATGCGACGAGCGCCACGCTCAACAAAGATAATCACAAAGAAGGTCGTGATGATGACCGCAAGAACGAGTAGGATCTTGAAGAAGCTCAGTTCACCTGAACGGTAAAGACTCAGCGTGCTGCCAATCCCTTGCGGAATGCGGGCCGCGATACCCGAGAAGATGATCAGCGAGATCCCGTTCCCGATGCCGCGCTCGGACATCTGCTCGCCAATCCACATCAGAAAAACCGTACCAGCGGTCAACGTCACGGTTGTGAGGACATTAAACGCGAGGCCGGGATGAAGCACGACAGGAGGGTTGCTATAGTGAGCAAGTCCAGCGGCGATGCCGTAACCTTGGACTAGGCAAAGAGCGACCGTGCCATATCGGGTATACTGGGTGATCTTCTTCTGCCCTTGCTGACCTTCCTTCTGCAGGTCGTGGAGGTAAGGAACCACGACCGTCAGAAGCTGGAAAATGATCGAGCTGCTGATGTAGGGCATGACGCCGAGAGCGAAAATACTGAACCGCTCTAGAGCTCCGCCGCTGAACAGGTTGAACCATCCGAAGATGGTCCCCTGCATGTTCTGGAACACCTGCTGGAGAGCTGCGCCATCCACGCCAGGAGTCGGAATGTGAACGCCAATCCGGTACACGGCCACCATGCCGAGCGTGAAAAGAATGCGTTTACGAAGTTCCGGAATCTTGACTAGACCGTCTGCACCCGACATTGGATCTCGTGTCTCTCCGTGGGGAGGTGAAACTACTGATTAGGCCTTTGCGGCTTTGTTGGATTTCTTCACCGGAGTTTTGCCCGGAATAGGAAGAAGTTCAACCTTACCGCCTGCCTTTTCGATCTTTTCCTTGGCCGAAGGACTAACGCGATGCGCCTTCACTTGGAAGGCCTGCTTCAGCTCGCCCGTTCCAAGGATGGTCAGGCGGTCAAAACGACCCTTGAGAGCGCCCGACTCACGCAGAGTCTCGAGAGAGATCTCCTTGAGAGCCGAAATCGTCTTGCTGCGGCCGAAATCGCCGAGATTGAGAATAGCGTTCGTCCTGCGACCGATGTTCTTGAAACCACGCTTGGGAATACGGCGATAAAGAGGCATCTGGCCACCTTCGAAGCCGGGGCGGGAAACGCCGCCGCTGCGAGCGAGCTGACCTTTGTCACCCTTACCTGCCGTCTGACCGTGACCGGAACCGGCACCGCGACCCAGGCGCTTACGCTTATGGGTGGCTCCCGGCTGAGCCTTGATCGTATTGAGTCTAAGCATAAATTCTCCTTACCGTACTTCCGAAACCACTTCGACCAAGTGGAGAACCTTCTTGATCATACCACGCACGGAAGGCGTGTTCTCAAGAGTGCGCTCGTCATTGATCTTCTTCAGACCCAGGCCGTTAACAGTCGCGCGCTGAAGCGGATTGCAAGAAATCTTGCTCTTCTTCAGGCGGATCGTGATCGTTCTTTTATTGGCTGCCATGATCCTTACCTCTTACCTTACAGAATCTCTGCGAGAGTCTTCCCGCGAGCCGCAGCGATATCATCGAGCTTGCGGAGGCTGCGAAGGCCTTCAAGCGTCGCGCGAACCACGTTGTGCGGATTATCGCGGCGGATGGACTTCGTCAGGATGTTCTGGATTCCGGCGACTTCCAGAATCGCGCGAACTGAAGAGCTCGCGATGATTCCGGTACCTTCCGGAGCCGGTTTCATCAGCACCTGGCTCGCGCCGAAGTGACCGATGATCTCATGAGGGATGGTCTTGCCGTCGAGCGCGACTTTCATGAGGTTCTTCTTGGCCTGCTTGCCGGCCTTCTTGATGGCCTCCGGCACTTCGCCGGCTTTGCCGAGCCCGACTCCGACTTGGCCCTTCTTGTCGCCGACGACTACGATCGCAGCGAAGCTGAACCGACGACCACCCTTCACAACCTTCGCACAGCGATTGATGTGAATGACCTTGTCTTCGAATTCAGACTCTTCCTGCTGGCGACCGAACTGCTGCTGTTGACCAAACGCCATAATCTCTCCTTAGAACTTAGAATTTCAATCCGCCTTCGCGGGCGGCGTCAGCGAGGGCCTTGACTCGGCCGTGATAGAGGTAACCGCTGCGATCGAACACCACCTGAGTGATGTTCTTGGCAATCGCCCGCTTTGCGACGAGGTTGCCGAGGGTCTTGGCCCCTTCGATCGTCCCGCCGACCTTTTCGCGCAGCTCTTCCTCGTTGGTCGAGGCGGCCACCAGGGTTTTGCCCTGAAGGTCGTCGATGAGCTGCACGTAGAAGTGCCGGTTCGAACGAAACACCGAGAGACGGGGACGTTCAGACGTTCCTTCAACGCGATCGCGGATACGCTTTTTGCGCTTGAAGCGAATGACTTGCTTATTAGCAGTGTTCTGCCGAATTTTAGTCGCCATATTAATTCCTTACTTCGCTCCAGCAGCCTTACCCTGCTTGCGGACGATATGCTCATCCGAGTACTTGACGCCTTTGCCTTGATACGGCTCAGGCTCCTTGAAGGAGCGCACTTTTGCGGCAACCATCCCGAGGAGCTCTTTGTCAGCTCCCGAAAGGACGATGTGCGTATTGGCTTCAACCTTGGCGGTAATGCCGGCCGGAAGCTCATAGTCAACCGGGTGCGAATAACCAAGGGTCATGGACAACGTGTTGCCTTTGACGGCCGCGCGGTAACCGACGCCGACGATGTCGAGCTCGCGGGTGAAACCGGTCGCCACACCGTGAACCATGTTGTGGATCAAAGTGCGGGTCAGGCCTTGGAGCGCCGAAGCGTTCGGGAAGCTCTCATCGCGAGAAACAACGACCGCACCATTGTCGACCTTAGCGGTGACGCCGCGAGCGATCTTGCGGGACAGCTTACCTTTGGGACCTTCAACTTTAACCAGGCCGTCCTTGATGTCGACCTTAACGCCCTGGCTGATCTTTACTGGAACCTTGCCTACGCGAGACATAAATCACCAGACCTCACAAAGAATTTCGCCGCCCACCTTCTGGGCACGCGCGCGATGTCCCGTGGTCACGCCCTGGGACGTGGAGACGATCGCGATACCGGCGCCGCCGAGTGGCTTTGGCATCTGTTCGGAACGAGCGTAGCGGCGCAGGCCTGGACGGCTCACGCGGCGAATGCCCTGGATCACGCTGTCGCCCTTGTCGGAATACTTCAAGTAAACCTTGATGACCGGGCGGCCTTCGTCGCGCATCAGGCGGAAGTTCTTGATGTAGCCTTCTTCCTTGAGAACGCGAACAATGTTGGCCTTCAGGCGCGATGCCGGAACTTCGACCTTTTCGTGCTTTTCCTTGGCTGCGTTTCTCAGCCGGGTCAGCAAATCTGCAATCGGATCTGTCATGCTCATAAACTTTTCCTTTTACCGCTTACCAGCTGGACTTCGTTACGCCAGGAAGCTGACCCTTGAGCGCCAAGCCTCTGAAACAGAGACGGCACATATTGAACTTCCTCATGAAGGCACGGGGCCGACCGCAAAGAGGGCATCGATTCCGAACACGAACTTTGAATTTCGGTTTCTGGCCAATTTTTTCGAGTTTGCACTTTTTAGACAACTTCGATCTCCTTTTACTTGCGGAACGGCATTCCGAGCTCGGTCAGGAGAGCGCGGGCGTGTTCATTCGTTTTTGCGGAAGTTTCGATCGTGATCGTCATCCCGCGAATCTTGTCGACTTTGTCGTAGTTGATTTCAGGGAAGATGATCTGCTCACGAATTCCGAGGGAGTAATTTCCACGGCCGTCGAACGACTTGGAGTTCACGCCTTTGAAGTCGCGAACGCGAGGAAGCGCGACGTTCATCAGGCGATCGAGGAACTCGTACATACGAGCGTGACGAAGCGTGACCATGACACCGACGGTGTTGCCTTTACGAACTTTGAAAGCAGCGATTGCTTTCTTGGCCTTGGTCAGAACCGGCTTTTGACCGGTGATGGCCATGATCTCTTCGAAAGTCCCGTCAAGAACCTTGGGGTTACCGACAGCTTCCTTGACGGCGCAGTTCACGGTAACCTTGAGGAGGCGCGGGACCTCCATCGGGTTCTTGAACTGGTTTTCCTTCATGAGGGCCGGAACAACCTTGGTCTTGTAAAGGGTCTGAAGGCGCGGAGTCTTGCTCGGGGAGGTCTTGGTCTCGCCCGGAGCTGCGATCTTCATAGCGGAAGCAGCTGCGTCTTCCTTCGCCTTCTTGGCCTTGGCGCGAGCAGCGTCGGCCGCCGCTTTCTTCGCTTCAGCCCGGGCTTTAGCGGCTTCGTCCGCCCCGCCCTGCTCGCCTGCTTTATTTTCGGTTTCGTCTTTTGCCACTTAAATCTCCTTACTTACCCGCTTCGAGCGAGTCGCCGCACTTCTTGCAAACCCTGACCTTGACCTGCTTGGCGGCGCCTTCGGCCTTCTTGCCCTTGCCGGCCTTCTCCACAAGCTTGAAGCCGTGACGAACGCCGCGGCCGCACTTTGAGCAATGCAGGAGGACATTCGAGTAGTGGATCGGGGTTTCCTTCTCGAGAATCCCACCCTGGGGATTCTGCTGAGTCGGACGGGTATGGCGCTTCACGAGGTTGATCTTCTCAACGGTGATGCGGTTGGACTTGGCGTTGACCGCCAGGACCTTGCCCGTCTTACCCTTGTCCCGGCCTGCGATGACCTGGACAAGATCGTTCTTCTTAATCGTCAACTTGGTTTCGACTGTGTTCATAAAAACCTCAGAGCACTTCCGGAGCCAAAGAGATGATCTTCGTGAAGGCGCGAGCGCGGAGCTCACGAGCCACTGGTCCGAAGATACGAGTACCGATCGGCTCGTTCTGGGCGTTGATCAACACCGCGGAGTTCGTATCGAAGCGGATGTAGGTACCGTCATTGCGGTTCACTTCCTTCCTCGTACGAACGATCACGGCCTTGAGGATCTCGCCCTTTTTCACCTTTGCGTTCGGGCTGGCGTCCTTGACCGTAACCACGATCACGTCGCCGACGTGAGCGTATTTACGGCGAGTTCCGCCGAGCACCTTGATGCACATGACAGACTTCGCGCCGGAGTTATCGGCGACATCGAGTCTTGTACGCATCTGAATCATAAACTTAGCCTCCCAATTCCCTTAATTCTTAAACGTTTGCTTCGAGAACCTGGCCGGCCTTGCGAAGAATTGACTGGAGGACCCAGCGCTTCTCGCGGCTCAGCGGGCGGGATTCGACGAGACTGACGCGATCTCCGACCTTTGCTTCGTTCTTCTCGTCGTGCGCCTTATAGCGGCGAGACTTGATGAGATACTTCTTGTAAAGACCGTGCTTCACCTGGCGATCAACCTTGACGACGATCGTCTTCTGCATCTTGTCGCTTACGACGGTGCCAACCACTTCCTTGCGGCGATGGAGAGCATCCGGCATGCTGACACTGGCAGAGGCCGAGGCAGCCTTGGGAGCAGCCGCTTTAGGAGCCGCCGCCTTCTTTACTTCTTTTGCCTTCTTTTCCGTTGCCATGAAACTTACCTAGCCACTTTCTTGGTTTCTGCCGTGCTCAACGTCTTGAGACGCGCAATATCCTTGCGGAGCTTCCAGAGAGTCGCGGTGTTGGTCAGCTGCCCCGTCGCCTTCTGCATCTTGGCGTCGAAAAGCTGCTTCTCGGTATCGCGGATCTTGGCAACCGCCTCGTCTTTCGACAGATTCTTCAATTCTTTAAAACGTTTTTTCGCCACGGTCTTTTACCTCTCTCGATCAGGCCTGTTTGGCCGCGCGAGCAGCCTTCTTTTCAGCCTTGGCCTTCTTGGCAGCCACCAGGGCAGCCTGAGCCAGCTTTTCAGACTCGCGGCTGATCGCTTTGCAATGAAGCGGAAGCTTGGCGTTGGCCAGGCGGAGAGCTTCGAAAGCCTCAGCCTTGGTGATACCGCTCATTTCGAAGATAATGCGGCCCGGCTTGATTACCGCTGCCCACTCTTCGACGTTACCCTTACCGGAACCCATGCGGGTTTCGGCAGCCTTCTTGGTGATCGGCTTGTTTGGGAAAATGCGAACCCAGATATCGCCGCCGCGCTTCACATAACGGGTCATGGCGACGCGGGAAGCTTCGATCTGCTTGGATGTGATGCGGCCGCACTCTGTGGCCTGAAGGCCGAACTCGCCGAAGTGCAAGGTGCCGCCGCGGTCCGCGCGGCCGCGCATCTTGCCTTTCGCAACTTTACGCCAAATGACTCTTTTGGGTGCTAACATCGTCGACTCCCTTAGGTGGCAGAGGCGTTCTGAGCCGCCTTCGCTTCAGCCGCGGCCTGCTTCTTCAGGGTCGCGATCTCACCGTGATAAACCCAAGCCTTCACGCCGATCACGCCGTAGGTCGTGCGGGCTTCAGCCGTACCGTAATCAATGTTCGCGCGAAGCGTGTGCAGCGGCACACTGTCTTCGCTGTACCATTCGGTACGGGCGATTTCGGCGCCACCGAGGCGGCCCGAGACGCGAATCTTGATACCCTTGATGCCCTGCTTGAACGCGGCGGTCATGCACTTCTTCATGGCGCGGCGGAAAGCGACGCGCTTTTCGAGCTGTGCAGCGACGTTCTCAGCGATGAGAGTCGCGTTGGCTTCGGGCTTCTTGACTTCGATGATATTCAGAAAGACTTCGTTCGACGAGAGCTTCTGGACATCAGCCTTGAGGCCTTCGACGCCAGCGCCCTTCTTGCCGATGACGATGCCGGGACGAGCGGTGTGAACGTTGATCTTCACCTTGCTCGCCGCGCGCTCGATCTCGATGCGAGCGATACCCGCGCCGAAGAGCTTTTCCTTGAGGTACTTGCGGAGCTTGATGTCCTCGTGGATGAGCTTGCCGTATTCTTTCTTGGCGAACCAACGGCTGTCCCAGGTGCGGGTGATGCCGATACGAAATCCGACTGGATTGACTTTCTGACCCATTGTCTTCCTCTTACCGCTTTTCCGCGAGCGTGACGCTCACGTGGCTGGTTTTCTTGTTGATCCGGAACGCCGATCCTTTGGCGCGGGGACGGAAACGCTTGAGCGTCGGGCCCTGGCCGACCAGGATGGTCTTCACGACGAGCGTGTCGACGTCGATCGTTCCTTTTTGATCCGCATTGGCGACCGCGCTCTTGATCAGCTTATACAGCAGACCAGCGGTGCGCTTGCGAGGCGAGAACTTGAGATAGGTCAGCGCTTCGTTGATGCCCTTGCCGCGGACTTCGTCCGCGAGAAGGCCCACTTTGCGAGGCGTAACCCGGATGAAACTGAGTTTAGCGTTCACTTCCATTTTCTACTCTCTCTCCTCAGGCCTTCGGCGCTGCAGGTTTAGCTGCGGGTGCGGCGGCAGCGGGTGCCGCGGCTCCTGCGGCCGGCTTGGCTCCAGCTGCTGCGGGAGCGGCTCCGGCTTCGGCCTTCTTGTCACCAGGCGTATGGCCGTGGAACGTGCGGGTCTGGGCGAATTCGCCGAGCTTGTGGCCAACCATGTTTTCCGTGACGTAGACCGGGATGAACTTCTTGCCGTTGTGAACGGCGAAGGTCAGACCGACGAAGTCCGGAAGAACGGTCGAGCGACGCGACCAGGTCTTGATGACCTTACGATCCTGCGTCTGGCGCGCGACATTGACCTTCTTCTGAAGGTGCTCGTCGATGAAGGGTCCTTTTTTAATAGAACGTGCCACGTTGAGTCTCCTTACTTCCTACGCTTCACGATGAAAGCATCGGTGCGCTTGTTATTGCGAGTCTTGTAGCCCTTGGTAGGAACGCCCCAAGGAGTGCGCGGATGACCGCCGCCCGAAGACTTACCTTCACCACCGCCGTGCGGGTGGTCGATGGGGTTCATCGAAACACCGCGGTTGGTGGGACGAATTCCGAGCCAGCGAGCGCGACCAGCCTTGCCGATCGTGATGTTCTCGTGGTCCGTGTTCGAAAGCTGCCCGATGCTCGCGCGGCAGCGCGAGTGGAACAGGCGGATTTCGCCGCTCGGCATCTTGACCTGGCAGTATTCGCCTTCTTTGGCCATGAGCTGAGCGAAGTTGCCGGCCGAACGGACCAGCTTGCCGCCGCGACCCGGCTCCATCTCGATATTGTGGATCAAGGTACCGACAGGGATGAAAGACAGAGCCAGGTGATTGCCCGGCTTGATGTCAGCTTCATCGCTGGCGATGACTTTGTCGCCCACATTGAGATTGAGAGGCGCAAGAATGTAGCGCTTCTCGCCATCAGCGTAGTTGACCAGCGCGATGTACGCGCTGCGGTTAGGATCGTACTCGAGAGAAGCGACCGTGGCCTGGATGCCTTGCTTTTCGCGCGCGAAATCGATCACGCGGTACTTGCGCTTGTGACCGCCGCCGATGTGGCGAACGGTCATCTTGCCAAGCTGGTTGCGGCCGCCGGTTTTGGTGAGCGACTTGACGAGCTTGCGAGGCTTCTTGGGCTGCGCTTTCTTAGGCGTCAGGACCGAAAAGTCCGCGACCGTCTTGTAGCGCAGGGAGGGCGTCGTGGGTTTGAACGTTTTAATTGCCATTTCTCATCTCACTTCGAAGAGGTCACTTCGTCTGAAAGAAATCGATCTTCTGGCCTTCAGCCAGGGTCACGATCGCTTTTTTCCAGTTGGAACGCTTGGATTCGAAACGACCCGTGCGCTTCAGCTTCCCATGCACAATCATGGTGCGAACTGCTTTCACCTTGACGTTGAAAAGGCTCTGAACGGCTTCACGGATCTCTTGCTTGTTCGCGCCCGTGTTCACTTCGAAAGCATAGCGGCTGCCCACTTCGGCGAGCGCCGTGCTTTTTTCGCTGATGATCGGTCTGCGAATCACTTCGTAAATGTTACGCATCGCTGTCTCCTACGCCGCACCCTTAAGGGGCGAGGCGAGCCTCCACGCTCTGAACGGCTTTCTTGGTGAAAACGACCCATTCGTAACGAACGACGTCGTACACATTGAGGCCTTCGGTCCGCAGCACCTTGAGGTGCGGGATGTTACGGCCGGCGAGTTCGAGGTTCTTGTTCGCGTCATCCACGATAAGAACTTGATCGAGCTCGAGCTTGGTCTTGAGGACTTTGTCGAAATCCTTGGTCTTGGCAGCCTTGAGCGCGAGCTCGTCGATGACGAGAAGGCGGTTGGCCTTCACGCGATCAGAGAGCACCGACCGAAGCGCGCCGCGGATCATTTCCTTGGGCGTCTTCTGATCGTAGCTGCGCGGCTGAGGACCGAAGTTCTGACCACCGCCGACCATGATCGGAGAGCGGGAGGAACCACGACGAGCGTTACCGGTGCCCTTCTGCTTATAAGGCTTCTTACCACCGCCGCGGATCTCGGACTTCACCTTGGTCTTGGCAGTGCCCTGGCGACGACCAGCGAGCTGAGCCTTGACGACCTGGTGAACCAGCGCGACGTTGACCTTCACGGCGAAAACATCGTCGCGAAGATCGATCGTGCCGACCTTTTTCTTTTCCTGATTAATGACGTCTAAAGTTGCCATAAAAATCTCTTCGCTCCGTTAAAGGCTCTTGATCGCGCGGCGAACCGTCACGATTCCGCTCTTAGGCCCCGGAACGCTGCCGTGGACAAGAAGGAGCTGATTCTCGACATCAACGCTCACGACGCGAACATTCTGAACGGTCGATTGAACGTGGCCCATGTTTCCGGGCATTTTCTTGTTCTTCCAGCACTTACCGGGATCGGCGCGGTTACCGATCGAACCCAGCGAACGGTGGGAGATCGAAGCACCGTGGGTCTTGTGACCGCCGGCCATGTGGAAACGCTTCATGCCGCCCTGAAAGCCCTTACCTTTGGACATCGCCGTAAGGTCAACGAGCTCGCCGGCCTTGACGAAGTCAGGAGAAAGGACGTTGCCGACAGCAAGGCCGTCGAGCTTTCCGTTTTCCGGCAGGCGGAATTCTTGAATGTGATAGAAACCTTTGTTGCCCGAAGCCTTGGCATGGCCTTGTTCGGCCTTGTTGGCGGCTTTTTCCTTCTTAGGAAGGAAGCCGACCTGAATGGCTTGGTAACCGTTCTTTTCTTTGGTCTTCACCTGCGTGATGACGGTCGGCTTGAGGTCGATAACAGTCACGGCAACAGAATCGCCGTTTTCGGTATAGACCTGAGTCATGCCGGCCTTAACACCCAGTAGGCCACCACGGCCCTGGGCAAAGGTCACACGTTCAGAAGAGGTCGCAGAGTTTGTCTGCGCTTCAGGCTGCTGATCCATCTGTGTCTCCAAAATCCAAAATTGCCAGTCTTTCCTTCGTCACAGCATCACCGGGAAGCCGCCATAGTTGAAACCAGGGCCGCCGGATGCTTTCATGCGAAGGTGGCGAAGCTCACCGACTTTCCAAGCGGGAACGCCCGAGGGCGATGCGCGAGGGAGTATCGACTTGCTCTTACGATTTGATTTCCACGTCCACGCCGGCCGAGAGATCGAGCTTCATGAGAGAGTCGACCGTCTGCTGGGTGGGCTCGAGGATATCCAAAAGCCGCTTATGGGTCCGTACTTCGAACTGTTCGCGGGATTTTTTGTCTACATGAGGCGAACGGAGAACGCAATATTTATTGATCACGGTCGGAAGCGGAATCGGACCGCGAACCGTAGCCCCAGTGCGCTTGGCGGTGTTCACGATTTCCCACACGGATTGATCGAGAACGCGGTGATCGAATGCCTTCAACTTGATACGAATCTTATGTTCCATTGCCATCTTCTTTCACATCTCCACATTGCCGGCCGGAGCCGGTAAAAAATCAGGGAGTTCCCTCGGAGTTCCAGATGTGTGGACCCGAGCAATCTCGCCCAATCGCGTTAAGTTTTGTTGCTATATCCACAGTCCCTATCGAAAACAACAGGGAAATAGCGGGAAAATGGAATAGGCAAAATGACACCATGAGTCAATGCGCTTCGCCTAGCGAATAATCACGCCGGCACGAACCAGGATCTCTTCCGCAAGATTGGGCGGAACCGGATCATAGCTCGAGAATTCCATCGAATAAGTCGCTCGTCCCTGCGACGAAGAGCGAAGGGCCGTCGAATAGCCGAACATCGTAGCGAGCGGCACCTCGGCCTTGATGACCTGCAGGTTGTGGCGAGCGCTCATATTGAGAATTTTTCCACGTCGGCTATTTAAATCGCCGATGACACCGCCCATGTATTCCTCGGGGCAGACGACCTCACAAGCCATCATAGGCTCGAGGATGATCGGCTTGCCTTTCTGGGTCGCTTCCTTGAAGGCCATCGAAGCGGCGATCTTATACGCGATCTCGGTCGAGTCGACGTCGTGGAACGACCCATCAAGGAGCGTGGCTTTGATATCGACGGCAGGATATCCTGCTTGGATACCTCCCAGCATCGCTTCCTGAAGGCCCTTCTCGATCGCAGGAATGAACTCTTTGGGAATCGCTCCGGCCTTGATCTGATTGGAGAACAGGAAGCCCTTCCCTTTTTCGAGTGGCTCGAGACGGACCACGCAGTGGCCGTACTGACCCTTTCCGCCCGATTGACGGATGAACTTGCCCTCGCCGGTCGCAGGCTGCGAAATCGTCTCTTTGTACGCGACCTGAGGCTGGCCCACGTTTCCTTCGACTTTGAATTCGCGCTTCATGCGATCGACGATGATCTCGAGGTGAAGCTCGCCCATCCCGCTGATGAGCGTCTGGCCCGTATCTTCGTTGATCGAAATACGAAACGAAGGATCCTCAGCCGCGAGGCGATTGAGCGCATCGGCGAGTTTATCCTGGTCCGCCTTGGTCTTGGGCTCGATCGCAATCGAGATCACCGGCTCGGGGAACTCCATCTTTTCGAGGAGAATCGGCTGCCCTTCGTTGCAAAGCGTGTCGCCGGTGGTGGTGAAACGAAGACCCACCGCCGCCGCGATGTCTCCCGCCTTGACCACCGTGATGTCCTCGCGCTTGTTCGCGTGCATCTGCAGGAGACGTCCCAGGCGCTCGCGCTTGCCTTTGGCCGAGTTGTAGACCATCGCGCCGGACTCGACCTGGCCCGAATAGACGCGGAAATAGGTGAGCGTACCGACGTAAGGATCATTCTGGATTTTAAAAGCGAGCGCGGCGAAGGGCTCCGCCGGATCTGCCTTGCGATGAAGGATCTTGTCTTCGTCTCGGGGATCCTTGCCTTCGACCGGTTTGACGTCGATTGGCGACGGCAGGAAATCGACGATCGAGTCGAGAAGCGGCTGTACGCCCTTGTTCTTGAAGGATGAGCCGCAAATCATTGGGACCAGCGCCATCGAGACGCAACCCTTGCGGATCGCCGCGCGAACCTCGGCAGGCGAAAGAGCCTCGCCGTTGAGGTACTTCTCGGTCAGAGCTTCATCGAGCTCCGATACCGCTTCGATGAGCTTATCTCGGTACTCCTGCGCGATTTCGGCGAAGTCCGCCGGAATCTCCTGGCGATCGAACGTCGCACCCAGATCTTCGGAGTGCCAGCGGATCGCTTTCTGGTCGATCAGGTCGATGATCCCGATGAAGCTATCTTCCTGTCCCCAGGGGATCTGCAGCGCGACCGGGTTGGCGCCGAGCCTTTCCTTGATCTGCTTTTGAACGGCGTAGAAGTCCGCGCCGATTCGATCCATCTTGTTGACGAAGGCGATACGCGGGACGTGATATTTATTGGCTTGCCGCCAGACGGTCTCGGACTGGGGCTCGACGCCCTCGACGGCGCTGAAAACGGCGACCGCGCCGTCAAGTACGCGCAGGGAGCGCTCGACCTCGATCGTGAAATCGACGTGGCCGGGAGTATCGATGATGTTGATTCGGTGATTGCGCCAGAAACAGGTCGTCGCGGCGGAAGTGATCGTGATCCCGCGTTCCTGCTCCTGCGGCATCCAGTCCATGACGGTCGTTCCCTCGTGGACCTCGCCGATTTTATGAGTCTTGCCCGTGTAGTACAGGATGCGCTCGGTGGTCGTCGTCTTGCCCGCGTCAATGTGGGCCATGATGCCGATATTGCGAATGATCTCAAGGGAGTTACTGGAAGGCTCAGCCATAGGCCAAGGGGTATGGCTTTTCAGCGCGAATGACAAGAGTCTTAAATTATTAAATAAAATTAAGATAACC
>FTBH01000107.1_pt1 | contig 19941 bp, 21 predicted proteins | sample 1639321 | NCBI WGS metagenome assembly FTBH01 (sample SAMEA3914864, study PRJEB12502) | metagenome | biome: forest; material: soil | place: USA | collected 2012-03-12 | depth 0.3 m
CGGAGCTTCCTCGAGGAGTTCCAGAATCTGCGCGCCGATGTCGTCATCGCCGATTCGGATCTGGGCGGCATCGACGGGCTGGCGATCCTTCGCGAGCTCCGCAAGAATCACCGACTCGCCCCGGCCTTCGTCATGCTTTGCTCGAAGCAGCCGTCGCAGAGTGATCTCTGGCTTTGGATGGGAGAGGGCGTCGCCTCTTGGCTCGATCGTCCGGTCGACTCGAAGCGGGCGTTCCAGGTCGTGATGGAGCAGTTCATCGAGGATCCGGCCGAGCGCTCCCGCTTCCTCAATGTCTCCGAAAAATCACCGGTTCACCTGGATCAGAGCATCTCGCTTCAGACCCAGGATCTCGGAGTGGGTGGAGCCTTCGTTCCGATCAATGACGGGCTCTCCAAGCTTCGCGTGGGAGACCTGATCTCGTTCCAATTCCGTCTCGAAGGCGGAGAAGCGGGCAGCGGCAAGGCCGAGATCGTCTGGCGCCGTCCGGACTCGGCTCCCGGCCTCAAGCCCGGGATCGGCATCAAGTTCGTCGAGCTCAACGACTCCGCTCATCACAGCATCAGGCAGGTGCTGATTCAGAAGAGAATCCAGAGTTTCATCCCGCGCGGCGAGCTCGTCACTTAATCGAGTCGCGCCGTAGATCCCTGGCATGATTTAAGCTACCATCCGATGCTATGCTTAAATCCATCTCGATTATTGCCCTGATTTGTACTGTTTTTCTGACGGTTCCCGCCTCTGCGCAGGCCAAATCGTTCCGAAAAATAGCCACCTCCTCGAACAACTCCTCCTCCGCGGAACCTGAGTTCGGCATCGGCGGACCCTTCGCCATCGTAAGCGGCCATTTCGGCTTCGGCTTTCTTTCGCAGCTGATGTTCCCGATCTCCAAGGTTCAGGGCCTTTGGATCGGGCCTCAGGTCGGTTTCTACCATTGGAGCACCGGCAGCTCGACCACCGTGAACGGCGTGCCGGCCGCGGATACCGACTCCTCGGCCAACTCGATCCCGATCGCGGGCACCGCGATCTGGCACCTTCCCAAGAGCGCGCAGTTCCTGTCGGGCGGCGACGTCTACATCGGGACTTCGATGGGCTTCTCGCTCTCGTATTATTCGGCCTCCGTGCGCAACTCGGCGACCAATGTGAGCGTTTCGACGAACTCGACGGATTTTCTCTTCCTGGTGCGTCCGGGCGTCACCTTCGGCGGCGACAACGGGCATCTCTTCTACGTCGAGCCGACCTTCGGCACGATCGCCAGCTCGTTTATCTTCGCGCCGACGTTCGGGGTGAATATCCCGCTGTGATCCGCAGGCGGATCAGGGCACATACCAGTCGAGGCTGAAAACCGCGACCGTCTCCGATGGAGAGGGCTCGATCATTCTGCGGGAGCTCAGGATCGCTTCTTTGAGTATCTTGCGAATCGCTTCGAAGTCCTTTTCCGAGAGGCAGTGAACGCCCGTGTAATGCAATCCTTCGTTGTCATTGTCCTGGAGGTGCTGCGCCGTGCGGCTCCTCCAGTTCGAATGGTTCACGTTGGTCAAGGTGCTGCCGGATAGGTGCATGATCTTCGTGCCGGCGGACCATGAGCCCGCACGGACGCTCATGAGGCCCATGTCCTTGAGGCTTCGGAGCGCCAGCTCGGTCACGGCTCGCCGGAGCCTGAACCGCTCCGCGATCTCGTTCACGCTTCTCGGGCGAATCATGCAGAATACGTGGATCGCGGCGTAGATCCAGGACGAGTAATAGAGCGTCATGTGCTCGCGTTCGAGGCCAGGGTCCGCTTTGACCGATCGTTTGAGGTTTCTCGCGTCTTTCTGGATGGCGGAGATTTTTTCCCTGAGCTTATCCTTGAGGCGGCTCGACGAGGCTCCGCCGAGCTCCACGAGCAGGAAGAAATACTCGGTTTCGCTCTCATTCAGATTGAGGAAGAGCGCGATTCCATAAGCCTGATCGAGCGAAAGCTCCGCCTTGCGGTTCAGCGCTCGGGTCATCCACGAGGCGCTGCACTGGGCGGCTCTCGCCAGCGCGCTCCGTCCGCCGCGGGTGCCGTAGTTCTGGATCCACTCGGACAGGAAGCCTTGGTAGGTATCGTGCGCGTAGATTTCCATGCTCTCAGCCTAGTGAACTGTTAGTTCAAATTCATCTGCATTTTTTGACTAATTGGAAATTGTGATTGAAATGAAGGAGTGTAGGATGAAACTCTCCAAGCGGAGGATCCGTGAGATTCGTCATCGTTTCGATCATGCTGATCGCGGTCGGAAATGTGGGCGCGCTCGCCGGTGGAGGCTCCAGCTCCGGTAACGGTGGTGGCATGAAGCCCAACGTGTATTTCTCCGGGAGCGTCATGGACGAGGCCACGGGAGATTACCGGGGGGCATACTGGGCCAACGGCAGGCGAGTCGATTTCCCTTTGCAAAGCGTGGCGTCAGACATCGATGTGACCGACGGGCACGTCTACGTCGCCGGGACCGCCTTGCTCCACGGCAAGAACCTGCCTGTTTACTGGCTCGACGGAGTCCTGCAAGTCTTGCCGAATGCCGACGAGATCACCTTTATCCGGGCTTCGAGGGCGATCGGCGGGCATTACTACCTCGTCTCGTCGAGAGCGGGGGAGGGATTGGTTTCCGCCACTCTTTGGATCGACGGCAAGGACGTCCCGCTAGCGATCCCGCCATCGATGCGAGGCGCGTACGGGCGATCGATTGACGTGGATTCGGACGGTCATGTGTACGTTGCCGGCATGGTTTTCGAGTCCAGAGACGTAAAGAACTACCATCCAGGGTATTGGTTTGACGGCGTCTGGGTCGCTTTGCCGGAACCCGGGCCCGCTCCCAATTATGTCAGCGGCATTCAAGTCAAGGACGGGCACGTTTATGTCTCGGCCGTGAAGCAAGGGATGGCGGCTGGCTACTGGCTCGATGGTGTGTGGAATGACCTGATCACGACTCGATCGGCGAGTTCGCTCACCGTTTCTCCGCTCTCGGTCTCGGATGGTCACGTCTGGGCCGCGGCCACGCTGTATTTCCAGAGCGATGTATTGCACATCATGCCGGGCCTCTGGAAAGACGGGATCTGGAGCGACCTGCCTCTCCCGCAGAATATGACCGACGGGCAGGTCAGTTCGATATTCACATCGAGCGACGGGCATTTCGTCGCTGGAGGCTCCGTGTGCGGTTGGAACTCAAAGAATGAGCGCACCTGCTTGCCGGGCTACTGGTTCGACGGGAACTGGAAGTCGTTTCCAAATTCGATCGAAGGCGGTGTTTTTTCGATGGCGGTTGAATGGGTAGAGGATCAAACCAAACCAATCCATGGAGGGATTGAAAATGAAGACGCTAGTCTTGGTGCTTTTATCAGGGATGATGACAGGGTCCGTGGCGATGGCAGACGGAGGAATCCATAATCCGCGTGATTTGGGCGCGAGTTACAACTCGACTTTCGCGGTCGATGACAGCGGGATCCGGGTCTGGGGTGTTCTCGGCGTGTACAACGACCAGATCCCCACGGACCTGGGAAAAATCCAGTCGCTGCAGGCCGGACGGAATTTCGTCTGCGCGATGGATTCGAAAAAAATCGAGTGCTGGGGCAACAACGCTTCTGGTCAGTTGAACCTCCCGGCGTTCAACCATCCGAGCAGTCTTCAGGTGGGCGGCTTTCATGCATGCGCCCTGGACCGCGACGGGGTCAAGTGCTGGGGCATCAACTCCTGGGGTCAGGCGCAGGTTCCAGCAGATATCCACCATCCTGACGCGCTCTTCGTGCACAATGAGCTCAACTGCGCATTTCAAGACAACACGGTCAAGTGCTGGGGGATCAATAGCTACGGCCAGGCGACCGTGCCGGCGGGTATCGTCCATCCGCGCGAGCTTGCGATCGGACAAAATCATGCCTGCGTCCTGGCTCGGGGTGGCGTGAAGTGCTGGGGCGACAATACCTACGGACAGTTGAACGTTCCCGCGGGGCTCAAGCATCCCCATTCGCTGACCAGCTACTACAATCACACCTGCGTGCTCGACCAAGGGCAACTCAAGTGCTGGGGAGCCAATGAATCTGGCCAGACGGACGTACCTGCGGGCATCAATCATCCGCAGACGATCGTGACCGGAGTCAGCCACACCTGCGTGCTGGATGACGGCGGCGTCAAGTGCTGGGGGAGCAACTACGACGACGTTCACCAAGCCGACATCATCGCGGGCCTCAAGCATCCCAGCTCCCTGGTGTCCGGAAACGGGCATTCCTGCGTGATCGATCGCGAGAAAATCACCAAGCCCGAGGTGATCAAGTGCTGGGGCGCCGACGGCAACGGCCAGACGGAAGTGCCGTAAGGCTCAGTGAACGATCAGTGCGGATTTGCTCGTCTCGGTGAGATGCTTCGACTGGATCAGGTTTTTGGCCCGGTCGAAGTCATCTTTCGGGATCCAGATCTCCAGCGGGCTTCTCTGAGCGGCGCCCGCCTGGTCATAGGCTTCTTGTGAGGCGCTTCCTTGCTGGAGAGAGTAGTAGATCCCGGCTCGGTCGAGCTCTTTCAGAATCTCCGAAAACGTCGCCTGCTTCCTGCAGACGATGCATCGGAGCTCTTGCTTGGCGCGGGTCTGCGCCCTCGCCATGACGAAGGTGTAGAGTGCCGCGGCCGCCACGCAGGCGAGGACGATCACCCAGGCCATCGGTCTTGCCTCACATCCGGAACACGCCGAACTTGGTTTCGGGGAGCGGGGCGTTCAGCGCGGCGGAGATCGCCATGCCGAGCGCCTCGCGTGTTTTCCAGGGCGCGAGGATCCCGTCGTCCCAGAGGCGAGCGGAGCTGAAGTAGGGGCTGCCTTCGCGCTCGTACTGCTCGCGGATCGGGTCTTGGATGGCCTTGATCTCGGCGTCCGTGAGCTTTTTGCCCTTGGCCTCGAGCTGCTCCATCTTGACCTGCGAGAGGACGTTGGCCGCCTGCTCGCCGCCCATGACGGAAGTGCGCGAGTTGGGCCAGCTCCAGAGCAGTCGCGGTTGGTAGGCGCGGCCGCACATCCCGTAGTTGCCGGCACCGTAGCTTCCGCCGGCGAGGATGGTGAAGCGCGGGACGTTGCTCGTGGACACCGCGGTGACGAGCTTGGCGCCGTCTTTGGCGATTCCTGAGGCTTCGTATTTTTTGCCGACCATGAAACCGGTGATGTTTTGGAGGAAGAGCAGCGGGATCTTGCGTTGCGCGCAGAGCTCGATGAAGTGCGCGCCCTTCAGCGCGCTTTCGCCGAAGAGGATGCCGTTGTTGGCGACGATGCCGATCGGGAAGCCCCAGATATGCGCGAAGCCGGTCACGAGCGTGGTCGCGTAGAGCGGCTTGAACTCGTGGAAGCGCGAGCCGTCCACCATGCGGGCGAGGATCTCGCGCGCGTCGACGGGCTTGCGGAGGTCGGTGGGCAGCACGCCCGCGAGCTCGAGCGGATCGTAGAGCGGCTCTTCGGGCGCGATGCGCTCGATCGCGGTCGGAGCCGGCCGATTGAGATGCGAAATGATTTCGCGCGCGATCTCGATGGCGTGCTCGTCGTTCTGCGCGAGGTGATCGGTCACGCCGCTCGTGCGGCAGTGGACGTCGCCGCCGCCGAGCTCTTCGGCCGTGACGACTTCGCCGGTCGCGGCTTTGACGAGCGGCGGGCCGCCGAGAAAGATCGTGCCCTGGTTGCGCACGATGATGGTCTCGTCCGACATCGCGGGGACGTAGGCGCCGCCCGCGGTGCAGGAGCCCATGACGACGGCGATCTGCGGGATGCCGAGGGAGGACATGCGCGCCTGATTGTAGAAGATGCGCCCGAAGTGCTCTTTATCCGGAAAAACCTCAGCTTGAAGAGGGAGAAACGCGCCGCCCGAGTCGACGAGGTAAACGCAGGGGAGGCGGTTTTCGAGCGCGACTTCTTGCGCGCGGAGGTGCTTTTTGACGGTGATCGGAAAGTAAGTCCCGCCTTTGACGGTGGCGTCATTGGCGACGATCATGACTTCGCGGCCGTGGACGAGGCCGATGCCGGTGACGACGCCCGCGGCGGGTGCGGCGTCATCGTACATGCCGTAAGCGGCCAGCCCGGAGAGCTCGAGGAAATGGCTGCCCGGATCGAGCAGCGCTTTCACGCGGTCGCGGACAAAGAGCTTGCCGCGGCTTTCGTGGCGAGTGCGGGCTTCTTTTCCTCCGCCTTCGCGGGCTTGCGCGGAGCGGGCGTCGAGCTCGGCGACCAATTTGCGGTGGAACTCTGCGTTCTCCTTGAACTCGGCCGAGGAGGTCTGGATCTGCGACTTCAGCGTAGGCATAGGCCCTACCCTAAAGGCCCTCCGGGTGTTTTGGTAGAGTCTTGCGTCATTATTTTTGACGCGGCACCGCTACCAAAAGTGAGGGACCACCTTTTGGTGGCAGGTGCGCGTTGTTTTAGGTACGACAGTGCGAAGAGGGGAAAATGGCATCCTATCAGACACTTCGAGTGAACCTCGATGCTCGCGGAGTACTGACCGTCGAGCTGAACCGTCCGGACGTCCGCAACTGTTTCAATGAGACCGTGATCGACGAGCTCGCACGTGCCTTCGGCGTCGAAGCGCTGGATCCCAAGGTTCGCGCCGTCGTCCTTCGCGGCGCCGGCCAGCTCTTCTGCGCGGGCGGCGATCTCAACTGGATGAAGAAGTCCATCGACCTGAGCTTCGACGCCAACCTCGAGGACACGCGCCGCCTGACCCGAATGTTCGCCGTCCTCAACGACTGCCCCAAGCCCGTGATCGGCGCCATCCACGGCGCGGCCATCGGCGGCGGCGTCGGCCTCGTCAGCATCTGCGATATCGTGATCGCGACCGAGGACACGCAGTTCAGCTTGAGCGAAGTCCGACTCGGCCTCGTGCCCGCATGCATCGGCCCCTTCGTCATCGCCAAGATCGGCGGCTCGCAAGCGCGCAGGCTCTTTCTCAGCGCCGAGCGCTTCAAGACGGATATCGCGCAGGAAATCGGCCTCGTCCATGAGACGGTCAAAGACCAGAAGGCACTCGACGAAGCCGTCGAGCGCTACCTCGTCAACATCCTCCAGTGCAGCCCGAACGCGCTCCACGCGGCCAAGAAACTCGTCCTCGATCTCTCGTGGCCCGAGCGCCGCGCTGGCCAGAAAGACGCTCTCGACTACGTCTCGCGCATGCTCGCCGAGCTTCGCGTCTCGCCCGAAGGGCAGGAAGGCCTCAAGGCTTTCCTCGAGAAGCGCCAACCGAGCTGGATCAAGTGACTCGCGGCATGACGAAGGTCCTTGTCTCAAACCGCTCCGAGATCGCATGCCGAGTCTTCCAGGCCTGCCGCGAGCTCGGGCTCGGGACTGTCGCGATTTACGCGCCCGGCGACGAGCAGGCGCGCCACCTGACCTTCGCCGACGAAGTCGTCGCCGTGCCGAGCTATCTCGATATCGACGCGGTCGTGGGCGCGGCTAAATCAAGCGGCGCCAAGATCATCCACCCGGGATACGGATTTCTCTCCGAGCGTCCGCTCTTCGTGCAGGCGCTCGAAAAGGCCGGGCTGACGTTCGCAGGTCCCACTGCCGAGAGCATGGCAGCGTTGGGCGACAAGATTTCCTCCAAAGAGCTCGCCAACAAGATCGGCGTGCCGACGCTTCCCTGGGCCAAGGTGCCGACCGGCGGCGATCTCAAGGCCGCGGCCAAGAATGTCGGTTTTCCGCTGCTTCTCAAGGCCACCGCGGGCGGCGGCGGCAAGGGCATGCGCCGGGTGAACTCGGAGGCCGAGCTCGATGACGCGGCCGAGAGCGCGAGCGCCGAGGCCAAGTCTGCGTTCGGCGACGGCACGCTCTTTCTCGAGCGCCTGGTCGACAAACCCCGCCACATCGAAGTGCAGGTCTTCGGCGATGGCAGCGGTGCCGGCGTGCATCTCTACGAGCGCGAGTGCTCGCTTCAGCGCCGCCATCAAAAAGTCTGGGAAGAAGCCACCGCGCCTCATCTTTCAGACAAAGCCAAGAAAGGCCTCTACGAAGCCGCGCTCAAGCTCGTGCAAGCCGTGAAGTATCGGAGCGCGGGCACCTGCGAGTTTCTCGTCGACGCGCAGGAGAATTTCTACTTCCTTGAAATGAACACGCGCCTCCAAGTCGAACATCCGGTCACCGAGCTCGTTTCGGGCGTCGACCTCGTGCACGCGCAGCTCGAGCTCGCGCTGACGGGTAAGGCGCTCAAAGACGTGCCTGCCGCGCGCGGCGCCGCGATCGAAGTTCGCGTCTACGCCGAAGATGCCGCGCAGGATTTTCTGCCCACGCCCGGCCGCATCGAGCGCCTCCGCTGGCCCACCGGCGCGGGTATCCGCATCGACAACGGCATCGAGGAGGGCCAGGTGATCGGCACGAGCTTCGATTCGATGCTCGGCAAGCTCATCGTGCACGCGCCCACGCGCGCCGCCGCGATCGCGCGCCTCCGTTACGCGCTCGAGGACCTCGTGATCCTGGGATCGGGCGGCCTCGGCACCAACCAGAATTACCTGCGCGCGATGCTTGAGCTTCCGGCCGTTCGGGAAGGCCGCGTCCACACCGGGCTTCTCGGCTCCGAATTTGATTACAAGGCCGCGGCGATCTCGGCGCCGAGCGCCGACGCCCTGGCCATTGTCACGGCCGCACGCGCGCAGGGCCTGACCCGCGGTGGCACCCAGCAGGGTGGGCAGGCCGCGGGCGGCGCTGGCGCAGGCCCGGGCGCCCAGGGCGCGACGTCCTGGCCCTCGCCCTGGTACGCGGTGGGCGCCGGAAGGGGAGGCGCAAATGGCTGAAAATCTGCGCTTCTCGCGCCTGCACAAGATCGAGGTTAAGGCAGCGGAAGGCGCCTGGAAGTTCTCCGAGCGCCCGGGCGGCTGGTGGATCGCCGTTGGCCCCGATGGCCGACGCCACCGCTTGCAGGCGCTCGAAGCTCGCGGTCAGCTGAGCTTCACGATCGACGGCCGCACTTTCTCGGCTGAGGTCCAGAAGGTCTCCGCCGCAGGCGACGCCGCGAGCACCGCGGACGCCGAAGCCGAGCTGGTCTCGCAGTTTCCGGGCAAAGTTCGCAAGATCCTCGTGCAGACGGGCGCCAAGGTCGAAGCCGGCCAACCGCTTCTTCTCATTGAAGCGATGAAGATGGAATTCCAGATCAAGGCGCCCGCCAAGGGCACGGTCACCGAGCTTCTCGTCAAAGAAGGCCAGCAGCTTTCGCCCGGCGATCGCTTCGTGCATTTCGAAGCCGAATCAAAGGCTTCCAAATGAAGATCTCCGTCTTTGAAGTCGGCGCGCGCGACGGCCTTCAGAACGAGAAGCTCCCGATCCCGACCGAGAAGAAGCTCGAGTTCATCCATGAGCTCGAAGCTGCGGGTCTTCAAGATATCGAAGCCGGCCTCTTCGTACGCCCTGACCGCGTCCCGCAGATGGCCGATAGCGACGCCGTGATGAAGGCGTTGCTCTCCGGCCGCAAAGCCGGGGCGCGCGCAGCCACCGGTGCTAAAGCGCCTCGCTACTGGGCGCTCGTGCCCAATCTTCGCGGCCTCGAGCGCGCGAACGCGGTCGGAGCCAAGCACCTGGCCGTGTTCACGGCCGCAACCGAGTCCTTCGCCAACCGAAACATCGGCATGTCGATCCAGGACTCGCTCGCCGAGTTCAGGCGCGTGGCCGATGCCGCGCCCAAGGGCACTGTGATCCGTGGCTATGTCTCCACCGCGTTCTGGTGCCCCTTCGAAGGCAAGGTCGCGCCCAAGCAGGCACTCAAAGTCATCGAAGCGCTCGCCAAGCTCGGTTGCAAGCAGATTTCCGTGGGCGACACCATCGGCGCGGCCACGCCCAATCAGATGGACCCGGTCTTCAAGCCCGCGCTCAAGCTTCTTGGTCCCTCGCGCGTGGCTGCTCACCTCCACGACACCCGCGGCACCGCGCTCGCCAACGCGCTTCGCTCCATCGAGCTCGGCGTTCGCGTCTTTGACAGCTCGGCCGGCGGTCTAGGCGGTTGTCCCTTTGCTCCCGGGGCCAAAGGTAATTTAGCCACGGAAGATCTGGTCTACATGCTCGACGGCATGGGCATCAAAACCGGCGTCGATCTCAAGAAGCTCGCGGCCGCGAGCCTCAAGCTAGGCCGCTGGATGAATCGCCCGCTGACGAGCCGATACCTGCAGGCGACTGCCGGCGGGTAGGCCGCTGAGCGCGACTGTTTCGAATACCGTAACAATCGTTAAAATATCGTTTCTTATTGAGTCGAGCACCCCACGCTAGGATCACTCCTATGAAAGGAGAGATCTGAAATGAAAACACAATCCGTAAAGAGCATCGCTCTCGCAGGTGCGGGCCTCGCCATAACCATTGGCGGCGCCCCCGCTGTAGCGGCAGCGGAGCAGCCCGCGCAAGCGGCCGTCTCGCAATCCCCATTCGTGGAAGAAGGGTTCCTCAAGGTACCTGGAAGCTGCAAATGGGGGCACGCGACGTTCGATCCGGTCATGACTCAGTCTGAGGCTCTGTCAGCTCAGGCGCAGTCGATTTACGCCGAGATGGAAAGCGCGTGAACACGAAGCTAAGACGCTTCGAGTTCGCTCCGGGGGAGAAAGACCTCCTCCGGAGCCAGCTCCTCAAGCGTCAAGAAATCACGCCGGTCTTGGCGGACCGAAAGGAAGACCGCGAGTTCGCGAGCCTCGTGATCTCGCTCGGGATCCATCAAGAGATCGGCACGATCCACGACGAGATCTCCAAGTTTCTTTTCGACGGAACGACGGGGGCGCGTATCCCGTTGGACCGGATGAGATCCGAGCTCGTCGATTACCGGGGCTATAGGGGCGTCCGAATCTGGGCGGAAGGCGTGCAGAGCCTGGATCCGAGAGTCCAAGGCATGCGTGAGCTCATTCATCCCAAGTTTTCGTATGATCCGGAGGGGCGCATTCATTCGCTGGTATTTTTTCCCGAAGTGATCGCCCGAATCGCCGCACTGAATGGAGCGGAGCTCGTTCTGGTCCGTCCCTGGGCGAACAACACGATTTTCGGCGGATTTGATCCCGAAAAACCCTACTACGAGGCCAACTTTTGGGAGCTCGTCAATGTCGATGCCCTGAGATACGCCGGTCTTCTCGAAAAGAAGCAGATCGCTTTCTTGGGCACGCACGATATCGTTTCGCATATCGCGGGCATCACCGGCACTGGCATGGTCGAGCTCTCCGCCCGCGGGCGCGAAGTGAAGGAGCTGCTGGAGAACTATTTCGGAGAGGCGAAGCGGCCCCGGCCCTATGGGCTCGTCCTGCCGTACGCGCTGGGGCTCTTGATCGATGACCTGGCTCAGCCGATGAACTACCTGCATCCGGGGCGGGCGTTGGTCGTGAGCTTGCTCATGGACGCGATCCGAAATCGGCGTATCGATCCCAGCGAGGACCGGATCCTCATGAAGTATCCTCGCGCCTACGAGAAGCTGATCGAGCTTGCGAGACAAGCGGCGCACGAGGAGGTGCTCGCTCATGCGCCCCGCCTGGTGGACGAACTGATTCACGGCCTTCGTGAGCTTTCGATCCCTGCTGCCTAATTCCAACTCTAGCTCGTTTCCGTTTTGGATACACCTGTTGCCGCATGAGCGATAGAACCCGAAGCGAAACTGGTCGAAGACGGATCCTCGTTCACGGGGCATTACAAGATCCTGGAGAGCGAATGCTACATCCAAAGCATGCTCGCGTATCCCGAGGGTTTCTTCACCGAAGTCAATTTCGCAGGGACGCCGGGAGGCCTGAACGCGGAGCATGGCCTGATTCCAGTCAGCGAGCCCAAGACCTTCGACCATGGCCAGGGAATCGTGACGACCGTCTGGGCCCAGTACGCCGATTCAACCGAGTTCGTGAGCTTCTTTTCGGAGACCAATCCGAGCAAAGATCTTAAGGAATTGAAGGTCACGACCGACTACGTGATCAACCCCGACACGGGGCTGCTCACCGCCACGACGACCCGGACGACGGACGAACAGAGCCCGGCTAAAGTCTCGGTCTGCCACTATCAGCGGACTAACTAGGGACTCAAGCCGCGTCGCTATCCCACACGATCCGGACAAACGGCTCTTCCGAAGTCTTGTGGGTCTGGACCTTGCCCTTGAAGCTTCGCTGCAGGACGCGCCCGATGTCCTTGGCGAGCTGCGGAAGCGTCACGTAGATCTCCGTCACGTTTTCCTTGTCGCGGCTCGGGGCGATGTCGAAGACTCGTCTCTGGTCGTTGCGATAGCGCGCGATGCTCTCGGTGTTTCTGACGGTCTCCATCACTTCCGCTTCATACGGTTTCCAGCGCTCGCCGTGCAGCTCGACGACTCCGCCGGCGTAGTGGTCGCGCGCCTGCTCGCACGCGGGGCATAATTGGCCGGCCGGATGCCGGCCGCTGTCTTCGCGCTTGGTCTTCGAGAGGACCGAGGGCGGGATCCAGCGGCCTTTGAGGCTGATCGCTCCGCAGGCGTCGCACTCGGGCTGGCCGCGCGGCTTGGACTGCGAACGGTACGGATCTTTCCGTCTCGGCATATAGATCTGCTTTTCCATGAAGCGTCTTTGGATCATCGGCATACGGACACAAAGAAGCAAATCGCGATCCTGGAATGGAATTCGCATCTTCCTCCCAAGTTGGCCACGCAAGTAAGGCCAAGCAGGTAAGGAGGACCGAGAACATGGATGGCGACACTCTCAAGCAGATCAGGGACGTTCTTCTGCAGAAGTACCAGCAGTATGGTCGGGCGGGCGGCATTCATGTCGACGATATCGAGGACGCCTCCTCCTTGCCGCAGGCTGAGATCGTGGATATCGCACAAAGCATGGAGCAACAGGATCGCGAGCATTCGCTCAAAGAGCAAGAACGGCGCGAGCTGCTTGCCGTCGAGCGCGCGCTTGCCAAGATCATGACCGGCCAGTTCGGAATCTGTGAAGATTGCGGCGAGGAGATTCTCGCCAAGCGCCTCATGATCGTCCCCGAAGCGAGGCTCTGCGCGACCTGCCAGGCCTATCAAGAAAAGCAGAACTTCAGGAACCGACCGCTCGGGGCGGCGGCCCGGTGAGGGAAATAAGGGAGTCCCTGTTCCTGCTCATCGCGCTTCTCGGCTGCATCGCCCCATGGGTGACGCCTCGGCATTTCGGCTACCACTCTCTGCCGCAGGCCGTAACTCGGATATCCAGCAATTTCGATGAGATAAGAAAACAGGAGGCCGGCACGGTCGCGCTCGCCGATTCAGGGCGTGCAGATTGCAATTAGAGTTAAGTAAAATTTCTATATAAGACCTGAATATTTCTGGGGAATTTTTCCCAAGATCTCTTGCGGTCACCTTCAAAAGGGGTTACACGATTTTTCGTGCTGGGGCGTGTTCCATTTCGAGCAAGATTAGCCGGTGTCCTGTCGGCATTCCTTCTGGTGTGCTCGTCGCTCATCGTTTTGGGCGTCGCGTACTTTCGAACGGGGTGGCCGCTTTTCCTCGTCACCGTTCTCGTCGTGATCATGTGTATCGCTTTCGCGAACTGGCTCCTTCGCCCCTTTGTTTCGTTCCAGGCCCTCCTCGAGCAGGTGGACGTCGGATCGGACGTGCAGTTGCCGCTCTCCCCGTTCGAGTCGAGGATCCCCGAGTTCCGTTCCATCGCGCGGAGCCTCGAAGAGCTCTCGCAGAAAGTCAGCGGCCACCGCTCTTCGAGTCTCAGGCGCCTTCTCATCGAGAAGCGTCGGGCGGATCTCATCGCCGCCGCGATCTCCGATGGAGTTTTTCTCCTGAGGGGCGAGGAAATTCTCTACGCCAATCCGGTCGGCCAGCGCATTCTCCTGGGTCCCAAAGTGGCGGCGACCGGCGCCTTCCGCTCCGGCTATCGGCTGCGTCCGGTGGCTGAGCAGAATCCTGGCGGCGCCTCGCAAGCGATCTTAGACGCGGTTTCGAAGACCATGCCCATCGAGTACAAGCTCGATACCGATGAGCATCGGTTCCACTACCTGCTTCAGGCCTATCCCATCACCTCCGACGTGGTCGACAGCGTCTCGCAGCTGCCAGAGCGATTCGAGTCCGATATGCTCGTCGTCGCGCAGGACGTGACGCTCGTTCGCGAGGGCCAGACGGCCAAGGGGCATTTTCTGGCGACGCTCTCTCATGAGGTCAAGACACCGGTCACGAGCTTGACCATGGCCATTCGCCTGCTTTCGCGCGGCGCAGACCAGATCCCCAATCCGGTTCACCGATCGCTCATCAGCACCTGCGTCTCGGACATCGATCGGTTGCGGGGCCTGATCGAGGATCTGCTGACGGTGTCGCGCTTCGATACGCTGACCCAGAAGATGGTGCTCAAGCACGTCGACTTCGTCAAACTTCTCCGCCACGCGGTTCAATCGTTCAAGCATCAGGCCGCCGAGCGCGGCGTGACTCTCAACGCGGTCCCGAACGAGAGCATCAGGGCGCTGCACGTCCCGATGGATCCTTCGAAGATCACCTGGGCGGTCTCGAACCTGATCGAGAACGCCATCCGGCACACGCCCAAGCAGGGCAAGATCGACGTTTCGATCGGAATGGGCGCGGACGACACGATCGAGGTCAGCGTTCGCGATACGGGCCCCGGGATCGATCGCAAGCGCCAGAGCACGATCTTCGACAAGTTCAGCGGCCATTACGACATCCGAGTGGCCCGCACCGGCTCCGCTGGCCTCGGGCTGGCGATCGCGCGCGAAATCATCGTCGCGCACGGGGGCCGCATCTGGGTCAATAGCCAGGCCGGAAACGGTGCCGAGTTTTGTTTTGCGCTTCCTTTGGAAAGAACACCGTCCACTCTTACAACCGCAGTCAACACGCATTCGAAAGGAGTCACCATTGGCACGTCTTCTGGTAGTGGATGACGAGAAAAGCATCTGCAGCACCATTGAGGCCGCGCTGAAGAGCGCCGGACATCAAGTCGAGGTGGCCGATAGCGGTGAGATGGCGATCGCGCTGATGCGGAAGAATGCCCCGGAGATCCTCCTGACTGACCTGAGAATGGACGGGATCAGCGGGTTGGACCTGCTCAGCAAGACGCGCGAGTATTTTCCGCAGGTGACCGTCGTGATCATGACCGCATTCGGCACGATCGACACGGCGGTGTCGGCGATGAAGAGCGGGGCGTACGATTATTTGGTCAAGCCGTTCACCCCCGAGCAGCTCGAGCACCTGGTCGAGCGCATCGAGGAGTTCCGCAGGCTGCGCGAGGAGAACACCAAGCTTCGCGATCAGGTCGACGCGCTTTCGATGCCATCCGCCATCGTGACCAAAAATGCTCGCATGCAGAAAGTTCTCGATACCGCCAAGAAAGTCGCAGTGACGGATTCGAGCATCCTCATCACGGGCGAGAGCGGAACAGGCAAAACCTTGCTTGCGAAGCTCATCCATGATGGAAGCGCCAGGGTCAAAGGTCCATTCGCCGTCGTCAACTGTGCCACGCTCTCCGAGAATCTCCTGGAGAGCGAGCTCTTCGGTCACGTGCGCGGATCGTTCACGGGCGCGGTGAAGGACAAGATGGGTCGTCTTCAGGTGGCCGATACCGGGACGGTCTTTCTGGACGAAATCGGGGAAATCTCACCCAGCCTGCAGACCAAGCTCCTGCGCTTTCTCCAGGAGCGCGAGTTCGAGCGCGTGGGCGATACGAAGACGATCCGGGTCGACGTGCGCATCATCGCCGCGACCAACAAGGATCTCGAACGCGAGGTGAGGGAAGGGCGCTTCCGCGAGGACCTGTACTTCCGCCTCAACGTCATCGAGCTGCACATGCCTGCTCTTCGCCAGAGACCCGAGGACGTGCTTCCGTTGGCTGAGCAGCTGCTCATCCGCGCCTTCGCCTCCATGAGCCGCCCGACCCGTCCTATGAACGAGGCGGCCCGGAAGGCGATCACCGGCTACGGCTGGCCCGGCAATATCCGCGAGCTCAAGAACGCGCTCGAGCGCGCTGCCATCCTCTGCGCGACCGATCAGGTCACGCTGGAGGACCTGCCTGATCGCGTGATGGAGCATACCTTGGGTCACTCCAATGAGCCACTGGTCGCGGGCTCGCCGGGGCTCGCGGTCGCGTTCACGCCTTCGGACGTGAGCCTCGAGGATCTCGAGCGCCAGCACATCCAGCAGGTACTGTCGTCGGCTTCGACTCTTGAAGAAGCGGCCGGGATCTTGGGTATCAACCTGAGCACGCTCTGGCGCAAGAGACGGCGATACGGATTGGAATAGAGTCTGCAGTTTCTCTGAGTGAGCGATAACGCCGAGTCCCGGCGGCTCATCCAACATTTCAAACGCAGTCAATTCGAGGGTATTCCCTCGGTTGACTGCGTTTTTGCTTTTAGGGCCATTCGGTCGCCTCTTCATTTTCCGCACGGCCCTTGCGCTCTGCACGGTGCAACTGGCCTGAACTCCCGCCGATCGCCTCGCTCGGAGGCTTGAAACTCATCCGGAAAAACAATCTTCGCCGCGTTTCGGCCGCTTGGCACCTCGGTTGCACAAGCGCTCGGCCCGTTGGGGGTTGCGTTGAGCACCCGCAGAATAACAACTCAGGAGGTTGGTTATGAAGACATGGAAAAAGCTCGGAGTGGTTCTCCAGGTCGCGCTGATGGCCGGCGCATTCGGGGCGTTCGCGGATGATCCTCAGCGCCCGGACCCGGGCCATGGCGATCCGGGACATCACGATGACGGAAAGCCCGGTAGGCCGGATGGTGGCAAAGACGACAAGGATCGGCCGGGTCGTCATGACCAAGAGGAGATCTCTTGGAAGGAATTCCAAGATCGTTGCGCGAACCCGGACAAGTTCCGGGGCGATGTCCAGCGCCAGCCTCAGAACATCGTCATCCAGTGCCGTGGCGAGTCGCTCGCCTGGGCGGCCGAAAAGCCGGGCAGCATCCCATTGGAAAGCTCCCTCAAGGTCACTCCGGTGATCATCTCCGACAAGTTCGTCGTGCCAGGGCATCCGGAGACCGCACAGTTCGCCACCAAGCCGGGCACCTGCTTGAAGTACCGCGAGGTCAAGCAGACTGTGAACGTCGAGCGTGCCGTCGGCTGCGGCGATATCTTGGCTATGAAGGGCTCGCCTTACGAGTTCTGCGCCAACGTCGCCGGGGCCGCCAGCAAGGCAGGCTCCAAACTCGTGAAGACCGAATTCACGGGCAAGAAGATCAACACCTGCGGCGACGATGATGGCGATCATCACGGTAACGACGTCGCCAATAACGGCGATGACCACGATCATGATCACGACCATGACCACGATAACGGCAAAGGCGGCGGCCACGGCCCCCGTCCGAGCCTCTGATCGCGTTCTTGTTCGGGGGGAAGAGGGGCTTTGCCCTTCTTCCCCTTTTTTTTTCTAGATGAGGGGAAGCATGGAAAAGCGTCTCGCGTTCGCATTGAGCCTGGTTTTGCTGACGGCTTGCAACGGGGGTGGTGGCTTGACCCCGGCGGCGCTGCCGCCTGCGCCATCGAACCGCTTGCCTGGGACGGAGATCCCGGCGTCGAGAGTCCCGCCGCGATACCGGGAGCTGTTGCAGGTTTCGCAGGCATACGGAAAGCTCATCGTCCGCCCAGGCGAAATTTGGGGGGCGTCGAGCGTCGAGCCTTGGTCGGGTTATTGGTATCCGCGCCGCCAGCGCACGCTCTTTGATTCGGGGGTTCCCGGCACGCTTGCGCCGCTTCAGAAATACGATCTCTTCGCGAAGACCGCGTTAGGCGTCGAGACTCATGCCGCGAACTACGAAGAGCATAGCCCGACGCTTTACGATCCGTGGGCACCGGCCGCTGACGGGCTCTGCCACGCCTGGGCCGCGGCCTCGCTGCTTGAGCGCGAGCCGATCGGGCCTGTCACGTTGTCTGGGATCACTTTTGAGGTCCAGGACCTCAAGGCGCTTTTGACCAAAGTCTACGAGCAGAAGAAGTTCGTGCAGTACGGTCAGCGATTCGAGGCCGACGCGACTTCGGTGTACGGCGATATCTATGCCGATCAGTTTCACCAGTTCATGATCGAACAGCTGGTCAATCGTTCGAAGCCGTTCGTGATGGATCGCGATCCGGGGATCGCCGTCTGGAACACGCCCGTATGGCGAGTGAGCGGACACATCGAAGTGGATCCGAACGACCGAACGTTGCTTCACGTCTCGTTGATGGCCGAGTCGGCGAGCCCTTTTGTCGAGGACGATCTGAACTTCGTCGGATCGAAGCCTCAGCTCAACGAGTACACCTACGATCTCGTGGGCTATCCTCTGGTCGATGGAAGCTATGAGATCGCTTTCGGCGAATGGACCGGGGCGTCCGTGAACTACCATCCGGACTTCGTCCAGGAGCTGCCCGACCAGTTCCAGCAAGGCGGGGTCGCGCACTCGAGCGAAAATCCAGAGATCAAGCAGGAGATCGTCGATCAAATCCTGTCCAAAGCCCCGCGCCGTTGATACAATGGCGGCGTGATCTTCTGGTTACGCCTATTGGGAGTCTGCTTCTCTTTCATCGTCACGAGCCTGATCGGCTTCGTCCTGATCCTGGTGCGCTGGCGCGACTTGAGCCTGAACCACTATTACGGACAGACTCTCCGGTTCTTCGCTGAGCCGCTCTCGGGAATCAAGGCCGACGTCGTGGGCTGGGAGAACTGGCATGCCCACCAGCCCTGCATCTACGCGGTCAATCACCAGAGCAATCTGGATACGGTCCCGCTGAGCGGGGTGTTTCCCAAGAAGACGCTCCTGATCGGCAAGAAGGAGCTGGTTTTCGTTCCGTTTTTCGGACTGTACTACTATGGCGCGGGAAATATCCTGATCGACCGTAATAAACGCACGCAGGCGATCGCCGGACTGGATCAGGCCGTCAAGTACATGAAGGAGAAGGGCGCCTCGATCTGGATTTTTCCGGAAGGTACGCGCAATACGCTCGCCAAAGGCAAGGGCCACGCGCTCCTGCCGTTCAAAAAGGGGGCGTTCTATATGGCAATTCAGGCGGGTGTCCCGATCGTGCCGATCGTCTCCGCGCGCTTTGACGGGAAATTTGATTGGAAGAAAAAGCTCTTTCGCGCCGGGAAGCACAGAATCGCGATCCTGCCGCCGATCTCGACGGCGGGAATGACGAAGGATGATGTGGATCGCCTGTCGGCGATCACGCGCCAGAAGATGCTCGATGCGCTCAGGGATTTCGGGGATGACCGGATTTTGAGCTAGGGTGTCCGCGGGGACACTTCTGCGAGGACACATGAAACGCGCCTGGTCAGGTGGCGAAAATCCGCATGAAGCAGGCGTATTTCCGCTACTTTATCGATGCGGCGCGTGGCCTTGGAATTGCTCTATCTAGGGGATATGGGCAAGAGAAGTGTCTGGGCAGCTGTTTTTACTTTGACCGTTATGATCGCCGGAGTTACCCGGGCGGAGGAGCCGAAACCCGCCGAGTTTCATCCGCCCTTCATCCCGATTCATATTGTTTATGGCAATTGGAACTCGTCCACTGACGAGGGTCGCAAACAGATCAAAGAGCTCACCATGCAGGTGCCTCATGTCAACTTGAGTTTTAATGAAGTGGTCAGGCTATGCAAAACGGATTCGGATCTTGCCAGGAAGGCGGCGGAGCTGATGAACGGGATTCAGAACTACCGGCTACAGGTGGATTATGTCATCAAGTCTGACGTGCATTATCGGCTTCATCCCGAGATTCATTTCCAGTTGGTGAGAACCGACGATGAAGGCGTACAGACTGCATCGAACCTGCCAGCGAGCAAGACGATTTTACCTGCTTCGGGCCAATTGCCCACTTACAAAGAGTTGGACGACGCTCTTGAGCAATTGAGGAATCCGCTCAATGAGATCCATAAAGCTCAGCAAGAAGAATCCAAGGCACTGTATAACATTGATCACTACACGACTGACACCACGGATCGCACTGGGCTAAAGGCGATTTGAAGGCAGGGAAGGCCTGCCTGTGACAGATGCCTGATGCCCGGACGGTTGCCCGATGCCGGCTGCCCGCGAAGTTACTTCTTCTGCCCCTTTTGCA
>FTBH01000083.1_pt1 | contig 19887 bp, 16 predicted proteins | sample 1639321 | NCBI WGS metagenome assembly FTBH01 (sample SAMEA3914864, study PRJEB12502) | metagenome | biome: forest; material: soil | place: USA | collected 2012-03-12 | depth 0.3 m
CTCCTAGTCCACGCCATCGCTTCTCACACGAAATTCGCGCTGCGATGTTCGATACGCGATGTTCACTCTCCAAAAAACCGTCAACACAAATCACCACACAAATCGCGAAAATATCGTGAGCACGCTTCTCCCGCGCACGCCCTTCCCCTCGCCGCAAAAGCCCCGCGCCCAGCACCACCCGCCGCAGAAAGCGCCGCAGGCCCCAGCCCCAGAAAATGCCCCGGCTCAAGAACTCCAGCCGCTCGGCCGATAAGGTGCCGAGGGACTCTTCATGAGCGAATCGCGCACCCCAAGCCTGAGCACGAGCGAAAAAGCCCAGCGAATCAACGCCGACCCGATGTTCTACGGCGCTTTCTCCGAGATCGGAGCGGGCCAGGAAGTCACGCGCTGGTTCTTCAGGGCCGGAAAAGCCTCCGCGACGATCGCCAAAAGCATGTCGGCCTACGATAAGGAAGTCAGCGACTCGATCTACGGAGTCGAAGAGAACAAACGCTACGTCTGCGAGAGCCGTCTCCGCAAGATGCTCACCCGCGAGTTCTCGCTCCTCCAGGAGCGGCTCACCAAAGTCCGCGACCCGCAAACCCGTTTCTTCGCCTTCGCCGACACGATCACCTGCGCTCGCCGCGTTTCCGATTCGGACGCCGGCCACGGCTGGATCGGCGTGCAGTTCCAGTCGCATCCCACCGAAGCGCCGAGCGAGATCGTCATTCACGTGCGCCTACTCGACAGCCACACCCTCGAACAGCAGGAAACCGTCGGAATCATCGGCGTCAATCTCCTCTACGGCTGCTTCGCGCATAGCGATGACCCGGGCAAGCTCCTCCTCTCGATCGCGGACGGTTTGAAGTCCGACCGCTTCGAGATCGACATGGTGCGGTTCTCCGGTCCCGCCTTCGAAAAGGTCGACAACCGCCTGATGAGCCTCTATCTCGTCGAGTTCGGCCTCACCAACGCCGTCCTCTTCTCGCCGAAGGGCGACGTGCTCCAGCCGAGCGAGGTCCTCTTCGGAAAAAACCTCCTCGTGCAGCGGGGGCGATTCAGGCCGGTCACGCACCTGCATCTGGACATGCTCAAGGCGGCGAAAAAGCAGTTTCTCGCCGAGAAGGACGTGAGCGAGGAAAACCTCCTGGTCTTCATGGAGGTCACGATGAACAACTTCATGAGGCAAGGCCGGGTCGACGCGCAGGATTTTCTTTCACGCGTCGAGCTGCTCTGCGCGATGGGGCATCACGTCCTGATCTCGAACTACCTCGAGTACCATCGCCTCTCCGAGTTTTTCGGAAAGTACACCAAGGGCAAGGTCGGCGTCGTGATGGGGGTGGCCCACTTACCCAAGATCTTTGACGAGAGCTATTACGCGAACATCGATGGCGGCATGCTCGAGGCGCTTGGAAGGTTGTTTCGAAGAAACGTCAGCGCGTTGATCTATCCGGCCTATGCCCTCGACGGGACCAAGCCGCAGATCGACCGCACTCGGGCTCAGAAGCTTCATCATGCCGAGGATTTCGAACCGGCGGAGAACATCAAACACCTTTTTCTCCACCTCATGAAGAACGGGTTCATCCGCGACCTGAAAGACGTCGACGAGAGCCTCTTGAGCCTGGACTCGGACCGAGTTCTCGAGCAGCTTCAGAACGGGGTGCCCGGCTGGGAGAAGCATGTGCCGGAGGCCGTCTCCAAGCTCATCACGCAGCACGGGCTCTTCGGGTACAAGATGCCCTTCCAGAAGAAAAAGTCGGCGTAGCCAGGCTACGCGACAACCACTCAATCGCGCGTCTGCAGAAAAACCGGGCAATGATCCGAGCCTTTGATCTCGGGCTGGTGCGCCGCCTGCTTGAGGCGATCCTTGAAATCCCCATCCACGCAGAAGTAGTCGAGGCGCCATCCCACGTTCTTGGCGCGTACTCCGGGGCGATAACTCCACCATGTATAATGATCGGGGCCCGGCTCGAAATGCCGGAAGGCATCGACGTACTTATGCCGGGTGAGGAACTCATCCATCCAGGCGCGCTCCTCGGGCAGGAACCCCGCGTTGTCCTTGTTGGACTTCGGGTTCTTCAGATCGATCTCGCGATGGGCGATATTGAAATCTCCGCAGATCACGACGTTCTTCCCCTTCTTCTTGAGCTTGGCGAGAAATTTGACCATCTCGCCGCAGAAGCGAAGCTTGAACGGCAGGCGCGTGTGCTCGCGCTGGCTGTTCGGAAAGTACGCGGAGACTAGGTAGAAGTCCTTGAGCTCGACGGCGAGAACGCGGCCCTCGGCGTCGATCTCGACGTCGCCGATGCCGGTGATGACATCGAGCGGCTCTTTCTTGGTGTAGATCGCCACGCCGCTGTAACCCGGCTTGGCCGCCGAATGCCAGTAGGAGTTGTACTTGCCGGGATTGAGCAGGAACATGTCCAGCTGATCGGGGGTGGCTTTGGTCTCTTGCAGGCAGATCGCGTCCGCGTTCTGCTGCTCGAACCAGTCGAGAAAACCGCCCCGTTGGGCCGCTCGGATCCCGTTTACATTCCACGTCAGAAGCTTCATGATGGTTCCACTACTACAATGGCGCGCAAGTCTTTTAAAGTCTCGCAAACCGAATGGATCATCGCAGCCGCCGCCGCCGGAATCGGATGGCTGACGGCGGTCCTGGGCGTCGGCCGCCCGGACTCCGTGCCGTGGTTCGAATCCATCGCCTCGCTGCTTTGGATCGGACTCCTGATCTGGCTCGATTACGCTGAGAGACTCCGCTCGGAGACCCGCGCAAAGAGCGGCGCGCTCGCACGAGGCTCGGGCGAGGATCTTTCCGCTCCTTCGGCTCGCTGGTCCTGGCTCGGCGCCAGTGCCCTGGCCATAGCGCTGGGACTCACGCCGCAATCCCTCCTCGTCGTGCCGGGAATCATGGCAGGGCTCGGGCGCCGCTCGAGCTGGCAGAAAGCCGGTTGGCGGGCGCTCGCCCTCAGCGCCGCCGCGATCGGCCTCGCGTTTCTCTGGCCTAATTCGCCTTGGAGACAGCACCCCTGGATGTCGCGATCCGCGCCGTTCGAGAGTTCCGGCAGCACTTTACTCGCCCTTTTCACGCTCGCAGTGCTCGCCCAGCTCGGTCACGAAGTGCTCCTGCTCGTCCGTTCGCCCAGACTCGACCGACCCGGCAAGCACCAGAGCGCGTTTTTCGCCGCTTCCACCGCATTTCTTCTCGTGCTCTCTTTTGGATCGGCGAGCCTTCAGCAGCTGACGCTTTGGCCCTGCGCGGCTGCGGGAGTCCTGCGCGCCGAAAGCTTGAAGCAACGAGTCGCCGCACTCGCGATCCTGCTGCTCGCTCTAGCCTACCTCATTGCGCTGCTGATCGGCTAACCGCGTCATCGAGAATTGGTCTCCAAGTGCCGATGAGTCTCGAGAACTCCCTCATCCAGGCCTTGACGCTCGACAGCGAACGGGCCTATTTATGAGACAAATTGAGCAGAGGCCCTGTGGAAAAATTCTCGTATCTCAAGAGCATCAACGCGGACTATATCGACGAGCTTTACGAACGCTATCGCCAGGATCCGGATTCGATCGACGAAACCTGGCGCTACTTCTTTGACGGCCTCGAGCTTGGAACCGAAGAGGCTGGCGTGGGCAACGGGCACCTGGCAACGGGCAACGGGCATGCTGCTCCTGCGCCGGTCGTGGGCGCGATCACCCCGCAAGGCTCCGTGGACTTCGGCGCCGAAGCGAAGGTCGCCGAGCTTATCACCGCTTACCGCGAGCTCGGACGACTGCTCGCCGACATCGACCCGCTCAGCGCGCCTCCGTCGTCTCACCCGCTTCTCGACCTCGCGCGCTTCGAGCTGACGAGCGCCGACCTCGCGCGCACGTTCCACGCCGGCAAGCTCGTCGGCATGGGGCCGGCCAAGCTCAGCGACATCATCGCGCGCCTGAAAGAAACCTACTGCGGCAAGATCGGTGTCGAGTTCACGCACATCGAAAACACCGAAGAGCGCAACTGGCTCCAAGGCAAGATGGAAGCCTCGCGCAACCGCGAGACACTCGACGCGGCCACCCGCAAACTCATCCTCAAGCGCCTCACCGAAAGCGAGAGCTTCGAGAAGTTCCTGCATACGCGCTACGTCGCGCAAAAGCGCTTCTCGGTCGAAGGCGGCGAAGCCGTCATCCCGACGCTCGACTGCATGATGGAGGTCGGAGCCGAGCTGGGAGCGAAGGAGTTCGTGATCGGCATGGCCCACCGCGGGCGCCTGAACGTGCTGACCAATATCTTCGGAAAGAAACCCGAATACATCTTCACGGAATTCGAAGGCACGTACAAGACGGATACCTCGCTCGGCGAAGGCGACGTCAAGTACCACATGGGCTACTCGTCGGATTTCACCACCCGCTTCGGCAAGAACGTGCACCTCTCGCTCGGCTTCAACCCGAGCCACCTGGAGTTCGTCAACGCGGTTGCCGAAGGCGTGACCCGGGCCAAGCAGACTTTCCTCGGCGACACCGATCGCCTCAAGGTCGTGCCGATCCTCATCCACGGCGACGCGGCCTTCGCCGGCCAGGGCGTCTGCTACGAGGTCCTCAACCTCTCGCAGCTCGAAGGCTATGCGACGGGCGGCACGCTCCACATCGTCATCAACAACCAGGTCGGCTTCACGACGTCCCCCAAGGACTCGCGCTCGACTACCTACTCGACCGACCTCGCCAAGATGCTCGAGTGTCCGATTTTCCACGTCAACGGCGACGACCCGGAAGCGCTCTGGTACGTAGCCAAGCTCTGCGTCGAGTACCGACAGAAGTTCCGCAAGGATGTCTTCATCGACCTCGTCTGCTACCGCCGCCATGGCCACAACGAAGGCGACGAGCCGACGTTCACGCAGCCGATGCTCTACAAGAAGATCAAGGCGCACGAGACCCCGCGCGAAGTCTACGCCAAGCGCCTCGCGGCCGAGGGCGCGATCCCCGAGTCCGAGTCGAAGGCGCTCGTCGACGCGCAGATGGAAATCCTGACCAAGGCCCAGGCGATCGCCAAGGCCGAGGCCCCGCATCCTTCGGTTTCGTGCTTCGAAGGCCGCTGGAAAGGGCTGACCCGCGGAACTGAAGCCGACATGCTCAAGGCGGTCGACACGACCGTCGACGCGAAGACGCTCCAGGAGATCTCGGCCAAGATCAACACGCTCCCCGCGAGCTTCCACCTGCATTCCAAGCTCGCGCGCTTCTTCGAAGCCCGAAGCAAAGCCGTGCAGGAAGGAAAAGGCATCGACTGGGGCAACGGCGAGATGCTCGCCTATGCGACGCTGCTCAATCAGGGTTACGGCGTGCGCCTCTCCGGCCAGGACGCCGAGCGCGGCACGTTCACCCACCGGCACGGCGTCGTCAACGACACCGAGACCGGCGAGCAGTACACTCCGATCAACCATCTGACCAAGCCTGGTCAGGCGCATTTCCAGGTCCACAACAGCCATCTCTCGGAGACCGGCGTGATGGGCTTCGAGTACGGCTACTCGATCGCCGACCCCAAGACGCTCGTGATCTGGGAAGCGCAGTTCGGCGACTTCGCCAACGGCGCGCAGGTGATCATCGACCAGTTCATCTCCTCGTCCGAGAGCAAGTGGCAACGGATGAGCGGGCTCGTCCTGCTTCTTCCTCATGCTTTCGAAGGTCAGGGGCCCGAGCATTCGAGCGCCCGCCTCGAGCGCTTCCTCCAGCTTTGCGGCCGCGCCAACATGCAGGTCGGCAATTTCACGACCCCGGCGCAGATCTTCCACGCCATGCGCCGCCAGGTGATCCGCGACTTCCGCAAGCCGCTGGTCGTGATGTCGCCCAAGAGCCTGCTCCGCCATCCGATGGCGATCTCGACGCTCGACGATTTCACTAAGCAGGGCTTCCAGGAGGCGATCGACGACGCCGAGATGGCGAAGTCGGGTGCAAAGGTCCGCAAAGTTCTCCTTTGCTCCGGCAAGGTCTATTACGATCTCCTAGCCGCGCGCACCGAGAAGAAGATCGCCGACGTCGCCCTCGTGCGCGTCGAGCAGCTCTATCCGTGGCCGGCCGAGAAGCTCGCCAAGATCCTCAAACAGTACCCCAAGGCCCAGATCGCCTGGGTGCAGGAAGAGCCGCGCAACATGGGCGCCTGGAGCTACGTCTTCGGCCTGTGGATGGGCGGCACCGGCGACTTCGCCTCGCAGGTCGACAAGCGCTCGATCGCCTACTTCGGCCGCGAGATCGCGGCGTCTCCCGCCGTCGGCTCGCCCAAGGTGCATGCTAAAGAGCAGGCTGCGCTGGTGGAGCAGGCTCTGTCGTAGGCCAGCGCACCTAATCCCAGGTCAAATTAGACGCATTACGCGAACACGACCCTTCGCTTAAGATTTCTCTTGGGGATCACCCGGGGGAATCATGGGCAAATCGTTCAGCATCATGGCCGTATTCGGCGCGCTCGTTATCGTGCTCAGCGCGGATAACGCCTTCGCAGCCAAGCTCAATGGCAAACAAGCCCGTCAGAAGGTCAGCGACCTCTACGTCCAACTGACCAACACATCGCTCTCGCCGTCCAGCGACGCCGAGAACCAGGTCATGGCCGAGTATTACGGCAAGATGAAGGCCATGGATCATAAGGACCCGCAGAGCCTTTACCTCCCCAGGGTCGAGCCTGCCAAGCTCGTGCATTACATGACGGTCATGCTCGCGGCCCACCAAGGCAAGACCGACCCGCTCGAGATTCTTTACGCCGAGAACTCCGCTGCCGAGAGCATGAAGTTCCCGAAAGCGAAAGCCCAGTACCTCCAGGCGCTGCGCGACGAGGCGATCCAGAAGATCAAGGACATCCGGGCCGCGGCGCCGACTTCCATGCCCTCGCCTTCTCCCACGCTTCAATCGGCAGACTCGGATCAATCCGCCGGCCAACCCGCCGACTCGGGAGTCGCCCCTCCCGGTGGAACCATGGGAGAGACCCCGGTGAACTCCGGCTCGAGCTCCAAAACGGGCACCGGCTCAAGCTCGGCTTTCGGCGGGATCTGACATTTCGACGGAAGCCGCTTCTTCCCCGAAAATTGATTGAATTCCCTACTCCATCGGGATTAAATCATGGGCCATGAAGCACAACGTCAAAGCGCCCAGTGTCGGTGAATCCATTACTGAAGTCAGCATCTTGAAGTGGGCCAAACAAAGCGGCCAGGCCGTGAAGACGGGTGAGCTTCTACTTGAAATCGAATCCGACAAGGCGACCGTCGAGATCGTCGCGGAGCAAAACGGCGTGCTGACGATCCTCAAGCAGGCCGGCGAGCGGATCCCGATCGGCGAAGTGATCGGCCAGATCGATGACGCGGCCACAGCGACCGTCGGCGCATCCTCCGCCGCGAGCGCCGCGCCGAGCGCACCAGCTTCGAAAGCTCCAGCCGCTCCCGCGATGTCCGCCGCTGGCGCGGGCGTTGACACGCTGAGCCCCGCCACCCGTCGCATCGTCACCGAGACGGGCGTCGATCCTTCCAAGATTCCGGGCACCGGCAAAGACGGCCGACTCACCAAGGGCGACGTCATCAATTACCAGTCTGGTGCGGGCGCCGTCTCCGCGGGCGCGCCGACTCCGGCTGCAAAAGCTCCCGCCGCGCATGTCCCGATGACGCTCAAGCCGGGCGACCGCCGCGTGCCGATGACCACGCTCCGCGCGCGCATCGCCGAGCGCCTCGTGCAGGCGCAGCACACGGCCGCCATTCTCACGACTTTCAATGAAGTCGACATGACGGAAGTGAACAAGCTCCGCGCCAAGTACAAAGAGAAGTTCAAGGCCAAGCACGGCGTGAACCTCGGCTTCATGACCTTCTTCACCAAGGCCGTGGTCGAAGCGCTCAAGCTCGTGCCCGAAGTCAACGCCACCGTCGACGGCCGCGACGTCATCTATCATGACTACTACGACATCGGCATCGCCGTCGGCGGCGATCGCGGCCTCGTCGTGCCGATCGTGCGCGACGCGGGCAACACCGGCTTCGTAGACATCGAGAAGAAAATCGTCGAGCTCGCCGTCAAGGCGCGCGACGGCAAACTCTCCATCGCCGACATGACCGGCGGTACCTTCACGATCTCCAACGGCGGCACCTACGGCTCGCTCATGTCGACGCCGATCCTCAACGCGCCCCAGAGCGGCATCCTCGGGATGCACAAGATCCAGGATCGCCCGATGGCGGTCGACGGCAAGATCGAGATCCGCCCGATGATGTACCTCGCGCTCTCCTACGATCACCGCCTCATCGACGGCAAGGGCGCCGTGACCTTCCTCGTCCACGTCAAAGAACACATCGAGAATCCGCAGATGCTGGGACTGGAGTTTTTGAATGGCCTCTGATTTTGATCTGATCGTCATCGGCGGCGGACCCGCCGGCTACACTGCCGCGATTCGCGCCTCGCAGCTCGGCTTCAAGACCGCCTGCGTGGAGAAGGACAAGACCCTCGGCGGCACCTGCCTCAACGTCGGCTGTATCCCTTCCAAGGCGATGCTTGAGTCGAGCGAGCACTACCACCAGGCCAAGCACAAGTTCGCCAAGCACGGCATCGTCGTCGGCGATCTCAAGCTCGATCTCGCGTCCATGCACAAGCGCCGCGAAGGCATCGTGCGCCAGCTGACCAACGGCATCGCAGGCCTCTTCAAGAAGCATAAAATCGAATGGATCAAGGGCCTCGGCACGATCCAAGGCGGCAACGCGAGCGAAGGCTTCACCGTCGCGGTAAAAGGCGAAGCAGACACGACGATCGTCGGCAAGCGCGTCCTGATCTGCACGGGCAGCGCGGTCGCGCAGCTCCCCTTCCTGCCCGTCGACGAAAAGCGCGTGCTCTCGTCCACCGGCGCGCTCGAGATCCCCGAAGTTCCCAAGCACCTCGTCGTCATCGGCGGCGGAGTGATCGGCCTCGAGCTAGGCTCAGTCTGGTCGCGCCTAGGCGCGCGCGTGACGGTCATCGAGTTCCAGGATCACATCCTCGGCGCCACGGATCGCCAGACGAGCAACGAACTCCAGAAGTCGCTCGTGAAGCAGGGACTCGAGTTCAAGCTCGCGCACAAGTGCCTCGGCGCCGAACAAAACAAGAACGGCCTCCTGATCCAGGTCGAAGAGATGGCGACCGGAACCAAGTCGCAGATCGAGTGCGACTACGTTCTCGTCTCGACCGGCCGCAAGCCCTACACCCAGGGCCTCGGTCTCGAGAAGCTCGGGATCGAACTCGACAAGATTGGCCGCATCCCGGTCGACCTTCATAACTACCAGACCAAGGTCGCAGGTATCTTCGCCGTCGGCGACGTGATCGAAGGCCCTATGCTCGCGCATAAGGCCGAAGAAGAAGCCGTCGCGGCCGTCGAGCTCATGGCCGGCGTCCCGGGCCACTGCAACTACGCCACGATCCCGAACGTCGTGTACACCTGGCCCGAGATCGCCACCGTCGGCGCGACCGAAGAAGAGCTCAAGGCCCAGGGCATCGAGTACAAGTCGGGCTCCTTCCCGTTCATGGCCAATGCGCGCGCCAAGACGATGGAAGACACCGAAGGCTTCGTCAAAGTTCTCGCCCACGCCAAGACCGACCGCGTGCTCGGCGTTCACATCGTCGGACCGCGCGCGAGCGACATGATCGCCGAAGCCGTCACCGCGATGGAGTACGGCGGAAGCTCCGAAGACATCGCGCGCACCTGCCACGCGCATCCGACCCTCTCTGAGGTCCTCAAGGAGGCGGCGCTCGCAGTCGACAAGCGCCAGTTGAACCTATAGACACGCTCAGCACCGACTTCAGCTCCATCCAGGTCGAGATCGATTTGCAGAACACCACTGCATCCACGCCCGTGATCAGCGGGCCGCAGATCAAGATCATCGAGCTGCTGGACCGGGGCTGCACGCTCGAGATTCGCCCGCGGTGCTGCGCCGAGGGACACCACCTCCTGATCCATTTCAAGGCGATCAAGAACAAGAATCTGCTCTGCGAGTTCACGACGACCGCCAAGGTCGAGGAGCATACGCGCGAGGAGGGGGACAAGGAGAAGATCCAGGTCGGCTTCCTGCAGTACGACGAAGAGAGCTGGAAGAAATTCCGCTCCACGTTCACCTTCAGGCAGGACCAGATCAACCAGTTCCTCAAGGCGGCGCGCGGATGGTGAGTCTAGGCGAGGACTACGGCGTATTCACGGACTACCTGGGCGATCGCAAGATCCTGGTCGCAGACACGAGCAGCGTCGCGCGCTCGGCGATCTGCAAAGTGCTTGGCTCGATGGGCGCGCGCGGATCCAGCATCCTCACGGCCTCCACCTACGAGGATGCCGAGGAGCTGATCAAGTCCCAGCATCCGCTCGTCGTCATCTGCGACTACGATCTGGGCCGCAAGTGCGGACTCGAGCTCATCCAACGCCAGCGAGCGTCCGTGCCGGACGTCAAGCGCGGCCTCTTCATTCTCGTCACGGCCAACACCTCACAGACGGCTGTCGCGCAGGCCGCCGAGGAAGACATCGATTCTTACGTCCTCAAACCCTTCACGCCCGCGGGCTTCCGCTCCGCTTTTCTCATGGCGGTCCTCACCAAGGTCAATCCTTCGGATTACATGATGACCATCGAGCGCGGCAAAACCCTCATGGGCAAGGGCAAGATCGACGAAGCGATCTCCGAGTTCGCCTCCGCCGTAAAAATGGACCCCTCGCCCTCGCTCGCGTTCTCCTACCTTGGGCAGGCACACATGGTGCAGGCCGCGCTCAACGACGCGCAGGGTGACTACATCAAAGGGCTCGAGTACAACAAGTTTCACTACAAGTGCCTCGTCGGTCTCTACGAAGTCCTCATGGCCACGCAGCGCCACATGCAGGCTTACGAAGTCATCCGGCGGATCGCCCAGTTCTTTCCGGCCAACCCGAGCCGCCTCGGCGCCGTGATCCGCCTGGCGATTCTGACGACCAATTACGAAGACGTGCAGAAGTATTACGCGATCTTCACCATGCTCGACGAACGCACCGAGGAGCTCATCAAGACCGTGTGCGCCGGCATGATCATCGCTGGCAAGCACCTCGCCAAACGGGGCGACAAAGAAAAAGCGCTGGAGCATTTCACCAAGGCTGCCATGAGCTCGGCGGGGCGCACGCGCATCCTGCGCGAGACCGTGATCGGACTCACCGAATGCGGCATGATCCATGAGGCCGAGCAGTTCCTGGGCCGCTTTCCGGCGGAGACCCGCACTGGCGCGGACTATCTCGTCGCCGACCTCGTGGTCGCCGAGCGCGTGGAGCCGGCGAGCAAGGTGCTTGAACGCGGCCGCGCGGTCCTGGCCAGGAACGCCTACGACCCGATGGTCTACAAGATCCTGATTCGACGTGCGCTCGAGCTCGAGAAAGACGATGTCGCCGAGGAGTTCCTTCTCGAAGGCGGAAAGCGCTTTCCCGACGCCGAGGGTGACCTCCAGACGATGGTCGACTCGATCATTCTTGGCCGCAAACTCGAGAAAACAGGTCAGACCTAGGCCCCTGAGGGCCAGCTCTCGACTGTCAATTTACCGACATTTTCCGCCGCGAAAAGATCGCTTATACTCGGACCGAGGAATCCCGAAATGAAAACACTCCTTGGTCTAGCGATTGCGTCATGCCTAATCGTTCCTACAGCGCAGGTGTTTGGAAAAGAGAAGCCGAAGAAGAGGGCTCCCGCTTCTTCTGGAAAAACGATCGAATGTTACCCTGGCGGCGGCCTTCCCCCCTCGGAGACCGGCTTCAGCGTAAAAGCAGACTTCACTCAAAGCGCGAATGGCGCACGGGAAGTGGCGATAGCGAAAGAAGAGCAGGAGTTCTTCGGCATCAATCTCAATGCGAGCTGTCCGGCAGGAATTGCGGTGGGAAACATCGCTTCCCCCACCATTCCACAATGCCTGATTAATTTAACCTTATCGAAAAAGAACAAAAGCGGGGCCTTTGCGCAATTTGCCTCTTTTACCGCCCAGGGAAAGCAGCTCAGCGTGAATACCTATAAGAGCTCGGATCAGCCACTTGAGCGGTTTCTGAATTTCACGTGCTTGATCTCCGAAAAATGAGCTAACCGGGGATTGTCTTCCTCGACACATCTCTTTGAAACCGGCGAGCCGGCCGATGAGTACCCGAAGGGACTCCTCGGCTTATGCGCTCACTCTGGTTTGTCATCGCCATCGCATTATTCGCCACCGCGGCCAGCACGCTCTCCTGCACCAGCGCGCCGACTCTAAACTCCGACCAAGCCAAGTCCCCGCTACGCGCGCTGAGCAGCGATCCGAGGATCTCGCCGGACTCGTATATAGGGCACCTGATCGAATCCTTCGAGATCGTGGGCTTTTGGACAATGCTCTCGCGCATGACGGTCAACGATCCCTCGCCCTGGACCCGCTACGACGAGCCCGGCAGGCGGCCCGGCCTCGAGATGTGGCGGATCGCGCGCACGGCGCCGCTCGTGGACCACGCGCACCCCGAGCGCACCTCGCTTGAGATCCTGCACGGGATCTTGATGGAACACGAAGAGACGTTCCGCGACCATCCCGTCGTCGGCGGCGGCGACGAGCAGGTCGACGGCCCCGAAGTACAGGGCTTTTACGTCGTGACCGAGAGCCAGAAGCTCGCCCTCGAGAAAAACCCGCTTCTCACCCTCACTTTCCGCAACGGCCGCACGGGGCCCGGCGGCGCGCAGCTCTGGTACGCCAAGCACGAGTATCCCTGCGCGCGCACCTATCGTAAATTCAGCTCGGAGCTCGAACCCTCGCTCGTCGCCGAGCTCGAGACCGCCGAGCGTACGGGCCGCTTGAGCGACGCTAACTCGGACGAATTCAAGAACCTGACCCGCAAGCTCATCGGCTACCTCGTCCGGACCACGCTTGATCGAAGCGACCTCTCGGCTACCGCGCGCTACCAGCGCCTGATGTCGATCCATCCGTTCGGCGACTTCAATGGACGCTCGCTTCGCATGTTCTATCAGCGCGAGACGGGAAAACCGCTCTTCCTTAAGATCTGGGACTGGGACCTTTTCATGCAGCCTGAGGAGTTCGCCCAAGCCGTCGAAAAAGGTGACGCCGAGCTTGCGGAGATACGCGAGGGCTTCCTCCAAGAACAGGCGCGCGACCCTGCGTTTCCCAAGTACTACGAGTCCGCGGCGCCCTGGAAGGTCGCCTCAGGCCTGAGCCAATCCGACCCGAGGCGCGCCCGCGCACGGGACATTCTTTTTCCACTCTTTCGAGACAACCCCAGCCTCAAAGACGCCCTGAGGCGGAAGAGCCACCTCGAAATCTTAGACTTAATTCAGAAATATCTTAACAATTGACACTTTCCTATGACTTTTGTGAACTTAAACCATCGTATTCTCACATCTATTTAAATTGTTTGCATTAATTTGGTATGTTAATTAAACTTTAGATATCTCGGACCACATGAGGTTAAATCGCGTCATGAAAAAGCTCCTTCCCATCACCATCGTTCTCGCAGGCCTGGCTCTGGTGACCTTCATGCTCGCGCGGAAGAAACCCGCGGTGGAGATCCCGACCCAGTCGCAGGCGCCGCAACAAGAGGTGGGCAAGGTGGCTGAGTCCAAGCAGGTGGTTGAATCCAAGCCGCAAGCTGACGCGAAATCGCAGGCAGTAGCGCATACCGACGCCAAGCCGCAGGGGGACGCGTCCGTCCCGACCGCGCCGAATGGGGCCGTTGCGATGCCTGTGACGACCGAGAAGCCGCATTGTTATCGCGCGGTCTTCAAGCACAAGGTCCTCGAGTCGCACTCCGACGGCGAGGTCTGCGGCCACCACAAGAACCTCATTCATCTCCCGCACGAACACGTGGCCATGAACAGCGCCTGCGTTCGTGTCGATAGCACCCCGGTCAAGTTCGAGTCGCGCGAGCAGGATCTCGTGCTCGATCCGGTGGCCGGACCGGACTCGGTCGTCTCGATCACCTACTGCGTGGGCGAAGCCTGCAAAGCCGTCTCCAAGGCGCAGTGCCAGCCGGTCGCGAAAGCCAACTTCAAGAAGAAAGACGAATTCATGGACGCCATCGGCGCTGACGGCGGCGGACAGGAACTCGGAAACTGGGAAGGCAAAGGCGGCAACGGCGAGTCCGATAAGAAGCTCAACGCCGCCCTCGATCCCGCGATCCGTCGCGAGATCGCGCATCTCGATGATCCCAAGCCGAAAGCCCTCAAGGACGCGGGCCTCTTCGCCGGCTGGGTGAAGGAAGAAGAAGAGGAGCTGAAGTCATGCTTGTGAAAAAGAGCGCCACCGCATTCGCATCGCTCGCTTTCGTTTCGGGCCTTACCGGCTGCACCGGCCAGCTGCCCGGCTCGTTCCGCTACTCCCAGCAGGAGCAAGCCTTCAGCTCCGAGCTCTCCATCAACACCAAGATCGATCTCCTCTGGGTGGTCGACAACTCGAGCAGCATGGACATCGCCCAGAGCAAGCTCCGTAACGGCTTCGCCTCGTTCGCGGCCAAGTACATGAAGCCCACCTGGGATATCCGCGTCGCCGTCATCACCACGGACGCCTACCTCGCCGATCCGGCGTGGTCGAGCTATCTCGGCGGCAAGATCGTCAACAACGGCATCAGCTCGCCTTACATCGCCGGCCGCGTCGGCAACTACGTCAACCCCAGCATCTACGTCGGCGGCAACTACGCCAATCCGTCTTTCAATACCTCGCTGGTCGACATCAGCGGCGGCACGGGCAAGTTCCTGAACGGCGTCAAGTACTCGGACATGATTCCCGTTTGGGGCTCGAACTGGGCCAAGCTCCTGCCCGGCCTGCATGACGGCCCGATCCCGGGCCTCTGCTTCGAGAAACTGCCTTACTTCATGCACTCGGTCGGCACGCACGCCACCGACTGCCGCATCCGCGACGCCGTCGGCGCCAACACCGGCACGGCCAACTGCCTCAATCCCGGCTCCGGTGAAACGTCCATCAGCCAGTGCGTGAACACCCTCGAGAACGACAGCGTGCACTCGGGCAAGGCGATCATCGAGACCCTGGGCGCCTCGACCAGCAGCCTCATCAATGACTTCACGATCAACCTCACCACGGGCTCCGTCGGTCACGGCTCCGAGCGCGGCTTGGGCTCCGTTCTCCAGCTCCTGAGCGACAACGAGACTTCAGCGAGCGCCTTCTTCCGCGCCGGCTCGCTCCGCGGGATCATCTTCGTCAGCGACGAAGACGACCAGACGATGACGATCGAGGACGCGGGCAGCCGCCCCTCGCCGTTCACTCCGTGGACGCACTACCGCTGCGACCAGGCCGGGCTCGTCGCCAACAACTCGACCGCCAACATCACCGGCGCCGGCGGCAATTGCTGCGTGGGCGGGGGCTGCTCCTTCGGCTCCGAAGGCATCTCCTGCGACGCCAAGACCGTCGACACGCATACCTATACCATCAGCTACTGCCCGGTCACGAGCCGGCTCATGCCGATCGCCACGGTCAAGAGCCAGCTCGACTCCTTTTTCCTCGCGCTCGACGGCGCGGGCTCTACCGAGGCCAACTACTTCGTCGTGACGATCACTCCGACGACCGGCCAGGCCATCGCGGATCTCCAGGCCCTGCGCGACGACGACGACGTCAACGCGCGCACGGTCAACGGCAGCACGCTCAACGTCATCGCCACCGACCGCGCCGACCGCTACATCGCCCTCGGCGCGCTCGTCGGCAACGGCTCGACGGTCAAGAACATGGCCGACGCGAGCTACGACAGCATCCTCGACGACATCGGTACCGTGCTCGCGCAGAAAAAAGGCTCGTTCACCCTCGATCACGCCCCCACCGGCAACGACGAGATGGCCGTCTACCTCAAGCACCAGGACGGCACGGCCGAGGAAATCGCCGACAGCAAGTTCACGATCAGCGGAAAGACCCTGACCGTGACCGACCTGCCCACGATCCTGAGCTTCAAGTCCACCGATACGATCGTCATCAACTATCAACCTCAAAACCTTGAGTAACCTGAAAGGGGTTTGTCCATGGGCAGTTTTCTGGATTTCCTGAGAGAGAGTTTCTTCCACGTCGCGCCGATCCTCGTCGCCGCCGGCTTCGCGCTGGCGATCATCGCCGAGCGGAGCAAGGCGCTCTACAAAACCTATCCGCTCCAAGACGCGCAGGGCTTCTACGACAAGGTCCGCGACCTCGTGATGACCGGCAAGACCAATGAAGCCATCGCCCTCTGCGACAAGTACCCGGGCAAGCCCGCCGCGCAAGTCATCAAGGCCGCGCTGCTTCGCTCGCACCAGGCTGAGACCCTCATCGAGCACGGGCTTCAGATCGCCGTCTCGCAGGTCACGCAGCAGGTGCAGCGCCGCACCTCGTTCCTGGCCACGATCGCCAACGTCGCCACCCTGCTCGGCCTCTTCGGCACCATCGCCGGCCTCATCCACTCCTTCGAAGCCGTCGGCCACGCCGACCCCCAGCAGAAGGGCGCGCTCCTCGCGGCCGGTATCTCCACCGCGATGAACGCCACGATGCTCGGTCTCGGCGTCGCCATCCCCTGCATGGTCGCCTTCAGCTTCCTGATGAACAAGACCAATCGCCTCGTGCAGGACATCGAAGGCTCGGCCGTCCACGCGCTCGATATCATCAAGCAGCGCTACTATTCGCTTGAAGACGAAGCCTTCACGGGCGGCTCCAAGCACTCGTCGAACGGCGCGAGCAACGGCTCGCACTCCGAGAACGTGGCCTCGATCAATAGCCGGAGGGCCGCATAATGGCATCGATGGGAACGGGCGGTTCAGCCAATTCGCAAGACTTCGAGCTGAACTTAGCCTCCATTATCGACTGCTTCACGGTGCTCATCACGTTCATGCTCGCGTCGGCGTCGTTTCTCTCCATCGGAGTCCTCGACGCGGGCGTGGCGGCGGCCGGCACCTCCTCAACGTCAGCGACGCCGCCGCCGATACAGATCAACGTGGAGCTCTCTCAAAACCAGGACATCACGCTCAAGGTGTCAGGCAAGACACAGCGGAACTCCAAATTCTCGGTGCTGTCGGCTGACAATGTCCAGAAGCCCGACCTGGACGGCCTCGCCAAGGCCCTCGGCGAGCTCAAGGCCCAGTACCCGGACGTTGGAGCCATCACGCTGACTGCGGAGTCGAGCGTCGAGTACGAGCGCGTGATCCGCGCCATGGATTCGATGCGCAAGACGATGCCGATCGTCCTTCTCGGAGGATTCTAAGATGAAGAGCTTCCTGCACAAGCACAAGGCCCGCTCAGCCGGTAACGAAGACGTCGCGCTCCAGATCACCTCGATGGCCGACATCTTCACGATCCTTCTCGTGTTCCTCCTCAAGAGCTACGCGACCGGATCGATCACGCCGACGAGCCCGAATCTCATGTTGCCCGACGCGCAAGCGCAGGACAGCTCTTCCGAAGCCCTCAAGGTCGAAGTCACCCAGGGCGGCGTCCAGATCGAAGGACAGCCGGCCACCGGCCTCAATAACTACGCCTTCGACAAGACGGACATCCAGGCGAACGGGACCTCCAAGGCCCTGAGCGCCGCGCTCGACAAGCAACGTCAGAAACAGCTGCTCATCGCCAAGGCCAACCCAAGCGTCAAGGTCGATCCCAAGATCATCGTGCTCGCCGACAAGAAGGTTCCGTACGGGACCCTCAAAACCGTCCTCGCATCGGCTGCTGTGCAGGGCTACACCGATTTCAAGCTAGCGGTCGTCAAAGGAGAATAGAATGCATCGGAGTCCCGGGGTCCTCGCGCTTCTAGCAATTTTCGCCTTTCTCACCCCGAGGGCCTCCCAGGCCGAAGACCATGCCCCGCTCACGATCGGGGTCGTCAGCGATGCCCGCGAATCCCACGAACGCGACGTCGACGTCGTCGCCCTCGCCTCCCAGAATAAAGCGATCGAAAAACTCCAGGCGCTTCTCAAGAAATACGTCGGCAAGCGCCAGGAACCCACGCTCCTCTACAAGCTCGCCGAGGTGCAATCGCAAGCCGCCGGAATCCAGTTCCGCATCGCTCACGGCCGCGCGCACAAGGGCAAGAAGGCCGTCGATCTCAGCGCGTACAATAAAATCTCGCAGGCCACGATCAGCTCCCTCAATATCCTGATCGCCAAGTACCCCGGATACGAGGAGATCGCGCCCGCTTACGCTCTGCGCGGAAAATCCTACGAGGAACTCGGGGACAAGGCCAAGGCAACCAAGGATTACCTGTTTCTGGTCGGGCACTACCCCGAGGCTGGAGAAGTGCCTTCGGCCTACATGGCGCTCGCCGAGTTCGCGATCGAGGCCAACGACCATCCCAAGGCCATCAGTTATCTCATGAACCTCGAAAAGCGCCCCGAGGATCCGCATTATCCCTTCGCGCTCTACAAGCTCGCCTGGTCTCACTACAATCTCAAGCAGATCGACAAAGCGCTCGAGTTCTCCGAGCGCCAGATCGCGTTCTACCGCGAGAAAAACAAAGACGCGCCCAAGTCCGAGAACGTCGAGAAGGGCGAGCTCAACACTTCCTCCGACTACGCCCTCACCGAGAACACGCTTCTCGACGTACCGGTATTCTTCTTCGACGGCTACGAATCGGGCGAGAAGAAATACTCGCTGGATGAGGCGCTTCCCTACTTCAAGAAGCTCGAGAAGGGCCCGCTTCTCGGCAAAATGGCGCTTCGCTACGCCAAGCTCCTCCGCTCGCATGGCCACGAGCTCGACCTGAACCAGTGGGAGAAGGACTTCCTGGCCAAGGAGTCCGATCGCCCTGAGGCGCTCGACATCGCGATGATCGTCTACGAGAACCAGCTCAATAAGCGCCGCTACAAGCAGGTCGTCGACACGGCCCAGGACTTCGTCGCCCTCCGCGAGAAGCACTCCAAGCACGAGAGCTTCGGCCGCGCGCAGAAAATGATCCTCGACACGGCCGAGGGCCTCCAAGCGCTCATCATCAAGAACAAGAACGCCACCGAGGTCCCTGAGATGACGGGTTATCTCGCCAAGCTCTACGAGACCTTCGTTCGCGCCGTCGACGACGCCGATCCCCGCATCCCGCGCGTGCACTACAACCTGGCTGAAACCCTCTTCGCGATCCAGGACTTCAAGGGCGCCACCGAGCACTACCGTTGGGTCGTCGATCATCCCAAAACCGCCAAGAAGGAAGAAGTCGCCGATGCCTTGCTGAAGGCCGTGGCCTCGCGCTACGAGATCTTGCGCAAGGACAAGCTCATCCCGACCGAGCTCAAGGCGCAGGCGTTCCCGAAGGCTGACGACTCTTCAGCGTCGCAGGCCCCGCACGGGGCCGTTGCGATGCTTTCCAATGAAGACGGCAAGCTCGAGGCCTCCCTCGCCGAGTGGCGCGACTGGATCGCCGATTACCGCAAGCGCGCCCGCGACTTCAAGGACGCCGGCGACAAGGCCCTCAACTTCGCCTTCGAATCGGCACGCGCGATCTACGCCCAGAACCACGTGCGCGGCGCCGTCGAGGAGTTCGAGGAGATCGCCGCCGAGCATCCCAAGTCCGAATTCGCCATCCCGGCCGCGAGCCTGATCATCGACACCTGGGTCGCCACCGCCGACTGGGCAGGCACGCAGAAGAAAGCCGAACGCTTCCTCAAGCAAGACGCCTGGAAAGGCACCGATTTCTCGAAGCGCCTGGTCGCCGTCGCGGCCGACGCGTTCTACAAGCAGATCGAGGTCGCCTCCAAGTCCGGCAAGCATGAGGAAGCGCTCGACATGGCCGACCAGTTCGCAAAGTCTTACGGCGAGAATCCGCGCTACACCGACGTCCTCGTCGTTTCCGGCAGCGCTGCCTTAGCTTTAGGTCAAAAAGACAAGGCCATGGCCTCCTTCAATAAGCTCATCGCGCTTTCGCCCGGAACCGAGAACGCGGGCCACGCGATGCTCGCGCGCGCGCGGATCCTCGAAGAAGGCTACCAGTTCGCCGACGCGGCGATGGCTTACCAGGCCTACCTTGGGCTCCCGGCCGAGGTCATCAAG
>FTBH01000050.1_pt1 | contig 19759 bp, 15 predicted proteins | sample 1639321 | NCBI WGS metagenome assembly FTBH01 (sample SAMEA3914864, study PRJEB12502) | metagenome | biome: forest; material: soil | place: USA | collected 2012-03-12 | depth 0.3 m
CTTGAGGTTGGCGTAGCGGGCGCAGACGAAGAGGTAGTCGCTCAGACGGTTGACGTATTGGAGCACCTCCGCGCGCATGCTCTCCTGCTTGTGGAGCGTGATCAGCTCGCGCTCGGCGCGCCGGCTGATCGTGCGCGCCAGGTGAAGCCCTGCGGCCGCGCGCGTCCCGCCCGGCAGGATGAATGTCTTCAGCGGGGGCAGCTTGGCCTCCATGTCATCGATCTCCGACTCGAGCGCGCGCGTGTGGAACTCGTCGATCCTGGCCGTCGCGACGACTTTGCCCATCGGGGTCGCCAGCTCGGCGCCTAGCTGAAAGAGCTCGCCCTGGACGCGAAGAAGCTGGCTCTTGAGGCCAGGCTCCAGGTCCGGTTCCGAACCGACCAGCCCGAGCGCCGCGTTCAGCTCGTCAAAGGTCCCGTAAGTGCGGATCCGAAGCGCGTCTTTGGCGACTCGCGCTCCGCCGTAGAGTCCGGTTTCGCCCGCGTCGCCCTTTTTCGTGTAGATTTTCATGCATCCCCATTATCGACCGGCCTATTAGAGCGGTAAACCCTAAAACAAGGTCATGCAGCACGGCGTCGCATCCGCAAAGCCGATCGCATTTGAGCTAGGAGATCCTCGGCCGTCGTGAAGCTCATGTCTCCGATATTGTCCAAGACCTCCCGAGCGGGCGTGAAGGAGCCATGTCCATCTTCGACCTCGATATCGCCAATGCTGTAATAGAGCTCGCTCTTGGCTGCCGGAAAGCTCTCGTACCGAAGGGCCTGCCGGACGGCTTCGAAACCCCTGACCTCATTGCTCGATTTTTTCGCCATTCTCTGTGTGCTCCTTATGAGACGTTTTTTAATGCAAAAATCCTTCTTGACCCGGCCGCTGGTCTCTGTGTAAATGAGGACCTTCCTGAAAACTTGTTTCGCAACGGCCCTTCCGGGCCAGCGACGCAAAATAGGATGCGGGACTAGCTCAGTTGGCTAGAGCGCCACGTTGCCAACGTGGAGGTCGAGGGTTCGAGCCCCTTGTCCCGCTCCATTTTTCTCTAATAATCCTTTACCGCCACTCTCATCTTCCGCGCTTGCAACATCAAGCCGAAGCCTGTTTACTCGCAAACCCGCATGGCCAGTGACCCATCCAGCAAACGCACAGTCCTGCTGATCGACGATGACGAGGCCATCCGCATGACCCTCAGGTTCATCCTTGAAGACCACGGCTATCAGGTCGAAGAGGCCGGAGACGGGCTGGAAGGACTCACCCTGATCGAAAGCGGCCACAAGCCCGATTTGATCATCCTCGATCTGATGATGCCTCGGATGGACGGCTGGGAATTCAGTCAGCGCTATCATGAGCGCGTCCACGAAAAAGACGAGAGCCCAGCACCCATCGTCGTAATCTCCGCATTCCGTGACCGTCCGATGCCGACCACCGCCGTCGCCGTCCTGCCCAAGCCTTTCACAATGTCATCGATCCTCGAGATCATTCGGAGATTCGCGCCGTGACAGATCACTATCGCAGACTTTTCGAGCTTTCGGACGAAATCCTCTGCGTCTGCGACGCCGACGGCATCGTCGATGCCAACGCGAGCTTCGAGCGCACGCTCGGCTACACGCTCAGCGAGCTCCGCGCCAATCCCGAAGTCAACGTCGTGCACCCGGCGGACCGGGAACGAGCGGACCACGTGACCCAGCGACTGCTCGAAGGCGGCCCTCCCACCGAGAACGAATTTCGCTACCTGCGGAAAAACGGCGAGATCGCGTACATGCGATGGAGGGCCTACTTCTCGCCGAACGACAAAAAGATCTACGCCTCAGCCAGGGACATCACCGCCCTTCGGCAGAACGCCGAGGAGCTGGCCGAGAAGAACATCCGGCTCAAGCTCGCGCTCCGGGCTGCGAAGATGGGCACTTGGGCCGTCGAGCTCGCGACGGACACCGTCGACTGGTCGGTTGAAGCCTACGAGATCTGCGGCGTCCCCGCCGATACGCCGATGACGACGGCGCGATTCTTCGACGTCATCCATCCCGAGGATCGGGCCCGAGTCGTGGCGGCCGCGACCGCCGTCATTGAACGGGGCGAGAAGTACGATGTCGAGTTCCGCGTGACCTGGCCGGATGGAAGCGTGCACTGGGTGCACTCGCAGGGAGACGTCTTTTACCAGCGCGATCATGACCTCTCGACGGCTCGGATCGTGGGCACCGTTCATAATATCGATACGCGGAAGCAGCTCGAGTTCGAGCGCAACGAGTTCCTGTCCATCGCGGCCCACGAGCTCAAGACCCCCCTGACGCCGCTCCTGCTGGGCGTGGATCTCATCGACCAGACTCTTCGCGCCGATTCCAATCCCCGGACCCTCCAGATCATCGACACGTTCAGGCGCCAGGTGACCCGCCTCAGCCGACTCGTCACCGAGCTACTCGACCTGGGCCGCGCGCAGACCCAGCGGATCGAGCTCAAGAAAACGGAGATCCGGATCGCCGAGCTCATTCGGTCGGTCGTCAAGCAGTTCGAAGCGCAGTTGCAGGACGCGAGCATCGGCCCGACTCTCCAAGGTCCCGAGGAACTCAAGATCGAGTGCGACTCCTTCCGCCTCGAGCAGGTCTTGGTCAATCTGGTGGCCAATGCGCTGAAATACGCGCCAGGATCCCCTCTCGAGATCCACTGGTTGAGCGAAGGCAAGGATGTCGCCATCCGAGTTTGCGACCGAGGCCCCGGCGTCCCCGAGCACGAGCGGGCCAGGATCTTCGAGAAATTCGCCCGCGCGTCGTCCTACCGGCACTTCGGCGGCATGGGACTCGGTCTGTTCATCTCACGCTCGATCGTCGAGGCTCATGGCGGATCAATCCATTGCGAAAGCGACCCGGGGCGACTCACGACTTTCACGGTTCGTCTGCCGGCTCGCCTCTAAGTCGGGCCGTCAGCGCGTCTCGAAGATCAGCACGCCATAGGAATCGACGAACGGGATGACGACGCTGTCGTTCTTGCCCTGCCAGTGGTCCTGGTGGTTGACCTGGACGGATCCGCCGGGCGCCGCATCGCTCTTCCCGAAATTCGAGTCCAGCGCGAGATAGAGCCGGTCGGCGCCGGTCTCGACGCCGAGCTTGTAGTTCTGGATCTGCGAGGAGCCAAGGTTGATCAGCGTGTAGATCCGCTTGCCCGAGCTTTTGTCGAAGCGCAGAATCGAAACGATGCGATGGCCGCCCTGGTCGTCCACGTGGTTCTCGACGTTGGCGTGCATGTTCTTGAACGCGAACGACTGCTCGTTCTTCACGTAGTTCGAAAGCCCCGAGAAGAACTCCCAGGCGCGGAACTGCGAGAGATGCTCGTTCTTGTGGAACGGGTCGCGAAGCTCCCATTGAACCGCCGGGTTGCTGTAAAACGTGCCTTCTTGCAGCAGGCGAAGCTGGGGCATGTCCAGGTAGACGGAGCCCGTCACCATCGCGAGCGCGGCGAATGCCCGCGCCTTGCCCTCGACATGCGGCCAGGCCAGGTCGTTGCCGTTCTTGATGAGCGAAGCCACGTACTGTCCGGTGGCGCCGTCGCGCTTGTTGGCGGCCTCGTCGTGGTTGGTCGCGTATCTCACGCGCGCGACCTCGCCCCACTCCCAGGGCTGCCGCAGCGCCGCGCGCAGGCGATTCATGTCGACTGACTCCTCAGGCAGCAACATGTTGTCCTTGATCCAGTCAAAGAGCGTCGAGTCCGTCCGGACGTCGATGCCGAACCCGCCCTGGTCGATGCGCTGGGTGACCTTGTTCTCGCCGAAGAACATCTCGCCGATCAGGAGCGTCTGCGGGGCATAGGTGCGGATTTCGGCGATCAGGTCCTTGAGAAACTCCGTTCCGCCTCCTTCGAAGCGGATCCCATCCAGGTTATCGAAGCGAATGCCGCCGATACGGTAGTTCCTGAGCATAGAGAGGACGCTGTCGATGAGAAAGCGGCGAAGGTACGGGTTGTTGTAGTCGTAGCGCTTGGTTCCGAAGGGGCTGTTGTTGTCGCCGAAGAGGCTCCGTCCGTCGCCCTTCTTCCACTGCGAGAGGCCGATCGGCTCGAGCGAACGGGCCCCGCCGTTGGCGTGCTCGGGCCAGTGGCCGACAACTGAGTCCATGATGACCGAGATGCCTTCGCGATTGAAAGTGTCGATCATCTCAGCGAACTCGTCGGGGCTGCCATAGCGCGACTCCGGCGCGAAGAGCCCGAAGACCTGATAACGGAAGCTCCAGGCATCGCCGTCCACGCTCTGGTTGAACGGCAGAAGCTCGATGGCGTTGTAGCCCGCTTCGGCCAGGCGATGGGCGAGCCCCGAGGTCGCGATGAACTTGTAGGTGTCCTGCATGTACTGAGGGCCGACCTGGCCATCGGCGAAGGGGCGCGGGTACTTGGCGGCGAGCGCGAAGACTTCGCTCTCGGCGATGATGACAGGATGATCCACGAGATTGGGAATCGACGAGCCCATCTTGTAGGCGCCCGGGCGATCCAGGTCCCAAAAGGACGAATTGAGGAAGGCTTCCGAGTTGCCATTGAACTTGCTGTTGAAGCCGGGAGTGGTGAAGAGGTTCGCGGCGGGATCGAGAAGCTGGCGCCCCTGGAACTCGAGCCGATACTGCATCCCGTGGCGCAGAAAGAGCTTGGCCTGCATGTAGCGGTTATCCTGCGGATCCGCTTCGAGCTCGATCCGCCCCGAAGCGCCGCAATCCCGCGCGCAGACAAAGGCAACCTTGGCGCTGGGATTGTCGACCAGTACGCGGATCACGCCTTTGATCGCGTTGCCATTGGAGTCGCGCTCGGTGACCCGGATCCCTTCCTGCGACTGAAAGTCTTTCCAGTCCCGGGTGGGCTTGAGCGAAGCCGTGCGCGTGAATTCGTAGAAATCGACATCCGTGGCGGGGCGGCGCTGCGAGTGCGCGCATGCCGCGATCAATAGGATCCCAACCAGAACCAGGCTCGTCTTGAGCATTTTCATACATCAAATGATACAGGAGGAATGACTTCTGTCTTGTGAAAGCCTCAGCCCGCCATAACACTTCGCGTTAATTGTCGTACTTTTTTGCTTTCGTTTTCGTGCGCGTCGTGAAACCCAATGCCCCTATGCACGTGTGGATTACCCTGATTTCGCTTTGGAGCGCCCTCTCGTTCGGCGCCCCTCCCGAAGATCGTTTTGACGGCTGGATCGACTTCGAGTCGAAGGTCGCGGCGCAACAGATCCTGGCGAGCTTTTCATCTCCTGACGCGGCCCCGGGCGCCATTTATGCCTCTCCATCCCGCGAAAATCCCGAATATTTCCGCCACTGGGTGCGCGACGCAGCGCTCGTAATGAACACGGCGCTTACGCTCGCCGAACGCTCCGACAGCGCTACCCGCAATCGCATTGTCCAAGGCCTAATCGACTACGTGCGCTTCTCGCGCGGCAATCAATTGACAAACAATCCCAGCGGCACGCCTGCCGACGGCGGCTTGGGAGAACCTTGGTTCTACATGAACGGCGCCGCCAATTGGAAAGGTTGGGGTCGCCCCCAGTTGGATGGCCCTGCTCTCCGGGCAATCACGTTGATCCGCTTCGCCAACCTCCTTTTGGACGCCGGACAGGAGCAATACGTACGCGCCTGGCTCTATGACGGTCGGATCCCGGCAGAAACGGTCATCAAAGCGGATCTCGAGTTCGTCTCGCACCACTGGCACGATCATTCGTACGATCTCTGGGAAGAAATCCGGGGCTACCACTTCTACACTCGCATCGTACAGCGCCGAGCCCTCCTCGAAGGCGCCAAGCTCGCTCGCCGCCTGGGCGACTGGGGTGCCGGGGACTATTACCAGGTCAGCGGGGACCAGCTGACGATGGACGTCCATTCGCATTGGCGTCCCGAGCGCGGCTACTTCATCGCGACCTTCGACCATTACGAAGGCATCGATTACAAGAACTCTGGGCTCGATATCGCGATCGTCCTGGGCGCGCTCCATACCGACGGACCGGGCTACGACAAATTCCTCACCGTGGCCGATCCCCGGATCCAGGCCACCGCCCAGCGCCTGCGGGATGATTTCGCCTGGCGCTTCGGGATCAACTCGCGCGACTCCGATTTCGAGGGACGGCATCTCGGTCCGGCCATGGGACGATATCCCGAGGACCGCTTCAACGGTTACGTGACGACGTCGCTCGGCAACCCCTGGTTCCTCGCGGGCCACGCGATGGCCGAGCTCTACTACCGCTCCGCGCGCGAGTACCAGGCCTCAGGCCGCATCGACATCACTGGCGTCAATCTCCCCTTCTTCCGCGGCCTGAGCACGCTCGACCGGGACCTCGCTCGCTCGCTTGGCGCAGGCACGCTGACCGCGGGCTCGCAGGCCTACGGCAAAGTCCTGCGCGCCCTGCGAGACGAGGGCGACAGCTTCCTGGCCCGCACCCGCGCTCACGCCTCGAGCGACGGGCATCTCTCCGAGGAAATGAATCGCGACACCGGCTTCATGCAAGGTGCGAACGATTTGACTTGGAGTTATGCGAGCTTCCTGACGGCTTCCTGGGCTCGGTAAGCTCACCCGAACTTGATGCCTTCCAGCGGATCGATCTTCGAAGCTCGTTTAGAAGGGTACAGGCAGGCCGCCAGCACGATCACGAGCGCGCAGACCGAAACACCTACGTAGTACCAAGGATCGAAGGTCACCGGCAACGTGCGGTCGTAGTAGATATCCGGAAGCGTGATGAACTCGTAGCGCTTGAGCACCCCGCAAATCACCACGCCCAGCACCAGCCCCAGGCCGATGCCCAGTCCTCCGATCAAGAGCCCTTCGGAGAGGAAGATCGCCGAGATCTGGTCGTCGCGCGCGCCCATGGCCTTCATGATCGAGATCTCGCGCTTCTTCTCGAGCACCATCAACGTGAGCGTCGTCACGATATTGAAGGACGCGACCACGATAATGAACGCGAGGATCACGAACATCGAGATGCGCTCGAGCCGGAGCGATGCGAAAAGATGCGAGTTGAGCGCGACCCAGTCGCGCACCTTGAAGTTCGGCAAAGCCGCAAGCAGCACGCTCGCAACCTCAGGCGCTTTCTCGAAATTTTTGACCGTCAGCTCCCACTGCGAGACGACGCCTTGCCGCCGCAGGAAGGACCGGACCGCGCCTTCGGCCGCGAAGACCGTATGAAGCTCCTGTTCGGGCAATCCCGAGTGATAGATCCCCTCGACGACGTAGTTCTTGAGCCGCGGCACCGACTGCATCGGTCCCTCGGTCTCGGTGGGCGAAATCAGCGTGACCGAGTCGCCGGGGATAACGCCGATCTCATAAGCGAGTTCCTGGCCCACGTAGACCCCGGGAAGGCGGACAGTCTCGGCCCCCTCCTTCTTGACGAGCATTTGAGGCTCGGCGCTCTCCGTCACCTGCCCCTTGAGCCGGTTCATCCGCTCGGGCGTGATCCCCTTGAGCACGACGCCGGTCACCTTCTTGCCAGCCTTGAAAATCGCCTCCGTGGAGACGACCGGCCAAAAACTTTCGATCTCCTCGCCCAGGCCCGCGCGGTCGATTTCCTTCTTGGCCATTTCTAAATTCAAGGACTCCGCCGGCACGAACCCCTGATCAAACCCCGGCGCCCGACGCTCGGGCGTAACCAGGACGTGAAGATCCGACGACATGAGCCGCTTTTTGAGCTCCGCCTCGAACCCGTCCATGACCGAAAGCACGACGATCATCGCTGTCACGCCGAGCGCGACGCCCCCGACCGAAAGCAAGGTGATGAAGCTCAGGAAGCGCGAGTTTTTCTTGGACTTGAGATAACGAAGTCCGACCCAACCCGTCCACGGGCTGGACCAGAGGTACGAGACCGGATTTTCGGCGTTAACCCGCATGAAATTTCAGCTTCTTCTTCTCGCGCTCCAGAAGCGCCGGCGCGGGCTCGTAACGGGCGCCGCCCTTGGGTTGGTACTTCTTGAGTTTCTCGATGATGGCCGAGAGGCCGACGCTATCAGCGTAGGTGAGCAAGCCGCCGCGGAACGGCGGAAACCCCGTACCCATGATCATGCCGAGATCGACGTCGTCGGCGGTCTCGACTACCTTCTCCTCGAGGCAACGCGAAGCTTCGTTGATCATCGGCAGGATGCAGCGCTCGACGATCTCCTCGTCGCTCATGGAGCGAGACTTGGGCGTCACGCCGATCAGGGAGTAGATCTCGGTATCCGGCGTCTTGTCGCGGCCTTCATACTTATAGAAGCCCTTGCCGTTCTTCTTGCCGAGGCGGCCGCTCGCGACCACCTTGCCGTTGACCGGCGCGGTCTCGGCGCGCGCGCCGAAGGCCTCGTTCAGAATATGCGCGACCTTGTCGCCCACGTCGATTCCGACCTCGTCGATCAGCTCGATCGGCCCCATCGGCATGCCGAAGTTCAGCAGCGCGCGGTCGATCTCGTCCATCGGCACGCCTTCAGCCAGTAGAAACGTCGCCTCATTCAGATAGGGCAGAAGCAGGCGATTGACCAAGAAGCCCGGCGAATCCTTCACGACGATCGGAGTCTTCCCGATTTGCTTGCTGAGCTGGTAGACGGTCGAGACCGCCTCATCCGAGCTCTTGTCCCCTCGGATCACCTCGATCAGCGGCATCTTGCTCACGGGATTGAAGAAGTGCATGCCCGCGAAGCGCTCGGGCTTCTCCATCACCGACTGCATCTTCGAAATCGAAAGCGAAGAGGTGTTGGACGCGATCACGCAATTGGGACCGACGTGCTTCTCGAGTTCCTTGAAGACTGACTGCTTGATCTCCATCTTTTCAATGACGGCTTCGACAACCATCTCGCTCGAGGCGAATCCCGAGAAATCCAGCACCGGCGCGATGTGATTGAGCTTCTGGAGATACTGTCGCTTGGTGATCTTCTTTCGGCTCACCTGCTTCTGAAAAATCTTGGCTGCCGACTGCACGCCCAGCGCGAGCGCCTGGGTGTTCAGATCCTTCATGCGGGTAGAGATGTCCTTCTCGGCGAAGAGCTGCGCGATGCCGCCGCCCATCACCCCGGCCCCGAGCACCGCCGCGGCCCGCACCGGCTTGGACTTGCCGGTCGACGCCCCCGCCACACCCTTGGACTTCTTGACCGCCTCGGTGAGAAAGAAGATCCGGATCAGATTCTTGGAGATATCCGTCGCGGCAACGCGCCCAAATCCTTCGGCTTCGCGCTCCATGGCCTTTTCACGCGCCTTGCCCTTGATCCGCTCACCATAAGCCGCGTGCGTCGCCTGAAGCGTATCGATCGCCTCAAGCGGCGCGGGATAATGGCCCTTGGTCTTGGCCAGCACGCCTTCGCGCGCCTTCTTGAAAATCACCATGCGACCCATCGGGGTCTTTTCCATCACCGTACCCACGGCGCCGCCCATCCCGCCGAGCTTAGGCTCCTTGGCCAGGCGCTTGCCAGCCTTGAGCGCATCGAGATTCTTGGCCACCCAGGCGAACGCGGCCTTTTCGAAGTTTTCCTTCGGAAGACAGGCTTCCGCCAGGCCCGCCTTGGCGGCACGTTCGCCGTTCAGGGTTTTGCCAGTCAGGATCATGTCCAGAGCGGTGGCCAGGCCAACCTTGCGAGGCAAGCGCACACAGCCGCCCATGCCCGGAATCACGCCCAGGAGCACTTCAGGAAGCCCGATACGCGCGGCCGAATCGTTGGACATGAGAATGGCGCTCGAGGCGAGCGAAATCTCGCAGCCTCCGCCCATTGTCGCGCCTTCGATGGCCACCACGGTCGGAAACGGAAGGTCTTCCCAGAGATCCAGAAGCTTCTGCCCAGCCCTCGAAAGCTCGCGGGCCTCTTTGGCGGTCCGCGCCGAGCGGATCATCTCGATATCGGCACCGGCGATGAAAATGCCAGGCTTGCCCGACACCAGAACCAGCGCGTCGATCTCGGAGGCCTTGGCTGCGAGCTCAGGAAGGAGCTTCTCGAACTCCTCCATGACGGGGCGGCTGAACTTATTGACCTTCTCGCCGGGGAGGTCGAACTTCAACTTCCAGATTCGCGCGTTGCCGGACTTGGATTCTTCGAGTTGGAGTGCCTTCATAGGCCAGAAGCATACAACGACCTTGGTTGCGAATCTTTAAATAAAAGGGCCGCAGATGGGTTTCCCCTTCTGCGGCCCGTACCCCGACCCGGCGCGGCTTCGCTGACAGGATGCGCCGCCTCGCACTTCTATATTGGGATCGGGTTTACTTGTTGGTCCGATTAGAACGCGAAGTTCACGCCGGCCTGAACGGTGTAGAAGCCGGCTTTCGCGAGCGAGCCCGCTGCCGTATTCTTATCCGCCAGAGCAGGATCGGTCGCCGCCACGCCCCCAAAGCTCGGGTTGTAGCTGCCGTAGTAACCCGCCTGCTGGAAGGCATAGGGGTTCAGTTTGTTGCTCTCGCTCGACGAAAGCACAGCGTAGTACTTGAACGCCGCGCCGATGGAAACGTTCTTGGCGACCTTCACGTCGAAACCCGCGGTCAGGTAACCCAGGAACTGCGAAAGCTCATAGTCCCGACCCCACTGGTCGAGAACCTGAGGCGACATCGCATTGAGGACCTGGTCGTCGTAGTTGACGTAGCTCTTGGCGTAAGCGCCGCCGCCGCCCACGAAGGGACGGAACTTGGCGTCGCGGCCCAGCAGGTAAAGCTTGAGGCCGAGATCCAGGACGTTCTGCTTCATCGCCAGGTTCTCGCCGTTCTTCTGGGAGTAGACGTAGAACGGGTTCGAAGGCGCGATCGAGATGCCGTATTCGGCGAAAGTATAGCCCAATTCGAACGTCAGGTTCTCCGAAGTGCCCACGTCAAGCCCCACGCCGAGAGCGTAGTGAGGCTTCACGTCGAAATTACTCGGAGAGTTGGTCATTCCGGCGACGCCGGCCCGGGGAACGATCGAGATATAGGTCTTGTCCGCGTCCGACTCGACCGAGGTCGAGAGGTCCTTGGCCGAAACCGCGCTGCCATTGTAGGCGACGGGAGCCGGAGCCACGGTGCCAGGCTGATTGGCGGCGTTGCCCACGACGACCTGCTCAGGAGCGGCCGCGGCGACAGGCGCGTTGTTTTCCTTGTTAGAGAGCGCGCCGACGCTCAGGAGATCGTCGGTCCGGCGGCGTTCGTCGCGAAGGCGAAGCTCTTCGAGGCGCTCCTGAAGCATGTCCTCGTTCTTGAGCTCGGTGCGAACGCGCTGACGGCGAAGGAGCTCCGACTTGCTCGCGGAGCTCACCTCGGTGTCGACGTCGGTCTGCGCCGCTGCGGCGGCCTGAACCTGAGGCTGGACTTGGATGATGGAGGTATTGCCGCCCTGGGGGAGATTCGCGGGAAGCGTCACGCCCTGGTCCTGAGCCGCCTGCGTGCGGCGATTTCCGCCCTGGCGATTGCTCTGGAAAACCTCGGAGGAACGGAGAGCGCCGCGAGTGTTCTCGCGCTCGTCTTCGCGTCCGTGGCTCTGGACGGTCACTTGATCCTGCTGCTCGTCGTTGTCCTGCTCGTAAACGAGCTCACCGCGAGCCTGCGGAAGAACCACGAGGCTCACGAACATGGCGGTCGCCAGCGCCGCGCGCAGGCTACCCATCGAGAAATTCCGATTCCTATCCCCTGTCATTTTTTACCCCTTTAAAACCCCTGAAAACAAACAATGAAACCGCTTCTACAAGAAGTGTGTAAATCTGTCGCTAAAATTCGCCAAGATCGAGCGTCGAATCCAAGCGCTTTTTCCGGGAACGAAGCCGTTTTCCGGCCACTTACCGAACACTTACACATCACTTATGTAGACTCGCCGCGCATAAGCAATTGCCGTGCCGAAACAATCAGATTATAAGGCTCTCTATTTCTCTCATGATTTCAATATGTTGAAAAATGAGCCCCGACTGGTGATCTCTGATAGATTCCCAATCAGTGGACAAACGGCACCCCCTATTTTTCAGGGGTCCGAGCCCCTCGACTGACTAATTGACAGTGGGGTGTATAATTCTTGTACACATCGGATATTTAACGGCCGCGATCCGAAAGGGTTTTTACGCGCGAAAGGCCGGCACCGCTCTTGCTCTAGTAGGAACCATCAAACGGATTGGCTAACTGCTAATCCCCCTAACCCCCTTAAAGTCCCCTTTGGTTAGCCAGTCCGTTTGATACCTTTCCCTCACTTCACCCTATAATAATGAAGATCGCCGCCGAAGAGACCGTCCTCGAAGCGCTTCACGAAGCTCGTGCGCAGCTTCTCGAAGAGAGGGTTGATCAGGTTCTTCACGACGATGAGGAAGACGCCCACGATGATCAGGAGCACGAGCGTGTACTCGAGCGTCGTCTGGCCGGACTCCTCGCGAACGAGCCGATCAAAGCACTTCGCGATAGATCTCGTCGACGTTGCGGAGCTGATGCTTGAGCGAGCCGAACTCGCGGATCTTCGCCGGCTTGAGGAGGCTCGAGACTTTTTCATGCTGGACAAGAAGCTCAACGAAATCCTCCTTCCCTTCAAATGAGCGGAGCGCGCATTCCTGGACCCAGGCATAGGCATCCTCTCGCGTCGCTCCCGCCTTCACCAATTCTAGCAGGAAATGTCCCGAAAACACCGTCGAACCGGCGCGCGCCAGATTCTCGGCCACCCGCTCGGTCCGGACGACCACGCCCTCCATGAGCCCGGTCAGGCGCGAGAGCGCGTAATCCAGGAGAATGAAGGCGTCAGGAAGCGCGATCCGTTCGACCGACGAATGGCTGATATCGCGCTCGTGCCAGAGCGCCACGTTCTCGAGCCCCGCCTGCGCGTAGGCGCGGAGCAAGCGCGCGCAGCCCGTCAGGTTCTCCGAGGAAATCGGGTTTCGCTTGTGAGGCATCGCGCTCGAGCCCTTCTGGCCCTTGCGGAAGGGCTCCAGCACTTCGCCAACCTCCGAGCGCTGCAGGTGACGGAGCTCGACGGCGATCCGCTCCATCGAGGAGCCGCATTCGGCCAGCACGGCCAGAAGCTCCGCGTGCCGATCGCGCGGGATCACCTGCGTCGCCACGGGCTCGCGCTCCAGACCCAGGCGCTTAAGGACCTTTTTCTCGAACGAAGGCGCCCAGTGAGCGTTCACGCCCACGGCGCCGGAGAGCTTCCCGTAGCGCATTCCATCGAGCGCGCACTCGAGCCGGACCTCGTTTCGCTTCCACTCCGCGTACCATCCCAGGAACTTAAGGCCGAAACTCGTCGGCTCGGCGAAGATCCCGTGCGAGCGCCCGATGGTCGCGAGCCTCTTGTACTTGATTGCTTGCTTCTTGAGAGCCGCGAGCAGAAGCCGGATATCCGCGAGGATGATTTCTCCGGCTTCGAGGGTGATCAGCGAGAGTGAAGTATCGACGACATCCGATGAGGTCAGGCCGAAATGGATATAGCGCGAAACCGGACCGATTTTCTCGGCGACCGCCGTCGTGAAGGCGATCACATCATGCCGGGTCCGCTCCTCGTGCTTCTCGACGCGTCGCGGGTCGACCCCGCCTTCTTCCAGAAGCCTGTTGCACCGACGCTGAAGCTCCAGCCAGTCCTTGCGCGGAATCAGCCCACGCCCCGCCAGTTCCCGGCAAACCTCGAGCTCGACCTTAAGCCAGACCTGATAGCGGCGGCGGTCATCCCAGATTTCCGACATGGGCTTGCGAGAATAGCGGGCGATCATAGAGGGTTTCCTTGCAGGACCCTTTGATACACCGACTCGTAGCTCAGCGCCATTCTGGAGTAATGAAACCGATCCATCGCCCACTGCCGACACGCCTCAGGCTCAGCCAACGCGCGGTCGCTCGAAAGAGCCTCGACCCACGCTGCCTCATCCTCCAGATCCAGCAATTTTCCAACCTCCGGACTCACCAACTCGGGTAGGCTTCCAAGCCTCGAAGCCAGCACGGGGGTGCCAGAGATCAAGGCCTCCGCCACGACCAAGCCGAAGGGCTCGGGCCATCGGATCGGAAACAGAAGAGTCTTTGCGCGGCAAAGCAGCTCGGCCTTTTTCTCGCCCGCGACCGGACCGATCCAACTCTGGCCCGGAGTCATCCACGCTTGCGCGCGGAGACCGAAGGGCCTGCTTCCGCCAGCGATCCAGAGCGGCGTCCTTGCTTTTCTGCAAAGACGCATGGCCCCGCGGAGATTCTTCACGCTCCAGCTGGTCTTAGACAAGAAAAGCACGTGATTCGACTTCGCGCGCGGCTCGAAACGATATTCAGACGGGTCGATCCCGTTATGCACGTATCTGCTTCTTCCGTGCCGGCGAGCGTGGTCCTCGCTCAGAAAGACCGTCTGTTGAGGATAGATCTCTCCCGGTTTTCCGTTGCCATGGACAGTTAGAAGCGGAGCCGCCGGACTTCTCTCCCAGAGAGTCCCCGCGACCGGCGCCTGATAGTGAATGACGTCCAATCCGCGCGGAAGCCGGCGCAGGATCTCGTCCTCACCGAGTTCCTCCGGTCCCATCTCCACGAGTCGCGCGCCATCCGGAAGGCGACTCCCCCGCCATGCCGCCACCCAAACCTCGTGGCCTCGCTCGATCAGCCCGCGCGCGAGCCAAAGCACCACGCGTTCGACGCCGCCGTAATCGACGGGGGGAAGCAGCCTTGGGTGAAAGAGCAGAACTTTCATTCTCGGCTCAGGCGAATGGCCCGACGATCCCGTTTCGATGAGCGATCCATGCAGCAGCCTCGATCGCCGCCACGACGCCTCCGAGCGAGCCGAGCTCGGGATAGGATTCGGTCGAAACGCTGAAAAGCCCCTCCACGCCGGAGCGCGAGCCCATGCCCGCGCCTTCGTAGACCAGAAGGTCATCCGGGATCGCGTCCAGCCCCTCGAAGAGATAAGGCGAGTCGGGTTGGCGCCCCGGTTTGATCTCCGGCCTGAAGTCCGGGTAAATCTCCGCGTTCGGCTCGCGATCAAGCTCCAGCAGCCCCGGCAGAAGCTCGGCGACCTGGCGATACATCCTGGCCCCGATCAGACGCTGGTACTCCGGATCGAGCGTCTTGGCGTCATAGGGAAGCACGGTCCTCATATTCAGGCTGCAGCGGCCGTCAGCGATGTCCCTGAATTCGCAATCGATCGAAGGCGCGCCCTTTTCCTTGTAATGCATCCAGGGTCCGGTCACGGCTTTCATCCGCTCCGGGACGCTCACGGCCAGCGTGAACTTCCAACCCGAGGGCGTGGGCGGCGTTTTCATGCGGCTGAAAAGCTGCGACCCGCTGAGCGCCGCGACCTCGCTCACGTGCCGCATCGGCGCGCCGACGGCCGCTCCCAGAATGCTGATGACCTGGTCTTTCTGGGAAAGCTGAACGCCGGTGATCCGGCCGCCCTCGATAAAGATCCGGCTACACTCGGCCTGGGCCGGAAAATGCGCGCCCAGCGCGCGCGCGCGCGACTTGAGCGCGGCCACGAGCTCAGCTCGGCCCCCGGGCCAGAATCCGCCCGTCCGTGAGAGCGCGAAGACCGTCAGCAGATCCCTCATCCTGAAATCTTCGCTGCCCCCGCTCGCGCAAAGAGCGCTCCACAGCCCCGACAGGAGCTCGCGCGCCTCCGCGCCGAAGTCCATCGGGCGGGGCTCGAACCACGGTTTGGCATATCGATCCGAGCGCGACACGTCGGCGAGCGCATCCAACGAGCGGGTACGCGGCATGCCCACGCGCCGTCGGGATTTCGGCGGCTGCAGAGCGATCGTCAGGCTTTCGGGCAACCCGCTCCAGAACTGCAGAAACGCGCCTTCGGATACTTCCAAGGCTTCGACGAAGCCGAGTTTTCGCGCAAGCTCATCGCCCATCTCGCGCAGGATCGCATCTTTGAGCGCAGGCAACTCACCGGCGAACTCCACCCGAAACGAAGGCGTGACGACGAGAGGCCCAGCAAGCTCCGCCTGAGGGACGGTCATCTCGATTCGTTTCAGGCAACGCGATAACAGACCGGTATAGCCGAGAGCATCAGTCAGCCCGATGAAGTACGAAGAGTCGGGGTCTAGAATAGGTCCCTGCTTGGACTTCTTGGCCTCAAAATCCTTGCCGAACGGAAGCATCAGGACCGAGAGCCCGAGCTTGGCCACCAGCGCTCCGCAAAGCAGCGCCCCCGGATGATCTCCGAGCACCAACCAGTCGTAGCTATCCTTGAGCTTAACCGTCATCGCGCGGCACCCGGCCGCTGCAGTTGAGCGGGCGTCACGCAAGTCCCCCGTGCCCGACAGACGATGATCGGAGGATTCAGCACCTCGCAGGACGAAACATCAAGTCCGCCGCGGTCCACCGGCAGCGGCTGAATCACCTTGCGCGCCTCGAACTCCATGGTCCGCGAAGTCTTTCCTACCTGCGTGATCCGGCCGACCGCTTCGATGTAGTCGCCCGCGCGAACGGGAGCCAGGAACTCGATCGAATCGTACGCTCTGAAAAGCCCTTCATCCCCGTCCAACCGAATCAAAAGCTCGGTGGCCACATCCCCGAAGAGCTGCAACATCTTGGCGCCGTCCACCAAGCCGCCGGCATAATGGGCGTCATGCGAACCCATTCGAAGGCGAATCATCACTTCCTGCTGCTGGGATTGCGATTGATTAGGCGTCATGAATCAAGCCTAACATCGCTCGTCGGTCAAATCAGCTCCAAGATGCGCTGAGCCGCGCCCAGCCTCGATTGAGCCTCGGATTTCCAACGCAAGCGGTCGGAGGCTTTCACGCTATCCATTCCCCGGATCCAGCCTTCCAGATCCTCGATGGATCCGATCCGCGTGAACTGCCCTGAGCGACTCAAGCTTTCGATCTCGGACATCGTGTCCGTTTTGGAGGTGCCGCCGGAAACCGGAATCCCCTGGAGAGCAGGCTCGATCACGCTATGAAGACCGGCCGCTCGCAATCCGCCACCTACGTAGGCCCAATCCGCCGCCCCATAGAGCTCCGAAAGAAAACCATGCTCGTCGACCCAGATGATCCGTCTATCCATCGCTCGATCAACGGACGATTGGGCAGCGGACTGGCGCATCCGAATCGCCTCAAGCGAGTCCGACTCCGAAGTCCGCACATACCCCGGATCCCAGCTCGCGATCCGACGCTCCATTTGCTTCAGAAGCTCGCGATCCGAAGTATGAGGCACCACCCAAATCGTGCCCGCGGCTCCTTTTTCCCAAAGCGCCAGATCCTCGGGCCATGCGCTGCCGAGAACTCCCCACGGCCTCGGCCATGCAGCCGACGCTGCGGCAGCAATCAACTCTTCGGCCCGCCCATTGCGCTTCAGCGCGCGCGCCTGGACGCGATCCCAGCGCGGATCCCCCAGAACTTCGATCGAACTCCCCGGAAAATCCCGCTCGAGCTCTCCGCGATGTCGCTCGTCCGAGACGACGAAGCGGATCCGCGGAAGCCTGGCGCCCATCAGGCGACACGCCGACTTGGCCGCGCGCAAGCTCCGCCGAGCGCGCGCTGAAACCACCACCAAGGGGATGTTTCGCTCCCCCAAGCTCGCCCAAAGCTCGGGCCATGCTTCATACTTGGCTGTCACGAAAACCGAAGGCCGTAGGTGATCCAAAGCTTCTGCCCAGCAACCCTCAAGAGGAGACCCACCCACCCAAAGGATCGCACCCCGTTCGCTGGCACGAAGCTCGGCGCGCGCCCTCAGCTCCGTTTGGAGCCGAGCGAGCGATTTTTCCGCCGAGCGGCTGAAGCCCGTCACCACGACGGCTGTTCCCCGAGCCGCCGCCGCGACGACCAGCTCCCACAGAATCTCAAGCTCCCCCGCGCTCGCCGCGTGGAACCAGATCAACTCCGTCGCTTCAGGACGCGAAACAGACCACCAGTCGCCTCCGCCGGGGGCGCGCTTGAGGATGGATCGCTCCACCCAAGGCGCGACCGCCTTGGTGAGCCAGCGATAAGCCCCGATCCGAAGATCAGCCATGCCGGGGCCCTTCTCCGAGCGCGTCTCCGATCCGATCGCGAACGGCCTCGGGCGAAAGATTCTTCATGCAAAGGTAGCGATTGACCGGCCTGAAGCAGTAGCGACCGTCCTTGCCGCAGGGACGGCACCAGAGCTCGGCGCCGATCGCCTCGCTTGAGTCACGCGAAGGACCAAAACCCATCTCCGGCGTTGTCGGGCCAAAAAGCACGAAGGCCCGCGCCCCCACGCTTTCTGCCAGATGCGAAAGCCCCGTATCGTTACCCACGTAAAATCGCGCGCCCGCGAGGGCTCGCGCTACCTGCTTGAGATTCCAGACCCCCACTCCGGAGGTATGCGGAATCCGCGCGGAAGCGAGATCCTGGACGAGCTGCCGACTGGCTTCATCGGACGCGGTACCGAGAATCACAGGATGCAGCCCGGATGGCATTTTCTTGATCAACTCGAGATAGGAGCTTTCCGGCCAAGCCTTCGCGGGCCAGAGCGAGCTCGGCATCACGCAGTAGTACCCCTGAGATTGGGCGGCAACCGGTAAAAGCGAATGCGAAGGCAGTTCAGAACCTGGAGCCGAAATCAGGTGACGAAGGTCAGGAGCCGCCGGCGTAATACCGCCCGTCACCAGCTTTCCATGTCGCTGGATCCAAGCCATAGGCCGAAGAGCGTTCGGCCAAAGGTCTTTAAAGATGAAGTAGCCTACGAGCTTCCAGCGCTCTTTGGAGACTCGCTTCCACCGAGGCGCGGGCATCCCCGACCAGATCCGACGCGCCAAGCGCGTGCGAATCGAGGATTGAAGGTCAAATACGTCGTCAAAACCTTCCTTCGCGAGCTCATCGCAGAGCCGGATCCAGCCCTTGAGCCCCGTTTTCTTGTCATATGCCCAAACGCGATGGATCCGCGGATGGCCCTGAAGGAGCTCGGCGAACTCTTTTTTCACGAGCCAATGCGTTTCCGCCGGCGAAGTCGACACCGACTCCAAAACTGAAGTTGCGAGAATGACGTCGCCCAGGCTGCTCAGGCGAATGAAGAGGCGCTTCTGCATGAGTGAGAGTGTTGTCGTGACTTCAAGATACGACAACGCCCGGCGCAGTGGAACTGCGTCGGGCGTTATTTAAATTAAAAAGGGGGCATCGAGCTATCTTTGCGCCGAGCTTCCTCGGTACTAGGTTTGCCGTGGGCGGGCTTAACTTCTGAGTTCGGGATGGGATCAGGTGGAACACCGCCGCTATAGACACCCCCAAACTTTAAGTCCGGGCCAGCGCTCTCGCGCTAGAGGACTTGGATTCCACATCGCGCGCAATGTCGCAAGTGCGGAATCTGGAGTTTGGAGACTGACTCTTGCGAGTCATGACTACCAGACTCACAGAATAGGGTTTGCCGTTTAGACTCCCGCAGGCCATGCCTGCGATGTAGAGCCCAAAGAGCTTCACATAGACGAAGAACAAACGAAGTTCGTGTTTCGTCGCTTACGCGACGATGAATTAGGAAAAGAGAAAACATTACTTATTCATTCAAAGAAACCGCGTATCAATTTAATACTTTTGCGACAGGTTCCGTACGGAACCGTTGTCTGGCTGGAGCGTTAGCTCCAGGCCTGTGAAAGTATAAAAGATAAGCCTCTCGTCCTATTAGTAGTGGTCAGCTGAGTCGATTGCGCGACTTACACACCCACCCTATCAACCCGGTCGTCTTCCGGGGGACTTAAAGGGGGCTTAACGCCCCGGGAGAAGTTGTTTTGAAGAGAGTTTCCCACTTAGATGCTTTCAGCGGTTATCTCCTCCGGACATAGCTACCCAGCGACTGCATCTGGCGATACAACTGGCACACTAGCGGTCCGTCCATCCCGGTCCTCTCGTACTAAGGACAGCGCTTCTCACTTCTCCAACACCTACGGCAGATAGGGACCGAACTGTCTCACGACGTTCTGAACCCAGCTCGCGTACCGCTTTAATTGGCGAA
>FTBH01000092.1_pt1 | contig 19388 bp, 16 predicted proteins | sample 1639321 | NCBI WGS metagenome assembly FTBH01 (sample SAMEA3914864, study PRJEB12502) | metagenome | biome: forest; material: soil | place: USA | collected 2012-03-12 | depth 0.3 m
CATGCAGGCGGGCATCAATCTCCGCTCGCTTCAGATGCTTCTCGGGCATTCGGATCTGTCCACGACGCAGATCTACACCCATGTGACGCCCGAGCATCTTCGCGAGGCGCACGAGACTTTTCACCCCCGTGGAGGCAAGAAGTAATTAATTTCAGTTTCCGTTTCAGTTTCCGTTTCAGTTTCCGTTTCCGTTTCGGTACAGCATCTGAAACGGTACTGAAACCGGCCCCCCTATGGATTTCCCAGCCCGCATGCAGATGCTTTCGGTCCAGTTCCTGCCCTTCATGGTGGCGGTGATCTTCCATGAGTTCGCGCACGGTTTCGTCGCCCATCGCTGGGGCGACAACACAGCCAAAGACGCCGGGCGAATGACCCTCAACCCGCTTCCGCACATCGATCCCGTCGGCACGCTCGCCTTTCCTATCATCTGCATGCTCTCCGGCGTCAGCGTCCTCTTCGGCTGGGCGCGGCCGGTGCCGATCAACCCTAACCGCTTCCGCCGCTACAAGCCCGGCCTCTTCTGGGTCTCCCTCGCGGGCCCCGGCATGAACTTCACGCTCGCGATCCTATCGGCGGCTTTCACCTGCGCGCTGCTCAAGTGGATGGATCCCACGAGCTACGTCTACGAGCCGCTTCAGGCGATGAGCGTCGTTTCCATTCAGCTCAACTTCATGCTCGGCCTTTTCAACCTGATCCCCGTCCCGCCGCTCGACGGGAGCAAGATCGTCGAGGTTTTTCTTCCACTCCGGGCCGCGCGCAAGTTCGAAGCCTTCAGCCGCTACGCCGCGATGGCCCTGATGCTCGTGCTTTTCACGGGTGCGGCGTCCTACGTCTTTCAGCCGCTGGTCGCGGCGACCCAGGCGCTGACGGATCTCGCGCTCGGCGCTTTCATCCTGCTCTTCAAGCTCAAGGCCTGAAGTAGCCTCTCTGCCTGGCCTGTGCTAGCCTCTCGATCCATGCCACAGACCATGCTTTCGGCCATGACCCCGTCCAATCGCCTTCAGCTCGGAAATTACCTGGGCGCGCTGAAGAACTGGGTCAAGCTGCAAAAAGAATATGAATGCCTGTTTTTCGCCGTCGACCTGCACGCGATCACCGTGCGGCAGGACCCGGCGCAGCTTCGCGACCTCACCTTGCGAGCGGTCGCCAACTACATCGCCGGCGGCATCGATCCCGAGCATTCGCTTCTCTTCATCCAATCGCACGTCCCCGAGCACGCGGAGCTCGCCTGGGTGCTGAGCTGCTTTACCTACATGGGCGAGCTCGAGCGCATGACCCAGTACAAGGACAAGAGCGCCAAACAAGGCGCGAGCATCGGCGTGGGCCTCTTCACCTACCCCGCGCTCATGGCCGCCGACATCCTGCTCTACCAGACCCATCTCGTGCCCGTCGGAGATGACCAGAAACAGCACCTCGAAATCACGCGCGACGTAGCTATCCGGATGAACAACCTCTTCACTCCGCTTCCCAAGGGCAAGAAGCCAGGAGAGGTTCCGCAACTTTTTACCGTGCCCGAGGTCTTCATCCCGCCCGTCGGCGCGCGCATCATGAGCCTGCAGAACCCGACCTCCAAGATGTCCAAGTCCGACACGGAGTCCGGCGGCTCGATTTTTCTCTCTGACTCGGACGCCGAGATCCTCAAGAAGGTCAAACGCGCGGTGACTGACTCAGGCACCGAGGTCACCTTGGATGATTCAAAGCCCGGCGTAAAAAACCTGCTCACCATCCAAGCCGCCATCACCGGCAAGCCGATCCAGGACATCGTCGCCTCCTACGCGGGCAAACAATATGGCCACCTCAAGGTCGAGACGGCCGAGATCGTGGTCGAGGCCATTCGCCCGATTCGCGAAAAGACCGATCAACTGCTCGCCGATCGGGCCTACCTCGATTCGATCCTCAAGAAGGGCGCAGAAAAGGCACGCGAGAAGGCGCAGAGAACTCTCCGGGATGTTTACGAGAAGGTGGGGTTCATCCCCCGGCGGTAGCCCCCTCCCTCGGAGACTCTCCAAGGAGTGATCGGCTGGACAGAGTCTCGACAGCCGAGCCTCACCAGATAGCCGCAACACTTTGATACTCCTGAGTTTTTTATAACCCGACCCTGGCACCCGACTCGCAACTCAGCCTCTGTCATGTCGAGCCGGAAGCTTATCATTTTGATGATCTTAACTGCTGGGGCTTCCGGCCTTGCCCGAGGGGCCCATCCGTTCTCAGATCTCAAGTTTGGACCGCCCCAAAACCCAGGTCATACCCCGATTCACGGCAAGAAGCGGGACGCCCTCGCCATTGGGAAGCAAACCGGCATCTCTCCCGAGCTCGAGATCGAAAATCTCCACTGGGATTACATCTTCGAGCTCCATGAGATGGTGGATGCCAAGCTCCTCGAAAACCCGATCACTCCGGAGCAGGTTCGAAGTGTCACAACGAAAAACGGCCTGCATTTCTACGCGATTTTCCAACCTGGCAAGAAGCCGGTTTTCGTCAGCCGAGATGCCCAGAGGCTGATGGGAAGTCCCTTCCCTCGCGCGCGAAAGCTTCTTTTTCCTGCGGAAAACTGGGATTGGGGAGCCGTCGCTTCGATCCGTCCGGAAGAAGGCGAGCTCCGCGTCTTTGAAAAACCCGGAAGCCGCCGGCAAGACTCGGACGAATGGACCTCGACCTTCGTTACAACGCAACGCGACAGGATTATTATCTCTCAAATCCGCACCCAATTAGGCGAGCTCATCACGTCTGCAAAGCTCGAATAACGCAGTGCTTCTTCCGTCAAAAAAATAGCACCGGAGCGCCTTGCCATACTATTTGAGTTCGTTATGATGGGTGCAGTTCAGGGCCGCAAGAAGCGGCTTCGTACCCGAGGGAGATCTTTTGGCTCATCGCGTCCCTATTACCGTTCGCCTGGATCAGTTCGAAGGCCCGCTCGACCTGCTTCTTCATCTGATTCAGAGCCACGAGATGCAGGTCTCCAAGATCTCCGTCTCCAAGATCACCGATCAGTACCTCGCCTACGTGCTGATGATGCACGAGCTCAACTTCGACTTCGCCAGCGAGTTCCTTGTCATGGCGGCGACGCTCATCCACTGGAAGAGCAAGTCGCTTCTCCCCGAGGAGCAGAAGGCCGAGCAAGCCGCCGTCGGCGAGGAGTTCATGACCGAGGAGGAGCTGATCCGCCAGCTTCTCGAGCACCAGCGTTTCTTGGCCGCGGGCCAGAGCCTCGCGCAGCTTCCGCGCCTCGGCGAGGACGTCTTCACCCGCAATAATCCCAAGCCTCCGATCGAGCGCGTGTGGCGCGAGATGAACATCACGGACCTCGCGCTCGGCTACCAGGACATGCTCGTCAAAGCCCGCAAGCGGACGCAGATCCTCAAGAAGGAAACCGTCTCGCTCGCCGACAAGATCGTCGACTTCGCCGATCGCCTGGAGGTCGGCAAGATGGTCGGCATGCGCAAGCTGCTCTCGGCGGTCCCGACGGATGCCGAGGTCGTCGTCACCTTTCTCGCTTCGCTCGAGCTCGCGCGCCTCAAGCGCCTGCGCCTCTTCCAGGAGAAGACCTACGAAGAGATCCTCATCGAGCTCATCGCGTCGCTCAAGAATTTCGACATGAGCATGGCCTCGGGGTTCGACGCCGAGACGCCGCCTGCCGACTCCGTCAATCCCGCGCCGCACAAGGTGGACGACAAGGTCACCGACGATCTCGCGGGCATCGCGGGCGCCTTCGAAGCCCAATTCCTCAACTCCGGCCAGGGTCTCCCCCCGGCTGCCGCTGAAAGCTGAATTTTATGAGCAAGAAGAAGAAAACTACCACGCCTCCTGTCGCATTCGTCGAAGATCCGTTTCAGATCCAGACCTCCGACATCCGCGAGGCGCAGGAAAGCCAGGACGTCATCGACGAAGGCCTGACCGCCGAAGACCTCGAAGCCGCGGTCGAAGCTGACGACGAAGCCACGACCGCCGAGAGCCTCCAGCGCTTGGCCGAAGCCGTCGCCGAGCAAGTCGCGCAGGACGAAGCCGTGCAGGAAGCCCTCATTGAGGGCGCGAACGTCGACCCCAAGGCGGAGCTCGCCGCGCAGATCGCCGAAGACCAGGCGCTCGAAGCCCAGCTCGCCAAAGAGAACGCCGAGGCCGAGGAGGCCGCCGCGCTCGATCCCGAGCTCCAGGCCGCGCTCCCGCAGAAGCGCCTCAACGACAACGGCGACATCGAGCTCGACATCGCCGAGATGGAGTCCTGCATCGAAGCGCTGCTCTTCATCTCCTCGACGCCGGTCTCGATCAACAAGCTGCATGAATACCTCGGCACCGAGTTCGACAAGAAGCTCATCAAGCAGGCGATCGAGGGCCTCCAGGCCCGCTACCAGGCCACCCACCACGGCATCGAAGTGGTCGAGGTCGGCAACGCCTATCAGTTCCGCACGCGGCCGGGCCGCGCGGCGCTCGCGCGCAAGCTCGCCAAGGTCCAGACCCAGCGCCTCTCGAGCGGCGCCATGGAGACGCTTGCGATCTGCGCTTACCGGCAGCCCGTGATGAAAGAAGAAATCGACAAGATCCGCGGCGTCGACTCGAGCTATTTCGTGCGCGGCCTGCTTGACCGCAAGCTGCTTCGCATCTCTGGCCGCTCGGAGCTCCCGGGCCGCCCCCTGCTCTATTCGACGACCGACGAGTTCCTTCAGATCTTCGGTCTGGCTTCGCTCGATGCGATGCCGCCGCTCCAGGAGCTCGAGGCCATGGTCCCGGCCTCGCAGGCCAAGACCGGCGAAGAAGATCCTCGCGTCAAGCAGATGCGCAAGCTCGTCGGCGAGATGAACGCCGACACCAGCACCACGCTCAAATACGACCCCAAAGAAGACGAAAAAATCCTCTCCGAGATCCGTGAGCGCGTGCAGGCGATCCCGACCTCGACCGCCTCGCTCGACGAGCAGAAGGCTGCCGAAAAGGCCGCGAAGGAAGCCGCCAAGAATCCGAAGCCGGCCGAAGATCTCTTCGAGGCGGCCGAAACCGCCGAAGCCGAAGCCATCGCCTCGACCGACGAAGCGCCGGCCGCGGAGCTCGCGGCTTCGGAAGAAGCGGTCGTCGCGACGGACGCCGCTCCGACGCCCGCCGAAGAGGGGCTTCCGCCCGTGCTCGAGCTCAATGAAGCGGGCGAGCTCGTGCAGCGCGAAGTCTGACCGCGCCGCTCACTCGCGATTGATCGACTCGCGCGCGGCGATCAGCGCGTCCTGGCTGATGCGGATCGCCCCGGACGTCGGCCGGTCCAAGTCCACGATCATCACCAAGATGATCGAGAGGAGCAATGCCAGTGTCCCGGCCGCCCCGGGCCCTTGGTTCTTCCGAAGGCCGCGGTTAAAATTGTAAGTACCCACTCCGGCGACCGCGATCAGGATAATCGCCCAGTACACCGCCTGCGGCAGGGTCTTGATCAGCGCGAAGTTGCGGGACATCCTCAGGTCGAAGAGATCGTCGAGTGAAGCGACTAACGCATTTTCGAAGATCGCCCCATTCTCATGCACGGCGCGCCTCACGGAAGTCCAGATCTGGTTCTCGATCGAAGACAGGCGCGCTTCGAGCTCGCGGAATCTCTCGCTGAAAAACGGCTCTTGGTACTGATTGATCCTTTCGTCCACATAGACCCTCAGGAGTCGGATGATCTCCTTGCGCTCATCCGACTTGATCAGCCAGGCCCGCTCATAGGACGTGGTGAGCTCATTGGCCTCGTCGACCACGAGCTGTCTCCGGTGCTCGTACCTCCCGCTCGCCAGCGAGAAAGTGAATCCGATCATGAGGGCCAGGATTCCGAGGATCGTCGAAGGAATGAACTCAGTCGCCGCTCCGACGTCGGTATTCGGATGCCGCTCGCGATATTTCGCCCCTATCCAGTATGCGGCCAGCGCCGCTCCTTGAAGGATCAGGGTAACCATGAGGAGTACGCCCCAAAGCGGGGCCTTATAGATCCACATCGCCATTACCTCTCGCCTTTGGGTGAGTGAGACTTCTCCCAGGCCCGCACCTTGGCCCGCGCCTCATCGAAGAGGCGCGCGTAGTTCCCCTTCCGGACCAGCTCGCTCGCTTCGGGCGTAAGCTTCTTCCAGAGCGGCTCATAGAGATCGAAGGTCTTGAAGTAAGCTGCCGAGTCCTTGGGCGCGACCACATCGCTGCCGAAAAGAAACCGCTTGGGGTACTTGTTGATGATCCCGGCCACGCGACCGACGGTCTCGGGCGTCGCGTTCAGGTACTTGGCGAGCTCATCCCAGGAGATATCGAAAGAGACGTGCGAGAGCCGCGAGTCCGAGAGGATCCGCTCGACGAGCGCCGCCTGGTTCTTCAGGGGGCGGACAACCCGACCGAGTCCGATGTGAGCCCAGACGATCTTGCTCTTGGGATGGCGTTTGAAAAGCTCGATGATCTGGTCGAAATAAACCGAATGCTCCTCGTCTTTGGGAAACGGCGTCTGAATGTCGTTATGAAGCAGGACCAGGAAACCCACCTCGCCCGCGAAGTCGAGGATGCGATCCAGGGCGGGATCCGTCAGGCTCGGCACCGTGCCTGCGATCTTGGACGAGACGAACTCCTTGTGAATCGTGAACTCGCCGATTCCGCTGAACACGCCCGGATAGAGCTCCAGCACGCGGCGGATGTGGTCGGCCGCATACATATCGGCGGGATTGAATCCCGTGATCATCGGATCGAGGCGATCGCGCTCCTTCGGCGGCAGCGAGAGATAGGCCTGGGCGATCACGGCGTCGGTGAACGAATAGTAGTAAAGCGGTGCGTCCGTATCCAGGTAGTAAGTGGGTGCCGCTCGACCCGAGATTCTCTGCGACCACTCCTGCTGGAGCGGGATCCCGAAAAGCGTCGAGCGCTCGACCCGATCGCCCATGAGGTCCAGGAGCTTTCCTACCTTGATCCCTTCCTGGATGTAGTTGGTGAGATGGAAGTGACTGTCGCTGAACGTCTGCTCGGAGGGCGTCGCGGCCTCGACGAAGCCGCTCCAAACAAATGAGGCCAAAATCAGCAATCCGGCGATTCTCTTCATAAGCTTCACCTCAAAAATAATAGTCCGTCGATATCGCGATGATCGGCCCCTTCTCGCCTCCGACGAAATAACCGAAGAGGCTGCTCGCGGGCGAGCGATCGACATAGGTCACTGACCCGTTGACCTTGAGGCTTCGGCTTCGGAACGGGTAATAGTTCGTACCCAGCGTCAGCTCCAATGCACGATTGAACTGGCCGTAGATCTGCGAATGAGCGAGATAAGCCTCCCACTTCTTGGGTGTGACCATGTAAGACCCCTGCAGCATCCAGCCGTAATCGCGGATCACCGAGATCGGGAGCGGGCCATCGGCATTGAACTTGGAAAGATGACGGAAGTACCCTTCGAGAAAGACGAAGAAACCGCGGTACTTGGCGCTTGCATCCACCGCCAGGAGGTTGAAATCAGCATTGATCATCGTGACGCCGTCGGCGAGCGTCCCCGGATCGAAGAGAGTGAGGCTGTCGGAGATCTTGATCGTCGTGTTTTCCGGAAAATTGTTCGCCGACGGCCCTTGCGACTGCTGGTTCTCGCGGCTATGGGCCGCCGAGAGCCCGAATCGCGTCGCAAGGAGCTCATGATCCTCGAAGTCCCCGAAGCCTCCCTTGGGCCCGAACTCGCCGGTTGTCGGCATCCAGAAGACCGTCGCGCCCGTCGCGAAATCGCGTGAAAGCTGGCGGGCGCCGATATCCACCGTATTGAGGTTATTGCCCAACATCAAGCGATAGTGGAACCTCGAAATCGGCTCCCCTTGCACCCAGACGCCCGAGGTGAAGCTCGGCCTGAAGTACTCGTCCGCCATCTGCCGATCCGTCCCCAAAAAATACGGATGCTCGTAATTGAGGGAGCGAGTCCCAGGGAGAGCGCCGATGCCGCCGCCGATCGTAAGCGCGTCGGTGAACTTGTAGTTAAGCACTCCAAACGCAGTCACGCTATTGGTGGAGTTCACCGCCCAGACGCTCGCCTGGTAAGTGAACCTGGGATTGAGAAGAAATCCCGTCAAATGAATCAGCACGCGATGAAGCTGGATGTCCTGACGGGGGTCGATGAGTCGATACCTGCCCAGGTGATCCTGAAACGACTGCCCGGCCGGAAGCTGATTGAGATACCGGAGCAGGGCGTAGGCGCTGATATTGAGCGAACCGAGCTCGTTCCGTGCGACATTGAACCCCTTGCCGGGGACAAAGCTCGGCACCTCGGTTTCGACTGAGCTCTCCTCCGCTCTGACGGGCGCGGACGCGAGTCCGACCGCCAGGGCGAGGAGCGCGAACTTCAATCTCACTGCGTCTTCAATCCTTCAGCCGCCTTTCCGGCCATTTCGCGCGGGCGAGCGTCATAGGGATTGGAGCCGAGCTTCGCATCGATCAACGCGATCGCCTTCTGGGCGCGCACGCTATTGCCGGCCTTATCAAGAGGCGGCGAAAAAACAGCGACCCCGTACTTGCCGGGCACGACAGCGATGATGCCGCCGCCCACCCCGCTCTTGGCCGGAAGCCCCGTCTTGAAGAGCCACTGGCCCGTGTCATCGTAGAGGCCCGCGGTCGCCATCACCGCGAGGATGCCCTTGATGTGTTTCTGGTCGATGACCTTTTTGCCAGTGATCGGATTGACTCCTCCATTGGCCAGCGTCGCCGCCATCGTGGCCAGGTCCTTGGCGTTGACGTTAACCGAGCACTGCCGCGTGTAAATATCGGTCGCGGTTTTGGGGTCACCCTTGAGCAAGCCGTAGGCGTTCATGAGCATGCCGATCGCCTGATTGCGCTGATTGGTTTCGGATTCGGATTTATAGACTTCCTGATTGACCTCGAGCTTTCGACCCGCGAAATCGCTATAAATTCCGATAATCCGGTTCCACTGCTCCTCGGGCGTATTGCCTGGGACCATCGAGGTCGTGGCGATCGCGCCGGGATTGACGAGCGGATTCATCTCCTTGCCTTTGTACTCCTCGACCGCGACGATCGAATTGAAAGCCCGGCCGGTGGCATCGACGCCGACGGTGCTCTCGATTTTTTTATCTCCCTCTGCCTGCATGACATCCGCCATCGTGAAGACCTTGGAGATCGACTGAATCGAGAACTGTTTGTCCGAGTCGCCGGTCTCGTGGATCTTGCCGTCCACGGTCACGATCGCCAAACCGTAGTAGTTGGACGGCACCTTGGCGAGCGCCGGGATGTAATCCGCGTTCTTGCCCTCGTCGATTCCTTTGTATTCTTTGTAGGCAGCCTTGAGCGCGGCATCAATCTCGCCGGCAGAAAGAGGCGCGCCGGTCGCCGCCATCGATGCTGGAGCCGCCTCCGCCTCGCCTTCCGGCATCTTCGATGCGCTCGAGCAACCCGATACGGCTCCCGATATGAGGAGCGCGACCCATCCCAAATGCCAGTTCGTCCTGACCGTCATGAGTGATCCTTCCTTAAGGCTTTTCAGCCATGGTTTTGCTTGAGAAGTTGTACTTGAAGCTGATCTGGGTGCGCAGGTCGTCTCCGAGATTGCCGCTGTTATCCGTCCGGCGTCCCCAGAGAAACTCGCCGCCGACGAGCATGCTCTTCACCGGCGAGTAGAGCAGGTTGATCGAGGCGTATTCGCCGCGAAAAAATGCGGTCCCGCTTTGAAAGCTCGTGTTCTGCACCTGCGTTCGGCTGTAGCCCGCGCTGGAGGTCAATTGCTCCGTCCACGAGTGATCGACATAAGCCATGATTCCGAACAAAGGGACCGCTTTGGCTCCAAGGCTGCCTGGATTGCCCTCGGGCGCGAGATCGACACCGCCGTCGTTCATGTAGCTGGCGATCCCATGACCGTAAACACCCGACAAAAGGAACTTGGTGCGCTCGGCAACCTTGACGGTGGAACTGAGGTCAAACCCCCAGCCGATCTTGAATCCCTTGGGCGCGCTGTCCGGAGCGCCGGGCGTATCGTAACCCACTCTGCGTACGATCGCGCCGAGCTGGAGATGCCCCCAGTCCATGTTCCGACGGACTTGCGCCGTCAGGTCCGGCAGCTTGTCGTCCGTCTTGATGCCCGTACCGAGATCGGGGTCGACCTCGCGGATCTGCCCTGCATCGATGTCGCTGAAAGGACGCTCGATCGCGACTGATAACGTCGTATCCCCTTCAATCGGCGTGTACCGAATCTGCGGATTGCGCAGGAAAACCATCCCGGCAGGTCCCCAGTAATCGATCACGTTCGGAAACACATCGATATCCATGAAAAGGCTGTGGGTTTGGCCGGCCAGCCATTGGCCCCACTGACCGTAAGCATGCCGCAAACGAATCGTCGTCTGTCCCTCGTCAACACCGACGCCGAACATATCGAATTCAAACTTGGCGTTGATGTTCTTTCCGGCCTCGGGAAGCGCCCCCTGGACTCCGAACCGGCTCTGACGAACGCTCAGGATCGCCTGACCATCGCTGCCGTATTGACCTGAAGTCGTCGGTATCCTCGTGGGGCGCAGCGTATCCTTCCAGGCAGGATCGACGCGCTTGAAGTCTTGGACGTAATCGGTTTGAGCGAAGCCGTAGATTTCAAAGCTGGGGCCCTGCTCGGCGGGATAGGCATCCATCGCCGCAAACAGGCTCGCGCCGAGAAAAAACGCAGCGAGCTTGGCCGTCGTCAGGTGAGAACTCCGCATCGACGTCACTCCTCTTCTAAAGGTTCGCGCGTCGACCGCTTGCAAGCGAGGGACCATGGCTTCCTTCCGTGTAGCCGCCTGTTCCATGCGCCCAATCGGCCATGTTGCAATGCGAGTCGCACCCCGTGCTATGTTGGATGCATGATCCGTATCCAAAACGAGCAAGAACTTCGCGAATGCTTCCGCCCGCTGGACCGCGGCGAAGTCGAGCTTCCCCAAGGACTCGAGTTTCCCTTCATCGTCCGCGACTATTTCAGCTGGACGGAGCCCTCCGGTTTCCGGGTCTTCCTGGTGATGACCGATCGCACCAACCGTCAAGGACTTGGCATCGTCTTTCGCCGCGATCAGTCTTCGAACGACATGGCCCGAATGTGTGATTGGTGTCACTCGGTGAGCGGCGGAAACTCGATCACGCTTCTGACCGCCGCGTCGAGCGAACGAAAGCGAGTCGGAATCCACCTTTGTCGCGACCTGGGCTGCAAACAGAAGGTCGAAGCCCTCGTCGACGACGGGATTTTGACGCCCTACCAGCGCATGCGCCGCATCACCGATCGGATGGTCGAGTTCGCCCGCAAAACTTGTTTCTGATTTATCCCTGAAATTCCTCAGCTATTCCGACGATACGTAGTCGAAGGAGACTGAAGTTTCGGGGATGAAATTCACCCAGACCAAGCTACCGAAAGACGCGATTCAAAACCTGCGAAGGGTCCCCGTCGGCGAATTCAAGCCCAACACGGTGACGCCTGCGCCGGTCTACGTCTACTTGGAGCGCAACCAGAAATTCGTCTCCGTGAAATCCCAGCTCGGCTTCTTCACTGAAGCGGAGCTCGCGAAGCTCGCCCCTTACGAAAATCTCTACCTCGCCGCGCTCGTCGACGTCGTCGCTCCCTTCTGCAAAGCGGGAGCGGCCGTGAAGAGCCTGCTTCAACTCCGAGAAGTGCATAACGTCCAGACCAAGGACGGAAAGGCCGTCGTCAAGCTCCCGCCCGCGCCACACGAGCTCGGTGATTCGGTCGCGCGGCTAATCGGCCCGCTCTGGGCGCGCGGAACCAAGCTCGAGCCATTCTTCCTCTCCTTCTTCGCCGACGAAGTCTGCGGGCCGATCGACGCCGCGACGCTCGGCCAAATTCACGACCAGAGCGTCGACGCCTGCGAGCTCGCCTACTTGCGGTCGTCGACCGCCGTCTTCCTCGCGCTTCACGTGGGCTTCACCGAGCCCGCGCGCCTGGCCTCCATCCGCGCGCGCGCCTTCGTCGAAATATTCCAGCCGGCCTCCGACAACGTGCCCGTCAACATCAACGAGCAGGTTCTCTTGCTCGCGCGCTCGCTGATCACCGATCCGGACACGCGCGAGATCACGCCCGAGGCGATCTCCAAGATCGGCGGCGCGGCGGCGGCCAAGATCATCGCGCGGCTCGATCGGATCGGGCTCGAGTTCATCGATCACCAGGCCGAGCCGCCGAGCCTCTATGGAAAGAACGGGGTGATCCGTGAGTAAACCCCCGATCTACTACGAGAGCCTCACTTCGCCGTTCCAGATCGGCCGCGTGACGGACCTGCTCTGCGCGATCCTCGACCCGCAGCAGGAGCACGATGCCGAGCTTCGCGCGGTCCTGACAACGGGCCTCGCGCAGGCGCTCAAAATCCAGAACTCCAATCCGCTCGATGCGCCGACCGGCGACCCGGTGACCGTCGAGTGCGCCAGCGACGACGACAAGATCGCCGTCAGCGTCTCGTTCGAGTACACGGACGAGACGCTACCGGAGATCGCCTTGCTCAAGTCGCGCGCGCTCGGTCGCGATCCTAAGACCGAGTTCGAGCGAGCCCTTCTCGAGCTCTCGACCCTGACCGATAGCTTGATCGTCCAGCACGACCCGGCCAAGAAGAACGTCAAGCTCGTCGCGACGCTCAAGCCGCGCCTGAGCCGAGTATCCAAGTACAAGCCCGACCCCGCCCTCATCCAATGGCTGGGTGGCGAAGCGAGCTATCCGTTTCCGATCGAAGGCACGCCGGTCCAGCTCGGCGACTCCAATTACCAGGACGTGCTCCCGGAGCCGAAGGAAGGCCAGAAATCCGGTGCCTCCCAGCTCGTCGACCTCGCGACCTCACCCAGCGCCCAGGCCGAGGCCAAGAACGCGCGCGCGGCCGATGAGGCGGTGGAGGAAGCCAAGAAGTCGGGCAAGGTCATCGACGCGCTCCAATCCGCGATCACGCCCGACCAGATGCTCCAGGCCGTCAAGCGCGCGATGTCGACGGACGACATCGCCGCCATGCTCGCCGAAGGCAGTCCCGAGACCGCCGCCGAGATGCTCAAAGAGAGCATGGGAGAGGACGAGGTCAAAAAGCTCGTCGCCGAGCAGCTGCCGGACGTGAAGAAAGCCGCGGTCCTGGCCGAGGCCGATCCTCAGGCCGCGGCCTCCGCGATCAAGAAATCCCATTCCAAGAAAGAGCTCCAGGAGCTGCTCAACAACGAGCTCGATGAGGTCGTCAAGGCCAAGGTCATCAGCGAGGTTGACCCCAAGCTCACCGTCGATACGCTCAAAGGCTCGATGTCCGCAGAGGAGATGGCCAAACTTCTCAACAGATCGCTCGCTGACCAGGCCAAGGCGGAGGTGCTCCTCGAGGGGCTTCCGGACAAGAAAGTCGTCGAGCTCATCCACGAGAACCTGCCCGAAGACGTTCAGGCGGCGCTCGTCGCCGAGTTCGACCCGAAGAAGGCCGGCAAGCTCCTCAGCAAATCGTTGAGCAAGCCGGACCTCGAGAAGCTCCTGCTCGACTCGCTGCCGGACGTCGAGAAAGCCAAGGCGATCGCCAGCGGGATGTCCGACGAGGAGATCGCCGAGCTGGTCGGCGAAGGCCTGAGCGAGGAAGAGAAAGCCAAGCTCCTCTCCAAGCTCGATCTCCAACAGTCCGCCGCGCGGATCAAAAAAGGCCTGACCGAAGAGGAGATCGCCGCGCTCCTCAGTCAGGAGCTCTCTGAAGAAGCCCAGGCTGAGATCCTCGCCGAAGCACTGTCCGAAGAAGAGACCCAGGAGATCCTGGCCAAGGGCCTGACCGCCGAGCAGAAAGCCAAACTCCTCACGCAGGGCGACCCCAAGTCCGTCGCCAAGCTCGTCAAAGAAGGTCTCACCGCCGAGCAGATCGCCGAGCTCCTGCAGAGCACCCTCCCTGTCGAGGAAGTCGCTCAGTTCGTGGCCCAAGGGCTCGATCAGGAAGAGGCCGCCAAAATCATCAATGCAGGGCTAGACGAGGACGAGAAAGCTCGGATCCTGGCCGATGCCGACCCCGCCGAGACGCTCAAGGCCATCCGCGCCGGCAAAACCGAAGAAGAGCTCCAGCGGATCGTCGCAGGCGGCTTGAGCGAGCCGGAGATCGCTCACCTCATCGCCGCCACCGTTCCCGAAAAGGAGCTCGCCCAGCTCGTCAAGGGCTCCATGCCGGAGGACGAGCTCGCTCGCAAAGTCTCCGGCGGCCTGGAACCCGAGGAGATCGCCGCGGTCGTAAAAGGCTCGATGAGCGATGCCGACTTCGCTCAGATGCTCCTCGGCGCGACGACGCCCGAGGACATGGCGGACCTACTCTTTGATGCGCTCCCGAAGCGCGATCTCGCTGAATCGATCATGGCGGCCTTGCCGCCCGAGGCTCTCCGCGAGATTCTCGCCAAGACGATGCCCAAGGAAGAAATCGCGCGCGCGCTCACCGAAGGATTACCGGCGGCTGAGCTCGCTCGACTCATGGATACGCAGGCCGGCTCGCTCTCCAGCGGCTCGGGCTCAGCTTCGGGCGCATCCGGCTCCTCTTACGGCAACGGAGATTCACCCTCCTCCTCCGACGGTCCCGCCGCTAAGTCCGCGCGCGGAGCAGCTGGCGCGAAGAAAGAAAATGCCGCGGATAACACGACCGGTGACAGCCCGGCCGGCGGCGCCGCCGATGCAGACCTCTCGACCGAAGAGAGCGGCGAAGCGACTCCGTCCCAGCTCGAGGCGCGTGCCAAGGCCGTTGAAAAGAAGATCGAGACGATTCGAGGCGACGCCCGCAAAGCCGTGGCGTTCTACCAATCCAGGATGCAGAAGCTCGAAGACGAGCTTCGCACGGCCAAGACCGCGAACGTCCAACAAGCCCAGGCCCTCAAGCAGGAGCAGATCAAGAACGCCAAGCTCACAGGCGAATTTGAAGCCTCTGCCGAGGGCGGCGCCAAGCTCCAAGGCGGCAAGGGAAGCGAGCGCATCGACCTCCGTGTCATGCGCCAGAGCATGGATATGCGCGACGAGCGCGGCGACCGCGACGAGCGAGGCGAAGGCCCTGAATACGGCACTCGCGACAAAGCCGAAGCCAAGTTCAACTCTTCGTTGCACGGTGACTCATCGGACGGTCCGACGATCAACGCTCGGATCTCCGGCTCAGACCCGGAGTCTAAAGCTTCTAAGTCCACCACTGCCGGATCGCCTTCCCAGCAAAACGCGACCGAGCGCCCCGCGAGCCCGCTGCAACTTCGTGCGGCTCAACAGAAGATCAAGGAGCTCGAGGCCAAACTCTCCTTCCTGCAGCATCGCGATGCCAAAGCCCAGACCGGCGCATCTCAGACCCAAGGCCCGCTCGGAGCTACGGGGGCCGCTGGCACTCCAGACGCTCAGGCTCAATCCGGCGCCGAGAAAGCCGACGCCGGCGCGACGGCGGGCTCAGGCCCTGCTTCGCAACCTGCGGACGCCTCCAAACGCGGGGCCCCCCCCACCTTGGTGTCCAATCCTGAGGACGCCAAAACCATCGCCAAAGCCAAGAAGGCCGTTACCTTCCTGCAAGGCCGCGTCCGCCAGCTCGAATCGCAGCTCCGCGAGTTCGAAACCGAAAAGAAAGACATCATCCAGCAAGGCAAGAAAGAGCTGCTTCAGGCCAAGTCCGCGCCGGGCGCGGCCGGCCCGGGACCCAATCCCGAGCAAGCCAAGGAAATCGAGCAACAGCGCAAGAAAATCGAACACCTCGAGAGACTTCTCGCGGCCAAACCCAACGCGCCGACTTCGCCCGAAATCCGCGTCTCCGACAAGATCTCCGAGCCCGATGAGGGCGCTGCCGCGCCCGGCGACGCGACCAAAGTCCCCACCTTCAACGACCGCATCTCGAGCGAGAAGCCCGAGACTGCCGTCGACGATTCGGGCGACGAAAAGCAAAGAGTCGAGAGCCGGTTCGAAACCGCGCTTCGCACCTGTGAAGAGCTCAAAACCGCGGCGCCCGACGAGCGCTCCCGCAAGCTGGCCGAAGGCCTCTTGCACGAGCTGCATACCCGCCGCGCGGAGCTGACCAAGATGACCAACGAGCTCGTCTCCTCGATCCGCAAGCGCGAGCACGAGTTCAAAGCCGCCGAGGCCGCGCTCACCGACCAGATCAAGTTGAACCAGGCCGAGCTCAACCGACAGCAGTCCAATAACGAGCGCATGAAGTCATTGATGGTCCAGATGCACGAGAAGATGGAAAAGGAGCGCGCTCAGGTCTCGCAGATGGGCTCCAACGAATCCCAGTACCGCATCAAGCTCGACCAGGCCAATCGCCAGATCGAGAACGCCAACAAGGAAATCGAGCGCCTCGCCCGTCGCCAGCAGCAGACCATTGAAAAAGCGCAGGAAGCCAGCACGGCCGCCGCCGGCAAGAAGGGCGGCCCCTCGTCCGAGATGCAGAAGCAGGTGGATACAGCCAAGAAGGCGCTCGAGCTCAAGAAGCAGGAATACGAAACCCTCAGAAAACAGTACGCGACCAAGGAAAATCAGGAGCTTGAGCTCAAGCGCACCGTTCAGAAGCTCCAGCGCGAGCTGGAAACCCTCAAAACCGCCAAAAAGGCGGCCTGAGCCTGAGTTGCACTCAAGCGCAATCGGACACGGCTCCATTTGCAGTTCTCAAAACCAACATGCCGCGTTAGTTCCTTCGCCAGGAGGATGTTTTATGCGATCCATTCTGACTCTTTCGTTGGTGTTTTCGGCTTCTCTTGCCCAAGCGGCCCTCGAGCCTGAGCAGGCGTACATGCGGGTCAGGAACGTCCTGATCGAAAAGGCCCTGGATCAGGCCCAAGGGATCATTCGCACCAAGGGCGACATCTTCCCGATCTCAGAGAAGCTCGACCTCTCGCTGACCGAATCCACCCCGGGCCAAAGCGCCTGGTTCATGGGCAGCTATCAGGTGAACTTCGTCCGAGCGGACATGGACCCCTTCGCGACCCCCTTTCAGGTCGAATGCATGATCAACGCGAGCGTGAGGAAGCAGCCACTGGCCAAGTTCACGGGCGACCTGACCGTCCTCGAGAACGACTCCTCGAGCATGCTCACCGCTAAGCCAAGGGTCAGCTGCCGAGTCCTCTAAGCGGATTCTTATCTAACATTTATATATAGGCCCCGGGGTCCGCCCTGGGGCCTTGCCTTTTTCCATCCCTTCGGCTAGGTTCCGGGCTCCAACCTAATCGCGATCAAGCGGACAACAGGACCGGCGGGAGCCGGACCGGGAAAAGCAGTTTCTCATGAGCAACACCCAGGGCGCCGAGCGCCTTCAGAAGATCATTTCGCAAGTCGGTCTCGCCTCCCGGCGCCAGGCCGAAGAGTGGATCTCCATGGGCCAGGTCACCGTCAATGGGCAGGTCGCCAAGCTCGGCGATCGCGCAGTATTCGGAAAAGACGCCATCAAGGTCAACGGCAAGCTCCTCCATACTAAGGAAGCGCCCATCTATCTCGCCTTCAACAAGCCCAAGAACGTCATCTCGATGCTGGCTGATCCCGAAGGCCGGCCCTGCCTCGCCGACTACCTCGCCAAGGTGCAGGCCAAGGTCTTTCCGGTCGGCCGCCTCGACTTCTCGAGCGAAGGCCTGATCCTCCTGACCAACGACGGCGAGATCGCCGAGAAGATCCAGAAGAACGACGAAGTCCTCCGCGTCTACAGCGTCAAGGTCAAAGGCCATCCCAATGCCGAGATGATCGCCCGCATCGCACGCGGCGCCCGCATCAACGACAAGTTCATCAAGCCTCACGCCGTCATGCTGGTTGAAGACCTCGCCAATCGCGCGCGCGTTCAGGTCGTCACCAAGGGCGCCGGCGCGACGGACCTCCACGCGCTCTTCACGACGCGCGGATTTCTCGTCGACCGCATCGTCCGCACGGCGATCGGCCAGATCACCCTTAAGGAGCTCAGGCCCGGCACCTATCGCCAGCTGACGGCTTCGCAGTTCCAGGCTCTCGTCGAGCAGCCGGAGCTAGGCGAGCGCGTGCTCGAACCCGAGCTGATTCGCGAAGCCGAAGACGAAGCGAAGGCCGGACCTCTCGCGCCCGATGAGCTCATCGAAAAACATCTCGCCTCCGGCAAGATCAAAAAGCGCCCGGTGAAGATCATCCTGCCCAAGCGCCCTCGCCCCATGGAAAGCGAAGCCGGTGAAGGCCGCTCCGAACGCCCGCGCTTCGGCGCGCGCAAGCCCTTCGGCGATCGTAAACCCTTCGGCGACCGCCCGCGCTTCAACGACCGCAAACCCCGCTTCGACCGCGAAGGCGGCGAGCGCCCGGCGTTCGGCGATCGCAAGCCATTCGGCGACCGCAAGCCATTCGGCGACCGCAAGCCGTTCGGCGACCGCAAGCCGTTCGGCGATCGCAAGCCGTTCGGCGACCGCAAGCCCTTCGGCGACCGCAAGCCCTTCGGCGAGCGGGGTGAACGCCCTGCTTTCGGCGGCGGCGAGAAGCGTCCGCGCTTCGGCGATCGCAAACCCTTTGGCGACCGCAAGCCTTTCGGCGACCGCAAGCCTCGCTTCGGCGGCGGCTTCAAAGGCCCGCGCAAAGAACGCTAATCCGAGCGTCTAGACTTCGACTCCGACCGGAAATCCGTGTCTGCGGTCCAGCTTGCGCTGGAGCGCGCTTCTGGGTTTTCGGTCGAGCACGGGACGAAGCTCGGGATCCAGCGCCTCGCTCACTCCAAGCCGTGCGAAGAGCGCGGCATTGAGCGCGACGTAAGCCGCGCCGAAGTAATACTGCGACAGCAATCCCGTATCCCAGTTTCCGAGAAGCGCGGCCGCGGTGAAAATCGCTTCGATCGTGGCAAGCCCCGCCTGCGGATCCGACCCATCCTCCGATTTGCGCGGATAGGCCGTGACAAACCCGTCCGGAATGCGCGCGAGCGTCGGAAGCCCGCCCTCAATCCCGGCCAATAGAACCGGAAGCCTGCGCCAGACGCAGTCCACCGCAGCAATCGCCTCGACCTTGCCGAGCTTAGCGCGCAGACCCGTGAGACACTCCCCTTCGGGATGAAGGAGCAGATCCGAGCGCAGTCCTGGAATCGCGAGCTCGTCGACCACGCCGACGATGCGAAAGCCCGCCCGACCGGCGAGCGGCATGATCGTGCATTTGTTCGCGGTTTCGCCCCGATCGAGGACTACCTCATAGCGCATTCATAGATGGTAAGGGCAAGAGCGAGGGCTATCAAGCCGCCTTCGGCGCGAACGCGAAGACTTCCTTCTCGATCCGCTCCTTGCGAAGCTTCTCGGCGGCAATCTCTTTCTTGATCACGCCTGTGAACGTCGGAAAGCGGATCGTGTTGAGGATGACGTCGAGCTGGGCCATGAAACGCTTCATCATGCGAAACACCTCGGTGTTCGCGCGCTGGACTTTGGCGGTCGCGCAGCGAGCGCAGGTCTCGCGGACGATTGAAGCATATTCGGCGATCTCAGCGAAGCCGAGAGAGATGGCCGTGCCGTAGATCCCGTGGAGCAGCTGAGCGAAGGCCGCGTAC
>FTBH01000189.1_pt1 | contig 19286 bp, 10 predicted proteins | sample 1639321 | NCBI WGS metagenome assembly FTBH01 (sample SAMEA3914864, study PRJEB12502) | metagenome | biome: forest; material: soil | place: USA | collected 2012-03-12 | depth 0.3 m
AGGGTCGAGAAGCCCATGACCAGGTTGGGATCCCAATCCTGAAGCTTGTCCTTTCTGAATTCGCACGCGAGAAGCGAGAGCACCAAAACGGCGCTCGCCGCGATCCTCATCCTGGTGTGACCCATACTTTCGGGCTACCACAGAATGGAATCGAATCCCAAAACTTAGCCCCGTCGCCCCGCGCCCCTGCCTGAAAATCGGAACAAAAACGCGACAGTCACCCCTTATATAAAACGGGGCTTGCGCTTTGACATTATGCGTTATAAAAGCCCGCTCAGAGGAATATCAAGATGAAGTCCCTTTTCGCATTTGTTTCTGTTGTCGTTCTTTCCAACGTTTCTGCCTTCGCCGGCGAACTTCCCGCTCCTTCATACGAAGAGTCCCGCTACTCGTGCTCGCTCCAGACCTCGGAGCTCGAGGCCGTGATCGGCGATTTCGAGATGGTTGTCGGTGCTGACCACTTCCAGCTCAATAGCCGCGGCCAATCCTACACGGTTGCCTATAACAAGCGCTCCAAGATCCAAGGCCTGGGCGCGGCCGGCACCGAGTATCAGCTCAAGGCCTCTGAAGAACGCAACGAGATTGGCTTCATCGTCCAGAAGACGAATGGCAAGATCACGGCCAAAGTGCCGTATCACTGCTCGGCGAACTGATCTTTGACGAAGCGAGTGACGCGATCGCGTCACTTCGCTTCTGTCGCGGCAGGCCCGCCATCAGCAGGCTTGTCGTTGTTTTTTGGAGCCGAATCCGGCGAGCTGCCGTCATTTGTTACATTGCGGCAGTGAAAGACTTGCCTCGGGTCATCCTTTTCCGGGAATACCGCATACCGGCCGGAAATCGACTTGCCCGGAATCGTGAGATCGCAGGTGCAATAATTTCCAGCTTCGTTCACACCTTTCCCTACTTCAAACCCGCAGTTCTTGAGCGCAATCATGTGATCACCGGTAGTGACGGCATCGACGTAGGTCCCCTCTTTATCGCCTTGCGGCGGAATCCAGATCCGAACCGGCCCGCAAATTTGCGGTGCGGAATTCGAAAGGTTCTCGCAGTTGGTGGGTGACACTCCGACCGCGTATTTCATCTGGTTTTCCATATCGGCCTCGGCCGCGAGCATAGCGTTGTAAGCGTCCTTAGCTGGCTTATCGTTGCACTTGCCGCTCTGATACTCCACGTTCTTGCCTGACTGAAGTCGAAGAAGCTGATCCGCGATCCAATTATAGTTTTTCTTAACGCCGTCGATCTGGGCCTGCGTCCAGCAACTTTGTAATTGCTTGGTCATGTCCTTGGCGTTCCCGATGGTGGTGTTCACGTCTTTACACCAGGTCTCTTGCTCTCTGGCCGCCGCCGCGCCGGTCATCTTATCGACGGCGCCCATGACATTGCTGGCTACGTCGTTGGCAAAATGAAAAAAATCCTCGTCCCAATCCGCCTCCGCGGCAGGAATGATCCAATCCCAATGCGCCCGACTCACGCGCGAGGGCAAAGTCTGAACCAATTCGCGAATCATCTCGCTCGGTGTGCGCGAGGCAGCGTAATGGAAGTCCGTGCTATTGACACGAAAACGACCCCCTTTGAGCGAAACGATCTCGATCGGAAGCTCAGTCGACCGCCCGGCCTGGATCCAGATCGTCCCGGCCTTATCCCTTCGCATCGGCACCATCGGGACCTTGCGCCCTTCCTGTCTCTTCAGCAGGAACTGGCGGATCCCTTCGTTCATCTGCCCTTTCTGGGATTCGAGATAAGGCTTGAGCTCGGTGAATCGGGCGCGCTCGGCGAGCACCTGATCGACTACGGACCACTCGGCGGCGGTCAGGCGCGGAGTCGCGGCCCAAGAAGGAGTACCCCAAATGGCGAACAAGCTCAGACTCAGACCCGTGATTGCTCTCAGCATACGTACCCCAATACCTCCATTCTAAAACTCGGCCCCATGGAGGTCAAATCACGGCCCGACGAGGGTGTGTCGCGCGAGGCACGTTTTGCCGAGTCCGGGCCCAAAGCCAGCCTATCAAAGACTACGCTGCCTCGGCTGGCTACGCTTCGTCGCCTTCTCGCCGCAGCCCCAGCTCTTTGATCTTGAGCTGGAGGCCCTTGCGCGAGAGCCCGAGTTTCTCGGCGGCGCGCGTGACGTTGCCGCCGGTCTCGTCGAGCGCCTTCTCGATCAGATCGCGCTCGAGCGTCTGGGTCTGCTTGCGGATGATTTCCTTAAAGGTCGCGCCCTCGCCGGGCTCCTCGGATGCCGCGCTCGTTCCGCTCACCGTACGATAGTGCTCGAGCACCTCGGGCGGCAGATCCGTGAGCCCGAGCTCCGCACCCTCGCCCATGAGCACCATTCGTTCGAGGGCGTTTTCGAGCTGGCGGATGTTTCCGGGCCAGGAGTAGACCCGCAGCGCGGTCATCGCTTCGGTCGAGATGCTGTTGATGCTTTTCTTGAGCTTCTCCCTGAACTGCACGAGAAAGAAGCGCACGAGCGCGTCGATGTCGTCCTTGCGATCGCGAAGCGGCGGCAACACGATCGGCACGACGTTGAGGCGGTAGAAGAGGTCCTCGCGGAATCGCCCCGCTTTGACCTCGGCTTCGAGGTCTTTGTTGGTCGCCGTGATCAGGCGCACGTCGACCTTGATGGTGTTCACGCCGCCGACGCGCTCGAACTCCTGCTCCTGGATCGCGCGCAGGAGCTTGACCTGCATCTCAAGCGAAGTCTCGGCGACCTCGTCGAGAAAGAGCGTCCCCTCGTGCGCCAGCTCGAAGCGTCCCGGCTTGGAGCCGACGGCACCGGTGAACGCGCCCTTCTCGTAGCCGAAAAGCTCGCTCTCGATCAGCGTCGCCGGAATGGCCGCGCAGTTGATCTTGATGAAAGGCTTGGTCGCGCGGCTGGAGTTGCGGTGGATCTCGTAGGCTACGAGCTCCTTGCCGGTCCCGCTCTCGCCGCGCACGAGCACCGTGGAAGGCGAGCTCGCGATCTTGGCGATGACCTTGAAAACCTCCTGCATCTGCGGGCTGGTTCCGATGATCGAGGAGATCGCGACACCGGGCTGCGCCGCCGAAACCGCGTCCTCGGCTCCGCCGGTGACGATGGAGATCGGCTCCTTCTGGCGCTGATGAAAGGTATCCACCGCCTTCTTGACGATCGCGAGCAGATCCTTTTGATCGAAGGGCTTGGTGATGAAGTCGAAAGCGCCGCGCTTGAGCGCCGAAACCGCCGCCTCGATCGTGCCAAAGGCCGTGATGATCACGACCGGAAGCTGCGGACGGGACTTGCGGCATTGCTCGAGGATGTCCATGCCCCCCGGGCCCGGCATGTAGAGATCGGTGACGATGGCGTCGACGTATGAGTTGGATTCGACGAACTCCATGGCCTTGGAGCTGTCATTGAATACGATAGGCTCGAAACCCGCTCGCGCGAGCATCGCCTCGACCACCAGGGTGATATTTTTTTCGTCGTCGACGACCAGGATTTTTCCGTTCATCGCATCACCTGACCTGCACTGATAGGTAATACCACGGAAAACCGGGTAAAGCGTCCTTCTTCGGAGGCGAACTCGATGCGTCCCTTATGCGCCTCGATGATCTTCTGCGAAATCGGAAGCCCAAGCCCCGTCCCGCTCGGGGAAGTGGTGAAAAACGGAATGAAGAGCTTGTCCATATGCTCTCGCTTGATGCCTTTGCCGTTGTCCTCGACGGCCAGCACCGCCTCAGGCTGCGCCGGCCCGCCCTCGAGCTCGAGCGTCACCTTGACGCAACCGCCTTCGGCCCGGCCTTCGAGCGCTTTGACGGCATTTTGGATCAGATTGATGAGCACCTGCTGGAGCTGCTCAGCGGACGCCTGCACGGATAACTCGCTCGACGGCGCGGCGAAAACGAGCTCGATGCCCGCTCGAATGCTGGGCCTGAGGTTCTCGATCGTCCGCGCGGTCAGGCTCACGAGATCGACGGGCTTGAGATCGCTCGTCGGAGGCTTGGAGTAATCCAGGAACTGGGTGACCACGCGATTGAGCCGGTCGACCTCTTCGACAATCACGCGCAGAAACCGGCTATCGGGCCCGTCAGCCTCGGGATCGAGAAACTGCGCGGCGCCCTTGATCGCGCCGAGGGGATTGCGGATCTCGTGCGCAAGGCCCGCGGCCATCTCGCCGAGCGCGGCCAGGCGCTCCTTCTCGCGGGAGCGGACGAAGACCTCCATGTTCTGGAGCGCGTTGCCCGCCTGCTCGTAGAACGGGTAAATCACTCGAAGGAGGCCCCAGTTGCTGCCCCAAGGTTCCGGAGGCTCCGGCACCGAGAGCGCCAGGAAACCCAAGATCTTTCCGCCCCCTTCCCTGACGGTGAAGAGCGGCAAGATCAGGTTGGCGCCGAGCGCGTGCGCTCCTTCGATCAACCCCAGAAGGCTCTCGCGCTGCGCCCGGCTCGCCGAGCGGTCGATCTCGTTCTCGATGATCTGGTCAAGGAGGATCGGCAGCTCGCCTTTTTTCTGCAGTCGCTCGCAGTATTCGAGAAGCGGATGGCTCGAGAGGATCTCGCGCAGGGCCCCGCCCGGCGGCGCGAACTCGGACTCGGGGTAGCCGACCTGCGAGAGCGTCCGCACGCGGCGAAACTTGGTGCCGTCGCTCCGAAGCACGAAGAGACCGGCCCACTGAGGCGAAAGGGTCTGCTCGGTGAACTGCAAAATAGCCTGAAAGAGACCGGTCGCGTCGACGACGCCCGCGAGGCGGCGCTGCGCTTCGCGCAGCGAGTTCTGTAATCGCAGGTGCTTTTGGCTCAGCATCCGCTCGGTGAGGTACCCGACGATCGTCCGAATCGGATCGAGCAGAGTCAGAATGAAGAACGACGCGATGAACGAGTTGAGGAAGAAGAGCTCCGGGCTATCGGAGATCCAAGCGACGAGCACCGAATACATTCCTGTGAGAATCAGCGCGACTCCGAGCAGAACCAGGAAACGCGAGACGAGCGCCCCGAAGTTGAGGAGCCGCTGCTGCGTGATCGCCTGGCTGATGAAGAAGACGTAGACCGTGAGCGCGAGATTGCCGAGCGATGGCAGGCCTTTTCCGAGCTCCGGCACGTGGTCCATCGTCGAGGTACAGAGCGCGATCAGGCCGCCGAGGTAGATCCAGTTGCGGCGGCCGAACCCCACCATGGGCAGCTTGGGCAGAAGCTTGAAGCCGCGGCGGATCCGGCGATCGATCCACATGAGCTGGAAGATCTGAAGCGCGATGAGCGCCGGAGAAAAATAGATGAGCTTGAGCACCCACTCGATCGAGTCGAGATGGAGCACGAGCGCGACCGAAAGCGAGAGCGCGAGCGCCACGCTCAGATCCAGGAGCCTCCGGCTCGCCTTGTCCTGGATTCGAACCATCAACCGGATGAAAACGAGTGCCGTAGGCGCGATCCAGACATGGAAGAACAGGTGCCACCAGTAGAAGGTCCCGCCCGTCCAGATCTTCTCGAGGAAGAAGGAGAACGCCCAGAACGAAAGAAGCGTCGTAAGACCCGCAAAAGCCAGGAAAAGCTTGTTTCGGACGTTGCGCGTGAGCACGGACATCCCGAGCGCGAAGCTCGTGACAGCGACCAGCAAGGAGGATTGCCCCAGGATGTCCATGAGTTGCATCAGGCTAACAAAGCCCGGCGGCCTGCGCCAGTGGCAGTTCGATTGGATTGAATATTGGCTTTAGTTTTGCCGACAAGAACTGTGATGAAATCCGTTCGTGGATCCACGCGTGACGCGTTAATTCGGGAGCTCGCCAATCGCGGCATGTCGGCTGCTTTGGGGCAGCTGCTCCTGGTCGGCGTGATCGCTTGGTTCACAGGGCGGCTCGGTATCCCGTCGCTGGCGATCATCCTCTCCAACCTGGTCAGGATGTACCTGGTCTCAAGACCCCGCCTCCGGTTTCAGCTCTTTTCCGCGCTGGTCCTCGTAAGCGCCGTCGCCTGGGGGATCCTGTGCATGCAGATGATCCAGGAACACGGAGTGAACCACATCTTCTCTTATCTCACGATCCTCACGATGGCGGGCATCACGGCGGCCTCCGCGACTTCGCTCAGCCCGGCCCCCTGGCTCTTTCTCGCCTTCGTGGCCCTCGCGCTCGGAATCCCGTTCGGCTACCTGATCAGCATCCCCCACGCCACCGCCGAGAACGGGATCCCCACCCTCTTCGCCTGCTTCGCGTTCTTCATGGCCTCCCACGTGAGAATCCACTTCAACGAAACCCTGCGCTCGATCCGCCATAACCGCATCATCCTCCGCGAACGCGACCGGCTACAGACCGTTCTGAACACCTTTCCGGGATTCGTCTCCTGCATCGACGAGCATTCGCGCTACGAGTTCGCCAGCAAAGGCTACACGAAGACTTTCGGAGCCGAGCCCGAGATCGGAAAGAACGTCGGCTACTCGGGTCACGACCCCGATTTCAAGCAGGTCATCCATGACTTCATGGCCGGCGAGGAGCGCGAAAAATCCGTCGAGCACATGATCCAGACCATCCACGGGTCCCGCAAGTTTCTCATGTGCCTGCGTAAATTCGACGTGCTTTCGGCCCGATCGAGACCCGGAGCGATTCTCGTCTCTCTCGACGTCCACGACCGCCATCAGGCCCAGGTCCAGCTCGAGGAAGAGCGCGCCCGCTCGGCTTTCGCCGCCAAGATGGCGCTTCTCGGCGAGATGGCCGGTGGCATCGCGCACGAGATCAACAACCCGCTAGCGGTCATCAGCGGGCACGCCGATCACATCAGGATGCGTCTCGAGACCGGAAGGATCGACCCGACCCAGGTGCTTTACTCGGCGGAGAAGATCAAAGCGATGGTTGGCCGGATCGGAAAAATCGTCCGAGGCCTCAGGACATTCGCGCGCTCGGACGACTCCGATCCAAAAACGCTAACCTCGATCCGTTCGATCATCGAAGACACGCTCGAGCTCTGCTCCGAGAAGCTCAAGCACTCGCGGATCGAGCTCCGCGTCGCCCCGGTTCCCGAAGACCTGGCGATCGAATGCTCGCCGACCCAGATCTCGCAGGTCCTGCTTAACCTGATCTCCAACGCGAAGGACGCCGTGGAGCCGCTCGAGGAAAAGTGGATCGAGCTCTCGGTGAGCGAGGCGGGCGGCTCGGTCAGGATCTGCGTGACCGACAGCGGCTTCGGTATTCCCAAGGAGATCCGCGAGCGCATCTTGTTCCCTTTCTTCACGACCAAGCCCGTCGGCAAGGGAACCGGATTGGGCCTCAGCATCTCCAAGGGCATCTGCGAGAGCCATCAGGGCTCATTGAGCATCGATCCTGAGTCCGAACGGACCCGGTTCATCGTTTCGCTTCCCGTCGCACCGGGTAAACCCGCTGCGACAGCGGCGTAGGCCATTAATCTTCAATATCTATTTAATTTATCGAATGAGTCAGCCGATAAAGGCATTGATGAGCTTCAGCGGCCCCTCTAAAAAAGAGCATAAATTCCGAACTAACCCGATCGAGATCGCGATTCTCTCGGTGATCAGCCTCATCTTCTTCAACTCCGTATACAATCTTTTCTACGGCCAGCAGAGCGTCAAGATCACGTCAGCCGACCTCCAGCAGCCGAGCAGCTCCGGGCCGACCAGCATGAACCGGCTTGATAGCAGCCGCGGCCCGGCCTCGATGATCGCCAACATGCCGGGTTACGCCAACGTCGATATCCGCTGCGAGAACGATCCTGAGCACGGGACGGCGGCGAGCAAAGTCCGACTGGCCGGCGAGCTCTGCGGCAGCCGTTCTCCCGCCAGCGCCGACGAGCTGACCACCGCAACGGTCATCAACGAGGCCAACAAGTTCACGGCGACAGTGTTCTCGCACGGCGGCTCCTATTCGACCGACTACATCCCACTCAACGCGGGCAAGAACCCGATCCGCATCGAGTTCGCCTACCGCGGGGGCAAGAAGTTCACGCAGGACGTGGTTATTACGAAGGCGGAATGATTTCCGGCCTTACCTGACGTCAATGCGCGCCGCCGGGAACTCGTCGGTGTCCCAGTGGCTGTTTCCACCGGAGCCCCGAAAATTCCCCTCGATCGACTTGCCGCTGCGGCTGAAGCCGACTTCGAATGCGGCGCCTGCATTGAGAAGACGCCCTTTGATGCCATTTCTCATTTCACCCGAGGCGCTTTTACGGGCCTGCGCCTTGGCTTTGGCGACCTGAGGCGCGCCCGCCTGTCCGATTTGAAGCGCGGTTTGACCCGATTTCCCATCGCTTGGGCCAAGGATGATACCCTCGGCTTTCACCTTGCCACGCCAGCCATCCTTGAAATTGACGACCAGGTCGCCAAATACCTTCAGTCTCTTGGAGCCGCCCGTGTGGCTTTCGTAGTAATCCTCGAAAGCCTGGGCTTCGTTGCCCTTTCCCCAAGGAAAGCCAACGTCGACATAGCGGCAGTTGATCGAGACTTCCTTCTCGCCCGGCTTACAGACCCGGACCAAGACCGGGCTACCATTCTTGTTTGGAAGTCCCCGGCTGACGATCGTCCAGCCGTTGAGGTTCTCGGTACGTGGAGCATCCGCTCCGGCGCCGGGCGATAGCACCAATAAAGAAAGGCTCAGGAGAGTGATCGCGGTCTTCATGAAATCCCTCATTTTGGGATCTTATGATTCAACAATCGTGCGCGGGCGAATCCGGGATGTGTCGGCCCGGACATCGCTTTCGCCTACAGCGGTTTTCGACGGACTGAGAGAGGCGATCTGTCAAAGACCTGGACGCTTGTCTTGAGATGCCCTCAGATCCTCAAGCTGCGTCTTGAGCTTCTGGTACTCGCGCTCGAGCAGGTCGAGCGTGCCTTTGAGGCGCGAGACGGACTCCTCGCCTGCCCCGGGGCCGGTGAGCGAGTCGATCGCGTCGAGCGCATCCCGGCGCACGCGCCCGTCGGAGTCGATCGCGTGGATCTTGCGGAGCAGACCCACGGCCTCGCCCGCGCCCGTCTGACCGAGCGTATGCGCGAGCTTGACGCGGATGCGGAAATTGTCCTCATCGGCCAGCGCCACGAAAACCTCGAAGGCGCGGGCCTTCTCCGGCGGCGTCGCCGTCCGCGCGACCGAGCCGAGCGCCTCGATCGCCGTCATGCGCGCGTCGAGCTCGCGGCCGCGCCGGGTCCACTCGATGATCGCCTGGGTCGCCCGCGGCCGCTCGCCGCGCGAGACGCCGGGGAGCTGGGCAAGCGCGCGCAGGGCCGCCGAGCGGATCACCTCGCGGTAGCTCGGGCGCGCGAGCGCCTCGAGCAGAAACCCCTCGACCCGCTCGGCGCGCGCGGCCTCCTCGCGCGACGCGAGGCCGGCCTCCAGCGAGGCGTTGGTCCACGCGGAGATCGCGTCGGCCTCGACAAAGTAGCTCTCGTCGCGCTCAGCGAGCCGCTTGAGCGCCTCGGCCGCCTTGGCGTCGCCCTTGAAGGTGCCGAGGGCACGGACGACTCCGCGCCGCGCCTTGGGGTTCTTGACGGCGAGGCCGCGGATGAGCGCGTCGCGCGCGTGCTCCGTGCGGAGCTCCGAAATCGCAGCGGCGACGTCGGCCTGCACGCCCCAGAAGCCGTCCTCAAGCAGCGCCTTTTCGAGGGCGCGGACGGTGTCGAGGTCGGAGCCGGCCTTGGCGAGCTCGCGCGCGGCCTCGATGCGCCCGGTGATGTCGGAGTCGTTGTGCAGCTGATAGACGAGCATCTCCTTGGGACGCGGAAATTTGAGCGTCTTGGGAATCGTGTGGTTCGGATCGAAGCGAACCATCAGCGGTTTGGACGGCGCGGCCAGGAAGATGCGCTCGCGGGCTTCGCCGATCTCGATTCGGTGGGTGACTTTCTTGCCTTCGGCGAGCGTGAGCTCGAACACGACGGGGAGATGGAATAGATAAGTGGTCGCCCCATCCGCCGTGACCGAGGGCTGGCCGCCCGTCTGCTTCTGCTCGACGACGATCTCAGCGAGCTTCTTATCCTCGTGCCAATTAAAGGAGAGCTCGAACTCGGGATAGCCCGCGCCGAAGATCCATTCGTCAAAGAGGCGGCGCAGGTTGCGCCCTGTCGCATCTTCAATCGCGCGGATCAGATCCAGCGTCTCGACGCTCTGGCCTTTGTGTCGAGTGACATAGAGGTTGACGGACTTCCAGAAGAGCTCCTCGCCGAGCACGCCGCGGATCAGGTTCAGGACCTGTCCGCCCTTCTGATAAAGATGGGTGTCGAATAGATCGATCGGCTCGACGTAAGTGTTGCAGACGATGGGCCTGCGATAGTGACCGCGATCGCTGTCTAGGTAGGCCTTGAGGTCTTGGAGGCCGTAATATTTGCCTTCGTCGAGCCCGCCATCGGGTCCCTTGCGGTTTTCAACCCAGACGCGCTCCATGAAGGTCGCGAAGCCTTCGTTCAGCCAGCCGTGCGACCAGTCCCGGCACGTCAGCAGGTCGCCGAACCATTGGTGCGCAAGCTCGTGCGAAACCAGAGGATCGCTGGTGAAATCGAGGTGCGCGCGCGCGTCGTGAAGGGTGAGATCCGTCTGCGTGGTGGCCGACGTGTTTTCCATTCCGCCGAAGATGAAATCCTGCACCGCGACCTGGCTGTACTTCTCGTAAGCGTACGGGACTCCGATCTTCTTCTCGAAGGTCTCGATCATCGCGGGCGTGTGGGAGAACGAGCGCTTTCCGTCTTCTTCCTTTCCCGGCTGCACGAAATACTGCACGGGCAAGCCGCGCGGCCCTTGATCCGCCCACTCGGTGAATTCAGCGACCGCGAGAGTGATCAGATAGGTAACGTGCGGAGTCCCGAGCTTGTAATGGTACTGCGCGGTCTCGCCCTGATCTGTTTTGGAGAGAAGCGCTCCGTTGGAAACGGCCGTAAACCCTTTTGGGACGCGTGCGATGACTTCGGAGGTGGCCTTCTGGTTGGGATAGTCGAAGACCGGAAACCAGAAATGATTGTCCTGGTCCTGTCCCTGCGACCAGACCTGATAAGGCTTGTTCGGATAATCGGCGTCCGGGCCGGTGAAATAGAGGCCGCGGCGAGGACGCTCGGCGCGATACTGAATGACGAGCTCGATCGAAGCCCCGGGCTCGGGGTTGGCAGCCTGCGCGGAGTCGAGATCGATGCGGAGCTTTTCGCCTTCGATCGCGTGATGAGCGGTCTTACCGTTGACTTTGGTCTCTTCGATCTTGAGACCGACCTGGTCGAGGACGATCCATTTCTGATCCGGGCTGACGGCGCGAAGCTTGTGCGTGACCGAGCCGCGGACGACTTTGTTTTTTGGCTCGATCGTCACGTCGAGGAGGATGTGTTCCATCCGGAACGGGAGATCCGGCGCGTAATGTGGCTTGGCGCCATGGACCGCAAAGGGGCGGCGACCGCTCAAGGAGTTGGCTCTGGATTGGGAATTGGAGAAGCAGCGTCGGCAGATGTGGGTTTCACGCATGCCTTGGATGTATCACAAGCCAGCGGACAGGCCCAATCAGCTCTTGGGGCAGACGTGGGCGCGAGCGCGCACCGCATGATGCCGGATCTCGCTGAGTGATGCGATCATCTCGTCGACGCGGCCCTGGTCCGCGAGCGCGTGAAAACGCACCAAGTTCTGACTGAGAAGCGAGAGCTCGCGTTGCACGATGCGGGAATCCGGACTCTCGAGCGCGCGGTCGAGATAGTGCTGGCTCTCCTTGAGGAGGTCGCGCGTCCACTTCGTCCAGTACTCGCGGTCTTCGGGAAGAAGCTGGCGCGCGGAGGCGGAAGCGAGAGCGCGGGAGGGCTCGAGGTGTCCGGCACCATTTGGTAGCGAGGGTGCGTAATCTTGAAGGGCGACCCGAGCCGTTTCGAGTCGATTTTCGTAGCTGGAGAACTCACCGGCGCACATGCGCGTCAGCTCGGGTGAGCAGCTAGAAACGCCCATAAGACCGACTGAAACAATCATTAAACCAAGTGTGAATACTGCTCGTTGTTTCAGTGGGTTAAAGGCCATCCTATAAAACAGATCGGATTTTTTTCCTCTTTAGTTGAGTAATTCAATCAGTTATAAGTTGCTGATCTTGTTCGATTTTTTAAAGGGATAGCCCAAACGCACCGATGTGTCAGATGGAACCAGGCAAGGGATGCCTGGGTCATGATCTCAAGGAAGAGCCTAACAAGTCTGAAGGTGACTTATGGGCTTACGCATCGCTACTAACATTCAATCTTTGGCAGGTCAGCGCTATCTGAGTCTCAATAGCCAGAACCTGAACAACACCCTGGAACGCCTCGCCTCGGGATCGCGAATCAACCGCGCCGGCGACGATGCGGCAGGCCTCGCGATCAGCGAGAAGCTCCGCTCCAGCGTGAGGTCCATGAAGCAAGCCACGCGCAACGCGCAGGACGGCATCGGCCTCGTGCAAGTGGCCGAAGGCGGCATGAACGAAATCGGCAATATCCTGATCCGCCTCCGCGAGCTTTCGGTCCAGGGCGCCTCGGACACGATCGGAAACACGGAACGCGGCTTCATCGACAAGGAAGTGCAAGGCCTTCGTCAGGAAGTCAGCCGCATCGCCAATAACACGGAGTTCAACGGCGTGAAGCTGCTGAACGGCTCCGGCGACGCCCTCGAGGTCCAGGTCGGCATCAACAACAATGCGACGCTCGACCGGTTTGTCTTCGATACACGCAATAGCAATGTCACGGCGGAGGCACTCGGCCTGTCCAACGTCAACACAATGACGAAGGAATCCTCGCAGCAAAATCTCGCGACGCTCGACGAGGCGATTACGAACCTTAACTCCAATCGCGCGACGCTCGGTGCCCTCCAGAACCGCTTGATGTCGACGATCAACAACCTCCAGATCTACAGCGAAAACATGGAAGCCGCGCGCTCGCGAGTCAAGGACGCGGACATGGCCCAGGAGACGAGCGAACTGGCCAAGGCGAACATCATCAACCAGGCCAACATCTCGGTCCTCGCGCAGGCCAATCAGACGCCGGCGATGGTTCTGAAGCTCTTGAGCTAAGATCCCCGGTGGCATGTCCCGAAAACTTCCTGCTTCCCGATTTGAATATCCGCTCTGCGTGAGCTTGCCTTGGAACAATCGAGAAGTGTTTCATGCCGGGGTTTTCGCGAACCTGGCAGATTCTGATCGATGAACTGCATTTATCTACGGTTCTCTACGACACTCAAGTCCACGCCGCAGTACTGCCACCAAAAAATACCCGGCACCTATTTATATTCCGGAAACGTCGTCACACCAGGGGGCGCATCGTGGATATGCCCAATCTCGTCGTACATCGGAAGAACGGCGACCGGCTTCGCGCCCTTGGGCACTGCAACCACGCGGCTAGGGACTGCCGCATGGGATTCCGGATGGAATTCTAACTGCATGTCCGCCGGCAGTTTGTACACGAGCATGAACCCTTTGGCCTTAGGAAATCTCGCCACAGCCTGCGCCTCGTCAGAGGATGGAATATCAGGTCTGTATTTGGCTATCAGCTCCAATGCAGCCCCTGTGTTTCCATAGTGCATGAAATCCCGATACATCAAAAAGCGAGTCAAATAGCTAGGAAGGTCGAGCTCATTGGTCTGGCTCATGACATAGGCGACCTTGGTCCTGTCGGCGATGCCGTAGCTGCTTCGCCCCGCCACACGACCGTCGTTCTCGGATCCGTTTATAGCCGCATTAGCCTCCGCAGGCGCCACGCCGCGAATCAGGTAAATATCATGTGTGGACCTTTCAGCGGTTTTCAAGACTTCGATGGCTTCAGCGGGGCTGAGAAGTTTGGCGCGAACGGGAGGGCCGTTTAATTGACTTTCGAGATGTTCAATCCTCTGCTCAACATATTTCAACTCAGCATCGATCTGCCGGCCCTGAACCGAGTCTCCCTTGAAGACCGTGTTCCGCATTTGCCGCAAGCCAGCGGCGTAGTTCCGTGCGCGGTCGAGCTCGACCTGTGCGGTGTCGCGCGCCTCTTTCTCAAGAGCAGCCTGCTTCTGCTCAGAAGTTGAATTAGAAGCCTCGATCTCCTGCCTGAGGCGGACGCTGTCCTGATAATGCTTGCGAGTCGAGGCCGAATCAAAATCAGGCGCCATCCGCTGCGGTCGATTCTCCTCGCGGCCGTTATCCAGCTTCACGAACTCATCTTCGAGAAGCACCTTCTCGGTCGGCCCCCCCTGGACTCGGATCACATCGGCATACCAGCGATTGACAGCGACCCTCCCGCCGAGGCGAACCGGATCGAAATACGGCTTCGGAATAGTACCATCGAAGTTCACGACAGCGACGCCTTGCCCTTTGACCTGGGTCACGGGCGGAAGTTCGGCCTCCATTCGCGCTTGTGCGGTCTCGGCGACAGGGGGCGGCGGCGTGTGCTCTTTCTGAAGCTCCTGCGCGCGCTTGAGCAGGCGATCCGCGATCAGCTGCCCTTCGGTCTTTCTACCAGCCTTCACGCTGGGGAGCTTGAGCGGAGCTTGTTTGTCATCGAGGCTCTTCCAAGTCTCGGTCGCCTCGCGCTGGCCCGCATGGTCCAACTTTGCAGCGAGCGGCGGGCCGACCTGCTTGAGATCTTCCGCCGTCACGCGCGCCTCGAACGCTTCAGGTGACAGGATCTCCAAGGTCGTGGCGTAAACCTTGGGCTTGGGTGGACCGGTCTTGGGATTGACTACGATCTCGACGGCGCGATAGGCAGCGACGTCTTTCTGGGTGCCGAGCGCGGCTTTCATTTCCGGAGTCAGCTTCAGCACGCCGACATGAACAACGTTTTTGCGAACGTCGACGCCGGCGGGGCCAGCCTGCTGCTTGAGAACCGTGTCGACCGGCTGCCGGTCGCCAACGATCTTAAAATGAATCGAGCCGAGCCCATCGGGCGCGCCGCGAGGAAGCTCGCTCAACGAGATCACGAGAGGATGATCGCCGTTCGCGGCACTCTGCCCTTTAGCGTAGAGATGAGCGAAGTTTTCGGTGACCTGCCCTTCGCCGCTGGACTGATGAATCACGTCCGCCTGAGGCTCGCCGCCGAATGCAGGGTGATCGGTCGTTGAAGCTCCACTGCGCTTGAAGTCGAGATGCTCAGGCTCGCTGGGGCCGGTGATTCCAGCATACCCTTGCTCAAGCGCATAGCGACGCTGCTCAGGCGTGAATCCGTACTCTCTCATGACCGCGATTTTGCGAGCGACCTCATCGAAGCTGCCTCGACCTACCGTTCCTTCGCCTGCTACGTGGAATCGCGGATCTTCGAAACACTTTTTGAATCTCGCGATGTCCTGCTCCGAGGTCACGCCTAACTCGCCCGCGAACTGTCGGGCGCGAGGTTCGGGATCCAGAGCGGAGTTTTCTTTCAGCGTGCTCAAGTAAGGGACGTTCTTGGATCCCGGGATTCCAAATCGTCCGGCACCCCGGATTTTATCGGGATAAGGAACATCCAAATCGTTGAGTACTCCGAGTAACTTGCCGTCGTCGCTCGGGGAAGACAGCTTTTCGCCTGGATACCTTCGAGTCAGCTCTTGCAGCACTTCGTAGATCTGGCGAGGCGATGTCGTTTCGGTGAATTTCCATTCAAAATCGAACTCGTCGAGACCGTAGGTCCTACTAGTGAGCTCCCATGCCTTAGCGAAATCACCGTCCGCCGCCCAAAGATTGGCCCTAAACTCCTGATAGAGCTGATGATGAAGCGGAACCCGCCCTTCGATACCTCGAATCATGTACTTGGCGACGTGCGCGGACCCCGACTGAAACGAGGTATAACTATCGAGGGTATGGGAAATCTCGTGTTTCAGGATCTCAAACGGAGTATGGTACTCCAACTTCGAAGCATTACTCGTGACACGTACCTGGTAGACCCCCTTCGAATCGGGATACCAGGGACCTAAACATTGATTTCCATCGAAATCCCCGACTTCGAAGCGAATACGAGCGCCTTCAGGACTCAGCACGAAGGCGAAGAGTTCGCGCTCGATCGGCGTTAGTTCACCGCCAGAAGTCACCCGATGAAGAAGCTCCTCGATCCCGAGAGTCTTCAGAACGGCATGAGCCTTCGCAGGATCCACCGGCGGAATGCCATGCTCGGGAACTCCCTTGAGAAGCCTGCTTTTCAACTCGTTCACCATTTCCAGGTCACTGGGAGCTTTGGGACCTGGCTGGTAATAAGGCTTCTCGCCTTGAAAGACGAAGCCTTCATGTTTTTCGGGCGCCGCTTTCGCGGGGTCTCGCTGGGGTTGCTTTTCCTCACGCGGCCCCAAGATTTCACTCACGACTTCAGGAGGAGTGCCGGATTGCTCGAGGAACTGTGCTGCCTCGGCACGCAATTCTGGATGCTTTCCACTGAAGAAATCGAGCGCAGTTTTGAGGGATACCTGGCCGGGTACGGAGGGCACGGAAGCGGCCTTTTCGAGGAGAAGTGCGGAGAGTCCCGTGTCCGGCCTTTCCGGCCTCGCGGCTTCGCGCATGAGGCCGATGATCTCGAGCGGATGCAGGTCCCCGACATCCACGATCTCATTGACAATGAGGTCGGAATTGCCTTTGAACCTCATCGGGTCCTTAGAAAGATCGAGGTACTTTCTGGCATCTGGAGCCGGTAGCTTCGTGGGCCCGGCCGAGCTGGAGTCCGTTTCCGATTGATTGGACTCCCCGCTTTCTCGGGATCCCGGACCTTCGCCCTTGGTCCCCATGATCTCGTCCACGACCTCTTTCGGCGCGCCGGACTGCTCGAGAAACTTCCGCGCATCCGCGCTATGGCTCGGACTCTCGCCGCTGAAATATTCGAGCGCTGTCTTGAGCGTCACTTCGCCGGGCAGAGCGGGAACGGCGCCCGCATTCAACGCTAGAAATGCCGGCAAATCCGGATCAGGCCTGGGAGGTCTCACTGCCGCGCGCATGAGCCCGATTACCTCGAGCGGATGCAGATCTCCCACCTCCACGACGCCGGAGAGGACTAGTCCCGCCGTGGACTGAAGCTCATCCGGGCTCAGTTCGAGAAATTTTCTCGCTTCGACAGGAGGAAGCTTCGGTGAGCCGTCCGTGACTGGAGCAGCGTGAGTCGTCCCATGCGCGGGCGACTCAGCGGCCTCCAGGCGTACCGCGAGGTAAGAGACATCCTTGGCGCGATCGACCGGCATCTCGAACTCATCCGTCAACACGGTCGAGGCCCGATCGATCTTCTTGGCGATTCTCGGATCATTCTCGTTATGCTTCTCGGGACGACGGATCCCGCCCTCGAACCGAACATCGGGATAGAGGGTGCCGGCCAACTCAGTCAGGAGATAATGAGGAACATCGCTTCGCCCGACGAAGACAAAGACTTCGGTTTGTTTTCCGTCGAGCAGGATCGTCGTCTTGGCTAGCGCGACGGGTCTCTCCCCACCCGGCACGATCGGAAATCCAGGAACGCGAGCGATGGCGGCATCCATTTCTTTCGCGGTCGGTAGCTTGGAGTCCTTCGAGGTGAAGATCAGGGTGGATGCGCCGGTCTTCGTGCGCTCGTCCCATTCGTATTTGGCGACGAGCTGATCACCGTCGTTCTCGAAGTGGACCTGCGACTCGGTAAACGGGCTTCGTTGCAATGCCAGGAGGCGCGCCTTCTGGTAAGCCTCCAGCCGCGCCTGACGCTCAGTCGTGTTTGTCTTACGCTCGGGTGTTCGATAGTACGCTTCCGGGCCGTCGATTTTCGAGTCCCAAACGGGAAGCTCCCCTGTCGGAAGCCGATCCCAGCCTCTAAATTTGGACCAAAGAGCGGAGTAGTCAGCCCGGGCAGGTTGGTTTGCGGGTGCCTCTGCCCGCTTCGGGAACAGCGGCATGCCCGCAGCGAGATCGGCCACGAGCCTGCGTAGGTTGGTCAAGACGTGGTTGCTCGTGTAGCGCCGCTGGATGCCGTCCACAAACTCCGGCGTGACCTTGGACAAAGCGTTGATCGCGGCCGGGAGTTCATGGAGCGGAAGCGACTCGAGCGCCGTGATGACTTCGGCAGCGCGATTTTCGACGTGAGGGGCCAGGATATCGGCTGCGGACTCGATAAAGCCCGGACGACTGAGGATCTCTCCCGCGGACTCGACGTGATCGAGCGAGGTGATCTCGGCCACTTTCGCCGCGTCAGCGGCCTTCAGGCGCTGGATGGCCGCCTCGACTCGGTCAATCCTCCTGGCGACCTCAAGCGGGCTCTGCGACTTGCTTCGGCCTGCCTGGAGAGTTTGCCGATACCGAATCATTTTCTGCCCCGAATTCGCGATCGCACGGCGCTGTACCGCGATCTCATCCCGCGCCTTCTGAAGTGCAGCGGCATCCGGGTTGGCGAGACGAGCCCTGACTCTTGCCAAGACGCTGGCAGGCGCGCGCGCGCCTTGGAGGACGCCAGTGTTAGTATCTACAAGCAGATCAAGCCCGCGAGCGATCCGATCTTTCGCCGCCGCGACCTGCCGATCGACTGCTCCCGGGAGCACGGTATTGACGAGTCCTTCGACGCCGCCTTTCTCGGAGACCGCCTGGCGGGCCCTCGCGGTAACCTGCTCCAAGGTGGCTTCGACCACCGCGTGCAGATCCTGTGGCGGAATGTCGCTGAACTTAGCCGCTTGATTGTCCGGTTCGGCAATCTGGTTGTAAGTCTCGACAACGGCAGCGCTCAGACTGTTGACGGTGAGCGGGCCTTTATCGTCGAGCGCCTCAGTCGCGAGCCTGATCCGAGCAGGCTCTCCAGGCATATTGCCGTTGATGTAGTTCTCGATGCTCGCGCGGCGAACATCCTGCTCGAAGATCGGATGGTACTTCTCGGGCCCGGCCAGGATGTCGATCTTAGCGCTGAGATTATTCGCGTTGTGCGCTCGAATCAGCGCCAGCGCGTGTTGGTTGCCCTTGGTTAACCGACCTTGAGCGTCGAAGTACGCGCCGGAGAAAAGCGCATTGAACCAAGTGGCGTGAGCCTCTGGAGGAATCCCGCCGACACGGGCGAAGGTCAGGGCAGCGGCCAGGAGGCGTTCGCGATCCGTCAGCTCCTCGCCTTTGGCGAACTTCTCCTGGATCTGATTGATCGCCTCCCATGCGAACTCCTGCTGCGCTCGAGGCATGTTCGCGACTTCATTCACAACCGCGCGGCGTCCATACTCTTCAAGTCGATCCCGCTCTTTGGAACTGAGCTTAATGCGATCGTCATCGGGTACCGCCGTTTCACGCTCGGCTTTCTCGATCGCCCGGCGCTGTGCAGCGGTGAACCTCCAGCTCTGCTGATCGCGCCTCTTCAGTCGCTGCCAATTCGCATACTCTTCGGGGGTGAACGCCCTGTATTCGACTGGTTTGAATAAGTTAGCCTTGGCATCGTTCACCGCGCGCACGACAGGGAGCGCCTCCCGGCTTCCGATGGTGGCATATTTCAACAGCGCCGGTTTGTC
>FTBH01000283.1_pt1 | contig 19041 bp, 17 predicted proteins | sample 1639321 | NCBI WGS metagenome assembly FTBH01 (sample SAMEA3914864, study PRJEB12502) | metagenome | biome: forest; material: soil | place: USA | collected 2012-03-12 | depth 0.3 m
AGGCCCACGAGCCGCGGAGTCAGCTCGGGCGGCGCAAGCGTCAGCCATTGCGGGAGCGCCAGAAGCGTCATCGCGACGGCTCCGTAGGCGAAGAGCCAGGCCGTCGCCCAGAGGCTGTCGAAGCGCTCGAAGAAGCGCTTTCCGTAGGTGATGAAAGCCGCGTAGCTCATGCAGTTGAGGATCGTGAAGAGATTTCCAAGCCAGGTCTTGTCCGAAAAATCCAAGTGCTCGGCCCCGCGCAGGACCAGAACTCCCGTGAACGCGACCCCGAATCCCGCCGCTTTGCGGAGAGTCAGCAGTTCCTGGCCGCGCGCGGTGACGAGAATCAGGGTGAAAACCGGAATCAGCGTATTGAGGATCGCGCTATTGGAAGCCGTCGTGTAGTTCAGACCCAGAACGAAGAAACCTTGGTTGAGCACCATTCCGAGGATCGCGAGCGGCGCGAGGCCTACGAAGAACTCGCGCGTGCGCGGCGGGTGAGGTCGGCCCGAGAAGCGGGCGACTGCCATCATGATCGCAGCCGAGATCAGGAGGCGGATGCTCGCCCAGACGAGCGGCGGGAGCGATTCGAGCACGACCTTGATGGCGACGTAAGAGACGCCGAAGAAGACCTGGACCGCGATGAGCGCGGCGATCACGAGACGTTGAGATTGTGCGGCAGGCATCGAGTCGCGATCCTAGCACCGGCGCGAGCCCGTGGCTTTCGCAATCGCTGCAAGACCGGATTTCAGCTTTGAGCGAGATCCGGCGCCTGGATCGCTACCTCGAAGGTCTGCGGGGAGGTGACCTCGCGGCCCTGCTCGTCCTTGACGACGACGCTGGCATCGTACCGCATCGTCTGGCCGCTCACTGACAGCATCCGTAGCTGCTGGGGGGTGAGCTCGGCTCGCCAGGTATTGCCGCCGACGTTTTTCATCGGCAGCTCGAGGGGCACCTGGAGGAACCTCGCGCGCACGTCCACGATCGGTGATCGGAAGTCGTGGACATCGGCCGTGATGGAGGCGGGCTGGCCGGGTCTGAGGTAGCGATCCAAGGCGACGGTCGCGGGCTCCGCTCGCGCGGCGGTGATGACCGGTCCGTCTTCGGCGGCAGCGGTTCCGGCTTCTTCGTTGGAGCGTGACTTCGCGCCGGAGCAACCGGCGAGAAGCGCGATGAAGAGCAGAGCCCCGACTCGATTTCGTTCGCTCATGCCTTGGGCGTTTGCAACGCCTGAGCCAGGCGATTTTTTGTCTCGATCCAGCGGGAGAAGTACTCGGTGCTGCGGCACTGATGCTCACGCAACATCGCACCAACGAGGTTCGCGCGCCGCGCCTGCGCGAGCCCCGCGGAGATGCCGTCCAGGCGTTCACCGAGCAGGCGGCCATGGCGCTCGCCATTGAGGTCGCTCGCGGCGATGCGTGCGCCGTTAAACTGGGCGCGCCGCCAGAGATCGTCGATCTCATGCAGCTCGATGGCGGCGCGCGCGATGGCTTCGGCGTCCGCCTCGACGACGGCGCCGCCGAAGCCATCGCGCGCGAGCTCGTCCATGAGGCCCGCCGCGCCTGTCGGCGCGGCAAGAAAGCCCTCGGCCCCGATCGGGGTCGTCACGGCCGGCGTGCCTGCGCGCCAGCCGTCGACGATCTTGCCCTTGAGGCCGGCACCGAAACGGAGCGGCGCCAGGTTCACGCGGTAGCGCGCGAGCGTCTCAACGGCATTCTCGGTCTGGCCGCGCACATGGAAGCCGCGCGCCTTGTCCGTGAGCGCGACGATCTCGCGCGAAGGGTAGGCGCCGTAGACGTGGAGCTCGGCCCGCGGGAGCGCGGTGCGGATCCTGGGCCAGATCTCGGAGTGGAGCCAGCGAAACGCGTCGGCGTTAGGCGCGTGGCGGAAGTTGCCGATGGCGGCGAAGTGCGCGCGCCCCTCGAGCGGCGCAAGGCCCGCCGGCGCCTCGCAGATCAGCGGGAAGTAATGGAGGAGCGCCTCGGGCACTCCGAAGCCTTTCAGCAGCTCGAGCTCCGCACGCGAGATGACGAGGGTGAGGTCGCTGCGGTAGATAGAGCCCAGCTCGCGGTATAGGTCCGAGCCCGCGCGAGCGATGAGGTCGGGCTCGAATTCCGCGCGGCCCGTCTCGTCGAACGCGCGCTCCCTGGCGCGCCGGAGCGCGTGGAAATCCTGCATGTCGATGACGCGCGCGGCGCCGGGCACTTCCTTTTCGACGCGCCAGCCGAATTGCTCTTCCAAGATGAAGCGGTCGAAGAGCACCAAGTCCGGCGCCTGCGTTCGGATCCAGGCGTCGAACTCCGGGTCGTTGGCGGCGATGCAGCGGATCTCGATGCCCTGGGACTGGAGCCGTTCCGAGAACGAGTTCTCGCGCGCGATCGAGGCGACGGTGACCTTCCAGCCTCGCGAGAGAAAGATGCGGATCAGGTCGCGCGAGCGCACGCCTGCGGCCGAGGACTCCGGCTCGGGCCAGACGCTGCCTAGGTAGACTAAACTCTTGCGGCCTGAGGTCGTGTTCGTGTTCAATACGGCTCCCTATGAGCTACTCATTCGAATTCAATGGTTCGACCTTGTTTATCTCCGCCCGCTCTCCCTTTGCAAGGCGCGTGAGGCTGGCTTTGGACGAGCACGGGATCCGTTATACCGAAAAGGTCGTTGATCTCTTCACGGACGTCGCCCAGACCTGTCCCGAGCTCATCGATCGTAACCCGCTCGTGCGCGTGCCGACCTTGGTGCTGGCCAATGGCACCGTGCTGATTGATTCGCACTTCATTCTGAGGGCCTTTTACGACTCGGTCAAAAGCCCGCTGGAACCCTGGGGAGCGGAGGAGACGGCCGACTGCTATCAGTGGTCGGGCATCGCCACGGGGCTATGTGAGAAATCCGTCGAATGGTTCTTCGAAACTCGTCGGCCCGAAAATAAGCGCGACCCGGAGATCGTCGCCGAGCTCAAGGACATTCACTGGCGCTTCCTCGATTGCCTCGAGAAACGAATCTCCGGCCGTGAGTTCTTCAATGGCCGAAGCCTGACTCAGACGGACCTCGATCTCGCGACGGCTCTCGAATACTTCAGTCTCCGATTCGACGCTGGGTGGGACGCGCGCTATCCGGAAGCGCGGCGCTATCTCGCGGGTCTCTCGGCGCGCCCGAGCCTCCAGCGCACGCGTCCGCCCCATGCATAAGAACCTCGAGATCGCCCGCGTCCGCAGGCGAGTCCGCATCCTGCGGGCGCTGGGCAGGGTGGCCCTGCTTCCTTTCGGGGGGGCGCTGATCCTCGTGCTTAAATGGGTCCTTCGATACCGGATCGAGGATCGGGCGCATTGGCGCGCGGTCTATCAGGAGGCATTGGCCGCGGGAAAGCCGCTTCTCATCTGCTCCAATCACCTGACTTACGTGGATTCGGTCCTCTTGATTTACGCGCTTTCGCATCACATGAGATACGTTTTCAACTTCCGGACCCTGACGTGGAACCTGCCCGCCATCGAATACTCAAAAAATCCGTTCTTCGCCCTGGTCGGCATCTGTGGCAAATGCATCTTCATCAATCGCAAGGGCTCGCGCGATCACTTTGAAGCCATCTTTGAGGTCGCAGCCGAGCTGATGCGGGCGGGCGAACCGTTCACGATTTTTCCGGAGGGGCGACGTTCGCGGACCGGTTATTTCGATGATCGCAAGCTCGCTTACGGGATCGGCAAGATCGCGACGCGCCTGCCCGAGCTGCAGGTGCTCTGTTTTTACATGAGAGCTGAGGGGCAGCAAGGGCACTCGGGCTTTCCAAAGCCCGGCTCCTGCTTTAAGCTCACGATGAAGCGTCTGGAGTTCAGGCCTACTGCCAACGAACGAGAAACCGTCCAGACGGTCACCGAGACCATCGCGCGAACGATTCGAGACATGGAAGGAGAACGGCTGGATGGCGTCCGCAGCCCTGACCCTGGAAACTGATCGTTATCTCAATATCTCGGCCAAGATCTCGGTCGATGACATCGACTGGAATGATGCGCGAAATGTCGGGACCAGCGCCGAAGAGATCTTCATCCTGACTTACTTCAGCGATATCGAAGGACAGACGATCGTCTACCTTCGAGACCTGCTCGGGACCAAGGCGGCCCTCGAGCCCGAGGTGATCGGATTTCTGTCGATGTGGAACTACGAGGAGTACTTTCACGGGCGAGTGCTGGCGCAGTATCTCAAAGAATGCGGCCACGATCTCGAGCGTGATCGCACTGCGCAGGTCAGAGGAAGCGCGGGATTTAGCGAGAGGGTGGAGAACTGGGGCGCCAAGGCGCTTTCCTGGATTTTCAGCGAGGACTTCCCGGCGGTTCATGCGGCATGGGGCGCTGTGCAAGAGTTGACGACGCTTCGCGCCTACGAGGAGCTTCAAAAGCTCACGCCCAACCCGGTTCTCAGGACGCTCTGCGAGCGCATCGCCAAGCAGGAACGCCGCCATTTTGCTTGGTATTTTAATAGTGCGCGCGAACGTCTCGAGCGCTCGTCAGGCGCGCGTATCCTGACTAAAACCCTGCTTTCGAACTTTTGGTCGCCTGTGGGCGCCGGCGTCAAACCTCACTCCGAGGTTTCGCGATTGCTGCGAACTCTCTTCGCGGGCGCTCGGGCCGATGAGGTCGCGCACGAGATCGATGCTAAGATCGGAACGCTTCCGGGGCTCGAAGGAATTTCGCTCATGCGCGGATTCCTCGAAAAACGGAAAGTCTCATAAGTTTGCCTTGGATGATTGTAGTAATTCGGTTAGGTTTTGCGCACTCATGACCGACCAGTCCAATCCGCAAATCATCCTGCTGACTGGGGCCACCGGAGTATTGGGCGCCCGTATCTTAAAAGAGCTCCTGAAGACCACGACCGCGAGAGTCCATTGTCTCGTGCGCGGCGACGACTCGGAGCATTGTCGAAGCCGTTTGGAGACGCTCTTCCGAGTCTATGATCCCGAAGGGATCCATCGCGCCCAGTTCGAGGAGCGTGTCGTTCCGGTTCAGGGAGACGTCAGTCAGGCTGGACTCGGAATGGCCGATAGTGCCTATCGCGAGCTTCAGTCCAAGGTGGGGCTGATCATTCACTCGGCGGCCAATACGAGCCTGCTGGCGAGCTTCGAGAAGATCGAGCCGATCAATGTCGGCGGCACAGAGCGCATGATTGAGTTCGCGCTCGGCACGCGAGAAAAAAACCTGTGTTACGTCTCCACCTATACGGTGATGGGCAGCAAGACTTTCGATCCAAACTTCGTCTTCCGTGAGACGGATTTCGAATTGGGGCAGACGTTCGACTTCATGAATTATCAGCGCTCCAAGTTCATCGCCGAAGGGTTGGTCCGCAAGGCCTCCGAGCGCGGGCTGCGCTGGAAGATCTTCCGCCCCGGCCAGATCTTCGGCGAGAGCGACACGGGCAATTATCCCGAGGGCGATACGCAGGTCAGCGGGCTTTTCTATGATCTCTTCAAGACCGCGATCGAGACGGGATACGCATTTCAGTCGCGCACGCATTTCGACGTCGTCCCCGTGAACTACTGCAGCGAGGCGATCGTCCAGCTTGCGATTCATCGCGCGCAGTGGGGTGAGACCTACCACCTCACCAATCCGGATCTGCGGACCTATTCGGACGTCATCCGGCTCGTCAGTCAGCTGGGTTACCCGATCGAGCAGATCCCCGAGGCTCAGTACATCAAGCTCCTGGCGGCGGGGCAGATCCGCAAGAGAGGCGAGGAGCGTCCTTACGAGAGCGTGGCGATCAAGGCTTTCTTGGCCTGGTTCTTCAAGGCCAAGATCAGCTTCGAACGCAGCTCGGTAACGAGCTGCGAATTCACTCGCAAAGTGCTCGAGGAGCTCGATGTCCGTTGCGCGCCGCTGGACTTGCCGTTGATCCGGACTTATTTCGCCAACGGCGTGAAGAAGGGTTACCTTCCGGCGCTTCCACAGAAGGCTGCGCTTCGGACTGAGGCGCCGGTTGCGCCGGCATTGGGCCTGGCGTCGATAGGAGTTTAATGAATTTCTACAATCCGAAGTACTGGGGCTGGGGCGATCTGAAGTTCTCGTTTCCCATGGCCGACAAGCCGACGCTTTGGCCGTGGATCCAGAACAAGCTGGGCGTCCGTCCGGGCGATCCCGTGCAACCTCCGGCCGATTTCTCGCGCATCGAGCTTCCGCCCGCGCGCGTGAACGAGTCCTTCCTTCGGGAGCTTCAGGGCATTCTCAGGTCCGGCCAAATCGAGACTTCCGCGCTCGAGCGCGTGGTGCATAGCTTCGGCAAGAGTTTTCCGGATCTGCTGCGCGCACGGCGGGCCGAGATCCGTCGCGCCCCCGACCTGATCGTCTATCCCGAGTCTCATGAAGAGGTTGAGAGGGTCATGCAGGCCGCCGTTCGCCATGGCGTCGTCCTGATCCCGTTTGGCGGCGGCACCAACATCGTCGGTGGCGTGAACCCCGAAGAAGGCGACTCGCGAGCGGTTGTTACCCTGAGTCTGCGCCGGATGAACCGGGTGTTGAGCCTGGACCGCGAGTCGCGCATGGCGACGATCCAGGCCGGCGCGCTCGGCCCCAAGCTCGAGGCGGACCTGGGCGAGCTCGGCCACTCGCTCGGGCATTTTCCGGACTCGTTCGAGTACTCGACGCTCGGAGGCTGGCTCGCCACGCGCTCGGCGGGCATGCAATCGGATGCTTACGGCAAAATCGAGGATATGGTGGTCTCCATTAAGATGGTGACGCCGTCGGGGACGATCGTGACCAAGCCGGTGCCGGCTTCTTCGGCGGGTCCCGATCTCAATCGCCTGCTCGTGGGCTCTGAGGGTATCCTCGGTGTCATCACCGAAGCGACGATGCGAGTCCATCGCGCCCCGGCCGTGAAGGATTATCGCGGCTATCTCTTCAAGAGCTTCGAAGACGGCGTGAAGGCGATCCAGGATTGCATCGAGAGCGACTTCGCGCCGAGCATGATCCGACTCCAGGATGCGGGCGAGAGCGAGCTGGCTTTTAACATGAAGTCGCCCAAGAAGGGGCTTGAGGCATTGATCCAGAAGCCCATCAAGGCATGGCTCAAATCCAAGGGCTACACCGCTCCTTGCATCATGATCGTGGGCTACGAAGGCGAGGCCGAAAAGGTCCGGACTACGCTCGCGGCGACTTTGCCGCTCCTCAAAAAGCATGGAGCCTTTTCGCTCGGCAAGAGCGTGGGCAAGACCTGGTCCAAGGACAAGTACAACGTCCCGTACTTGCGAGATTACATCCTGGATTACGGCTGCATGGCGGACGTCGCCGAAACCGCTGCCGTTTGGTCCAAGGTGCTGCCGCTTTATTACGACACGATCGCGGCCGTGAAGGCGCGCTTTGGTTCCGACGGCGGCGCAGGCTACATCGGCTGCCATATCTCCCATACCTATCGCACGGGGGCGTGCCTCTACTTCACCTTCGCGGCCAAGTCTCCTAAGGGACGCGAGCTCGAGCATTACTACGAGCACAAGCGCCTCGTGACCGACGCGATCATGGGCGCAGGCGGCACGCTCAGCCATCATCACGCGATTGGCCGCGAGCATCGGCCTTGGATGCCTCAGGAGATCTCGCCCGCGGGCCTGCAGGCTTTGCGTGCTATCAAGGATTCGCTCGATCCTCAGGGGCTTCTCAACCCGGGCAAGCTGCTGCCGCCCGTGTCCGAACCGGATACGGTGATCGCACCAAAGGGGATCGCCACTGAACTCGGTCATGCGCACGCGAAAACCGCGGCGCCAGCGTTGAATTGAGAGTGATAGATCGCCGTCATTGGCTTGGCGTGTATTAGGGTTTTCGGGCTATAGATTGCGCTCGCATTTCGTATCGACCGCCTTATCATTTGAGGATGACCAAAAAACATCTTCCTCTGATCATCATCGGGTCTTGCGCTGTTTTGGCCGCCGCGGGTCTCGCTTCGACGAGTCTCGTTTTCACCGCCTGTAATGGCGGGGGTTCCGCTGCACCAGCGAGCGATGGCGGAGGGGGAGGCGGCGGCAGCTCCTGCACCGGTTCCGCGCTCAGCGCCACCGTCACCGAAGGCGCCTCGAACTCGGGCGCCAGCGGCGGGACCTGCAAGCTCCTCACTCGCGACACCACCTCCTGCCAGTCGGCCCGCACGGCGCTCGGTTTGAGCGGGAACTGGCTTAAGTTTTCCTGCAACGTGACTCTCGGGCTTGCGAACGGCTCCGGTACCGCCGTCACGAACATCGGAAGCGCCACCTATGTCACGGCGACGAGTACGGACTTGCCCGATCACCACAGCAATTACTTCACGACCACGGGCACCTATAGTTTCACGGCCAACTCGGCCAGCGTTTGCGGCAACTACACCGATATGCACGAGACTTATACGCCGAGCTACAACGACCCGAACATGATCGCCTCACAGAGCCTGGTCATGTATTTCCCGCTCACGACGGTCAATCCTTCGACGACGGGCGGCGCCACGATGGGGATGGGCATGGTCGGGATGGCCGTCGACGGCGTCGCCATCTACAATAACCTCGCCGCCAACACGGATAATATCTTCGCTGAGGCCGGCTCCTTCGATAACTGCGAAGGGCACCCGAGCGCCGAGAACGGCGGAACCTACCATTATCATAGCGAGCCGACCTCGATCTCCTATGACGACAACAACGTGATCGGCATCATGCGCGACGGCTACTGGATCTATGGCCGCAAGGACTTTACGGGATCCAGTCCGCTTCGGCCCGGCTCCATCGCGGCCGTCGGCACCAGTACTTCGGGTGATATGTACGTTTACGGCGGCCACGCGGGCGCCGACCCAATCACCGGCACGGGATCGACTTTTCACTACCACCTGAGCGAGTGGAAGGGCTGCTATGATCAGACCGGCGGCACACATAACTCGACCGACGGCGCGACCTACGACGACAACAACACTCCCAATACGGGGACCGTCACTTGCGGCGGCTCCTGGGTCGACGCCTGGTTCTTGACCGGTCACGGAAACGGCGGCGTATTCAATACCGTCCCCAGCGGGATCGGTACCCAGGCGCCTTCGCAGACGGCTACGGGTACCCGCAAGTACTACGGCCGGGCGCCGGCCTTCTGCACGAACTGCTGATGCGAGTCGTATCCAAAGGCGCAGTCGCCCTGTCTTTGCTCATGTGCTCGCTAGCTGTCGCGACGGTGCTCTCGGCGGCTCCGCGCGTCGAGCTCGGCGCGGCGGGGGTGGAGCTTCGAGACGGGCTTATGTTGCGCGACGGAAAACCTTTTTCCGGCATCACGGTCGAGCGTTACCCTACGGGGATCGTCTATCGCGAAACCCGATACGATCGCGGGATCAAGAACGGCGAGACCCGCAAGTACGCGATGACGGGGACTCTGGTCTCGCTGGAGAGATTCAGCGAGGGCGCGAAGGACGGGTTGCAAGAAGGCTGGTACATGGAAGGCCCCAAGCGCTTCGAGCTTCGTTTTAAGAAAGGCGTCCTCGACGGGGTCCAGAGCGAATGGCACCTGAACGGGGCGCTCTTCAGGAAGCAGATCTTCGCGGGCGGCGTAGAGAGCGACAAGAAGATCCTCTTCGCCGGCGGCGAGCTTTTCACCAACTACGCCAAGCGGGATGGACGGGTGTATGGGATTGACGGGGGCGCGCTCTGCTTCGAGCCGGCCAAGCGAGAGGGCGAGAAATGAAGTGCGTTCTGGTTTTCGCGTGGGTCTTGGGTTTCTGCGGGTCGGCGTTCGCGTTCGAGACCCCTCTTCCTTTTTTCGAGCGTAAGGACCTCACGCCGGTCTTCACGGGCGCCGCTCAAGCCGGCGAAATCGCGCGAGTCGGGACGTTCTCTCTCACTAATCAGGAAGGCCAGCCCGTGACGGACTCGACCCTCAGGGGCCGCATGTCCGTGGTCAGCTTCTTTTTCGCCGATTGCGGATCGATCTGCCCGCGACTGATGAGCGTGCTCCAGAAGTTCCGCAAACAGCTCGATCGCATGGCGGACGCGCCGCGGTTTTACTCGATGTCGGTGACTCCGGAGCGCGACTCCGCCGCCAAGCTCAAGACCTACGCCAAGACGCGCGGGATCGATCTCGCGCATTGGGATCTGATCACGGGCGATCGCGGCCAGATCTTCAAGATCGGCCGCGACACCCTGCAGGCGGACAAGCGCATCGGCACCAAGGACGAGCGCTCGGATTTCATCCATTCGGACAACGTGTATCTGCTCGACGGCGCGCTTCGGGTCCGCGGGATCTACAGCGCGTTCGATGCGGGCTCGATGAAAAATCTCGCCGCCGACATCGCGCGCCTGAAGACCGAAAAAGCGGATTAGTGCGCGGCAGGCCCCGCACAGGGCCGTTGCCGCGCAATCTAAAGTAGCCGCTGATGGCGAGGCTTAGTGGCCCGAGCCAGGAGCGTCCTGTTCGGCTTCGTTGTTCAACGAAGTCACGTAACAAGCTTCTGACTTCGCGGCTTGCCTCATATTGATCTCGTAAGCGAAGCCGCTGATTTTGGACTTGATGTAGAAGGTTTCGGCGCCCAAATCATCTTTGGAGCTGAAGTAGAGGCTGTAATCGCTCTTATTGTGATTCGATCCCCAGCCGAGGGAGTCAATCGCCTTCACCGCTTGCATCGCCGCTTGGGCACAAGCGATATCCGAGCCGGCATGAGCACTCGCGGCAGCCATAAGACAAACGAAAGAACACAGGGCAGACGTCTTTTTCATGGGTATGCTTCCTTACTGGTTAAGACCAATTCCATTTGGCACCTGAGGGTGCGTCCCGGGGATATATCTAAGAAGACGCACTGCGTCAATCAAAAGATAGCCCGTGTGGTTTCAATGGTTTGCCTTGAGGCCGCGGCGCGAATTGATCATCTGGACGGCCCGCGCGCGCAAGGCGTGCGGCAGGTGGTTGATGATAGTCGTGTAGAGCCAGTTATGCGGTCCCGGCACGCAGACGAAGCGCCCGCGCGCGAGCGCCCGATATCCCGCGCGCGCGACCGCTTCGGGTGGGCAGCCTGATGGCTCGCCCGCGTTGGCGCGGCGGCGGAACTCCGTGCGCGTGGAGCCCGGACAGAGCACGGTGATCTGCGTACCCGTGCCGTGCAGCTCGTGCGCGAGGGCCTCCGAGAAGGAGAGCATGAAGGCCTTGGTCGCGCCGTAGACGGCCTGGTAGGGCGCGGGCGCGTAAGCGTAGACCGAACTGACGTTGAGAATGCGGCCCGGGCGGCCTTCGAGCTGGCGCAAGAAAAGTTGAGTCAGCTCCATCATCGATTCGATCTGCACGCGCGTGATCGCGAGCTGCCGGCCCATCTCGATGTCGACGAAGCGCCCGTGCGCGCCGGAGCCCGCGTTGTTGACGAGAGTGTCGACGCGAGCTCTATCGACGCTGAGGCGTTCGAAGACGCGAGTCGACGCGCCCGGGGCGCCGAGATCTTCGGCCAGGACGAGCACGCGGGGCGCACCCAGCTTCTCGCATTCGACGCGCGCGGCCTCGAGGGCCGCTGAATCCCGGCCGACGAGGATGACGGAGTGACTGTGTCGGGAGAACTCATGGGCCAGCGCCCGACCGATGCCGGAGGAGGCGCCTGTTACGAGGACGAAGCCGGGGACTGAGGCAGGCATCTGAAGTGCTCTTTTTCCATTTTGACGAGGGTCTGGCCGATCAGGCCGGTGATATGCGCACAGGCTTCGCGGCCGTCGAGCTGAGCCATTGTGGGATGGGGATCGAGAAGCTCGAGCTGGATCTTGAAGGACGAATTGGCGCGAGGGTAGTTCGAGTACGTCTCCTGCTTGTGGCCCCGCAGATAGACGCAGAGGATCCGGCAGCCAGGGAGGCTCGCCGCCAGTTTTCCCGCCCCGTACGTCAGGCGATCCGCCTCGAATCGGCCGGTGCGCGAGCGACGGCCTTCGGGAAAGAAGGTGAGTACCTCGCCGCGGGCCACGAGGTCTTCGCAGTGATCGAGGATCGCGCGTTTGTGTTCTTTGTCGCCGTCGCGGTGGATGAAGATGCACTTGCCCAGGTAGGCGATCACGCGAAATGCGAACTTCTTCTTGAAGAAATCGCCGGCAGGAAGATTCCAGCTGAAGGCGCTGAAGTTGCGCATGTACCAGAAGCTCGAGCCGAAGGCCCAGATCATCAGGCACGAATCGATGAAGGTGAGGTGATTGGCGCAGATGATCAGCGGAGCGCCGTCGCGGCGGGCTTCGGCGAGGATCTCGCGGTAGCGCGCGCGCGTACCATCATGGTCGATCACGCGGTAGCCGCGAAAGCGAAGCACGAACGCGATCGTTTCGTAGAAAGGAATGCAGAAAAGCCAGCCGATGAGGCGTTGCACGGAGAGGCCCGCGGAAGAGGCGGTGCGCACTTGCGGACTCCGAGCAGTTTCAATCGAAGCTGGCAGGACGTTGCCTTGTTCCAGTACCAAGTCTTGTCTCGCCATTGGGCGGAGCCTAGCTTACATTGTCCGGAATTCAACCGAAATAGTCGGGACTATAATGCGGAACGCCAAAATCATCATTCCTAATCTCGTGACCACGGCCAATATCGTGTGCGGATTCGCCTCGGTTCTCGCGTCGATCGACGGCAACTTCGTTGCGGCAAGCTGGGCGATCATCGCTGCAGCGGTCTTTGATCTGGTGGATGGCCGCCTCGCGCGCGTGCTCAACGCGTCGAGCTCTTTCGGTGAAGAATACGATACGCTCTCGGACCTGCTCTCGTTCGGGGTCGCGCCGTCGATTCTCTACTATCAATGTGGAGTGCGCGGATTTGGAGCGTTCGGTGCCGCGCTCGCGCTCTTTTATCTGCTTTGCGTGGCATTTCGCCTGGCGCGCTTCGCGATTGGCGGCGGGGCCGCTCCCAGCGCTTATTTCCAAGGGCTTTCGTCGCCGCCCGCGGCCGCGACCGCTTCGGCCTACGTGATGTTCTCGAACGACCGGGGGCTCGAGCCAGATTTGCATCGGGGCCTCTCCGTCGCCGTTTTCACGCTTCTCGGGCTTTTGATGATCAGCCACCTGCGCTTTCCCTCTTTCAAGAAAATGAATTGGAAGAGCCCCTCCGGTACCGCGATTCTGATCGCCTTCGCGGCGCTCGCGGCGTTGGCGCTCACGAAGCCCGCGCTCTATCTCTTTCCGATCCTGATGGGATTTCTGATTCTCGTGATGGTTTTGGACGTGCGCTACCGCCTGGGCGCGCGTTCGAAGTCATGAAGCTCCTCTTCGTCGTCAATGCGCAGGCGCGCGGCGCGCACCCCGGCGCCATCCGCGCGATCCGCGAGTGGTTCGAGAGCCGCGCGGGAGGCGCAGGGGCTGCTGGCGCGGCTCTGAGCGCGCGGCCTGAGTTCCGCGAGGCGGCGACCTGGCGCGCGGCGCGCGATCTTACGCGCGCGGAACTTGCCGCCGGCCGCGCGGATCGCGTGATCCCGCTCGGCGGCGACGGCACCGTGAACGCAGTGGTCAACGGGTTCTTCGATGAGCAGGGACGGGCGATCCGCCCCGAGGCCTCGCTCGCCGTCTCGCGCTTGGGCACCGGCGCCGACTACGCGCGCTCGGTGTTTGAGGCCGCTCCCGGCGCGGACTGGCGCGAGACGGCGCTCCGGGGCGCGGCGCGCGCGGTCGATCTCGGGCGCATTCACTGGGCGTCGGAGGCACACCAGCCGCTCCTCTTCGCCAACGCGCTCACGGCCGGCATCACGGCCGAGATCGTCCGCCGCAAGGGCGCGCTGCCTATGGGGCTCGGCGCGCGGCTGCCGGGAATGCCGCAGGCCCCGTACGGGGCCGTTGCGGCGTTGCTTCCGAAGAGCCTGAGTTATCTCGGGCCCACTGTGCTGGAGCTGCTCCGCAACCGGAGCTACCGCGCGCGCCTGGAGGTTTCGGGCGCGCCGGCGATCGAGCGCGACCTCGTCGCGCTCTTCATCGCGAAGGGCGCGCGCCTGGGTTCCGGCATGCGGGTCAGCCGTAGGGCAGAGCTCGCGAGCGGTAGCCTTTCGGTCATCGCGATCTCGCGAATGCCGGTGCCGCGGCTATTGTGGAAGCTTCGTGACCTGTATCGGCAGGGGCTGGAGGCGCAGCCTCAAGTCGAGCGATTCGAGGCCGCGGCAGTCAGTGTCGGGGGCACCAATGGCATCCCGTTCGAGTGCGACGGCGAAGTGCAGGGCACGGCGCGATTCCGTGTCGAGACGGTTTCGGGCGCGCTTCAAGTCGCGTTTCCCGGCTAGGGTCGACTTACGGCAACGACTTCCGAATCGACACGATATGGAGGAAGTACGCCATCGGCACGACGAAGGTCGGAAGCCAGATGAACGGAAATTCGGCTATGATCGTATTGGCCGGATCCGTATGAAAGATCTGAAACGCGGTCGGCGCCGAGAAAAGGCCGTGGAACACGACGTTGGTCAGGATGACCAGCCCGAGGCCGTTCCAGATGAGCACGGCCTTCTTGCGCGCGAGATTCTCCTGAAACGAGAAGTAAGCCATGATCGGTGCCGTCGCACCGACGAGGATATCGAAGTTGCGGCCATTCCAGGTCATGATCTCGGGCAGGAGATGTTGGGCGGCTAGTCCGTAAAGGATGATTTCGACGGCGACCCGAAAGGATTGGAGCGCGATCACCAGCTGTTGCGGGACCTGCTCAATCTGGGGTCGCAGCCTACGCGAGCAGCCGATCAGGAAAGGGGCGAGCAGGGCAGGGAGGATTACGAGCGCGATCTTAGGCGGGGTCGCTTGAAAGTCCCGAAAGAAGCCCTGCACCGAGAGGATTCCGGTCAGGGCGAGCCAGCCTGTGACGGCGAGGTTCACGAGAGCGATCGTCCGGCGCGCGATACCCATTCGGGCGAGTAGCACCCGCAGGGAGATGACCAGGAAGATCACTACAATGAGAAACGCCGTGCGCAAGGTCTCAGGGCTGATGGAGGCCATGGTAGAAATTCTACCACTATCAAAAGCAAAAGGCCCGCGTCGGGATGCTCCGACGCGGGCCTATTTTAAATCACGGACTCCCTTACTGGCAGGCCAGCTCGGCGGGCGTGAAGACCTTTTTGAGGAGGTCCACCGCCAGAGCGTGGAGGTCGTCCACGTTCTTTTGAGCTTTGGCGCGGGCCGCAGCCGAGGTCTTGGCCGCGATCGCAGCTTCGATCGCCTCTCCGCAGAAGCTGGCTTTGATCGACTCGAGGACGTAGGCCTTGACGCCGGCAGCGTTGGCCGGACGGCCGGGCTTGCCGAAGAAGTTGGTCCAGCCCGAAGCCGTGGCTTCTGCGCTGACCGCGTAGACGCCGAGGCCGGTGAAGACCGACTTGGTCTCTTTGTCCATATCAGCCACGCTCCAGATCGGAGCCGTCGCCTGGCCCGGAGCCGTCAGGAGGTTCACTTCGCGAGCGAGGCGATCCGTCCAGAAGGAGTACGGGTCATTGGTGGCGTCTTCCGAGGTGCACTCGGCCGACTTGGTAGGATCATTGAGGTCCGCCTTGTCTTCGTCGGTGCAGAACCAGTCAGAGTGAGTCGGAGCCACGCCTTGGTAGCCGAAGAGCACGGCCATCGTGTCGTAGTCGCCGAGGCCGTCGAGGTAACGGTACGGACGTCCGAGGTACTCCATGACGGAGCGGGACACCTGGCCGCGAACGGTCGAGTCGCCGGCGCCGAGGTTGCCGCGGAAGTTATGGCGGAGACCCAGGTTGTGGCCGAGCTCGTGAGCGAGCATGTCAGTGAAGTAACCGCTCATATACTCATCGAAGGTCACGCCTTCCGGAACGATGTCGAAGTCATCGCGCTGGGCAGCCGGATCTTCGTAAGCGGGCTGCTGCGAGCGGACCATCATCTCGTGGCCGGCGAACTTGACGGAGTACTGCCGGTTGCCAAGCTGCTCGACTTCAGCCGAGAGAGCCTGGCGCGTATTGGCCAGGAGCTGATCGGCCTGGGCGACGAAGCCCTGGTTCCGGAGAGCCGTGGACTTGCCGTAGGCCTCGAACCAGGCCGTATAGAGATCGACGATATGCGGGCCCTGGATCAGCACGTTGGCGGAGAATTCCTCGCCCGTGTACTGATGCGCGATCGAAGGACCGAGGCCGCCGTAGCCGGCGCGGTTGACGAGGTCCCACTCCACGATGTTGAAGCGGGGGTCGCCCGGGACGAGGAGCGCGTTGCGCGGATCGTTCTCAGGCACGAACTCGTAGGAGTAGAGCTTGGAGCCGAAGAGCTTCTCGAAGCGCTCGTTCCAGAGGTCGAAAGCGGCGGCGAAAGCCGGCTTGAAACGATCCGGGACGTTCTTGATGAAGTATTTTTCCGTGACGCCCTTCTTCGCATTGCCTTCGAGGTTGAAGCGCTGGATGAGCGGCTTTTCGCTGCGCTCGGTCTGGAAGAATCCGGCTTCGGGGCGCGGCGAACGAGAGACGAAGTTCGGGTCGAACGTGTCGCCGAGCTTGAGGTACCAGCGAGTCGTCACTTTCAGGTCGGGCGAGCCGGCCTTCGACAGCGTCGACTCGATGTCGAACACGAGCGTGTTCTGCGAGAAATCAAACGCCAGGGTCTTGGCCGCGACGGACGAGTAGGGCTTCAGAGTCGGATGGCCCTGCTTCTGCAGGATCTTGGCGAAGTCGAGCTGAGCGCCCATCGCCGCGAGATTGACGAAGGCGACTTGTTTGGCGTTATCGACGGCCGTGACCGGAAGGCCGATGACCGCGTCCTTCTGCTCGTTCGGCGTCGCCGAGCAGTCGGCGTCGCAGTTGAGGAGGAAGAGACCCGTCTTGCCGCCCGAGTCGCGGGCGAGAACCGCGGTGACCTGGAACGGAGGAAGGTCGGTCAGCTTGAGACCGCCGAGGTCTTCAGAGTTCTGATCCGAAACTTGGGTGATCACGCCGCCGAACTGCATCGGCTTGTCGAGGAGCTTGGCCGGGAAGCCGAAGACGAGGCTTTCAGCCTGGTCTGGCCGCGCGGCGGGCGTCGGCGCGATCGCGCCGGGGCGCTGATTTTCAGGCGGAGTGGGGCGGGAGAGGTTGCCGCTGTTGACGTCCTGTTGAACCACTTTCTCGCTCTTGATCGGGAAATCCCCGGTCTGAGTGTTGACGTTCATTCCGGCGCCGACGTACCCGTCACCGAAGCCGTTGGACTTCGCGCAACCCGTGGCTCCAACGAGAACCGCGGTCACGAAAAGGGTCACCATTCCCTTAGAACTCTGACTCATATTACCCCCCATACTTTCCTCTAGCTGAAATCTGATTCTGTGTTTCTCTTTGCCTCCCCAGGCTCCGAGAATTGGAGCGGACATGAGCAGGAGTCGTGCCAACTCTCCCGGAAATAAAAAAGCACTTTGATCTCAAACGTTTTGTTCATAAGTCGCGTGAAATTTCCGAATTTCCTGGTTAGATAAGGAGTTAAGAAAACCCTGAAAACCGGGTGGGGGCGCGTAGTTTTTACAGGCTTTCAGTTAGCGTGAGCAGCGTCCTTTTTATAGGGAGAGTCCTCATGAGCGCCAAGAAATGGATTTTGCTGGGACTGATCGGCCTCTGTTCGTGTGCCGGGATTCAGGGGCGGACGTCGGAGCCGAAGAAACCGGTGCTGGCCGTAAGCCAGTCCCTTGAGGCTCGCGCCTTGAGCGAAGCCTCGGGCACGGGCTACGCGATCGCCACCCAGGGGCCAGGCTCGACCTCGGCAGCCAAAAGCATCTTTGAGCAGGGCGGAAACGCCATTGATGCGGCCGTGGCCGCCTCCTTTGCCATTTCGGTCGAGCGGCCGTTTTCCACCGGTCTCGGTGGGGGTGGGTTTCTCCTTTATCAGGAGGCTAAGACCCATAAGGTATTCGCGATCGATTTCCGCGAGCGCGCCCCGCTCAAGGCCACCGAAAAGATGTATCTCGACGAGAAGGGCGAGGTCATCCCGCGCAAGTCGCTCGACGGAATCTTCGCGGTCGCCACGCCGGGCCTGACGGCGGGATTGGTGGCGGTCCATAAACGCTTCGGGAGGCTTCCGCTCGCGACCGTCATGAAGCCCGCGATCACCCTGGCCCGCGACGGGTTCACGGTCTATCCCTCGCTTGCCAAGCGCTTCGACAACAAGAAGGAGACGCTTGCCAAGTTCCCGTCGACGGCCAAGGTCTTTCTCAAGCCTGACGGTTCGGTCTACAAGGCCGGCGATGTTCTCAAGCAGCCGGAGCTGGCGCTGACGCTCGAGGCGATCGCCAAAAAGGGGAGGGCGGGCTTTTACAAAGGCTCGGTCGCCCGCGATATTGTCGCTCAATCCAAGTCGATGGGCGGGCTTCTGACGCAGCAGGACCTCGATTCTTACCAGGTCAAATGGCGCGAACCCGTGCGCGGAAGCTTTCGCGGGCTCGAGATCGTGAGCATGCCGCCTCCGAGCTCGGGCGGCGTCCACATCATCGAGATGCTCAATACGCTCAGCCACGCCCGCCTCGCGGAGAGCGGCGTCCACTCGACCCAGTCCGTGCACGCCACGGCCGCGGCCATGCAGATGGCCTTCGCCGATCGGGCCAAGTACTTGGGAGATCCGGACTTCGTGCATGTCCCGGTCAAGGAGCTCACCTCCGCCGAGTACGGCAAGCGGCAGTGGGAGCGGATCCTCCCGGATCGCGCGCGCAAGTCGAGCGAGGTCGCGCCAGGGCTCGGCGAGTATAAGCCCGAGAGTCTCGAGACAACCCATATCTCGATCCTCGACAAGGACGGCAACGCAGTGGCGACGACCCAGACGATCAACGGCTGGTTCGGCTCGAGCGTCGTGGCCGCGGGCACGGGCGTGCTGCTCAACAACGAGATGGACGATTTCTCGGCCAAGCCGGGCGCGCCGAACATGTTCGGAGCGCTCGGCGACAAGGCCAATGCGATCGCGCCGCATAAGACGCCGCTCTCGAGCATGAGCCCGACGATCGTTCGGCGCGACGGCAAGCCCGTTTTCGTCGTCGGCGCACCAGGGGGGACGTTCATCATCACCTGCGTGCTCAATACGATCCTCAACTACTTCGAGTACGGGCTGCCACTCTACGACTCGGTGGCCGCCGTGCGTTTCCACCATCAGTGGAGCCCCGATGAGATCACGATCGACGGCCCGGGTTTCGGCGCCGGCACCCAGGCGGAGCTTGAGGCGCTGGGCTACAAGCTCGACGTGGAGCC
>FTBH01000100.1_pt1 | contig 18647 bp, 20 predicted proteins | sample 1639321 | NCBI WGS metagenome assembly FTBH01 (sample SAMEA3914864, study PRJEB12502) | metagenome | biome: forest; material: soil | place: USA | collected 2012-03-12 | depth 0.3 m
ATCTTGATTCCCAGACGCGAGTACCTACTCTTCAGGGTCTTCAGCTCCGAGCGCCAGTTTTTAGCTGCAGCCGCGTCGACATCGCCCGCAAGCCAGAGATGAACCCCGTTGTAAGCCAGATCCGAAGCGAAGAGCGAATTCAATTGCTTGGAAAATAGCATCGTCTCGTGCGGGGCCTCGGTTGCAGGCAGATCGCTCAAGACCTCGAGCTTCGCGCCGCCGGGCAGCTCCAGGTATTTTTCCTCCAGCACCTGGATTTCGCCTTCGTAATCGAAGTTCCACATCTCCGGCTCGTCCCCCATCCAGCGGTTCTTGGCCGCCATGCGCGCGAACCGAACGATGTCTTGCTTGATCTGCTGAGAGGCCACGAGGATCCGGATCGCCGGAAACTCCTTCTTGAGCGCGCCCAATCCCAGGTAATGATCCGGATGCCCGTGAGTGATGAAGACCGCTTTCGGTCCGGCGCCGTGCCGTCTCGCGAGCTTGGCGACCTCGGCGGCATCCCGGCTCGTGCGAGTGGCATCGACGATCAGGGATCCTTTTGAATCGGAGAAGACGAATGAGTTCACGTTCGCGTTCTTGGCCGAATAGACCTCGACCTGGATGGGCACTGCAGCTGCGGCGACCGCGACAAAGGACGTCAAAAGGGATCCGAGCATAAGCACCTCTTTGGCGTGCAAACCTAGCCTCGATTTAATATTTTGATAATTCGTATTATCATTGGTAAACCGTTCGATATTTCAGAACGAAAGAGGCGCAAGGAGGTACAATTGACCCTGGATCAGCTCCGTTACTTCGTCGCCGCCGCCACCTATCAGCATGTCGGGCGCGCAGCCGCCGTTTCAGCCATCAGCCCGAGCGCGATCAGCACGGCGATCACGGCGCTCTCCGAAGAACTCGGCTGCGAGCTCTTTCGCCGTAAGGGCCGCCGCGTAGAACTCACCACGGATGGCGATCGCCTGCTCGAGCGCGCCAAGGCGATCCTGGCGCGAGTCGACGGACTGAAGGGCGAGCTCCGACGTGAACCTGAGGCGCTCTCGGGCCGCTATCGCCTGGGCGCGAGCCACTACCTCTGCTCGCGGCTTCTTCTGAATGGCTGGAGCACTCTGCAGGCCGAGCACCCGGGCCTTGTCGGTGACTTTCACTCGCTGAACACCGCGCAGGTCATCGCCGAAGTTCTCGCGGGCCGCCTCGACCTGGGTCTCGCCTTCAGCCCGCTCACCCATCCGGAACTCGAGCTGGTTCGCCTACATGAAGGAGAAATGCGGGTCGTGGTGCGGAAGAACCATCCGATCCTCAAGAGACCCTGGAAGGAGCAGCTTCAGTTTCTTTCCGAGACTCCGGCCCTCATCCATCGTCCCGCTCAAGGCGTCGACAGCTGCGATACGCATCCCCTCTTCGGCCGGCTGGGCTTCGTTCCGAGAGTCGGGCTTTTTTGGGACAGCGATGACGTCGCCCTCCAAAGCGTGAGTCACTCGGATCGCTGGGCTTTTGTTCCGGAGCTTGTCATCGGCGACTCTACCGCTCGGGTTCGCGCCCTTCCGCTCCCGCGCACGGCTGGCAGCGCTCCGTATTCGGTCAGCGCCGTCATCCTGAAGAGCCGCGCCCACGACCCGACGATTCGGCAGCTTTTCGAGCGATTCCATCAAGTCGAGCTATGACAGCCAGAGCTACGACCGACTTGCTTTTTTTGACGCGACGTCCTATAAGATACCAGCCCGGGAACCATTAGGAGTAAAAAATGAATAAGATCATGACCTTGTCTGTAATCTCTCTCCTCTCCGCCGCGTCCAGCCTGGCCTCCGAACACAAGATTCAGGAAACCATGTTGGGCTATATCTCGCCCGCGACCACGCACTTCGACCTCCTTCAGGCCGATCTCGCTGATAAAGCCGTTCAACTCTGCGGAAGCAAACAAGCCGTTCGCGACATCAAGAACATCAGCATCCAGATTTCGTCCTACGAGACCAATCTGCGGCTCACTCAAGTCCTTGAAACCAAGTCCGGCAACGGCTTGAATCTCATCTACCCGAAGTTCGACTACTCTGCCGTAGTCGTCTGCGCAGACTGACCTAGATCTCCAGATTCTTCTGGAAGACGTGGCTGGTCTTCGAGGTCTCGTAGCCCAGGCTGCGATAGAAGCCATGCGCTTCTTCGCGCCGAATATTGGAATTCAATCGCACGCGCCTGAGGCCACGCCCGCGGGCCCAGTTCTCGGCGCGTTCGAGGAGCTGCTTTCCGATTCCATTGCCTCGAGCCTCTCGGTCAACAATCAGACCAGCGATCTCTACCCGTGGCTCGGTGCAGAGCGTGCGGTGTTCGTGAACATGGATCCATCCCAGGACGCCCCACGCCGAATCGGCGACAAAGACCGCGTGCTCAGGACCCAGTCCCTGCCAACGGTTAGCGAAGTCGGCAGCTGTCGACGGGTAGCCAAGCTGGTCGGCGAGACGGGCGCCCGCCTCGAAGTCTTTGGGCATCATGGGCCGGATCCGGGGCTGAGGCATTGACATCGCAAAGCAAGCTATCAGAAACCGGTGGCTCTTTACAGAGGTGCTCTTTCGTCCTAGATTCCTGCGATTGTGAGCTGGAGCGAATTTCTTCCCCCCAATGCCATCATCATGCGGCGCAATGGCGCAGGTCCAACCGCGGAAGCGGCCGCGGTTCCGGCGCGGGACTTCGCAGCTCAGCCAGCGGCTGATTCGCTCGCGCGCGTGAGCGCCGAGCTGAGCGCCGACGACGGCTGCAGGGGCTGCAAGCTCGCCCAAACGCGTGCCCATATCGTGGTAGGCGAAGGCAATCCCCAGGCGCGTCTCCTCTTCATCGGCGAGAGCCCGGGAGAGCCCGAGGACAAGCAGGCGCGCCCGTTCGTCGGCAAGGATGGCGAGCTCCTGGACAAGATGATCGTCGCGATGGGACTTCGGCGCGAGGACGTTTATTTGGCTAACATCATCAAGTGCCGCACGCCAGACGGCCGTGAGCCGGAAGCCGACGAGATCGCCGCCTGCAGTTCCTTCCTCGAGCGGCAGATCGAGTGCATCCAGCCTGAGGTCATCGTCGCGCTCGGCAGCTTCGCCGCCCAGACTCTGCTTCAAGACACCGCGCCGATCACCCAGCTTCGCGGCAGCTTCCGGGAATTCAAGCTCAGGAGCGGCAAACCCGTGAAATTCATGCCGACGCTCCATCCCGAGTATCTTCTTCGCAATCCGGCCGCCAAACGCGACGCCTGGGACGACCTCAAACAGGTGGCGAAAGCGCTGGCTCTAGAGCTTCCGAAGAAGTAGAACTTCGGCCATGGAACTCTTCTCCGGCGGTTTCGTTTTCCTTCTCGTTCTGGCTCTGATCGTGCTCCTGACGAGCGTGAAGGTGCTCAATGAGTACGAGCGCGGCGTGGTTTTTCGCCTGGGCCGGATCATCGGCGCAAAGGGCCCTGGCCTGATCTTCCTGATTCCCATCGCGGATCGGATGATGCGGGTGGATTTGCGAACCGTTACACTCGACGTCCCGCCGCAGGACGCGATCTCTCGCGATAACGTCACGATCAAGGTCAATGCGGTCATCTATTTCCACGTTGTCGATCCCAACCGCGCCGTCGTCGAAGTCGAGAATTACCTGCTGGCTACCTCCAAGCTCGCGCAGACCACGCTCCGCGCAGTCATGGGCCAAGTCGAGCTGGATGAGCTGCTCTCCTCGCGCGAGTCGATCAATCACCGCCTGCAGGAGATTCTCGATAAGCAGACGACGCCCTGGGGCGTAAAAGTGACCAATGTCGAGGTCAAGCAGATCGATCTTCCGGTCGAGATGCAGCGAGCGATGGCCCGGCAAGCCGAAGCCGAACGCGAACGTCGCGCGAAAGTCATCGCAGCCGAAGGCGAGCTTCAGGCCTCCCAAAAGCTCGGCGAAGCCGCCGAAATCATGGCCCGTAATCCAATCTCGCTCCAGCTACGCTATCTCCAGACCCTTCGCGAGATGTCGAGCGAGCACACGACCAACACGATCATCCCTCTGCCGATGGAGCTCCTGAAGCCGTTTCTTAAATAGCCTCCTTTAGCTTCGCGAAAGGTTACGGCCGCACTCGCGGCCGGGGCCGGCTCCCCATGCGGTCCGCCGCCCTGAAACAGCCATCGACTCAGAGGTGGACCGAATCTCATGCTCCGTATCCTCCATCGCGATCCGCATTTCGTCGCCTTCGAGAAGCCTGCGGGCTTTCACACGCACCCGCATACTGACCCGCGCCACCGGGTCCCGCAGTCGCGCAACTGCCTGGCCATCGCGCGCGACCAGCTCGGCCAGCTCGTGTATCCCGTTCACCGGCTCGACTCGGCGACATCGGGCGTGCTGCTCTTCGCGCTCGAGCCGCAAATCGCAGGTCAGATCGCCGCGCACTTCCGCGACGGCACGATCCGCAAAACTTACGTCGCCATTGCGCGCGGCTGGACGTCCGAGAGCAACTCCTTGGACAGCGAGCTCGACGGCAAGCCCTCGCGGACACGCTTCGAGCGCGTGGCCACGCTCGAGCTACCACAGGCCATCGGGCGCTACCCCACCGCGCGCTACTCGCTCGTGCGCGTCGAGCCCGAGACCGGCCGCACGCATCAGATCCGCCGCCACTTCGCGCGCGCGAGCCATCCGCTCATCGGCGACACGACCTACGGTGACGGCCGCCACAACTCCTTCATGCGAGAGACGCTGGGAGAGAACGCGCTCATGCTCAAGGCGTACTCGGTCCGATTTCCGCATCCCATATCCGGCCAGATCCTGGAAATTCGATCCCGCTGGAGCGGCCTCTGGCAGAAGGCCTTCGATCTGTTCGGAGCCTGTCCTTGGTGTTAGGCTCGCTCCATGAAACTCCGTCCTTGGCGCCCTGGCGACGAGCCATCGCTCGTGAAATACGCGAATAACCGGAAGATCTCGATCAACATGCGCGATCGCTTTCCCTTCCCCTATACTCAGGCGGATGCGGAGAGCTGGATCAAGCTCGCCAACGAAACCGACCCGGTGGAAAACTTCGCGATCGAATTCGAAAACCAGGCCGTCGGCGGCATCGGCCTCATGCTCGGCACGGACATCTACCGCAAGTCCGCTGAGATCGGCTACTGGCTCGGCGAGCCCTACTGGGGCAAAGGCCTCATGCCCGAGGCCGTGAAACGTATGACCGAATACGGCTTCGAGACCTTCGGCCTCAACCGCATCTTCGCGGGCGTCTTCGAGTCCAACTCGGCTTCCGCGCGCGTGCTCGAAAAGGCCGGCTACGCGTTCGAATACCGCACGGCCAAATCAGTCTACAAAGAAGGCCGATATCTCGATCAGCTCTTTTACGTGAAGCTTCGCTGAACTTGCTCAAGGTGTTCCGCATTTGCTACGGAACTCCCGTCTTGACCCAAACGCGACTTGTGTTTCCAAACCTCGTGTAATAACCCTCAAATTACTATGAGATCGGCGCCTCGGATCGTTTTCCCCGTCCTGGCTGGCATTCTTTTGATTTTCAGCTCGGCCTGCTCGAACACGGTCAGCGGAACACGTGTCGATTCACCTAAATCGAAGTCCCGGTGGTCTTTGACTCAGGACCGCCTCGAAGCGGTCCCCGGCTCACCCGACTGGGCCAAGAAGACCTGGATCCTCAAAGTCTCGCGCGCGCTTCGCGCGGGAGCCGGCCTTCGCCCTGACGAAAAGCTCGACGACCTGGTCAAGCTCGAGGACTCCCAGATCGTCGATCACTTCCTGAACGACCCTCAGTTCCTCGAGTCGGTCCTGGATTTCAATCTTCACTGGCTCGGATTCAAGTCCAATATCTACCGCAGGCCCGACGGCATGTTGAACATGGATCTGGTGACTTTCGCTAACGCCGTTCAAAGCGTGAAGGAAGTGGCGAAACAGGGCGACTACCTCAAAATCCTGGACCTCCGCCCCCCCGTATTCATGGAGCCGCTTTCGGAACCGCGACGCGAAGACGCGGATAAGGAAGTACCGGCAGAGCCGCTTCGCGCGCGCTACTTTCAGAAGATTCTCGACACGGGCGACGAGCTCATCGCGATGGCCGAAGCTAATCCTTCGGAAAGCGTGCCGGACTTCTGCAAGCGGATCGCAAACAAACTCGGCGAGCAGCAATACGCGTTCCTGGCCGCCGGCGTGAGCGGTAACTTTGTTTTCAGCAACCTTTTCCATCCCGAGTGGTACGGCCCTGTTTCCTCTCGCTGCATATTCAGTGACGACCTCAGCCCCATCGATTGGGCCGCGACCTTCAGGAACATCAAAAAGAAGAATGCCGCTTTCATCCAGCAGATGCCGGCCTTCGTCCCCGACAACTATCAAATCAAGGGCCTCGCCGATTTTCGCGCGCTCGATCTGCGGGCAATGGGGATCAGTAAACCGAGCCCTTATTTCGCGCCCTTCGCGATTTCCCTCAAGCTCACCAACTCGTCGACCAACCGGAACCGCAAACGCGCCGCCTACATCCTCTCCCGCTTCTTCTGCGATGACCTGACCCCGATCGACGTCGAGGACTCCGGCCACGGCGGGGGCGGCGAGGTGCATGCCTCGGATCACACCTGCCAGGCCTGTCACTACAAGCTCGACCCCATGGCGGGCTTTTTCAAGGACTACGGCCGGCAATTCACCGAATATTCGGCCGCCAGCTCCATCGTCTTCGACGACCAGGCCCGCGCCGATCTCGCGAGCTACCAGAAGCCCTGGCTCAACCCGGAGGGCAGCGAGCGCAAGTGGAACATCGGCTACGTCCGGTCGATCACCAAGCCAAAGCTCAACAGCTACGGCGAGAGCCTGGACGACCTCTTCAAGGTCTTGCACGAAGCCCCCGAGGTCAAACGCTGCATGATGACCCGGATGTTCGAGTACTACGTGGACGAAGGACAGGTCCTCGATCCGAATTATCGCGACTGGCTCGCTCAGAGTTTTACCGAGACCGCCGAAACCAATTCCACTCGTGCATTCAAGGAATCCGTCGCGCGCCTCGTGCAGAGCAAAACCTTTCGCGAGGAAGACCCCTCTCCGGACCAGTGCTATGATTTCGCGCCTGGCAGCGGGCCTGCGGTCGACGGCTTCCCCCCGTGCCTGCCGGCGGCCATCATCCAACGCAACTGCGTGAGCTGTCATTTCGACACGGATCAGGAGGTCAAAGGCCTCGATCTCTCCAGCACGACGCTCCTGAACGGCGAGAGGACTTTCGTGCACGTCGACGAGCACGGAGTTCAGCGTACGCGGAAGGACACGTTACAGCGGATCTTGGAGCGCCTCTCGAGCTCGGACCCCGAGAAACGAATGCCTCAGAACAAGTACATGGACGCCGTCGAGCGCGAAAAGCTCTACCTCTGGGTCAATGAAGGGTTGAACCCATGAAAATCCTCCTGATTCTCACTCTATCCACCTTGCTTGCGACGCTGGCCACGGTGACGCGCGCGGATTCCTCCGTGACCAGCCAGTATCGGGGCTACGCCCAGATCAACAGCATGCTGGCCGAACGAGTCTATGAGAACCGAAGCGACTTCGAGCTGAGCTTCTATATCGGTGAACGAAATGCCGTGAACGGGTCTGGATTCTTCTCGTTCCCCGGACTGACCCAGCTCCTGGGCATGTATGACGGCGCGATTCTCGACAGCAAGATGAGAAACAGCGAACCCAACGCGATCAATCTCATTATCTGGCAGCTGGTCTTCGGGATGCTCGGCGACGACATCGCCGCGATCTGCGATCCACAGCCGGTGCCCGCTCCACAGCCCCAGCCCAGCCCGTCTCCCGGCCCGGTCGTCAACATGCCGACGACCGACACCAAGCCGACCTTCCGGCCGGAGTTCGTCGCGGCCGTCAAGCCGCTTTGCGCATGGAACTCAGGCGAGCCGCGCGACCCCGCCGCGCTTTTCGGATTATGGACTTCGATCCTGAGCTTTGATGCGCCCGAAGAGGAGTTCCAAGCCTGGAGCGATTTCTTTCTCAACGGCCCTTACCGCGATCGCCCGGCGCGCGAAGCGATCGCCGCGATGAGCGTGGCGGCGATGATGAACCCTTACTTCCTGCTGGAGAAATGATGCAAAGGCGAGAATTCATTAAATGCTCGATCGCCGGCGCCGGGGTATTCCTGGTTCCCTCCTGGCCACTCGGAGCTTTCGCCCAATCCAGCCCGGAAAACGGCGAGCCGCACTTCTTCCTCCAGGTGGTTTTCCCGAACGGGTGGGATCCTTCCTACCTTTTCGATGCGCGCCCGCTCGAGATGACCCGACAGGGGATCATCCAGAACTATTCGGGCGAGGAGCCGAAGCTTTGGACCGGCGCGAACGGCGGAACCTGCCTCGCCACGAAAGCCGTCGCGCCACTCGAAGCCTATCGCCAGCGGTTTTCGATCCTGAACGGCGTGCTCATGGCCAATGGCTTTGCCGGGCACGACCAGAACATGAACTTTCTCTTCACGGGAAGCCCATTCGGCGGCGAGTCCTTCGTGCCTCACCTCAATCGCGCGACCCACGAGCGGGCGACGCCGCTGGATGCGCTGCAATCCGGATTTTTCTTCGCCAGCCTGACCAACACGGGCGCGACTGTCCCGCTGACGCCGGGCTCGGCAGTGACGCTGCTCCAGAAACTCAAGAACATGCCGCCCCTTTCGGCGGACAATCCGCTCTTTTCGTTTGTCAGAAGCCGGTTCGCGGCCCGCTCCCAAGGCTCGGGCCGCTTCTCGAAGGGCGTGAAGAAGATGCTCTCGGGCTATGACGAGGCTCCGCAGCTAGCGGCGCTTCTCGAGTCGATGAAGATCGAGGCGCCCAGCCAAAGCACGAGCAATGCCGAATCGATTGCTTCGTTCATGGGTCTCGCGCGCGAGATGTTCCAACACCGCGTAACCAAATCGGTCGTGCTGTCCATCTCGCTTCAAGATGCTTTCCTGGACACTCACCTCGACGCATTGGCCAAGGAGCAGCCCAAGATGTACCCCAAGGTGGTCGACGCGCTCATGGCTGTTTTCAAAAGCCTCGATACGCCGTTTGACGAGCACCGCAGCTTCTGGGACGTGACCACGGTGCTGGTCGCCTCCGAGTTCAGCCGCACGATGCGCCAGACTGGACTGCCGATCGACGCGACCGGAACCGATCATAACCCTTTGAGCAATATGATGTTCCTGGGTGGCAAAGGCATCCGCGGCGGGCACGTCGTCGGCGCCTCGGACCGCGCGACCGCGAGCGCGCCGATCTCCAAGGCCCACCTGACTTTCGATCGCGACTCCCTGAGCGTCATGGCTCAGCCATTTGACTTCGGCACGGGTAAACCGATCAACGCGCTCCCTGAAGAGTTCAAGGCATCGGACTATCTGACGGCAAGCTCGGTCGCCAATACGATCTACTCGCTTTTTGGCGTCAAAAAAGAGCTCTACCGCGTGACCGATCGAGGCGGACCCGCGGCGCCGCTGCTGAAGACGCTGCTGATCTAGTCGTTCCGCACCGACAGGTTCTTGACGCCGATTCGGATTTTACAATCCCTCGACAGAAGCCGATCATTGATTCAACAAGGAGCTCCCTCATGAAAATCGCATTGATCGCCGCCGCTCTCGCAGCACTTACCGCGTCCTCCGCATTCGCCGGGAATCAGTCCGCCAACCACGCACGCAAGCCCGCCTCCGAGGATATCGATATCAACGCCGAGGCCATGCGCGCCTTCTTCCGCCAGATCGGCTCGCTCAAGTCGCCCGACAACAACCCGATCGCCGAGCTCTTCGCCGACGACGTGATCCAGCACTTCTCCGGCTCCCAAGGCAACCGCGTCCGCATCTCCTGCAATGACCCTGGCAGCTGCGAGCTCAAGGTCGCGATCTTCTTCGGCCACCACGGCGAAGAAAACGGCGTCGTCGAGAACGTCACCTACAAATTCGATTACACGCAGACCGGCAAGACCGTCAAGATCGGCAAAGTGACCCGCATTTCCGAAGAAAAGAACTGAGTACTAGGCTCCTTCCAAGCCCAGGGCCTGCCGCGCGAATCGCCGGCGGGCCTTTTTTTTCCTATCCCCCGAACGTCCGCTTGGACCGCACCTGCCGATGGTAGGTGATCGCGAATCGGTGAGCCTCGTCGCGGACGTGCACCAGTAGCTTGTAAGCCTGCGTGTGTGGGAGCAGCGGCACCGGGTTCTTTCGGCCCGGGATGAAGATGCGCTCGTGCGACGACTTCACCTCGCTCGAGCGGAAGTCCTTCTCCGTGCGCGCCTTGGCCAGGCCCACGACGGCGACGCCGCCGTTTCCGATCGGGATGCCGAGCTCCTCCATGATCGCGACCGCCTGCGAGAGCTGCCCCTTGCCGCCGTCGACGACGACGAGATCCGGCAGCGGCTCGTCGCGATGGGAGAAACGGCGCCCGAGGATCTCCTTCATCGTCGCGAAGTCGTTGGAGCCCACGACCGTCTTGACTTTGTAGCGGCGATAGAGGTTCTTGTCGGGCGCGCCGTCGATGAAGACCACGCGCGAGGCGACCGCGTCCTCGCCCTGGATGTTGGAGTTGTCGTAGCACTCGATCCGCTGCGGGAGCCGCGCGAGATGGAGCTTGTCCTGCACCTCCTCGAGCGCCTCGACGCCGTGGCCGTGCGAGCGCTTGGAGGCCTGCTCGAGCGCGTACTCCGCGTTCGCGCGCGCGGCGCTGATCAGCTGGGACTCGGCGGCGCCCTCCGCGGTCACGAGGCGCAGGCCCATCGCCATCTCGAAGAACGCGGGGTCCTCGGGCGCGACCGGCACGAGCGCTTCCGAAGGGCGCGCCTCCCGAACGACGCCCTCTTCCACGGGCGCCTCCGGCTCGAGGGATTCCTTCACAAGCGGCAGATAGTACTGCGAGAGAAAATCCCCCAGGAGCTCTGGCTCCGACATCGTCTCGTCCGCGTTCTGCAGCACGTAGTGGTTCACGCCGATCATCCGCCCGCCGCGAATCTTGAGGATCACGCCGTACGCATCGGCGCCCTTGCGCGCGAGACCGACGACGTCGCGATCGCGCTGCGAGCCCGCTTCGACCACGCCCTGCGTTTCGGTCACGATCTCGAGGTTGCGGATCTGATCTCGAAACTCGGCCGCGCGCTCGTATTCCTCATGTTCGGAAGCGTCCGCCATTCCCTGACGGAGGTCTTCGATGATTCGCTTGGACTTGCCCTCGAGGATCGCGACGACCTCGCCGATGGCCTCGTGATACGTGCCGCGATCGACCTTGCCCACGCAGCCGCCCGAGCACTTGCCCATCTGAAAAAGGATGCAGGGGCGCGTGCGGTGCCGAAACGTGTTCTCCGAGCAATCGCGGAGCTGAAAGGTCTCGTTGAGCAGGTTCATCACCTGGCGGGCCGACCAGGCGCTCGGAAACGGCCCGAAATACCGGGCGCCGTCGCTCAGCACTCGGCGGGTCCATTCGATCCGAGGATAGTCCTCCTCCACCCGGATCTTGAGGTACGGGTAGGTCTTGTCGTCCTTAAGCCGGACGTTGAACTTAGGTTTATGCTTCTTGATGAGGGTGTTTTCGAGGATCAGAGCCTCGGCTTCGGTCTCCGTGAGGATGACGTCGAAGAACTGCACCCGCCCCACCATCATCTCGGTGCGCGGAACCTCGTGAATTGGAGCCTGAAAATAGGTGCTCAGCCGGTTCTTGAGGTTCTTGGCCTTGCCGACGTAGAGAATCGCCCCCTCGGCGTCCTTCATCAGGTAAACGCCGGGCGAATCGCTTGCCTGGCGGGCTTCATCGAGCAGCTCGGATCGCGGCCTCGACTCTTTAGGGGCTTGCTTTTCCATCCCGGTCCACTATAACCCCATGTACGGGAGAATCTCTATGGCTCGTACTTCGGCAGTCGCTTCGGAAACCCTTGCTTATTGCACCAGCTGCAAAATGGACCTCAATCATCGCGTAGTCGCGATGAAGGGGGACAAGATCGCCAAGGTCGAGTGCCTGACGTGCCGTAAAGAACACGCCTACAAGTCGCCCAAGGGAGCCACCGAGCCGGGCGCTAAGGTCTCGAAGCGCAAGAAGAAATCCGATGACGACACCCCGAAAGCGAACCCCATCGAACTGGAATGGGAAAAGCTCATGTCCGACCACAAGGACGCTCCCATCAAAGCTTATAACACGAAGGGTCATTTCTCCCTGGGCGACAAGCTCAATCACCCGACCTTCGGCGATGGCATCATCGGCAAGCTCATCTACCCGAATAAGATCGAAGTGATCTTCCGCCATGACCTTAAGGTCCTGATCTACGGCGGACAAGCCACTCAGTAAGGGACCTCTTTTTCCTTATACTTAGTCAGTTTTTCCGAAAAAACTTTCTCGTCTAAAGGGAAAACAGGCCCATTACGTGCGCTGCCCCAGCTTGAAGCCCCTCATCAAGCTGCTCTAGGAAAGTCGTAGCGATCGTCCATTGAGGGCCCGCCCCGCTCTTCCCACTCCTCTTCTAGACCGAGCACTCGCGCGAGCCAGAACTCGATCCCTTGCTCGAGCTCGTCTGGGCGAAGCTGCCAAGGAATGCAGGAAGTCCCGTCGCCAAATCTTCGCTGATGGTGAAGCACGCCATCGCCGCAGGTGCCGTCGGCTTCTTCTTTCACGAGAAGGAATGGGCAGTCGAACTGATTGAGCTCGTAAGACCCGACCGTCGGATGAACCAGCACTACCGCGGCCGCCGATCGGATTTCCAGAAACTGATAGTAGCTTCGCGCGAAGAGATCGGCAGCCTGTCCATAGGCGATCACTACGGGCCGCTCGCCCGATGCGCGATACTGAGCCAGCGCCTGATCCAGGTTCGTGAGCGGCGTCAGTATGACTCGCGTCGCTTCTCGGGTTTCCACGCCATTTAGCGCTGCGAGAGATGTGCCCGGACCTGCCCGAGCGCTTCGGCGGCGTCGCGAGCCGGCAGCCCGCAAGCGCGCTTATGGCAGACGAGAAGCTCGGGCGTCTCCGAGCCCTTGCGGAAAACCCGCCAATGATCGGCGAGTCCCTCGGAGCCGCGGCCGGACATGACGATTGGCCCTTGAAGCTCGAGAAGCGCGGCGCTCAATAGCTCGGCGCAGCCGTAGGAGCTGCGTGCGGCCACACCGAATAGCGGCGAAAGCTGCCGCTCGAGCTCGCGCGCGAACTCGGCCGCCGTCGGGCCGCGATCATTGAGCGGCGCCGCAACGGCCCCGTGCGGGACCTGCGGCACCATCTCCGCGAGCGCGCTCAGGCAGCCCAGCACTACGGAGGTGCCGGACGGGATGGCCTGATCATGCAGCGTCTTCGGGCGCTGGATCAAGCTCTCGTGATCGTCGCTCGTGAAGAAATACCCCGGACTCTCGCTGTCTCTGAAGTGCTTGAGTACGCGCCAGATCCAGCGCTCGGCGTGCGCGAGATATCCGTCCAGCGCGGCCCCCCCCGCGCGCGTGAAGCGCGCGAGATCGAGCGCGGCCGCCGCGAGAAACGCGTAGTCGTCGAGGTAACCGTTATGCTTGGCCCGGTCTCCCTGGTAGGTCGCGTGAAGGCGGCCCTCGCCGCCGTCGAGCGCCTGGGCCAGAAAATCGAATGCGCCTTCGGCGGCCTCGCGCGCCCGCGACGCGACCTCCGCGCGGCCTTGCCGCTCGAGCGCGGCCGCGGCCCAGGAGAGGCCGCTGATCGCCAGGCCGTTCCACGAGGCCAGCACCTTGTCGTCGCGGCCCGGCGCCACGCGCTTCGAGCGCGCCGCGAAGAGCTTCTTGCGCGCGGAGGCGACGAGCGGGTCCGTGACGAGTGCGGCGCCGGTGAGATACAGCACGGTCTTGCCATGCTCGAAATTACCATGCGAGGTCACGCCGTAGGCGCGCGACGCGGCGATGGCTTCGTCAGGCGTGAGAACTTCCGTCAGCTCGCTCGGATCCCAGACGAAGAACTTTCCCTCTTCGCCTTCCGAATCCGCGTCCTGAGCCGCGTAGAAGGCGCCCTCGGGTGTCCGCATCTCCCGAAGCAGGTACTCGACCGTCTCCTCGAGCACGCGAGCGAAGAGTGCCTTGCGCTCCTCGCTCACTTGAACCATTCCCGACTGGGCCGCGAGCAGGACTTCGGCGTAGAGCTTAAGGAGCAGCCCGTTGTCGTAGAGCATCTTCTCGAAATGCGGCACCGCCCACTCGTGGTCGACTGAGTAGCGAGAGAAGCCGCCGCCGAGCTGATCATAGATCCCGCCGCGCGCCATCTTCTCTAGCGTCAGGAGGGTCGCCTCGCGCATCTTCTCGTCACCGATCGCGGCGCCCACCCGCCAGAGCAGCGAGAAGACCATCGGATTGGGAAACTTGGGCGCGCTGCCGAGGCCGCCATGGATCCAGTCCACGACGTCCACGAGCTTGCGTGCGGCCTCGACCAGCGCCTCGAGCGAGGGCGCGGGGCCTTCGCCCGCTGGGCTTCGAACCGCTTCGACCTGGCTGATGTAATCCGTGAGCTTCTTCGCGTTCTCCTGGACGTTCGCGTGATCGTCCCGGTAGGCGGCCGCCAGTGCCGCGAGCACGCGCGGAAAGCCCGGCCTTCCATACCGATCTTCGGGCGGAAAGTAAGTCCCGCCGAAGTACGGCTTGAGATCCGGAGTGAGAAAGACCGTGAGCGGCCAGCCCCCGCCTTGAGTCAGCGCCATCGCCACGTTCTGGTAGATCTGATCGAGATCGGGCCGCTCCTCGCGGTCGACCTTGATGTTGACGAAGTTCTGGTTCATCAACGCGGCGATCTCGGCATTTTCGAAACTCTCGTGCGCCATCACATGGCACCAATGACAGGCCGAGTACCCCACGCTCAATAGAATCGGTTTATTCTCGCGCTTAGCTCGCTCGAGCGCCTCCGGTCCCCAGGGATACCATTCTACCGGGTTGTCTTTGTGCTGCAGGAGGTAGGGGCTGGACTCTTTGGCGAGGAGATTCATGGCCCTTTCCTACCTCAATTCTCGATCGATCGTTACCAGAGGTCGATCCACCGCTACTTTATTGCACTGAGTCATTCAATCCGCGATAAGGCGTGCAGGAGAATGAATATGAAAACCTTGACCCTTGTCCTCGCCGTCCTCGGTTCGATCGCCAGTGCCCATGCCGAAATCAAAGACATCACTGCCGCGACGCCCAACTCGCACGCGCCCGGTTTTGTGCTCAAAGTCGAACACCAGGCGGATCAGGTCCTCGTGACCCTGACCCCTGGCGGCGGCAACCCGCAAGGGATCAGCCGCTTCCTCTTGGGTTCGGAAGGTCTCCCCTATCTCGCCGGCGACCGCCTCGAGAAGCTCGAGATCAAGATCCCGGCCTCGCTCTGCACCTTCGCCGAGAGCGGCATCGCCGTCTGCGTCAATAACAAGACCAAAGGCCACGCCGATCAGCCAAGGGTGCGCATGATCCTGACGGCCGATCAGTCCGTCCGCGAACTGGATGATTCGAAAGAAGACAGCCTGATCCTCGAGCTCACGCTTCAAGAAATCACTCATCGTCAGCTGACGTTCAAGCCCGTCGGGGTCGCCGAATCCACGCGGCTCAAGCCGAGCATGAGTTTCTGGATCTCTCTCGACGATGCCAACTCCGGCTGGATCAGCTTCGCGCCGAGCGAAGTCCCCTATGTCCCCGCTCGTTAAGGCCGATCGTCAATAATCCGATAAGTCGAGCGTGACACGCTCTGTCCCCAGAATAGCGATCTTAGCCCTCCTCGCGTGCGCGTGCTCCACTCCGGAGCACGCGCCGCGGGATCGCGCTCCCGCGACCTGGAACCTGCCGCCGCTCCCAGCCTTCGGCCTGCGCTTCAAGCCCCGCACACCGATCGAATGGTACCAGCAGCTGCGCCCCGAACTTTACCAGAGACTCCGCTCCCGCCCGTCGCAGTTCTCGATGGTACTCAAACACGCGACCGACCCCAGGCCGAAGATCGAAGCCGCCGGCAGGCTATGGACTCGCTCGCAATTCGTGCTCTATTCGGAGGACGGAAAGACGAGCATCAAGAACGAGACGCTCGCGCTCCCGGAGGCTCGGGGTCTTCAAATTCTCTGGATCCGCAACCAGCCCCGCCAGGAAGGGCTGACACGCTTCGTGATGTGCGCTCAGGACGGAAACTTGCCGGGCGCTTTCTTCGACGAAATGGAGGTCGATCCTCTTCGGTGGCCGGACGGCAAGGGTCCCGGAGTCCTCGGCCTCACTCCGCCACCCTTCGAGCCTAAAGACTGGGACGAAGCCAGACAGGTGCCGATCCTCGATCGTATCTACGGCGCCGTCGATTTCGTGCTCAATCAAGTCCACACGGGGAGACATTCCTACTCGCCCGAGCGACTAAAAGAGAGGATGAAACGCGAGCTCGATTTCGCCATGCGCGGCTCACCCTACATGATTCTGAGCCGCGGCCCCAAAGATCCGCAGGCTGTCTTCCGCATCATCCCGGGCAACGGCCACTCGTCTCCCGATGGCGGAATCTTCGTCGACGGCTACTCCTACCGGGACCCGGCGAACGTGGAAGAGCTCGAGATCGAGCTCGAATACCCTGATTTCGTGCCCCCGGAGCGAAAGATGGGCATCCCGATCTATGAGCTCGGCCGACTCGGAAAGCGCCGCGCTCCCGGCGAAAAACCGCTTGGACCCCATGTCCTCGACAACTTTTATCGCGAGGCCTCGCGCTTCATCTATCTCGATCTTCCGCGCAAGACGCCCTCCGGACAGCTCGTCCACTCCGGCATGGCAGGCGAGAACAAGATCGTTCATGGGGTGATTTACGCGTCCGCCTCGCCCGCGATGCTCAAGCTGCACATGGCGGCGTACGGGAAAACCGATTGGACCGGCACCAAAAAGCTTAGAGAGCGAGGCTGGGAGCTCGTTCGTGGGCCATCGAACGACGCCGACCGGATCTCGATCATCAAGATCTCGACCGAGGATTATTTCTTCCGTCATCCTCACGGAGTCGAAGACCTGCCAGTCGAGCCAGGGTCAGGCTCCACTTCCGTTCAAACTCCGCTAGTGGCGCCTTTTTGGACCGGATCGCCATGAAATTCACGAACGCGCCGACGAGAGCGTCGTAGAGGATTTCGGCCAGGAGCTTGAGATCCTGGCCCGGCGCGATCAGGCCCTCGCGCTCGGCAGCCATCAGATGCGACTGCACGCGCCCGCGCGCGGTCTCGAGGAGGAGCGCGTACGTCTCGGATGCGCCCTCGCTGACGCTCGCCTGGTAATAGAAGTGCACTAGCGTCCGCGCCATCGCGGGTTGCTCGCGCGCCCACGCCAGATTGCGCCTGAAGTGATTCTCGAGACGCTCCCGCGCGCCCTGCTCGTCCGAGAGGGCGCTGTCGACGTACACGCGGTTGCGGGCCAGGACAAACCCCGCCGCTTCGAAGCCGAGCTTCTCCTTGCTTCCGAAATGATGAAGCACGGCCGAATGGCTGATCCCACAGGCGTCGGCGATCGCCTGAAAGCTCGTCTCGCTGAAGCCACGCTTCGAGAAGAGCTCGACGGCCTGGCTCAGGATGAGGTCCCGGCTCTCATCCTTCGTTCTTCGGATCCTCTTCTTCAGGGGCTTGGGCGACATTCTTTACAGCTTAACAGTCCGTAACAACAGCGTAAATGCCTGTAGATTGACACACTGTGTCTTAATTGATACGGATTAATAGTCTGTAACAAGGAGAAACCCATGTCCCCACAGAAAGAGCCTATTTCAAAGCGACTGAAAAGGCTCCGCGACGGCCGTAAGCTCACCGTCAAGCAGATCGCCGCCCTGATCGGCGTCTCCCCCAGCACGTATCGCGAATGGGAGTACGGCCGGGCCATCCAGGGCGAGCCTTACCCCCGCCTCGCCGAAGCATTCGGCGTAAGCCTACATTATCTCATCACGGGCGAAGACCCCTCCGACCCGCGCACTGTCCAGGCCCAGATCCAGCTCATCGAGCGAATGTTCGAATCGCTCAAGGCCAACCTGGCCATGGGCGCACAAGCAACCCAAAGAAAGGACCGATCCAATTCGTGACTGACTTCGCCCGAACTCCTCACCTCGATGGTCGAGAGGATGCTCGAAACTTCTATTTGATCTCAGCGCAGAAGCTCGGGTGGAACTCAAGCGAGAGTTCCTTGCCGGGAATCAGCTTTGCGCTGCGATTCTGGTCCAAGCGCGCGGTCTGGACCTTGATCTCGAAGTTCTTGTTGACCGTGAGATAGTCGCCGCAGCAACCTGGCTCCGTGATCTCCGAAAAGCGCGTCTTGAGGATGTGGAAGACGCCGCTCTCGTCCTGCTCCCAGCTCTCGAGCACGCGATGATCTTCCTTAGGCAGCCAGTTGATGCCATAGGTCGTACCCCAGAGCTCGGGATTGGGGGTCTGCTTCCCCTCGAGATAACTGGGCGTGTAGGTCAGCTTGTATTGCGGCCTTTCCCCGGCGTTCGACGCCACTTCGAAAGCGATTCGGGTCACGTGCGTACCGTCGTGCATACCGAGGCGCTCTTCGCAGACAAAGCCTTTGTAGCCAATTCTTTCTTCAGACGCGAACGAGACCGCGGGCATCATCAGGATCACAGGCAGCAGCAGCTTTGACAGTGACATGGGATTCTCCTCGAGCTTCAAGCTCTATTGGAGGCGCACTTTACACTGGCATGACTCATTGCACAGAAAAAGATCTGCAAATCGCCTATGCAAAACGAGCAATCCCGCTCACCCCTACAAACCCAGCGCGAGAGCCTTTAGCCGTTTAAGCCTGTCTCTAA
>FTBH01000170.1_pt1 | contig 18532 bp, 18 predicted proteins | sample 1639321 | NCBI WGS metagenome assembly FTBH01 (sample SAMEA3914864, study PRJEB12502) | metagenome | biome: forest; material: soil | place: USA | collected 2012-03-12 | depth 0.3 m
CGCGCTGAATCCGAGGGCAAATCAAACGTAGCAGATGCCCCGGTTGGTCGGCAGACCCCAACGGTGCGCTCCAGGGATGCCCCGAAATCACTCGAGTTGGCTCCGTGTAGCCAGAATTTTGGCTACACTTTCTAGAAATTTGAAGAAACTAGAGGAGGCCTGTCTACCACGTTTAGTTACCGAGCGAGGGAATATAGATTTCCGCTCACTCGCTGGAAAACTACGGGCATTTGATCTAACACACGCTCACCAAGCGGTGGTCGAATCGCAAGTGCTTTGAGCTCGCTCAGATCGTCAAAGACACGGACTTCCTGTTGCGCTTAATCAGTGGAGTGAGCTGCAATCGGGTATCTCGGTCTCCGATAACTCTTCAGGTTGTTTGCAATAGAAAGTTCGGGCCGGCGTCGAGGTTGGAGCCAAAGCCCTATTCTCGGCATTGAACGCGAGGCCTTTTGTGCCTGCCGGCGCAGGGTCGGGCTGTCTAGCGGCAGGCATCATTCCGAAAGTCATGCAGACGGCCGATGCTTGCTGCCTATCCAAATAGATCGAGAGAGCGTTTGCCGGATTGCGAAACTCCACTGTAACCGCGAGTTCGCCGGTAGCCGGGTTTGTGCTTTTATCTAACAGGACCTGAATCCCGGAGTTCTCCTTGGGTTGGACGCAAAGATAGCTGGTCAATTGGCTGTATAGATTATACGCCGGCACGTGGCTAGTTCCCGCGGACGTCGATACACTGGTCTCCGGCATCCGGCAAGCGATGGAAGTGGGAAGCCCGCCCCGATAGTGTCCGAAAATGTAACCTCGCCTATAGAGCCAGTCGGCATCTACCCTGCGAGCGTACTGTCTAGCTACAATAACCCCGTCTTCGCAGATGAACGGATAGTTTTTCGGCATGAACATGACCGAGTCTTCGTATATTGAAAGGTCGTATTTTTCATGAGCGATGCTCAAGTTGAGATGGAGGCCGGATTCGGACCAGGCGTTCCAGGCTTCGGTCGTACTGGCGTAGAGTTGCGTTTCTTTCGTGAATGCCTCGGCGCTCTGCGGGGAGTATTCCTTCAGTTCTTTGATAAAGGATTTCGGCGAGAGGCAGAATACGTTTTTTAGATACCACAGGTTATTTGAAGGAACCTTCACTTCATAATTTTTGAAAACAGCTTCTGCGCCGACGGATATAACGCCTTCCTTCACTGATGCGTCGTCATGCACGACAATGGTGGGCGTCGCTTCAAGCTGAGCGTCATATTCGAAAAGAGCACCGTTCGTATTCTCCGCCGTAGGATCGGAAAAACGAGCTTTGCAGAAGGTGTCGAAACCATAGGCTCCCGGCGGCTTCCCCTCCACCCTTCGAGCACTCGCATCAAATCGGATCGGGAAGACGTGTCCTCCGAGCGTGACGCTTGCCTCGCGACCTACCGTGAACTTCCATCCGTAGTAGTGCCCTTGGAAGGACGTCTCTGAGACCGGAAAATTGGCAAACCGAAACAACGAGTCCAAAGTCGAGTGAATTTTCTCGGGAACGCACAAGACCGTGCTCGTGGTCGAGACTTTGTCTCTCGCTCTCACATGAAATCCGGCTTCGGGAAGCAGTTCGTAACCAGGTCCGACACCATCCGCGGAGACCTGGCTCCAAAAGGGCAGATAACCCCGATACGAGTCGGAGAAGTCGAAGTACTCCTCTTCACCGGCAAAATAACAAAGCTGCAGGGAGTCGATCTGAATCGGCGAAGAGATACCTTGAACACTTAAGAGGGGGTTTGAAACGGTAAGCGTCTCATCGGGGTTTTTTTGAACTGTGAATTTCAGCTCAAATTTTCCTGACTTTACGGCTTGCTCCGTAACCATCCTGCCGAGATGGCTGGTTCCCTGGGAGTGGAGAATCGGCGCTGTCGGCCGGGATGTCGCATTCGCAACGGAGCTCATGGAAGAATCACATCCAGCGAAGAACACCGCTAACGAGAAAATGCCGATCATCCCTGGCAACCGATAAAGTGATTCAGTTTTCACGATAAGTCTCCTTTTCAAGCATCAGGTAGGCGTTTTGCCTGATTGTCACTACAGCACCATAACGCGTACTATCAATGAGTCACTAAGGCGAGACCCATTTCCTCTGGCACAAACAGTTCGCACAATAACCCAAACCTTCTGACTCAGGGGGCGCTCGTCTCACCCTGCGATATTACGCGCGGGGATTGAGCTTCTGCTCGAAAGGGCGAGCTTTTCTGCCGACCCCATTCTTAACATTTCGGACAGGGCAGCAGTCGAGCAGGCCTTGCAGCCCGGGGAAAAACACAGCTCAACGATTCAGACTTATTCTCGTGGGCAATCGACCTTGGTCAACACCACGCCGAACCACTCATTCGTTGAAGACTTATAGTGGTTGTAAGCTAATGCGACCTCGTCCTCAGACTTCTTTTCGAAGCGAGTTTGAAAGGTGTGCTCTGACGTATCTTTCCACGTCGCATCGTAGAGCGCGCCCTTATAGCTGATCTCGAAGCGGGTCGGGCTTACCCATTCCGCTTTTTGTCCAAGCACAACCTCGAACGCGAAGGTGCCATTCTGCTTGTCGCCCACAATCAGACGCAAAGAATCGACAGACTGTTGATCCGACGTCAAGAATCGCTTCGAGGTGACCTTTTGGAAGCGAGTGACTACTTGGTTGTCTGGTGTGACCGGCGTATAGGAACTGCCGTTATAAGCGACGGTCTTGTAACAACCCTCGAGCCAGCCCCAACTGTTCGAAGTAGGCTCGTCAGCGAGCAGAGGATTAGCGAAGGCGGCAATGGCGCCCAACAGCAAGAAAATATGTGATCTCATGTCTTTGCGTTTAACAGCTCAGGCTGTAGTGCGCAATACAGCCTCTGATCGTATCATCCGCAATGTTCATGAAAGATATCTATCCGTACACCGTGCGCATTTGGGGGCACCTTTCTGGATCAAACCCGACCTTCAAACCAGGGCGTTACCCCAGCTAAGATATAACGCTTCTGGCGCCTCGCAGGGTTTTCTTTTTCGTCCATAAATTTTAGTTGTGTATTAAATTTGTGAGGACAAGTATAGCGCATCTGGAGTCATTTTTGCGAAACTGAGTCGCCGTGAAAACGTCGAGTCTATCGAACTTTGAGCATCAAAATTAGCCATTCCGACTTCATGCGGCCAAGTAGCGCTGCGCATTCGCGGCTAGAACCAACCTTTGAGAGACCCGCCCCAGAATATGAGGGTTCTGGACCTCCAGTGGCCGCGAGAGCTAATCTTCCTGCACCGAAAGGAGATTCTTTAGCTGTTCATCTGGGTTCCATCCCTTTGGAGGAGGCTCCGATCCTCTCCATCTTTTTCCTTCAGAGATCCAGCGCTCCCTCCAGGTCGCGACCGCGACTTGCTGATCCGAGAGACTGTAGCCGAATTGGGCTCCACAGCATGGACAGATTTCGTCCGATCCTCCGCCGTTTGTCGAAAACGCGGGCTCGTCCAAATCTGGAAACCCGCACGCCGGGCAGGAACACGTCGTCAATTTCTCGATAGAGAAGCCCTTTACTAATTCGTCTGCAATATTCTGAGCATCAGAGCACTCTCCGGAAAAATTCTCCTTCCAAACCCTATCGATATCCACCGCTAAGAGCCTGGGTGACTTACGACAATCCTCATGATGGTGAATAAGGAATGCCGTTATTGCAGCTACTTCGGAATCGTATTCGTCGATAGGGGCTCCGCCCTTTCGCCCCGGCGACAGCTTCTCCGGATCGGCATAATTCAGGATCGAACGAACGTATTGAAACGTCTTCTTATACAATAGGCTACTGGCCTTCTTGCTGCGCTCCATCGCTCCCTTATATCACAAGTGGAGATTTTCCGGACAGTGAGTCGGCCTGATGATACGGCATGAATCTTTCTCGCCGCCGAACACGATCGCAAGATCATTCGCTTGATGGCGCGCGAGTCGGAGCAGGTTCTTGCTCACGAAGGTTAAGCTTGAATCGTGGGTGAAAACACTTGCTGACAGTCGCCCGGCGGCGATTTTCTATCATTAATTTTCCGTGCACGTCCTGTGCGGTGGAATACCAATTCGCAGATGCGACAAGTTGTTTCCGATTGCCTAATTTGTTGCTGCATATCAATAGTTGTCCGTTATTGACTGGCATGGTGGGCTAAGTCCACAGAGTAGAAGAAAAGGTCACACATGAAATTATTAAATATATATTGTTTAGTATTGTTGCCCCTGACGGTATTCGTAACGGCCTGTAACCGCCAAGATAGCACTCATCCTGAAATGGGTTTGCCTAAACCAGATGCTCGCGCCTCTTCTATTCCAGTCTCGGAAGGTTCTTCTTCAGCGACCGGAGCTTCTGCAAGCCCAGCAGGGCCTGAGAAAAAGAGCGAGGCAAAATCGTCGGAAACCGCCGCGAATCCGCTTGCACCTCGGCCTATTTCGTCCGAAGTCGAGTTTCAGCATCCTAAGGCCGACTTGTTTCCAGGTAATGCAAGAGGGAGTGAACTCTATCAAAGGCTAAAAAGCCTAAATATCAACGAACTCTGTACTCGATTTAGTGACGGATCCCTGGCGTTTAGCAATCAGGATTTTATTCGGAAAGGTTCCGGATACCGGGGCAACAACCAAAGGTGGGGATGGGGAATCGTTGGTCGTTGCGTTGAAGCGCCCTATGAACAAATTAAAGCTGCTGTCTTTCGAAAAGAAAACAGAAGTAGGCCGAGGGGCGGAGATTGGGATTGTTCTATGTCGAGCGAAAAAACTTCGCAAAACACGGATGAATTTGGCGCGGTAATCACGACTTTTACTAAAGACTGTACTAATTACCAGACCCATTGGCATGGTGATCTCGAGTGGACCTATTACGAAGAACAAGTGGGAGGCCCAAATGGGGCTCGTAAAATCACTTATAATATCTTCGGCAATATATTTGAGTTTCAAGAATCGGCACCGGGCTTGATCGCTATCCGTGGCACCATGACAGCAGAAGGTGACGAGCGAGAGGTCAATATTGATCAGAAAGCTGTTGAGGATGCAGCTATTTACCTTAGGATTTACTCGGACCAACGGTAGTTGCACATCTTAAGTCTTCGAAAACGATGGCTACTACGCCGGATTCGCTAAGGGATGAGAAGCCTCTAAGAAATAGTCCTCGGGCGGCAAGCATACACCGACAGGTTCGGGTGACTTCCGTCGGTCCATACATAATATGGACGAAAACCCGCTCCACCCGTCAGTGATCCGCATCGCTCCGCCGCCGCGGCCGGTGTACTCCCCACTTCAGGAGACACTATGAAAACGAATCTGCCCCGGTCCCTCGCCCTCGTTTCCGCTTATCTGAGCCTGTCGCAAGCCAGCGCGCTGGCCATCTCGCCCGACTATTATGTCGGAAGCTACTCTGGCGTTTCTGACTCCGGTAGCTGCAGCCTCAAAGTCGAGCTCAAGCGGGGTTCCGACGGCAAGTACCTCCGCCTCGCGATGACCTTCCCCGGCCTGGGCGCCGGCAACTCGGCCTTCAACTACAGCGCCGACGACGTGACCCTCGACACCGGCATCGCCCTCGGTGGATTCGAGCTGTCGCCCGAGCAGGGCTCAGCCTTCGGCTACGTCGCCGTGACCCAGGCCGGGCGCCCGGTTTCTTACACCGTCGAGACCAAAAGCATCGTGATCAAGCGGGACTACTACTGCCGACAGCTCGTGAAGAGATAACTCTTCAAATTGGTAGCCGATCGCCCTGAGATCGACATCCTGACTGGATTTCAATGATCCAATTCGCTTTGTCAGCTCCACCACCGAATTTCTGATTTGCAGCTCGTTTAGTTCGCTCCAGATCCCCTTGAGTTCCAAGTAGCGCTTCCGGGAAGGGCCTTGGCTTAGCTCCCACTTCAGATCCCTGAGGAAAAGCAGGGCAAGTTTTTCATCGATGACGCCCCCATCCGGATCGAATGCGCGTCGTTGAGCCACTGGAAGCAGCTCCGAGCTCTCGTCCATCTCCAGATGCGTGAACGGTTTCCAAAATGAAGGGAGTCGAGCTTGAGTGGAGACGATGTCGTGATGCCTGCTGCAAAGCCGTTTTCGATCCTCAACGGCAGCTTCTGAATCAAAAGCGGCCAAAAAGGGTCGAGAAGGACTATAGCGAGATCGCCAGTTCGCTACATGGAGCAGCCCGGTGAGGTCCGTCTCCGGCAACAGCTCCTTGAGGTAATTCACGATGGAGCCATTAAATCCGGTATCGAACACGAGGGCGGAATCGCGCAGTCCCTCAGAAGCCAGATATTTTTTTAGCGCTTCCGTATTCAGAGGCGATCTAGTGCTCCAGCTCTTGATGTCTCTCGAGACAAAGATCAGACGACTTCTGTCGGAATGCTCAAGCGCCTGATTGGCGAAGAACTGCCAGGCCCCGTCCCGGCCCAGGAAAAAAATTTTCCGGCCATTTGCCAGGCCTGCCATCATCGCCGCGTGATTGAGAAGCCCTCGCTTCAATTGTTTCCAGTATGCCGGAACGTCGGACACGCCATCCGATTTGAGCGCCTCAAGAAGCTTGACGATATTCTTGTCTTTGCTCTCCCAAAAAGACTGGGAAAGAACGGCAGGATCAACGTCTCGTATGTCCGGAGTGGCTTGGAAAACTCCCGCACGGGCGTTCGAAACGTCCTCGGGCGCATAGATGTTGCCTTGGAGACGAGTCCTCGTGATTTCCACTGACCTCGTCTCGGAGCTATAAAGAACAATCACATCCTCGTCCGGGCTGGATCGAGGCTTTGTATTGAGCACCTCCATGAGAATCTTCCGGTCTTTTCGTTTCCCGTCGGGCGCGATTCCAAGTCGCTCGACCGGCACCAAAATGGTGTGGCCCTTTTTCAGCACCGAAGCATCCAATGGCCTGTTTACGGGTCTGGAGCCGATTGAAAGGAGTGAGAGCGCTAGAGCCAGCCGCAAAGCACTCGTTTTCAGACTGGATGAGCTGGACTCCCGCAGGGACATTATGCTGCGATTTGCAAGTAACGCTCCGTGCATCCGGTGCCGAAAGACCGGATGCTCGGTGTCCAACCCTTCAACACTCGATCAATAGTTTGTTAGCCCAAAATTGCCCAGGAAGTGGGCGACTCCCTCACCGACCGTACTTGGCGCTGAGCGTGCCCTCGGCGAGCTTGAGCTGATTGAGATTGAAGCCCACCATCGCGCCCGGCGCATCAGCGTCGAGCGGCACCTTGTCCTTGAGCGCGTACACCTTGACGATATAGCGGTGGGGTTTGTCTCCCTCAGGCGGGCAAGGACCGCCGTAGCCGGGCTTTCCGAAGTCGGTGCGACTCTCGATCGCGCCCTCGGGCGCCTTGCCGCCGGCCTGGAGGCTCTTCACGGACGCGGGGATATTGAACACCACCCAGTGCCACCAACCACTGCCGGTCGGGGCGTCCGGATCGTACATCGTGACGGCATAGTACTTCGTGCCGGCAGGGCCCGCCGACCACGCGAGGTCGGGCGAGACATTTGCGCCCTTGCATCCGAACGAGTTGAAGACCTGCTTTTCAGCGATCGAATGCCCCTCCTGAATCGCGTGGCTTGTCACCTTCAAGCCGGCCGCCATCGCGCCTGTCGTAGCCAGAATCGCCGCCGGAACAAGTACCGATTGGATCTTCATGAGAGCTTTCCCTTCGATGGAACGCGTTGTACCCGAAAAATGGACCTTTTCCCTTCCCGCAACAAGGGTCAGTGCTAAGCTCGAGCCATGCGCTCACTCGCCTGCTTGCTCAGCCTGCTCGCTTTGCCCGCTCACGCCGCCGAATTTCCGACTGGGGTATTTCCGGCCGCTGATGGATCATTCGGAAAAATCGAAATCTCCACAAAGGACTCGACCAACTACTCGGTTTCCATCGATCTCGGCTTCGAGGGCGGACAGACGTGCGGCTTCTCCGGAAGCGGCAAGATCGAGAACGGCTTTCTCATTGCCAAGTCCGACGAAAACGACGGCGGCGCCTGCAGTGTCAAGCTCATGGCCGACGCAAAGGCCATCTCGATCCAATCCGCCGACGGCGCTGGCTGCCAGGACTCCTGCGGCGCGGGCGCCTCCCTCGACGGAGGAGCCTTCTCGCGCAAGGGCAAGGTCAAGGGTACCGATGCGCTCAGCGCGGCCACGGTCGCCGCGCTCATCGGCAAAGCCGGAGCCGACACCCAGAAGCTCGCCGAGATCTCGATCCTACTTCAAACCGATCAGGCCAAAGGCTGGCCCGAATACGACGAGCTCGTGCGCAAGCATATCCTGCAGGTGCATCCGGTCGGCCTCAAGCTCTGGAAGGCCGGAAAAAAGAAACAAGCCGTCGAGCTGATGAACCAGGCGTCGAGCCCCGTTTACCACTGGCCCGAGGCAAAGCTCGATCAGTTTCCATCCGAGCTCGTGACCCCGCTCAACGATCTCGGTTATTTCGCCGATCAGATCGGCGACGACCTTATTCCGAGCTTCGCCTTGGGGCTGGTGCTTCGAAAGGACCCGAAACGCGACGTCGCATGGCTCAATCTGGCCGACTTCCGCTGGCATAAACTGAAGCTCAGCTCCTGCGGCGCCGCCTGCGAGTTCGATTACACGACGGCCGCGAACGCGGATCTCAAGTACTCGATGCTCACCCAAGCCAAGAAACTCCCCGAGCGCGTCGCCAAGCGCTGCTCGATCTGCGCGGCCGCGCGCGAAATCAAAGGCTACGCCGACTTCAATACAGGCTCTCTCTCGCTTGACGGAACGCAATGGAAGCTGACTAAGATCGGCTGCAGCCAAGGCAAGGCGCGCGACTTCGCCTTGAGCGACAAGTATCTTGAGCGCCGCATCGAGCTCAAAGGCTCCAAGCTCTTCACCCGGTACTGGGCCGAGAAGGAGAAGAAGAACCTGGTCGAGCGCATATTCGATCTCAAAGCCCAGTCTGGTAATCCGGTCATCTTCGCCATTCTGACGGACTATAAACGCTCCGACTCGCGAAGCATCGAGGAGGCGCCCTCGCTCCCGATCCAGGATCTCGAGCTCATCAAGACGGATTCCCCTAAGCCCAAACTCACGATCCGCTACGGACAGGTCTTCAGTACGCTTTATTGCAAGATGGGCCGGGCCGAGTTTGAATACGACAAGTTAAATTAAATCCTTGATAGTGCTCAGTTATTTGGCCAAGCTCCCCGGTGTGAAAACGGTCTTGAAATATGACGCAACGTGTCATATAACCTCGAAACCCAATTTCGCCCCAAAGGAGGGCGCCCTATGAAGAAACTCTTCGCAATCCTTCTTGCCACCGCTTTTTCGACTTCGGCTTTCGCCGCCGGAACTTCTTACACCTGCACTGGAACTCTCGATAACGGCAGTGACGATATCGTCGTCCAAGGCTCCTACTCCCAGACCGGCGCGCTTCAGTCCCCGGTCACCGTCGTGATCGATGGCGTGTTCGCTGAGCGCTACAGCGGCGTCAGCGGCTCCGCCAGCGACATGGCTCTCCAGATCGACGGCAACAAGAACGGCAACAAGCTCGAGCTTCGCCACTTCGTCGTCGCCAACGGCACCGACCCCAAGAACTACCTCGAGTACAGCGGCAAGCTCAATGGTCGCAACGTGGTCTACAAAACCAAGAACGTCTCCTGCGCCCGCGCGGCCAAATGAACTTATGTTCAAGCAGTACCCGTCGGACATGGGCTTTAGACTCTGCGTGATCGGGGCCGGTCTCTTAATCGCCGCGCGAGCGGCGTTGGCGGCCGCCCCGGCAGCGCCCCCTCAGAAGATCAAGAAACCTGTCGCGCAGGCGCGAGTGATCAAGAAGGCCAAAAAGGCCCGCTGATCTTATTTCTGCAGAGGCTTGAGAATGTAGCCTCCGCCGTACACCGTGCACAGCGCATGGTCGAAGCCTTCGGTCTTCTTCCGCAACGCAAGCACGTGCGGATCGAGAATGCGGCCTGAGATCGTCGTGCTGTTCCACACGGATTCGAGGATCTGGTCGCGCGAGCGAAGCTTGCCCTTGTTCTCGATGAAGTACTTCAGCAGGTTGAACTCGAGCATCGTGAGGACGACGTCCTTGCCGTCGATCTTCACTTCCATGCTCTCGCAGTCGAGCGAGAGATTTCCGCAGACGATCATCCGAGGCGAAGGCGCCGCTCCGGCAGCAGTCGTCGCGGGCTTATCCGTGCGACTCTCGCTCGCGCGGCGCAGTTTCGAATCGATGCGCGCCATGAGCTCATCCGGATAGAAGGGCTTGGCAACATAGTCGTCAGCGCCCGCGTTGAAGGCTTTGACTTTGTCCGAGCTGTCCTTGAGCGCAGTCAGCATGATGATCGGGATCCTGCGCGTCTCTTCCTGGCTGCGAAGCGCCTGGCATGTCGAGAATCCATCCATGACGGGCATCATGACATCCAACACGATGACGTCCGGCTTCTTCTCGCGCGCGAGCTTCAATCCATCGGTACCGTTGTTACCGAGAAAGACTTCGTAACGCTCATCAAGAACCGTTTTCAGCAGATCACGGATCTCAGGCTCATCATCGACAATCAGGACTTTAGGACGTAGTTCTTCCACGGGACCAATTCTGGAATAAAAGTCCGCAAAATCCAAACGCAGACTTGCATCTAAGAAAAACTATAGATTCGCCAGCCAGCGGCCTCAATCGACGAAAGCCTTAAGCAGCTTGGCGCGCGACGGATGGCGGAGCTTGCGAAGCGCCTTGGCCTCGATCTGACGGATACGCTCGCGGGTGACGAAGAAATCTTGGCCGACCTCTTCGAGCGTGTGGTCCGACTTCTCGCCGATGCCGAAGCGCATGCGAAGGACCTTCTCCTCGCGGGGCGTGAGCGTAGCGAGCACCTTACGAGTCTGCTCGGACAGGTTGATGTTCATCACGGCCTCGGCCGGATTGATGATCTTCTTGTCCTCGATGAAATCGCCCAGGTATGAATCTTCCTCTTCCCCGATCGGGGTCTCGAGGGAGATCGGCTCCTTGGCGATCTTGAGCACCTTGCGGACCTTGTCCACCGGGAGCTCCATCTTGACGGCGATCTCCTCAGGAGTCGGCTCGCGGCCGAGCTGCTGGACGAGAAGGCGCGAGGTGCGGATCAGCTTGTTGATCGTCTCGATCATGTGGACCGGGATACGGATCGTCCGGGCCTGGTCGGCGATCGCGCGGGTGATCGCCTGGCGGATCCACCACGTCGCGTAAGTCGAGAACTTGTAGCCGCGGCGATACTCGAACTTATCGACGGCCTTCATCAGGCCGATGTTGCCTTCCTGGATGAGATCCAGGAACTGAAGGCCGCGGTTCGTGTACTTCTTGGCGATCGAGACGACGAGACGGAGGTTGGCTTCGACGAGCTCGCTCTTGGCCTGGTCGGCTTTGCGCTCGCCGATGGTCAAAGTGTCGTGGATGCGGCGAAGCTCCAGGATATCGATCCCGGCTTCTTCTTCGAGGCGGGCGATCTTCTTGGTGATGTCTTCCTCGTTGAAGACGAGCTGCCCGAGCTTCTGCTCGGTGACGTCGTATTCCTTGCAGAGCGCCGGAATGGCCTCGGGCCGCTCGCGGAACTGCTTGACGACTTCCTTCATCTGCTTGGGATCCTTGATGATGAGGAAATCGAAGACTTTCTTGCGCTCGTCCTGCAGCTCTTTGCCGCGGCCCCAATAAGCTTTGATCTTGGCCGAAAGCGCGTTGATGGTCTTGCGGTTGAAGGCGATGTTCTGGAACGCCGACTCGACCGTGCGCTGCTTCTTCTGGATCTCTTTCTGGACTTCTTCTTTCTTCTTTACGCCGGCCTTCTTCCCTTCGGGAGTATTGGCCTGGGCGTCCATCTTTTCCTGGTAATTGACGAGAGTCTTGACCTTCGCGATCGCCGCGAGGACGCGATCGAGGTAGGCCCGCTCGTCATCGGCGGAGACTTCTTCGTCGACGCCGCGGATGACGTCCTTGACTTTGGTGCGCGCGGTCTCGAGGCGCTCGCCGAGGTCGACGATCGCGAGCGTGCCGAGCTTGGACGCGAGCAGCGCGCGCAGGATCTCGACTTCGCCTTCTTCGATGCGCTTGGCGATCTCGACTTCGCCTTCGCGGGTCAGCAGCGAGACGCTGCCCATTTTCTTCAAATAAAGTTTAACGGGGTCGGCGCCGCGGGCGAGCTCGGCTCCGGGCGCGGGCGCGCCTTCCTCGCCGGCTTCGCTTTCCTGCGCGGGCGCGGGCGCGCCGAGGCCGAGCGGGCCTTCTTCGGCTTCTTCCTCTTCGCCTTCGACGTCCTTCGGACGCTTGGCCGCGTCGATGACTTCGACTTCGTTCTCCGCGAGGAGATTCATCATCTCATCGATCGCGGCGGGCGAGATGAGCTCCGGCGGCATGAGCTCGTTGACTTCGACGTAAGTCAGGAAGCCACGCTGAAGACCCATGTCGATGAGTTTTTTAATTTCTTTACTGCTCTTGTTGAGAGCAGCGCCTGCGGCCCCCGCGGTCGAAACGGGAGAATGTGCCCCTTTTGAAAGGGCTGAACCAACGTCCTTAGGCTTCGTCATAGAAGCTGTTAAACTCCTTCATCTTACGCTGAACGTCAAGGTATTCCTGCATCAGCTTCGCGTGTAACCCTGCGTCCTTCTTGGCTTCCGCCGCAGCGATCGCTGCTTTGATCTGCTGCGAAAAACGTGCCCAAGACCGCGACAACGCGAGGTCCAATGTGACTCGAAAATCTTCATCCTCGATTCCGCCACCTTCGCTCACCAGTGCTTCGGTCAGGATCGAACGGAGCTGCGCGTCTCCGAAGGCTTCGGAGTCCGGATCGCTCCACTCCGGTGTCGCTTCGAACCGGCTGAAAATCTCTGGGTTTTTTGCCACCGCGTCGAATAAAACGCGTAACCCGGGGTGCTCGAAGAGGGAGCCGAAACTGGCCCCTAGAGGCAATTTGCCCTCCACTTCTTTAACGATCGCCGAAAATTTGGACCGCCTTTGGATCAGGGCCCGAAAGAGCGATTGGTCAAATGGCATGAGCCGAGCCGGGCGGGTCGGGCGCGCTGGAGCGGCCGGTCTTTGGACCTGAGGTCTCGTCGGGGCCGCCGCAACAGGTCGCACGACACCACCCGTCGCTTTTGACATCAGGTCCGGCGTGACGCCGAGCTTGGACTGGATGGAGTGCATACGCACGTCCCGGCCGACTGGGTCCTGAAAACCCGCCATCCAACGGCCGATCCGCTTGATAGCCTGCGCCTTGGCCTCGGGTCCCTGGGCGGATTCGGCGATGGCCTCATCGATCCGCGCGTCGATGAGCGGAACCGACTTCGCCAGGATGGCTTCCATCGCGGCCGCTCCCTCAGGCAGAGGCGAACCGGTGGCTTGATCGAAGAGAAGCTCATCGGGGTCCTTGTCCGGCGGTAGCGCGGCTCCGTAAAGAACCTGCCCCTGCGCGAGGCCGATCTCCATCGCGCGCTCGGTGGCGGCGACGCCGGCCGCGTCGCCGTCGAAGAGGATCGTCACCTTGGAGGCGAATTTCTTAAACAAATGAAGATGATCCGGCGTGAGCGAGGTACCGCAGGTGGCGACCACGTTACGGAATCCGGCCGCATGAAGCGCGGCAACGTCGAAGTAGCCTTCGACCAGGATGACCTCGTCCTTCTCGCGGATGTGCTTCTGCGCCTGATAAAGCCCGAAGACGAGCTTGCTCTTCTGGAAGAGCGGCGACTCGGGCGAGTTCATGTACTTGGGGTTCTCGCCGCCCGGGAAGATGCGGCCGCCGAAGCCGGCGACTTTTCCGCGCATGTCGATGATCGGGAACATCGCGCGGTGGCGGAAAAGGTCGAAGTACCCCGAGCCGCCCGCCACCTGCTTGGTCGAGGTGCGGATCAGACCGAGCTCGACGGCAAGCTCGAGCGGCGCTTTTTTCTGCTGGAGATGGCGGGCGAGCGCGTCCCAGCCCGAAGGCGCGTATCCCACGTAGAAGTCGCGCGCGAGGTCGCCCTGGACGCCGCGATTGGCGAAGTACTGGCGCGCCTCGGGGGTGCGCTCGTATTCCTGGTGATAGAAAGACGCGACGAAGCGATTGAGCTTCTGAGCGAGCGCCGTCTTCTCGCGCGCGGCGGCCCGGCGCTTCTGCGTCTCGGGGTCGCCGCCTTCGTCGCGATTGAAGTCGGCGGGCATCTGCACTCGCGCCCGGTCGGCGAGCTCGGCGATCGCCTCCGGAAACGAGATACCCAGGATGTCCATGAGGAAGGAAACCGTGTCCCCGCCCTTCTTGCAGCCGTAGCAATGGTAAAGCTGCTTGGTCTCGCTGACGCTGAACGAGGGCGAACGCTCCGAGTGGAATGGGCAGAGCCCGGAGTAGTTGGCGCCCGACTTCCTGAGCACGACATGCTCGCCGACGATGTCGATGATGCTGACCTTCTCCTTGATCTGGCGAAGGAGCTCGGCCGAGAATCGCGCGCCGCCTGCCATTTCAGGCTCCCCTCTTCGCGATCTGAGCCATCGCGTTCTGGGGCGCGCGGCTGACGTGCGGATTGCCGGTGACGAAGAAACGCCAGAGCGTGTCTTTGGCCTGCGTGATGCCCACGCGGGGCGAAGCCGAGATCGAATCGGGCGCGAAGCCGTCGTCGACGACCCGGATGCGCGGGCCCTCGAGCGATTGCCCGTTGTCGCTCATGCGGATGCCGAGCGCGCGGCAGAGCTTGCCCGGACCGGCGGCGAGCTCCGCACGCTGCTTGGACGTGTACGCGCGCGCGCGATCGTGTCGGCGCGCGAGCATCCGCTCGACTCCGGCAACCGGCTCGCCCGCGCGAATGAGAACCGCGCCTGCGGTACCCGAAGGTTCCGTGACGAAGTTCAGCATCTCGTACATTCCGTAAATGAAATAAACGTAGGCCACTCCCGGGTTCTTGAACATGATCGCCGAGCGAGGGGTTTCGCCGCGGCAGGAATGAGAAGCCGGATCATTTTCGCGGTAGGCTTCGGTCTCCACGATCCGGACGGCACAGGGCTCTCCCTCAGCGTCGTCTACCCAAAGCACCTTACCGAGCAGGTCCTTCGCGACGGCGACGGTGTCGCGCTCATAAAACGACCGCGCGAGCGCCCGGGTCTTAAGCTTGCTGGCCAATCCGCTCTTTGACGATCTGGTTGACGAGCTTGCCATCGGCCTTTCCCTGCACCTTCGGCATCAGAAGCTTCATGACGTTGCCCATGTCCTTGGGACCGGTCGCCTTGGACTCGGTCACGGCCCAGTCGACGACCTTGCGGATCTCGTCTTCGCTCATCTGTGCAGGCATGTAAGCCAGCAGGAAGTTCGCTTCGGCCTGCTCCTTGGCAACGAGGTCCTCGCGGCCGCCCTGCTTGAACTGGTCGATCGAGTCCTGGCGCTGCTTGAGAAGCGTGCCGATGATCTTCTGCACGCCGGCGTCGTCGAGATCGACGCGATCATCGATCTCTTTCTTGCGGATCGCCGAGTGGAGGTTGCGCGCGTTGGACAAGGTATCCTTGTCGCCCGATTTCATCGCAGTCTTGATCTGTTCCGCGAGACGTTCTTTGATCGTCGGCATTTCGGGAGCTCCTTATGACTTTGCTGAAAACTGCGGAGCGCAAACGCCGAACGGGCGCTTGCGCTCCGGAAACTGACAAACCACGCTCAGCGCTTAAGAGCGCGAACCGCGGCCTTTCTTGGTGAGGCGCTTGCGTGCGGCTGCGTCCTTCTTCTTGCGCTTAACGGAGGGCTTTTCGTAAGCCTCGCGCTTGCGCACTTCGGAGAGGATGCCTGCCTTTTCGCACTGCTTTTTGAACTTCTTGAGAGCAGCTTCAAAGCTGTCGCCTTCGCGAATCGTAATTCCCGGCATCTGGATGTCACCCCCTTCCAATCAGTAAAAGGTTGTTAGGACTTGTTCTTATAGTGGAGGTCATCCCAGAGAGCAACGACCATTCCCCCGCCACCGGCGCCGGTGAGCTTGGTTGCCAACGCTCCCTCAAGACGAAGCCTGCGTTCCAGCTCCGAAATGGCGGACGGCTTGAGACCCCACTCATCGAAACAGGCAGAGCCCAGGGTCATGCCTTGGGCAATCTGGCTCAAGGAGCCGGAATCACGCTGAAATTCGGCAATTCCGCGCAGGATCACCTGGGTCGCCTCGCCCATCTGGGCATCCAGGGCCCGACCCCGCTGCGGGTTCTCGACTCTGAATCGCTCGACTTGCGCGACGCATTCTTGGGTCTTGGCCCTCAGTCCCGTGTCATGAAACGTGAAATGAGGCAGCTTCGTGAACGCCAGTCGCTCAATCGGATGGCCCATGCGGTAGAGAATGGGGCTCCCCTCCTGCGCGACAGCCACGTCCATTCCGCTGCTCTTGCCGTGAAAGCGATCCTCGAGACGGGTCGCGAACTCGCGGAAACCCTCGGGAGCGACGCCGAGGCTCGGAGCGATCCAACGAGTCAGGGCCACGCAGAGCGCGGCCGATGAACCCAACCCAGCCCCGGTCGGAATCGTGCTGTCGATCTCGAGCCGACCGTCGGGTTCGGCGACACCGATGGCAGCTAAAACATCCGCGACGATGGGCTGAGCTTCGGCCGGATTAACAACGAAAGACCCTGCTGCGGGGGCGAACTTGAGCCTGAGCCTGAACTCGGGATGCGGGAGTGCGAGCGCGGTCGCTCCCTTGAGAACGGCATGCTCGCCGGAAAGAACCCATTTGCCCGGTACGGCGGTCTCGAAGGAAGCGTTCACAGAAGCTCAGCCCCCGAGCCCGGCTTGTCCTCGAGGACCTGAAGCTGCGGGAAGTTCTTGGTGAAATAAGCGCCCCATTCGTCGCGATCGCGTGCGTCGACGGTCACATGAATGTTGGGCCCGGCATCGAGCGTGACGACCGGCGGCCGCTCGCGACCGAGCTCCCGCTCGAGCGCGCGCAGCACGCGCACCGTATCCGGCACGAAATAGCTGAAGGGCGACTCCGCCGTATGAAATAGACTGTGCATCTCCCACATCTCGCTCCACACCACGCGCGAGAGGCTGCTCCAGTCGCCCTGCGCGAGCTGCGCCCGCACGCGGGCGACGCGCTCGGCGGCGCGCTCGGGGCGGCCCGCCCAGAGCGGCGAGCTCTTGACGAGGCGGTGCGCGTCCGACGAAGACACGGCCTTCTCGCCCGCGTCCGCGAGCACGACAAAATGCGCGAACTTCAACTGGGCACCGCCGGGGCCGCGAGCCGCGACGGCTTCGGCGCGCTCGCCCTCCCAGACGACAAACGGGCCTTCGAGCGAGCGGCACGAGCTGCCCGAGCCCTGGCGCGCGATCTCGGCGAGCGCGCGGCGGAGGCGCGCTGACGGATCGGCCAGAGCGCGGCGAAACGCATCCATATCGCGAGCGAAGGCCGCCGCCGTCGCGAGCGTCAGCGCCGCGAAGCTCGAGGCGCTCGAGGCGATGCCGGAGGCCGCGGGAAAGGTGTTCGCCGTCCTGATCACGAGGCCCTGGGTCCCGCGGTCCTGCAGCTCGAGGCCGAGCGGCGCGAAGAGCCGAGGCAGCGCCGCGCGCACGCGCTCGAGATGCGCGATGAAGCGGGCCTGGCCTTTCTCGGAGAGCGCGGGCACCGCCGCCGCGAGCGCGCCCGCAGCTTGAGCGGCTTCGCGCGGACCCACTGCGGCATGCGGCAACTCAGGCACCCAGCGCGCCGGCGCGGAGCCGTCGAGATCGATCTCGACATACGTGCGGAGCCGATCGAGCGTCATCGAGAGGCTGGGATTCTCGGGGATGTTCGCGCCTATCGTGGAAAACGGCGCCGCAACGGCCGCGGACGCGGCCTGCGGCACCGGCCGCTTTCCCATGTATTTTACGTAGGCGATGTTCGACGGCGCCCAGGCGCGCGCGAGGAGGCTCATTTTATGCACCTCGAAGCCCTTCCTCGGGCCGGATCCCGTCGCAGACGAGCTTGAGTCCGCGGTTGGCCGCCTCTTCGATGAGCTTGCGGCGTGCGACTACAGCCGCTTCGCCCTCAAGCGCTGGATCGATGAGCGCGACGAGCGCGTCAGCTTGCAGCGCGCCCGCGCCTTTGATCGCGAGCACGCCAGGAAGCATCCCGAGCGCGAACCGGTCGCGCGAGGTCGCCTCGATCTCGAGCCCCTGAGACCAGAGCGCGCGACCGTAATCGTGCATGGCGCGGCCGAGGCCGAGAGTATCGCCCCGCTCAAGCGCCTGAAGCCCTTCGCGAAGCGGCCTCTCGAGCGCGCGGATCAGGACGCTTCCGGACTCAAGGCTTTTGCCGGACGCGAGCTCCGGCAGATGGACATGCGTCGCGACCTTGCGGCCTTCCTGTCCCGTCGCCGAAAAAACCAAGAAACTATCCCAGCGAATGCCCGCACCGGGTCCGCTCGGGATCGACGCGCAAGCGCGCGCTGTCGGATCAAACACGGTGGCGCCGCCCTGAATCTGCGCGACCAGATCCGCCCCACTGGGAGGCACGGGCTCGTCGGAGCCCAGCTCGCGATAGAGCTTCCAGGCCTGGACCGCGTACTCGGCGCGAGCGCCGGCGATTTCGGCTCCTGATCCATTGAATTCGGGCATTCCATGCCAGCTGGCGTAAGCGAGCGCGAACTGCGCGGTGGA
>FTBH01000145.1_pt1 | contig 18344 bp, 20 predicted proteins | sample 1639321 | NCBI WGS metagenome assembly FTBH01 (sample SAMEA3914864, study PRJEB12502) | metagenome | biome: forest; material: soil | place: USA | collected 2012-03-12 | depth 0.3 m
ATCGCCTTGGACCCGAAGCGCGCCATGATTCCTACGATCAAGCCGCCGAGAACGGGGACGAAAATCGCCGCGAGCCCCAGCGAGTTTCCGGCAGGCGAAACGAACTGCGTCGAAAGGCGGCCGTAATAAAAGAGGTTCGTGCAGAAGCCGATCAGGCCGACCAATCCTTGCGCGACGAAGCTCGCGACGACCGCCAGTCCGATCGCGAGCAGGCTGATCCAGGCGACGCGGCGGTCGACGGGGCGTTCATTTCTCATGGGGGACACCTTCTTCTTCGAAAAACAGCGATGCCGGCGTGCGGTCGAGCCTCGCGGCGATCAGGACTTTGGAAAGCAGGCGCGCAAGCTCATGGCGCTCCCGCGAGGGCAAGGAGCGGACGGCCGCCACGAGGCGCTCCTGCACGGGCTCCGGCGCATTTCGCAGAATGGCCTGGCCCTTCTTGGAAAGGCGGATCTCAGTGCGCCGCCTGTCCTCCGCCGACTGCGCGCGAACGGCGAGGCCCCGCTCGACCAGGCGACTGACCACGACCGAGGCCGAGCTCTGGTGCGTGAGCGTGCGCTCGGCGATCTCGTTGACCGAAACGCCCCGGCGCGCGTCGAGCTTCTGCAGGACGAAGAGCTGGGCGGCGCTCAGGCCGTGGTCCTTCTCGGACTTGCGCGAGAAGACCCGGAGCCAGCGGACGATGCGTCGGATGGAGTCGAGAACCGACTCGACGGAGGGATCTTGAAATTGCATGGGCTCCCATATATGTTCACAGAACATGAGCCAGCGCAAATCCATTTCGGTCCGTCTCGTTTCGCCAAGAGGCAAGTCCAGCTCCGGATCCGTGCAGGTCGAAGCCTGGGAGCGGCCCGAGCGACTCAAGCGCGCGTGGAAGAATCTCGGCATCATCTGGGGAATGGCCGTGGTCGCGGTCTTCATTCCCGGCCTGCATTTCATCCTCGTGCCGCTCTTCCTCGCCGCGGGACCGGCGTTCGCCTACTTCACTTTCTGCCAATCGGATGTCGTGCTCGGAGGCGAAGGGACCTGCCCCGAATGCGGCAAGCCCTTCAAGATCGAGCGCTCGGCGGTGAAGTGGCCGCTCAAGGATCTCTGCTCGGCCTGCCAGAACTCGGTGGACGTGGAGTTGATCCAGTAAAGACCTGCGGATTTCTCCCTGTCCTTTGCCGAGTTCCGCAGCGCCAGCAGGCGCGAGGACTGTTTGAGGCCAAGAGGGCAGGGAGAAATCCGCAGGTCTTTACTGGATCAGCGCCCCCTCTCAAATCCCGTTAACGTAGCTTCTTTCCCATCGAGTACTCGTCGAAGCCCGGCCTCTCGTGATCCGGATGGAACCCCTCGAAGCGATAGCCTTGCTTGAGCTTGATGACGATCATCGGGATGTTGTCCGCGTAGATCGTCGTCATCACCTTGCGATAGCCGCGCCTCTTGACCTCGTTCTCGATCGCCTGCGAGAGCAGAGGCCCTAGGCCCTTGCCTCGTTGCGCGGGCGCGATCACCGTCTTGACGGTCTCGGCGAGGGCCGGCGTGCGCTCGACAAAACCCGTGACGCCGACGATCTCGCGCGTCTTCGAGTCCTTCGCCCAGAAGTAGACGGAAGCGCCGCCGCCGACGGCCCGGGCCGTGAGCTTCACGGCAGCCCGGTAATGGCGATTGACGAAGGCGACGAGGGCACGGACTTCAGCTGCATTGCGCTTGCGGACCGGGACAAGGCGGAGCTTCATGCCTCAAGCGTAGCAAGGTGGCCCCGTACTTTTGGTAAAGGATTGCGTTATTTTTGACGCAGATCTCTACCAAAAGTACGGGGCCACCTCTTACTTAGCTTCGGGCAAAAGCTTAGGCATCCCGGCGACGAGCTCCCGGATCTGCAGCAGCTGCCGGACGAACGCCCCGACATGCTCGAGGTAGAACGCGTTGGGACCGTCGCTCTTGGCCTGCGCCGGACGAGGATGGCACTCCATGAAGAGCCCGTCGGCGCCAGCGGCCATCGCCGCGCGGGCGAGCGTCTCGAGGTATTCGCGCTTTCCGCCCGTGCTCTTGCCGCCGGGGCCGCCGCCTGGGGACTGGATCGAGTGAGTGGCGTCGTAGATCACCGGCACGCCAAATCCCTGCATCGTCTGAAATGAAACCATGTCGACGACCAGAGTATTGTAGCCATGGGTTACGCCCCGCTCGGTGAGCCAGAGCCCGTCGGCGCCCAGCTTTTTTCCCTGTTTGGCTTCGACCTCGCGGACTTTCTCGACGATGTTCTTGGCGTCCCAAGGCGCGAGGAACTGCCCCTTCTTGATGTTGAGCCTGCGGCCGTGCTTGAGACAGGCCTCCGCGCCCGCGACGACGAGATCCGTCTGCCGACAGAGAAACGCGGGAATCTGCAGGAAGTCGACCGACTCGGCGACGATCTCCGCCTGCTCGGGCGTATGGAAGTCGGTCAGAGTCTTGAGCCCCGTCTTGTTTTTGACGCTAGAGAGGATGCGAAGACCCTCTTTGAGACCCGGACCGCGAAATCCTTCGATCGAGCTTCGATTGGCCTTATCAAACGAGGACTTGAAATAGAGTTCCACCGGAAGCCCCGCGAGCTGCCGCTTGAGCTCCTGCGACACTTCCATGACGAGGCCCTCGTCTTCGATTACACAGGGTCCCGCAATCAGAGTCATCTTGGATTGGGTCATTCCGTGATGATTAGCCCTCCCGGGCTGGCCAGTCAAGTCAGCGATTTCATTGCGACAAATCACCGCAAAAAACATGGAAAAATCTTCTTAAGTACAGAGTTTTTTCGACCAAACAGCCGATAAGAATTTGTGACTTCCTCCAAAAAGAATCGCAACCCGGGTACAGAAGAGATCTCCATGCGAAAGAGCGACTTCGAGCATCTCGAGGCGCGCCTAACCTTTAGAAACCGAACCAGCAACTACACGGTCGGGGAGAAGGAATTTCGCGTCGTCCGCGAGTTCAGGGAAAAGGGCCTGGTCTTCGAGGTGCCCCGCAAGTCCTGCGCGCTCGGACACGCCCTGGACTTCGAGGTGACCCTCCGCGGAGCGGCCAAGTCCTGCCGCCTGATCGGCGCCGGCCGAGTCATCGAGGTGGATGCCGTCGACGACGAGCTCCAGACCATCGTCATCGAATTTTTCCAGTACTCCGAACCCGAATGGTCGAAGCTACGAGAACTCTACGCATCAAGGCAGGAAGAGATCCTCTCTCTCCTCCAGAACATCAGGGGTTTCTGAAAATGGCGGGATCCAAGAAAGAACCGACTAAGGACGAAACGGCACTCGCCTGGCTCGCGAGCCAAAAAGTCATGGTCGCCGACTCGAACGGCGCTTCGCGCGCCGGGGTCGCCAAGATCTTCTCTCAGCTCGGCGTGAAGTCGGCTAACCTTCTGCTGGCCGAGTGCTACTCAACCGCGCTCGAGCTCATCAAGAGCCACAAGCCCGAGGTGATCGTCACGGATTTCGATTTCGGAAAAGCCTCAGGCCTCACTCTTCTCCAGGAGCAACGAGGCAGCAATCCCGAAGCCGCGCGCAAGTCCCTCTTCGTCATCGTCACGGGCAACGCCTCGCAATCCGCCGTCGCCGAAGCGGCCGAGGAGGACGTCGACACCTTTATCCTCAAGCCCTACACGATCGACACCTTCCGCAACTGCCTGATCCGCGCGATCAACTCCAAAATCGCCGTCAATCCTTACTTCGACGCCATCGACGCCGGCAAGGCTCTCCTTTTGGCCGGAAAGCCCGAAGAGGCGCTGCCCCACTTCGAGAAAGCCAAGACGCTCGATCCCAAGCCCTCCCTCGCGTGCTTCTACGCGGGCCAGGCGCAGATGACGAAGAAACTCCTCGAGGGCGCCGAGGGGGATTTCAAGAAGGGCCTCACCTTCAACAAGATCCATTACAAGTGCATGGTCGGTCTCTTCGACTCGCTGATGGAGCGCAAGTGCTACGCCGAGGCGTACGATGTCATCCAGCAGCTCTCGCTCTACTTCCCGGCCAATCCCAAGCGACTGGTCACCATCATCCGCTTGGCCATCATGAACAACAAAGTCAATGACATGGAGAAGTATCACCAGATCTTCACCAACCTCGAGAATCGCAGTCCCGAGCTGATCAAGACGATCTGCGCGGGGTTGGTGGTCTGCGGCAAGCAACATCTCAAGGCCGGCGCGATCCCTCAGGCGATGGAGCTTTTCCAGAAAGCGGCGATCTCCTCGTCGGGGTCTCCCAAGTTCCTCCGCGAGATCATCTTCGCGCTCGCCGCCAACAAGAATTTCGCCGAGGCCGAGACGTTCCTCAAACGGTTCCCGGCCGACACCCGCAACAGCGCGGACTTCCTGGCCTCCGACCTCCTGCTCGTCAACGACACCCTGCCCCCCGAAGAAACCGTCAACCGCGGCCGGGCGGCGATTCGCATCGGAGCAGTCGATCCTTGGATCCACGAGACGGTGATCAAGGCGGCCGTTCGCGCCAATCTCAAGCGATATGCCGAAGAGCTCAGCCTGGAAGCGAAAAAAATCTGGCCTGCTATGGCGGCAAAGGTCGACGACATCCTGAATTCTCTGCCTGCAAAAGAAAAGCCCGCGGCGTAAAGCTCTAAACTCGCCGCCCAAACCACCGAAGAGTCAACGTGAGCGCACCACTTAAGAGAAACAAACCGGATTCCTCTGCCGCGTCCATCCGCGAAGGCGACTTCAACTCGCTCGAGGCGCGGATCACTTTCCGCAACCGCACGAGCGACTACACGATCGCCGAGGGCAAGTACCAGATCCCGCGCGAACTCTTGGAAAAGGGGCTGGCCTTCGACGTCCCCCGCAAGGCCTGCGCGCTCGGACACGTGCTCAATCTGGAGCTCACCATCGTGGGCGCGGACAAGAAGACCAAGCTCGTCGCCGCGGGCCGAGTGACCGAGATCGAGCTCATCGACGACGAGACCCAGACGGTCTACGTGGAGTTTTTCCAGGTCTCCGAAGACGACTGGAAAGAAATCAAGGTTCTGTACGCCTCCAAGCAGCGAGAGACCCTTAGGCTGCTCAAATCCATGAGGGGCTTCTGATGAAAGCCGACACGAAAAAGCAAAACGAGGCCGCGCTCGCTTGGCTTGCCGATCAAAAGGTCCTCATCGCAGACTCGAACGCCAGCTCGCGCGCCGGTGTCGCCAAGATTCTCTCTCAATACGGGGTCAAAGGGACCAATCTTCAGATGGCCGACAGCTACGCCCTCGCAGTCGAGCAGATCCAGGCACACAAGCCCGGAGTGCTCATCACCGACTTCGACCTGGGCAAAGGCGCGGGACTGAACCTGCTTCAAGAGCAGAGACTCAGCAACCCCGCGGCGAAGGACTCGCTCTTCGTCATCGTCACGGGTAACACCTCGCAATCCGCCGTCGCGCAGGCCGCCGAAGAGGACGTCGACACTTTCATCCTCAAGCCTTATACGATCGAGATCTTCCGCAACTGCCTGATCCAGGCGATCATCGGCAAGATCACGCCGAACGAGTACCTCAAGACCATCCAAGCCGGCAAAGACCTGCTCATGACCGGCAAGCCGGATGAGGCCGTGAAGCTTTTCGAGAAAGCCAAGACGCTCAATTCCAAGCCAGCTCTCGCGTGTTTCTACGCCGGGCAGGCGGAGCTCATGAAGAAGCTCCTCGACAAGGCCGAGGGCGATTACAAGCAAGGGCTCTCCTACAACAAGATCCACTACAAGTGCATGGTCGGGCTCTTCGACGCATTGATGGACCGCAAGTCCTATACCGAAGCGTACGAAGTAATGAAGAAGATGTCCCTCTACTTCCCCGCCAACCCCAAGCGCTTGACGACCATCATCCGCCTGGCGGTCATGACCAACAAGGTCGAGGACATGGAGAAGTACCACCTGATATTCACCAGCCTCGACAGCCGAAGCCCCGAGCTCGTCAAATACATCTGCGCGGGCCTGGTCGTCTGCGGCAAATACTACCTCAAAACCGGATCGCAATCGCGAGGGCTCGATCTCTTTCAGAAGGCCGCCGTCTCCTCGGCGGGCGGACCCAAGTTTCTCCGTGAGATCATCTTCGCCCTCTGCGCGCACAAGTGCTACAAAGAGGCCGACGCCTACCTCAAGCGCTTCCAACCCGACGCGCGCACGTCCGGCGATTACTTCGCCTCCGACCTCATCGTCGTCTCCAAGCTTTTGGCCGCCGACGAAACGGTCAATCGCGGCCGGGCGATGCTCAAGGCTGGCGCGGCGGATCCATCGATCCACGAGATCCTGATCGAGGCGTCAATCAAGGCCAACCAGATCAAGGCCGCCGAAGAGCTCGGCGCCGAAGCCAAACGCAAGTGGCCCAAGCTCGCCGCGCAGTTCGATCAAGCGCTCAAGACGGAACGTCCGGAGCCGCCCAAGGATGCGGCGAAGCCCTCAGCCGAAGCCGCCTGAGCTCTACTATGGACAGGACGTCTTCTTCTTGGAGCAGGTTCCGCCGCTGATCTCACCCACGCAGATGAAAGTGTTAGTGACGACGTTCTCGCCATTCTCTTCCTTGCCGAGGAGGTAGACGGTGTACTTGGATTTCGGTCCGGTGGCGCACGCCAGGAAATTAGCGTGGCGTTTCTTGTGGGTCACGAACTTGAAATTGTTATCGCCCTGGTCCTGCTCGACGAACCCTTTGTGCGTGGCCGGGTCGTAAGTAATCCTGCTGCCTTCCCAGAAGCCGAACTGCACGACATCCGCCGCTTTCGCACTCAGACTCATCATCAGTCCTGCCAAGGCCACGATCCACATCTTGTTCGTCATGTCAGTTTTCTCCGTATTCCTGATGGTAACGGGGCCTCGCGAATCGGTCAAAAGCATCGTACGCTTCCGACATGATGCTCTGGTTAACGACACTCCTCACCCTCGATGCCCGGGCCGATCAAAAACTGACGCTCGATCAGATGAAGGCCCGCATCGTGGCGGTTTCGCCCACTCCTACGCCGAGCGTCGCGCCTTCGCCCCGGCCTTCGGCTTCGCCCAAGCCTGTCGTGGTCACCGGCGACCTCACGCCCGAGAAGGCATTGCTTGCGATCTACGGAAATTACAGCGCCAAGTCCAAGTCTTCTTCCGTTCCGAACGAGCAAGGAACCTGGAACATGGGCGACGAACCCGAGGGAGTCGAGGCCTTCAACGAGCTCTTCAGGAAGTATAAGGAAGAAGGAAAAGAGAAGGCAGTCCTCGTCGCGCGCCTGAATCGCATGGTGTACAGCTCTGAGGATTCAATCTACACATCGGCCGAGCCGCAAGAGAAAAGCTCGCCCGAGGACTGCCATGCCTGCGCGCCCTATCTCTCGGTCTTTCTCTTCACGAAGGGCGCGAAGAACTGGGAGCTCTCCATGCGCAACGACTGGTGGCAACAGAAGGGCGGTTACGGAAACGCGCCCGGCTTCGGCCTGATCGGGCTCGGACCGGACAAGCACGGACTCGTCATGATGGTCACTGGCATGAACTCAGGTTGGTCGAGCTCTGGGAACGAATACTACTCGCTCGCGCCCCAGGGTTTTCTGGGTCTGCTCGTCAGCATCGGCACCTCCGAGAGGTCGGGGTGCGAGGAGGGTCTCTGCGAGGACGACTACTCCAGCGACATCAGGTTCCTCAAGTCGGTCACGGCGGGTTACTACGACATCGAGGTCATCGAGCCCCGAAGGCCCCGAGCAAGAGCTCGTGGTGCTGAGTTTCGTATCCCCCCAGCTGGCCGTCAAGGCGCTGGGCGGACTCCGTGTACTCTACTCGAAGATTTCCTTCCGCGGCGCGGCTCAGCTTGAGCTCTAGGCGAAGGCGCACGGGAAATCCGTCCGGGTTCTGCGGATCACCGTCGATCCGCCACCAGAGATCGCCGTCGAAGCGATACTCGAGGCCGCCGACGGTTTCGGCGGATGTTCCGCCTTCGAGCGGCGCTTCGACTACTCCATAAGCAACCATCGAGGAAGAAGAGTTATAGCGCAAGAACACGAAGAGCCGGCTGACGCCGATGAAGTCCGCTCCTTTGGCGCCGTGGTAGATCCACGAGTCGACCGCGGGCAAGATGTCCGAACGAAAACGCCGGTCCGGATCCGGGTTGATCGCCGTCACCTGGACGTCGTCGACCTCGAGCGGGAGATAACTACCCTCGAAATCCCGCATCGTATCGGCCCGAGAGGAGCCCACGAAGGAGAGGGCGGCGCAAACCAGAAATAGAGCGATCGATTTCACCTTCGCTGGCTTCATCCCTACATGAGTTATGCGACCACTCCCGATCGGTCAACGTCGAAGGATGCGCAGCCTACCTTACATTCAAGTCAGCTCTTGCGCTCACTTGAGCTTAAGAAGCTTCGGCTGCGCGCCCTTCGCGGCTTCCTTGGACGCCTTGATGAAGCCGTGGAAGAGCGGATGCGAGGACAGAGGCTTGCTCAAGAACTCCGGATGCGACTGGATGCCCAAGAACCACGGATGCTCCGGAAGCTCGACCATCTCGACGAGCTCGGTGCCCGTTTTCTTGTCGACGTACTTGCCGCTGACGAGGAGGCCCTTCTCTTCGAGCTGGGGACGGAACTTGTTGGACACCTCGAAACGGTGGCGATGCCGCTCGCTGATCGTGTCCTTGCCGAAGGCCTGGTACGCGCGCGTGGGTTTGCCCTGGAACTTGGTCGTCAGCTGGCAGGGATAGGCTCCCAGGCGCATCGTGCCGCCGAGATCCTTCTGGCCGCTGATGACTTCCTTCTGCGAGTCCATGACGTCGATGACGTTCTCGCGACCATCGGGCTTGAACTCAGCGGAGTTCGCGTCTTTGAGCCCGCAGACATGGCGCGCGTACTCGATGACGGCGACCTGCATGCCGAGGCAGATGCCGAAGTACGGCACATTCTCCGTGCGCGCGTACTCGGCCGCGAGGATCTTGCCCTCGACGCCGCGCTCGCCGAAACCGCCGGGCACGAGGATGCCGTCGACGGAGCGCAGGAGCTCCTGCGCCTCCGCCTCGCTCTTCTCGAGAGCCTCGGCGTCGATGTAGATCATGTTCACGCGCACGTCGTTGGAGACGCCACCGTGGACGAGCGACTCGGAGAGCGACTTGTAAGTGTCGCGCCAGTCCGTGTACTTGCCGACGATCCCGATGCGGACTTCGCCCTTGGGGTTCTTGATCTTCTCGACCATCGCGCGCCACTTGGAGACGTCGGGGCGGGCGGACCAGATGCCGAGCTTCTCGGCGACCTTCTCGTCGACTCCTTCGTCATGGTAATTGAGCGGCACCTCGTAAATGGTGGACACGTCCATCGCCGTGAAAACGTAGTCACCAGAGATGTTGCAGAAGAGGCCGATCTTGTCCTTGACGTCCTTGGGCAGCGCGCGGTCGGAGCGGCAGAGCAGGATGTCCGGCTGAATGCCGATCTCGCGCAGCTCCTTGACGGAGTGCTGGGTCGGCTTGGTCTTGAGCTCGCCCGCGGTGGCGATGTAGGGCACGAGCGTGAGGTGAACGAAGATCACGTTCTCATGGCCGCGCTCGACCTTCATCTGGCGGATGGCTTCGAGAAACGGCAGGCTCTCGATGTCGCCGACCGTGCCGCCGACTTCGACGATCGCGAGATCCGCGTCGACGGTCGCGTCGTCGATGTGCCGCTTGATCTCCTCGGTGATGTGCGGAATGACCTGCACCGTCTTGCCGAGGTAGCCGCCCGCGCGCTCGCGGCGGATGACTGCGTCGTAGATGCGGCCCGTGGTGAAGCTGTTCTTGCGCGAGAACTGCGCGTTCTGGACGAAGCGCGAGTAGTGGCCCAAGTCGAGGTCGGTCTCCGCGCCGTCATCGAGCACGAAGACCTCACCGTGCTGGAACGGGCTCATCGTACCGGGGTCGACATTGAGGTACGGATCCATCTTGATCATCGTGACCTTGATCCCGCGCGCTTCCATCAGCATCCCGATGGAGGCCGCGCTGATGCCCTTTCCGATGCTGGAAAGAACGCCGCCGGTCACGAAGATGAATTTTTTCTGCTTGGCCATGGGTTTCCTATTTCCTTGAAAGCTTTCTGACTTTTTCGAGGTCCTCGGGCGTGTCGACCTCGACCGAGAGAAATTCGAACTCCGTGATCCCGATCGCGATCCCGTTCTCCAATGCGCGAAGCTGCTCGAGCATCTCGGCCTTCTCGATCGGCGAAGGCGGGAGGCTCCTGAACTTGAAGAGCGTCTCGCGATCGTAGATGTAGAGGCCGACGTGCTGGCGGCACGAGAGCGGCTCGCCCGCTTTGGGCCTGGGCCCGCGGCTGTAGGGGATCGGATGACGCGAAAAATAGATCGCGCGTCCGTCTTTGTCAGCAAGGACTTTGACGACGGCCGGATTGTCGAGCTCGGCCTGATCGTGGAACGGCGTCATGACGGTGCCGAACTTGAAGCGGCCCGAGGCGACGAGCGCGAGACCGGCTTCGATCGCGCGCGGATCGATCAGCGGCGAGTCGCCTTGGATATTGATGTAGATGTCTGCCGGAAGCTGATCGGCGACCGCGGCCACGCGATCGGTACCGCTTTGGATATCCGAAGATGTCATCACGACCTGGCCGTCAAACCCTCGAACCACGGAGGCGACCCGCTCGTCGTCCGTCGCCACCACGGTGAGGTCGACGCCTTGAGCCTGGCGGGCACGCTCGTAAACCCACTGAATCATGGGCTTTCCGTTGATGTCGGCAAGAGGTTTTGCGGGGAGGCGGGTGGACCCGTAACGGGCAGGAATCACGGCGATCACACGGGGCTTACGGCCACTCATGTAGATCGACGTTAGACTACGGTCAGGGCGACGTCCAGAGGTGTCCGACAACTTTTTGATGCTTGGCGCATCAAAACCAGCTCGCAGAGTCCCTGATAAACTAACGCGATGCGACATTTGTAATCCGGTGCTCGTCTTCGAAGACGAGAAACCGATTTATTTCATAGACAAAGATCGATGACTTGCTGCGTCATTATCGCGTCGGCAAGTCCGGGCTTTTCTTGGGAAATTTGACACATGGTGTCTTTGAATTTATACCCTGCGTCACCCTATGATCAAAACCCTGCTCTTGTTGGCCCTGACGGCCTCGAGTCCTTTCGCGCACGCCGATCCGAGCCTGGATCGCCTGACTGAAATCGAACGCGAATACGCCGAGAGCGATCTCGACGCGCACATGGACATCTCGCCCGCCGAGATGGCCGCCCGAAACAAGGAACTCAAGCGCGTGCTCCAGGGCGAGTTCGACAACGAATTGCTCGAGCCCGGAATGGCGATGTATAGCGAAGGCGCGCGCGACCTCTTCAAGGAGTTCGCGCGCCATCCGGTCGCGTCCTACTCTTTGCGCAAGGTCTACGATCCCGAGGGACGCATCGGATTTTGCTTCGGCCGCGCGATGGCGATTCATCTGGAGCTATTGCGCGCGGGAATCGACAAGCGGTCGATCCGCAAGATCTGGGCGGTCGGCGATCTCGCGCTGGGCTCGCTCAAGTGGCATCACCATGTCGCGACGATGGTTCGCGCGAGCGACGGCGGCTGGTGGGTGATCGACCCGATGTGGGAAGGCCCGATGAAGGCCACGCAGTGGATGTTCCGCATGCGGTGGCTTTTCGCGAAATGGCCGAGGCTGCCGAAGCTTGAGGAGCCACGACTTCGCTTTTTCGTCACGCGCCCCGAGCGCTTCGGGACGGAGCTCGCGGTCAAATACAAGCGCGAGGAGCTCTTCAACGAAGAGTCCTACGGCAGCTTCTTCAAGGATCTCATGAAACATAACCGCGAGCGGCCTCGGATCGAGAGGCCCGCGAAGCTCGCGCGACCGAGATTGCGGTAACAGGTTCGGCGCCCGGCCCGCCAATCGGGGCGGCCCGGGCGTCGCTCGGATTTTCTCTCAGATCTGCTCGAAGAGGCACTTCACGGGCACTTTCTCGCGCGCCACGTGCAGAGGGCCTTCCTGATAACGAAGAGTCATCGTGCCTGAGCCGCTCTGGCGGCCGGGCGCGAGTTGGATATCGAGGTTGAGATCGGTCCAGGGATCCTTGGCCGAGAGCTTGAGCTCCTTGCCCGCGATCTCGAAGGACTGAACGGCGGCCGAGTCGAGCGTCACGAGCGCGCACTCGTTGGCCGAGCTGCGGGTGGTCGTTTCGGCGGGCCCCAGAAACAGGTTGAGGTGATCGGTAAAACCGCCAATACCGATGCCGCTGCTGTCGGTGCAGTGCATGCGCGAGGCGTGCGAATCGGGGGCCGTGCCGGCCAGGGTAGCCAGGGCGAGAAGAAAAGCGGGAATCGAAGATTTAAGCCGTTTCATGTGAGTGCCTCCACGAGCTTCAGCGGATGTGAATTTACACGAATTGACTCATTGAGTCAAACCGCTCTCTCAGGCTGGCTAGAACTTCGACAGCCGGCCATGGCTATGACGCAAGCTACTGCCAAAAGGTGGCCCCCAACTTTTGGCGCGGATCTCGGCAAAATGACGCAGGCTACTGCCAAAAGTTGGGGGCCACCTTTAGGCGTGACACTGCCGTGACACAAAGGTTTGGCCGGCCAGTTATTCTGGGCTCAATGCTCGAGATCCTCCATCAGCGAAAACTCAGCCTGAGCCCGGCCGCTCCCGGCGCCGCGCCCTCCGAGCACCTTTTCAAGATCGATACCTGCCAGCGCACGCTCTGGATCCAGGCCGAAGGCACCGGGCCATCTCTGCGCGCGAGCTACCGCGGCGTGGAGGCGTATCTGTTTTTGCTTCGCATCGCGACGGGGCTCGAAAGCGAAGTCCGCGGCGAGACCGACGTCTTCGGCCAAATCAAAGAATCCTGGCGCCTCTACTGCGAGCGCTGGCCCGAGCATTCGATTCAGCTGCGCAGCTGGATGAACCGGCTCTTCGAAGACGCCAAGTCCGTGCGCACTGAGCACCTGCAGGGCTCGGGCGGAGATTCTTACGGCACGCTCACGCGCAAGCTCCTGCGCTCAGGCGGCGAGCTTGAGGCCGGCGACACGATCCTGGTGGTCGGCGGCGGCGCGCTCACGCGCTCGGTGCTTCCGCACCTGAGCTCGCTTGCCAAGGGTGCCGCCGGCTTCGGCGCGCGCGTGACGACCTGGACCCGCTCCACGCGCAGCGAAGCCGAGCTGCTCGACGAGCTCGCGCGCGCGCGGCACGCGGTTTTTTGCATCCCCGAGGACTCGGCGCTCGATCCCGCGCGCGCGGCGGCCTGGAGTGCCGGCGCAGGCCGCGGCGATCGCGGCAAGCTTCTTCACCTGGGTCTCACGAGCCTGGCCGCGCGAGGCGGCGCGTGGGAAAGCTGCGCGGGCTTCCATGCGCTCGATTCGCTCTTCGCTTTTCGCGATCCCGATGCGCGCGATCAGCGCCTCGAGCGCGCGGCCCGCGCCTGCGAGGAGCGCGCGCGACTGAGGTTTCTCTCGGCATCGGCGGGAGCCCCGCTCTCGCTCCCGCATGGCTGGGAGGATCTGCTTGCGTTCTCCTGAAGCGAGGGTCCTCAGGCTCGGCACGCGCAAATCGCTTTTGGCTTGGTCCCAAAGCCAATGGGTCGCCCACGAGATCGAGGGCCGCAACCCCGGCGTGCGCGTCGAGCTCGTAGGCATCGAGACACGAGGCGACCGAATTCAGGACGTGCCGCTCAGCCAGCTGAATGGCAAAGAATTCTTCGTCGCCGAGATCGATGCCGCGCTCTCCTCGGGCGAAGTGGATCTCACCGTCCATTCGATGAAGGACCTGAGCCTCGATCGTCCCTCCGCCTTCGTCACGGCCGCCGTGCCTCCGCGCGAGAACCCGCGCGACGTCGTGCTCTTCGGGCCGGGCGCGCGGGAGAAGATCGCGCAAGGGCGCGTGCTGCGCATCGGGACCTCGTCTCCGCGCAGGCTCGAGAACATCCCGCCGTTCTTGGAGCGCGCGCTACCCACGGTGCGCGGCCAAAAGCCCCGGATCGAGTTCGTCGAGATCCGCGGCAACGTCAACACGCGCCTGAGCCGCGTGCACCTGCCACCGGGCGAATCCAAGCAGCTCGACGCCGTCGTGCTCGCGTTCGCGGGCCTCATCCGCATGCACCGAGGAGCGGCCGAGGAGTCGGCTTCGCTTTTCGATGGCATCCGCTGGATGGTGCTGCCGCTCCGACAGGCTCCCGCGGCGCCCGCCCAGGGCGCGCTCGCCGTCGAGTGCCGCGCGGCTGACGCCTCCGCGCGCGAGATCATCGCCAAGATCCACCACCCCGAGACCGCGCGCCAGGTTACGCGCGAACGCGCGCTCCTCGCCGAGTGGGGCGGCGGCTGCCACCAGCGCTTCGGCGCGACCTGCGTGAGCGCGCCGGGGCTCGCCGCGGCGGCGAGCGCTGGGGTCGAAGCCGCCGATCTTCTCTATGTCCGCGGCGCTCGCCCCGACGGGATCTTCGTCGACGAGCTCCGGCGCGAGCGGCCGCCCCGGACAGGCGCGCGGCCCGCGCGGCCGTGGGATGGCTCGGCTCATCCTCAGCCGGCCGTCGCGCTCGACTTGTCGCCCGCAGAGGCCGCCCGCCGCGCCGCCTGGTTCATCGCGCACTCCAGGGCGCTGCCCGAGCGGGCGGACTGGGAGGAGGCGGCTCAAGCCGCGCGCGTATGGACGTCCGGCGCTTCGAGCTGGTTTCGCCTCGCTGAACGCGGTATTTGGGTAGAAGGATGCACCGAAAGCCTAGGATTCGAAGCAGCCGGCCCCATGCTCCGGGAAGCCACTCTCGCGCTTCCTTCTTTTTCGAATTGGGCCGTTCTTACTCACCGAAGCGCGATCCCGGGGTGGGACGACTTCGGTACGGTAGCCGCGACCTATGCGCTCGACCGGGTGACGGGCGCGAGCTCCGATCCGACGGTCCGGGACCTCGCGACGGCGACGCACGCTTACTGGGCGAGCGGGTCGCAATTCGAGGCATGGGGATCGGCGGCCGCCCGCGGCTGCGTTCACGCCTGTGGACCCGGTAAGACAGCGGCGGAACTGATCGCAAGAGGCGTTCAACCCCTGATTTTCGTTTCGGCCGAGGAGTGGAGAGAATGGGTCAATACAATTTAACAGGTGTCACAGGGCCGGGAGGCCCGTTGTGATGCCGGTTCCAATGAGTCTGAGGCGCCTGCGGCAATCCGCGGCCATTCGCGAGCTGACGCGCGAGGTGCGTGTTTCGACGGAGCAGCTGATCCAGCCACTCTTTTCGGTCCAAGGCCTCGCCGCGCGCGAGTCGATCCCTGGCCTCACGGGCACCTATCGCGACACCGAGAGCTCGCTTCTCTCCCAAGTCGAATCCGACCTCGAGAAAGGCGTCCGAAAATTCCTTCTTTTCGGCGTGCCCTCCGAGAAGAAGCTGCGGGACTTCGATCCTTCGTTCACCGCCTCCCAGGTCGCCGCGATCAAGAAGCGCTTCGGCGCCGATGTCTTCGTGAGTGTCGATGTCTGCCTCTGCTCTTCCACGGCCCACGGCCAATGCGGGATCCTTTCGGACTCTCAGGACCACGTCGAGAACGACGCGACCGTGGCCGAGCTCGCGCGCGCGGCACTCGCCTACGCGCAAGCCGGCGCCGATTGCGTCGCCCCGAGCGATATGATGGACGGACGCGTGGCCGCGATTCGGGCCGCGCTCGACGGCGCCGGGCTGGAGCGCACGCTTCTCATGAGCTATTCGGCCAAGTTCCACTCGCGCTTTTACGGCCCGTTTCGACTGGCCGCCGATTCGGCACCCAAGGGCGGAGGACTAAAAGACCGCGCGACCTACCAGATCGACCCGGCACGCCCGAGCGACGCCTACGAGAGCTCGCTTCGGGACGCGCAAGAAGGCGCCGACGTCCTCATGGTCAAGCCGGGCCTGCCCTACCTCGACGTCTTGGCTGATCTCTCGCGCCGGATCGACAAACCCTGGGCCGTCTACGAAGTCAGCGGCGAGTACGCCGCGATTGAGCTCATGGCCGAGAAGGGCCTGATCGCAGGGCCGAGAGCCCATCTCGAATCGTGGATCGCCTTCGTCCGCGCCGGCGCCTCGATGATCATCACCTACGGAGCGCGCAACGCCCGCGAATGGCTTGAAAGGGAAGCGAACGCATGAGCACCACCCACGAAAACCTCTTCGAGAGATCCAAGAAAGTCTCTCCCGGCGGCGTGCATTCCCCGGTCCGCGGCTTTCGCGGCGTCGGCGGCACTCCTCGCTTCATGGCGAGTGCGCAAGGCGCGGAGCTCATCGACGTCGACGGAAAACGCTACATCGACTTCTGCCAATCCTGGGGCCCGCTTCTGCTCGGCCACCAAGATCCCGAAGTGCGCGAAGCCGTCCAGAGCGCGCTGGGACGCGGCTGGTCCTACGGCACGGCCGAACCCTACTCGCTGGAGCTTGCCGAGCTGATCACCTCCTCGCTTCCTTGGGTGGAGAAGATCCGTTTCGTCAACTCCGGCACCGAAGCCGTGATGGCCGCGCTTCGAGTCGCGCGCGCCGCCACCGGCCGAAGCAAGATCCTCAAGTTCGACGGCTGCTACCACGGCCACGTCGATTCGATGCTCGTCAAGGCGGGCTCGGGTCTCGCCGAGATGGCCGTCTCCGACAGCGCGGGCGTCTCCGACTCGGTCGCGGCCGAGACGATCGTGATCCCGCTCAACGACTTCCAGGCGATCGACAAAGCCTTCGCCGCTCATGGCAAGGAAATCGCGGCTGTCATCGTAGAGCCGATCCCGGCCAATAATGGGCTTTTGCTCCAGCGCGACGGCTTCCTTCCGCATCTCGCGCGGGCGGCTCGCGCGGCGGGCGCGCCCGTGATCTTCGACGAGGTGATCACCGGCTTTCGCGTAGGCTTCGGCGGAATGGCCGAAAAGACCGGAATCAAGCCGGATCTCTGCACCTACGGCAAGATCATCGGCGGCGGATTTCCGGTCGGGGCCTACGGCGGACGCAAAGACCTCATGGATCTCGTCGCGCCGGCGGGCCCGGTCTATCAAGCGGGCACGCTCAGCGCCAACCCGATCGCGATGACCGCGGGCCTGGCCACGCTCAAGAAACTCAAGCGCGACAAACCCTACGCGGAGCTCGAGCGCCGCGTGGAGACGCTCTCCCGCGCCATCGAGCGCGCGCTCGCATCCAAGGGCGTCGCCTGCCACGTGCAAAACGCGTCCTCGATGTTCTGGACGGTATTCGGCGAGATCAAGACTCCCGACCGCGTCGTGCGCGCCCCCCAAGACATCCCTTCGGCGCAAAAAGAGACATACGCGCGATCCTTCCACGCACTCCTCGACCAGGGCATCTATCTCGCCCCGAGCGGCTACGAAGTCTCGTTTCTCTCGACTTCGCACACGCAGGCGCAACTCGACCGGCTCGTAGAAGCGCTCGGCGCCACGGGAGGCGCGCGTTAATTGAGCCCCCGCCAGAAGAAAGACCGCAACGTCCGTGTCCTGATCGCCGCCCAGCTCGTGTGGCTCGCGGTCGTGTGCACGCTCGGCGGCTGGTGGATCTGGCTCGCGCTCTCGCAGGCGCGCAAGATCATGGAGCTCGAGATGGCGGCCGGCTCCCCGCTCGCGCTGCCGCACTGGGAACAGACCCAGCGCATGCTCCTGGGCGAGTCGATCACTTTCTTCGCGCTTCTCCTGGTCTCGACGGGCGTGCTGGCCTGGCTCTACTGGCGGGATCTCCTGCGCACGCGAGGCCTTCAGGCTTTTTTCGCCTCCGTCACGCACGAGCTCAAGACGCCGCTGACGAGCATCCGCCTGCAGACCGAGTCGCTCTCGGACGGAATGGACCCCAAGGCGCCGGGCCAGGCCCTCGTCTCGCGCCTTCTCGAGGACTGCCAGCGCCTCGAGTCGCAGGTGGAGCGGACGCTCGAGCTCGCGCGTATCGAAGGCGGCGGACCAGTACTGCTCGAATCCACGGAAGCCAAACCTCTCATCGAGCGCGTCCTGCGGACCAGCCGCGAGCAGACCCCCGCCTTTGGCCGCATCGAGATCTCGACGGAGCTCGACAATCGCCCGATCCTGGCGGACTCGACGGCCGTGCAGCTCATCATCCGCAACCTGCTCGACAACGTCGTTAGGCACTCGGGACAGAAGCAGGCGCGCCTGCGCGTCTGGAGCGAAGACTCGAGCCCCAAGCGGCTGACAGTGCACTTTCAGGACAATGGCGGCGGGCTCGGCGGCGCGCGCGACTCGCGGCTCGGCTCGCTCTTTTACCGCGGCGAGCGCTCGCAGGGCGCGGGCGTCGGCCTCTATCTGATCAAGACGCTCATGGAGCGGATGGGCGGCAACGCCAGATTCACGGCGGCCGATGGCTTCAAGGCTTCGCTCGAATTCGCCATATCAAAGGGTTCGGAGGGTGACGATGAGTAATTCGCCCAAAGAGTCCATCTTGCTGGTCGAAGACGAAACCAACGTCGGTTCCACGCTCCAGCGGACGGTCACCCGC
>FTBH01000208.1_pt1 | contig 18298 bp, 8 predicted proteins | sample 1639321 | NCBI WGS metagenome assembly FTBH01 (sample SAMEA3914864, study PRJEB12502) | metagenome | biome: forest; material: soil | place: USA | collected 2012-03-12 | depth 0.3 m
GCGCGCGCGTCGGGAAGGAAGCCCTGGTCGAGCATCTGGTCGGCCTCGTCGAATGCGAGGATACGGACGTCCTCGAAGGTCACGAGGCCGCGGTTGAGGAGCTTGACGATGCGGCCGGGAGTGGCGACGAGCACCTCGAACTTGCCCGCGAGGTTGCGCTTGGCGACGTCCATGTCGGTGCCGCCCAGGACGGAGCGCACGCGAAGGCGCGTCTCATGGGTGAAGAGCTTGAAGACCTTGGTGACCTGCTCGCCGAGCTCGCGGCTCGGGACGACCACGACCGCGCGGGGGCGGGAGTCGGCGGGGACGCGGGAGCCGCCGTCTTCGAGGGTCTTGAGATGATGCAGGATGGGAAGCGCGTAGGAGAAGGTCTTGCCGCTGCCGGTCTCCGCGACGCCGACGACCGAGCGCCCGTCGAGGAGGAGGGGAAGCGCGCGAGACTGGATCTCGGTCGGAACGGAGATCTTGAGCTCGGCGAGCGTGGACTGGAGAGAGGGGAGAAGGTCGAAGTCTTTGAACGAAGGCATGCGGGGGTCTTACCTTAGATTAGGGCGGTGCGCCTTAAATAAATGGAGTTTAATCTATGGCTACAATTTCGGGTGGGGGTGGTGGGAGGGCGTTTTCTGAGTGATGCAGTCAGGTGGACTATGGCGTGCATTTTCTTTTGACCGGTCAAGCGAACGCTTGACCGGGTCCGAACATGAACACCCAGTCTGGTCGCGACCCCTAAAACAGCGCCTGGATCCACGCCGTGTCCTTGGGTCTCCGCGCGACGAGTTGGATCTTTTGAGCGCAGGAATAAGGGCATCCCGAGATCTTGAGCGGCAGCGCGCGGGGCATCTCCGCGACGAGGTAATCGGGCAGGTAGGCGATGGCTTTGCCTTCGGAAACGAGTCGGGTCACGAGGCTCAGGCTCGTGGAGAGATAGCCGATCCTGCGAGGAAACTCGTCGTCGCGCCAGCCGTCCAGGGACTGCTTTTGCCCGACGCGCCCGAAAATCGGATGCGTGGGGCTGACGAATTCGTGTTCGAGCACTTTCTCGACGGGAACGGTCTTGCCCGCTTTGGCGGCCCCATACAGAGGGTGTCCTTGTCCCACGACGGTCAGGAACTTGGTCTCACCCAGGAGCTTGGAATGAAGCGAGGATGGGACGTCGGAGGTGACGATCGCCAGGTGAACCTCGCCCGTCTCCACGCGGTCGAGCGCGCGCCGGTCGTCGCAAGCCTGGAGCTCGAAGCTCGATAGCGGGTTGCGCTTGCGAATCGCGGCCATGACCTCGCCTCCCTGGTGGGCCAGCAGGATCTCGGGGCCCGCTAGCACGGCATTGAGCGTGCCCGGGCCGCCCGAGACCTCCGCTCGGATCGACTCTTCGAGGGTGACCAGGTCAGAAGCGCGCGAGCGGAGAAGGCGTCCCGCCTCCGTCAGCTTGATGCCGCGGCCTTCGCGGCTGAAGAGCTTGACCCCGAGCTCGTCCTCGATGCGCGAGATGGCCTTGCTGAGCGAGCCCGGCGAGACGTTGAGGCGCTCGGAGGCGCGGTGGATGTTCTCGGCGCGGGCAACGGCCAGGAAATAGCGGACTTCAAATAGTTCCATAAGTGAAACAATAGTTACCAAATCGAGAATTAAAAAGAAATGAAATTCGGGGTAGGTTGCACTCATGAAAACAATGCTCCTGAACCTGAAAACCGGACTCTCCCTCCGCGGCGGCCATGCCCTTCGCAATCGCGTGGTCGTGCCGCCGATGGCTTCGGAGACGGCGGATGAGCGGGGTTTCGTGACCGACCGAACGGTCGAGCATTACGCGCGCCTGGCGCGGTCGGGCGCCGGCATCGTGATGGTGGAGTACACCTATGTTCAGCGTGATGGCCGCAGCGAGCCCAACCAGCTCGGCGTCGATCGGGACGCGCAGGTCGAAGGCCTGGCCCGCGTGGTGAGCGCGATCCACGAAGCCGGCGAGCGTCCTGTCACCTTCCTGCAGCTCACTCACGCGGGTGGAAAGAGCGAGCGCGCGCTCACGGGGGGCGAGCTCCTGGGGCCGAGCGACGTGGCGGTCCCCGCTAAAGACCGAGAGCTCGAGGCGCCGCGCCCGATGGCACTCGCGGAGGTCCAAGCGCTTCGCGACGCCTTTGTTCAGGCCGCGCGCCGGGCTCAGGAAGCGGGCTTCGACGGCGTCGAGCTGCATGCGGCTCATGGCTATGGGCTCAACCAGTGGCTCTCGCCTCTGACCAATCGCCGCGTCGACGCATACTCGGCGGGGCCCGCGCTTCTCTATGAGGTCGTCGAGGCGATCCGGGCTCGGTGCCCGGAGCTACTGATTTCGATTCGTTTTCCGGGCCAGGATAACCTCGAGGGCGGCCTCACGACTGCGGACATGCAGGAGATCGCGCAGGGCCTGGAGGCTCGTGGAGTCGCCCTGCTCAACGTCTCGTCCGGGCTCGGCGGTTGGAGGCGTCCGCGCGACAGCCGGGGTGAGGGCTACCTCGTGGGCGACGCCGCGCGGATCCAAGAAGCGGTGCTGATCCCGGTGATCGGCGTCGGCGGAATCGAGACGGCGGCCTATATCAACGAGAGTCTGGCACTCGGGCGCTTCAGTCTCGCCGCCGTGGGGCGGGCGATCCTCAAGGACCCGGAGGCCTGGGGTCAGAGCCTCTTGAGCGCCTCGAAGAACTGATGATGGAGCTCATCGAAGTTCCGCGCATGGTGCTCGCGCCTCATCATCTCGGCGAACCTCTTCTTGAACTCCGAGCACTCGGCGCCCTCGGCGCTTGAGCAGGCGTGCTGGGTGCGTCTGAGAATGTCGAGTTTCGCGTGCGGGTCGAGCTCGGCGAAGGATTTCGCGTCACCTCTCAGGATTTTCGAGCCCAGTTCGCTCAGTTCCATGTCGTTGAGCCAGCCGCGGCTCGCATCGGGCGTTTTGAGGTTCGAGATCACCGCGTTCCGGAACTCTGGGAACTGCGAGCGGATCTCAGGGTTGAGCTGGATGAAGTACTCGAACGTCCGGCGGGTCTCGAACTCTTTCACGAGCGCCAGGACTTCCTGCGGACGAACCGCGTAGAGCTGGTTGAGGATCGTGTAGAACCCGGTTTCGGTGAGCAGATTGCGTGAAGCTGTCGACTGATCCTCACGCGCCTGGTAGTCGCGAATGAGCGGGTTGCGCGAGAGCGCGCCCAGGATTTGGTCCGCGTAGACCGGATCGAGGTGCTGGTCGGGATCCAGAAGCGAGAGGGCGATGCCCGCGACTTTCGAATCGTCGGGCTTGGAGGTCTTCGCGAGCAGCTCGAGGATCTTGGACTTCAAAAGGGGAACTGGATGACCGCTGAGGTGGGTGAGGTGCTTGAACTCCCAGAGCTCGCGGTCTTTCTGCTCGCGAATCGCTTTGATGAGCAGTGTAACGCTGGACTTCTCTTTGGGGGCTGAGAACGAATCACTGAACCTGAAGGAGTTCGACTTGAGGATGTAGCTCATGCGGCCCAGGACCTCTTGCGCAGGTAGCGGACCTTCGACGGTCTTGGCCGTGGCGATCATCTGCTCCTTGAACTGCTCTTCGGTGTACATCCAGGGCCTGGTGACGACCTCCAAGAATGCCTTCATGTCCTCATGCTTTAGGCCGAGTTGTCCAAACACGTTGGCCAGCTCGCCTTGAGGGCGCTTGTCCATATAGCGGGCGTAGGCGACGCCGGCTTCGAACCTGGCCCAGACGTCCGGTTCGGGCAGCTCGATCGCGCGGATGGGTTCGAGGGTCGATTTCGTCTCGAGCTCCGCGGCTTCGGCCGGATCAGGGTTGATCAGCTCCTGCGCTTCGGTCATCAGCTGGTATTTTTCGGAGTGGTGGATTCCGCCGACATCGAGCCAGATCGGGTTGGGCTCGGGGTCCAGGAATCGGGTACGAAGCTCAGCGTCCACGAAGGTGAGGTGAACGGGGCGGTCCCAATTCGAGGACTGCTCGAGTTGTTGCTCGAGTCCGGGATGGTTCGCGTTGGGCTCTTTCTGCAGGACGGCCCTCGTGGCGCCCATGGCATGCGCCAGCTCATGGGCCTTTGATAGGATCGTCTTCAGGTCGTTCGGGCTGATCTGTGGGCCTTGGATCCCTTTGATCGACAGGACTCTCTGGCCGGTGGGATCCTGGCCTAGGGCAGCTTGCAGATATCCCTTGGGATTTTTGGGGTTGCGCGGGTCATAGATGAAGAAGGCGCGCTCGGACGGGGCGTTCGCGAAGCGAGCCGGAGTGCATTCGACGCCGACGATCGATTTCCAGACGGCGAGCGAGACGGGGACTTCGCGAAGTTCGAGGTCCACGATCGACTCGGCTGGCTTGGAGTCGAGCTTGTAGCCGATGATCGAGTCTTTCAGCGGGCCCTTGGGTACGGCTGAGTCCATGTATTTGAGGGCTTCGGCGTGATCAGAGTGAGCGAAAAGCGCTTCCTGAGTCTTGTAGACCTGAGCTTGACGGAGGAGGACGAGCTGGCCCTCAAGTGCGACCTTCTTGAGGTAGATGGCTTTGACTGTCGCGATGTCGTAGGGCGGGGTCAGGCCATAATTATTGCCCGTGAATTTGGCGGGGATTCCGCCGTTCTGGCTGAGGACTTCCAGAATCTGATCGATGGAAGCGTCCTTGTATTGACCTTTCATCGGCCCAGGGATGAAAAACTTGAGGTCCCCCAGGAGGCGGGGGCTGCTTCCGGCGCCGATCTCCTTGCTGGTCTCGGCGAGCTTCTGCTCGATCTGCGCGAGGGCCAGGTGAGCGTACGCGCTGCTCTTCTGGTCGTGGATGAATTTGGCGACGTCATACGGCGGTGAGTTCTTCTCGGTGATCCGGAAGCGCAGGAGGTTGTGCTTGTTCGCGACGTAGTCGCGGTACTCCGGAGAGTGCTCGAACCACTGCTGCAGGTGGTTCTGTTCCTGGATGATTTCCCAGAAGTTGACGGTGAACGTATCGGTATTGCTGAAAAACTCGGGGATCGTTTCCTTCACCCAGGCGAAATACGCCGCCACGTCTTTGGGGCGCGAAACATCGTCGAGCCTGAAGCCGACCTTGCCGGCGTGGGCGAGCGGGGAGGCGACGAGCGCCAGGAGGCATGATCCGAGCAGAAGTTTGGGAAGCATTTTGCGAACGGCCAAGGTCGATCCTTTCAGCGATCCAGGGGTATCTCGCCGGATCGGATGAGTATAATAGTGGCTTAAATCAGTCAACTAAAAGAAACGCGGTTCGCTACTATTAAATAATAATTGAATAAATAGGGTCCGAGGGTTACTCCCCGCCCATGCTCAGGTCCTCGCTCGAGTATCTCCGGTGCCCCGGCTGCGGGGCTGAATCGCTTTGGCTCGAAGGCCGGGGGCCGGCGTCCGAGGATATCCAAAAGGGTTCGATTCGCTGCAAGGACTGCGAGGCGGCTTATCCGATCCTGGCTGGCGTGGCGATCGTCGTCGCCGATCCCGGCGCCTACGTCATCGATCACGTCAAAGGCATCTCCCAACTCGTCGCTGATGAGGACATCCCGCTCGAATGGCGGGACGAGTACGTGGCGGCCCGCGAGGAGCTTGAAGGTGAGCATATCGAGGAGGACCTCGAAGCCGAGCGCGTGAACGCGCTCTATCTGATGACCCACTATCTCGAGGCGTCGGATCTTAAGGACGTGAGCAGTCCCTTCATCGCCAAGTTGATCCAAGATTACTGGGACGAAGGCCCCTTCGCTCAAATCGAGAAATGGGTCGAGAAGATCGGCCCGGGCCGCTCCCTCATCGAGCTGGGCTGCGGGGTCGGGGGCCTCGGTGCGCGGCTGGCGCCCCGTTTGGGATCTTATTTCGGAATCGATAGCTCGTTTGCGAGCGTCGCGCTGGGGCGGCACCTGCTCCTAGGCGCTCCTTATCCGCGCGAAATTCGAATTCCGGGCGACCTCTTGCAGGGGACGGTCTCGAAGAAGGTCGAAATCCCTGCCGGGCAAGCCCGGGGGCTTCAGGCTGATCTGGTCGTGGGCGACGTGTCCCAGTTTCCGCTTCGTTATGGGCTTTGGGATCTGACGGTCGCGCTGAACACGATCGATATGCTCGATGAGCCAGCGGATCTGCCGGAGCTTCAGCGCGAGCTGCTTAAACCCTCCGGGGTAGCGATCCAGAGCTGCCCCTACGTCTGGCACGAAAAGACGGCCAGGCTTCTGCGGGAGCGGCTTCCAGAGGCGCAGAACTCGTCCGAAGCCGCCGAGCGGCTATACGAGCGGGCGGGTTTCGGGGTCGAGGAGAGGGTTGAGCACCTTCCCTGGCTCTTCTTCAAACACCTCAGGCAGCTTGAGATTTATTCGGTGCATGCCTTTTTAGCTCGGCGCAATAAATAAACAGCATTTAATTCTGCGCTGTGGTACCCCAGGGCCATTCATGGAATCTTTTGACCAGCTTGATTTGAACCCCGTATTGCAACAGACGATCGCCCAGATGGGGTTCTCTAAACCGAGCGAGATCCAGGCCCAGGCCCTGCCGATCCTCCTTGGATCCAAAGTCGACTTCATCGGCCTGGCCGCGACCGGCACCGGCAAGACGGCCGCCTTCGCGATCCCGATGCTCGAGCGCATCGCCAGTTCCAAAGGCGCCCGGACGGGCGTCCAGGCGCTCATTCTCTGCCCGACTCGCGAGCTCGCGCTTCAAGTCTCGGGTCAGATCGACCAGCTTGGCAAAGGCCTCGGCGTCCGCTCGGTGCCGATCTACGGCGGCGCGGGCTACGGCGACCAGATCCGCGGCATCCGCTCAGGCGCGGCCGTGGTGGTCGGCACTCCCGGTCGCGTGATCGATCACCTCGAGAAGGGCACGCTCTCGCTCGATGGCATCGATACCCTGATCTTGGACGAAGCCGACGAGATGATCTCGATGGGCTTCAAGGAAGACCTCGAAACGGTTCTCTCCAATATCGATCGCGAACGCAGCAACGTCTGGTTGTTCTCGGCGACGATGAGCCGCGAAGTCCGCAAGGTCGCCGATACCTACCTTCAGGACCCCGAACAGGTTCAGATCAATCGCGGCGAGATGCTGCCCTCGACGATCGAGCAGATCTACTTCGCCACGCAGGAAAACAACAAGCCCGAGATCATCAAGAAGCTCATCGATGCGGCTGACGAGTTTTACGGACTGATCTTTTGCCAGACCAAGGCGTTGGTGATCGACCTCACTCAGTATCTCAAGAACGAAGGCTACCGGGTCGATTGCCTCCATGGCGACATGGACCAGAATGCCCGCGAACGCACGATGCGCGCGTTTCGCGAGCGCGCCGTGACGACGCTGATCTGCACCGACGTCGCCTCGCGCGGCCTCGACGTCAAAGACGTCACGCACGTGATCAATTACTCGCTCCCGCGCGAGATGGACAACTACGTCCACCGCATCGGCCGTACCGGCCGCAGCGGCAAGACGGGCATCGCCTACAGCCTCGTGACAGCGAGCCATCGTGGCCTGATCGGTCGCATCGAGAAGATGACCAAGAGCCGCATGGTCGAAGGCCGCATCCCTTCTCGCAAGGAGATCGCCGCCAAGAAGCTCGCGCGCTCGCTGCCCAAGTTCCTCGAGCAGGAAGCGCACGCCAAGGCGGCCGAGCTGCTCTCGCCCGAATGGCGCGAGGCGCTTGCCGAAATGCCGGGCGAGGAGATCGCGGCGCGCTTTCTCGCAATCCTCCATGGCGATATCTTTAATCCCGCTCCGAAGCAGCCCGAGCGCGCGCCGCTGGTTAAGCCAAATAGCGTGACGGCCGGCCGCCCTGCGCCGCAAGTCGTGATCCCCCGCGACCAGGCTCCAAAGACGTACTCGCGCCCGCCCGTGGTCGCGAAGCCTGAAGCCGAAGCGCAAGATCCCGCGTTCGGCATGATCCGCCTGGACGGCGCCGCTCTTAAGCCGCCCCGCGCGGAGCGGCCGCCTCGACATGATCGCGCCGAGCGGGTTGAGCGCAACGCCAAGTTCGAGCGTCGCGAGCGCCCGAAGTTCGAAAGTTCCTCCGAGGAGCGCGAAGATCGCCCCTCGCGGCCGCATTACACTCAGCGAGTTCAGCATCCGGCCAAGCGCTTTGAAAAGCCGGCGGCGAGCCGCTACGGCCAGAAAAAGCCCGAAAAGCGCGCGGAGTTTCGCTCTGACCGCCCCGAGCGCCCCGAACGCAACGGTCCCTGGGGCGGCGAGAAGCCATGGACTCGGAAGAAGTCAGGTAAAGGGCCAGCTCGCGATCGTCTCGCGAGCGAGTGATTTTTTGGCCGCCGCAAAGGCGGCCCCCGCGCGGGAGGAATTTCAGCCGCAGGCTGAAAGGGGATCCGCGCGCCTGCCTTGCCGGAAGGCGAGGAGGGTATAATAAATGCACAACTCGTAGGGCATGAGATCTCGCTCCAATCGTGGTGTGTTGGGCTTTCTATCGGTCGTGATTCTCGGAGTGGTTGGCCGCCTGGGCTGGCTGGGCTACCGCGCCTGGCGAGTGGCTCAGAAGGAGCTCTCCAAAGTCAAAGAGGCCGAAGGCACGAGCAACGGTGGCCTGGCGCCCGGCTTGAGCCGCGAGCGCCGCTTCGGTTCGGCCGCGGGCGACGAGGTCGAAGAAGCCTCGCTCGAATCCTTTCCGGCGAGCGATGCTCCGGGCTGGCGCAAGGTTTGAGCGCGATTCATTCAATAGGGCTCGGGCATGCATGCGCGGACGACCCGTCAAGTGAACGCTTGGCGGTAACTTCGGTCTTATTTCGCCGGTCGGAAAAAGCGGAGGCTCTCCTGAGTCGCCTTCTGAAGCGCAGCAAGTTGCTTCGCAGCCAGGTCGCTGATCGCAGCAGTGGCGTCATCTGATAAGTCGGCTGCGCCCTGGACAGGGACGCGCAGGGTGACGAGTTTATCGGGGCCCGCGTTCTTTTTGAGCTCGATCATCCATTTGCCGTTGAGCATTCGAACCGGCAGGGTGGAGGGAGCTGCGGCGAGCTCGGGTGCGAAGAGCGTGAGGACGGACTGAGTCGCCTCAGTGAGCTTCGCTCCGCGTTCGACTGGCCCGCCTGTTTGGTAAGCAAGCATTTCCTCGACTACCCAGGAGGCCCCGTAAAGGCCCCCGTCGTTTTCGTTGAAGAGCTTGGGTTTGCCATTGGCGTCGGTCACGTTGATCGACCCGAGATATCCCTGAGGACGGTCAAAGTACGAATCGACATGCAGCGAATAATGCACCAGCTCGTGCGCGAGGGTCTTGTTGGGATCGAACTGGGCGCTTCCCAGGACCTCGTGCCCGAAACGCAAATTGAAGTCCACGGTCAGTCCATCTGCGCCGGTCAGAATGAGAAGTAACGGATCGTAAATCAAATGGGGCTCGGGCACCGAGATGGGGGGCTTGCCTGGGTGTTTGCTCGTCCATGCCGCTTGAGCCTGCGCGAGCGCCGTTTTCATGGATTTGAGAGTATCGGCGATCGGCGTGCCTTCGTCCGAAACAATTTCGATGGCCTGCTGGTTCTCGGGAGCGAATCCTCGTTGAGCGGCCCAAGCCTGGTAAAAGGCCGGCACCAGCTTGTACTTCACGTCCAACGCGTCCAAGAGCTTCTTGGCTGCCCGGAGGGAGTCCGCGGTCTTTTCCTGGGGGCTGCGTTCGGTGAAGTCAGGCCCGGGCCTATAGGGCGCGGAGTTCAAATCATCGCGCAGAGCCTGGATTTCGGCGGCACTGGGCCCAGCCAGCGCGCCTGACGAGACGAAGGTGGCCAGGACGACAGCAGCGAAACGTAATCTCAAATTAGTCTGCATTGAGGCTGAATTTAGCAATTACGGGGCCGCCAAATCTCCGCAGAACGCGGATAGGGGAGTATTTGGCGGCGCTTAGGTGAACAGGGTTTTGACAGTTGTATGATCCCAGGCTTGGCGCAAAGTCTAAGTGGTCAGTGATCGCCGGCGTGGTAGTCATCCTGCATGCGCGAGACGTCGTGCATGATCTGCTCGGCCAAGCCCTGGCGGAGAGAGTTCCATTCGAGATGGAAGGCCTGCCTCAACTGGGCGTCTGACATGCCCGCGGGTTGCGTATCCGCCCATTCTTCGAAGGTCATCACGTTTTTCTTGGCGAAGTCGAAGAGGATGATCTGATTGTTAGGCTTGACTGCTATGTTGAAGATCGTCGTGTCGTTGCTCATGATTCCCGCTTCTTCCAGCCGGTTCATCGCGTTCATGGCGTTCTCCGTGATGGCGTGGGCGTCGTAGTCATCCCAGTTGCCTGCTTTCGCGATGTCGTCGAAGGTCTTGGCGTTTCGCACGCTCAGATTCTCCATGAGAATGCCGACGTCAATTGGCACGCCGTCGGCTCCCGTGATGATTTGCTTGCCTAGGATGTTGACCGTCTCCACGTTGGGTACCCCTTCGAGCGCGCCCTTGACCATGTTGGCCAGGGCGATCGATTCGTCCGCCCTGGCTTGGGCCACAGCCATGCTTGCAGGCGGTTCTTGCGACACGAGCACCCCGAGATTGGGCGCGTCGGGGCGTTGGTAGAACGTGTTGGAGCCGCCGTGAGGCGCGTCCGGATTGGCTGCCCGGAGCGCGTCCAGCGTAACCGGCGGAAGCAGTGCTTGCTGGCTACTCAATATCGTCGCGGCGTCTTGCGCGGCGGTGACGTCCCATCCTGCGGCGGCTTCGAAGCTCGAACTGCTCGCGAACCTCACCCCGCCCGCATCGAGCACGAGGGCCCTGCCGGTATTGGTGACGAAGAACTGGAAGTCCTCCACCCGTACTCCCGCTTCATTCAACTTGGCGATGGCAGCTTGCACGTCCGCGAGCGCAGACGGAGTCATGGGTATCGCGTCGGGGCTATCGCCGGCGATCGGCTCCGTGGCGATGCCTTTTCGGCCGCCGATCTCCACGATTCCCAAGAACTTGGGACCGATCCCTAGCTCGCCGAAGAGCTTGGTCGCCACGGCTTCGACCTTGACTGCGTTGTATTCCATGAACGGGTCGAAGTTGTCGAACTTGACGGCGGCCGGGATCTTGCCTCCTTTGCCGTCGTTCAAATGCATGAGGAAAACCTTCGCGTTATCTCCATTGCGCACCCGGCTCTGGAGCTGGATGTTGAGTGGCGAGTCGGCGGCCACGGTGACTTTGGGCAGATTGTTCGCGGCGTTGAGCAGCTGGGCTGTAGTCACATTCGCTGGTTCGATGCTCGGATCGCCCAAGGCGTTCGCGAAAGCCTGTCTCGGAGAGACCGGATTGGCTTCCGGTGCCACGCGAGTGCCGGGCATGTTCAGGTCTTGCGAGTAGATGACCTTCTCGCCCGAGGAGACGTTTCCGCCGGTGCTGCCGCCTTGCGAGCTTTCCTGGGCGAGTTTCTCTCCCATTTGCTGGCGGATGTCCGCCGCTTGTCTGGCGAGCTCCGCAAGCTTGGCTGATTCGGATTGAGTGATCGGTTTGTCGACCCCCGCCTGGTCCAGGATGCCCTGAACCTGGGGATCGGGAGCGGCGACCGGGTCGTCCGGCGTAGCTCCGCCTTGCCGCTCGCCGATGTCCTGCACGGCTTGGTTGATCTGATCCTCGACTCTTCCGAGGTCTTCAAAAGGATTGTGGAACTCGGATTCGCGCGAGGGGTCGACACCCACGTCCTTTGCCGTCACGTGTTTGAGTGCTTTGCCGGTGGCGTAGAGTCCGAAGACGGAGACGAACAGATCGCTCGCGTTCTCTCCTCCTTGAATGAGCTGAGTCAGTGCCCCATTCGGGTCGCCGGCCATGTACGAATTGAAAGCACCGACCGCATTCGATATGAGCGGAGGCGCCGAGTTCAGGACGCCCAGGGTCGAGAGCCCGTAACCCGAAGCCGAAGTGATGAGGTACTCCGCTCGGGCACCGAACGCCCAGCCGCCTCCCGTGATTGCGAGTCCCAGGCCGCCGCCCCACTTGGCGCCGTCCCAGACCGAATCCAGCAGGCGTTGTTGGGATGCGGAGTTGCTGAATTTGTCCTTAAGGCTCATCTCGTGGCCCGGCAGGTAGCTCTCTATCCCGAGCTTGAAGGCCGTGGTCGCGAAACCTATGCCCGAGCCTGTCACCGCGCCGCCGACAGTGCCGAGCAATACGCGTCCCACTTGTTTGAGCGCGCTCCGACCGGCTTGAGCGGCAACGGCCTCCGCGCCAACGGCGCCGTCCGCGGCCAGCCCGAATCCGCTGGTGAGGATCACTACTTCAGTCGTGATGAAGGCGTTTGCCACTATGATCTGGAACTGGGAGATCTTGCCCCGATTTTTGAACGTGGCTTCGAGCTGTTTTTGGATAATGGAGTTGATGCGATTGACTTCGCCGATCAGCCACTTGATCTGATTGGGCGAGAGCGCGGGGACGAGTTGCCCGTCGATGTCGAGCCTTGAGCCAGACACGGCGTCGATGTACTGCCGGACCGTCGCCATGTAGACACTGAAGGCTGTCATGATTCGATCGTAGTACGCTTGATTGTAGATGTAGTTGTTCTTATCGTTCGCAATCTCCGCGAGCGCTTTCTTGGCATCCTCCATGTCCTGCCAGGCTTGGTGGATCACGGGGTCAGATTGATTGGCCTCTTGCCACTTATCCACTCTCGCCTGGGCGTCGCCCGTCGCGATCTGGTTGCGAACGAAATGGGTGGGCAGCTGAGGATCGCCGTGAGGCTCTACGGCCGGATCGACATGTTCGACTGTGCTGTCGTCACCGGTCAGAGGGGGCGGAGGCGGGGTGTGAGTCTCCGTGATGCCGAAAAGCGGGACGACCGAGACCTCGAGCCGCAGACCCACGTCGATCGGCGGACGGGGGAGCGCTCCGCCGATAATCGGTGCGGAACCTGTGCCCCAATACTGAGGAGGCAGCGGCAGTGGGTTGGAGAAGGCGTCCAGATCGCCCGGGGCATGCATGCCCGCGAGCATCGCGTCTTTGGACTCTTCTTGGCCGTCCTTGTTGCTGGGCCCGAGACCGTCTCCCGGCCCAGGCATCATGCCATTGACCGGCTTCCAGTCGTCGAACATCGCTTGAGGTGCCGCGTTCATGCAGAATTCGGTAGCAACGGTGTTGTTCATGTAGTCGGAGAGAACAGGGTTTGGCAGGCTGTTGTTCTCTTCGTACGCGGCTACGTCGTCCAGGTAACGCTGATACGCCTGATCCAGGACCGCCTTGCAACCGGAGCTGTTAAAGCAGCGGTCCACGGGAGTGACGTCGTCCGAAGCGCCGACAAAGGTAGACGCGAGATTGGGATACTCTCCGGGGCAGCACATGCCGTTGCCGGCGTCAGTCCATCCCTCTTGCTGGCAGCCCGTGCGATGACAAGCTTCCTGGCCGTTGGCCAATGGCACCACTTCGTAGTTGTCGTCGCACTTGGCTTTGCAGATATGCGGTTCGTTGACGAGATCCAGATAGCTTCCGATCGGGCAGACTGGCGTCACGCAGGTGGTCTCGTTGATGCGGACGTCTCCCACGGCGCAGCCGCAGGTTCCGCTGACCTTGGTCTTTCCGGTAGCCGCGTCGATCTCGCCGTCGTGAGGGCCTGGAGTGAATTCGAGATTGCCGACGCACTTGCGGTCACAGCGCAGTCCCAGGCCGTCGTCCGTGGTCACGAGCACTTCGTTCCGGGGATCGCAGCCCGGATCCGTCACGCAGGAGGTGTAACCCAGGGCTTTCATGCCCAGAAATCCGGAGTCGCACTTACAAGACCAGGTCGAGGTCTTCGGGTCGGCTGGATTATTCAGCACTGCGGTGGAGTTGGGGCTGCAGCGAGGCATGCACTGCATGAGTTGCGGGTGGGAGTCGAAGAAATAGTTCTCCGGGTCCGCGCAATTGGCGTAGACGCACTTCTTCTGGTTCGGATCCCAAGTGTAGTCGTCATCGCATTTGCAGACATTCTGCAGATTGGAGATGTTGGCCGTCCCGTCTTCGTATTGAACGGCTTGGTCGATGTGAATGTTCTCCCCTTGGCAGGGGTTCGTGGTCTCCGCGACGGCGGGCACTCGCGCCGTGGCATGCGCGGGATCGTTGTCCGGCTCGGAGGACGGAATCTCGGGCCGGATGCTCTTGATGACCGTGTAGCGGTCCGTGGCCACGCAGACGGGCTCCAAGTAAGATGGGCCCGCAATCGTGATCTTGGATCCGTCCGTGTCATACGTTTCGATCGGTGGGTCTTGCTGAGGGTTGTAGCCGTTGGGCTCGGAATTGATGGGGCACTCATGAGGCGAGCCAACGGAAGGGATGCAGGCGTTCAGCACGGCGGACCACTGACTGGTCACGGCCCCGCCGTCGGCTGCATGGAGAAGGGGGCATACGCATTGACCTGTGTCTTTGGCGACCACAGCGCCGCCGGCGCAGACGGTCGGCACGCATTGAACGCTTAGACCCGGAGGCAGAGTTGGGGTCTGGGTCGGGTCGCTGGAGCCGCCGTCTGAGCAGCCTCCTGCGCCCGGAGCGCTGGAACCTTGGGGAGGGCTGGACGAGAGCGGGCCGGAGTTCGACGAGCCGTCGGCGCCACCCGCGTAGAAGGAGCCGCCGGGGTGGGTGGCTACGCCGAAGAGCTCGGCCGTGGACGGATCCAGAGCCTGGTTTGTCGACGTGTCGACGAGCGCGAAATGCTCGTTATAAGCGCAGCCGCAACTCGGCCGCATGCAGGAGTCGAGAGTGACATTGAGGCCCGAGTCGCATCGCGGCTGCGGCGCGGGGCTGCCGGATGGAGCGGAGTCAGGGCTCGCTTCGGCCAGCGAAGAGGTGCCGAAGCCGACGCGCCTGAGGAGGCGAGGCTGATCCGGATCGCAATCCGTGACGGAGACCAGCACGTCCTTGGCGGCACCGGGCGCGCTCGCGGCGAATTGGCCGAAAGGAACCGTGACCGAGGAGTTGGGTGCGAGGTAGATTGGATGAACGGTCGTCACGTCCGGAGCACCGAGCGAGTCGTCCGCGTGGATGCTGCTGATACAGAGCGGAACGCCGGTCGGGTTATTGACATAGAAGTCGGGCTCGCCCGAGCCGAACAGCTGGTGGGACCAGTGTTCCAGGATTGTCGTCGAACGCCGTTCGCGCGGTGGGATGGGTGCGGCGGCGGCGTTCACGTAGCATGAATAGAGGCTTTGATCGCTCTTCAGTTCGAGAGCCGGAGCCGAAGCGCCGGGCGCTTCTACGCCGAAGGAGATGTACTGCGCCGCGACCGTCTGAAGATGGCGGTTGAGCAGACTCTCCGTCGGCGACTTGGCGTCTTGGGTCTGCTTGTTTGCGATCAGACCGGAAAGGTTACGCCAGGAATCAGAGGGCTTGGTGCTCCAGGAAGCGTCGAGATTGGCTTTTTGCTCCCAGGTGACCTGAGGAACCTTGAGCGTCTTGCCGACCCCATTGTTCGGATCGCAGGCGACGCTCTGACCGGATTCGTTGCGGCCCTGGATCGGAAAGATCTTGGACTCCATCGGCTGGAGCGGGTCGTCCTGCGGCTCGTTCATGTAAAAATCCGAAACCGAGGCGCTGGAGCCGAAGCCCGTGGTTCCAGTCGTGCCGTCGCCGGCGCCGCCGAAGTACCAAGGACCGCTTGGAGGTGTGCTGTCGCCTAGAGTCGCGGTGCCGGACCGATTGGCGACGCCGCCATAGAGATTGCCCGCTCTTTGGATCGCCAAAAAGTATCGGTAGCCGGCCTTGGATCCAGGGACGAATTTGCAGTTACCGTCGTCCACGGTGGCGTTCGAGTCGTAGGTGAACGATTGCGGATCAGTGCACCCGTAACGGGGCATGATGCAGGAGTGGTCGCTGGCGTTAGCCAGGGGGTTGTAATTGAGCGCGCCTCGGGCGGTGCAGCCAAAAAGGCGCGGCCCTGAATACATGCAGGATCCGTCGTCGCTCAGGACGAAGGCCGAGTAATTGTCGGCGAAAGGATCCATGCAGCCGATGATCGGAGGCGGATACACGCAGCTTGCATCGCTGATCGTGGCGCTTGGATTGTAATTGGTCGCGCTCGAGTCCATGCAGCCGGTGATGACCTGGGCGCAATTGCCTGCGTCCATGCTCGCGTATGGATCGTAATTGGACGCACTCGGGTTGGTGCAGCCGCTATGAGGCTGAACCACGACTTCGCCGTAAAACTGCACGTTGTACCGAGGATCGGGACAGCTTAATTGCAGGCTGATCGAGTAATAGCCTTGCGTCCAATGCGGATGGGTCCCGTCGGATCCGGCCGTCGGTCCGTAGATCTGCAGTAGGGTCCCTTGATGCATGACAGCGACTTGAGGGTTGATGAGGAAGGCGTTTGGGTATTGGACGGTTCCGGCTGTCAAGGGAAGCGCCCCGTTTTGATCGGCGTCGGCTACCCTGAATCCGGTGGACCAGTTCCAGTATTGGAGATTTGGATCGACAAAGTTGTAAACGATGCTCGCTGAGCAGCCGTCGCTCGGGGGCGCATTGCTCACGAAAAGATTGATGGAGATTTCGCCCGGCATCGCCTCGTCTGCGAGCGCGCTGATCGAGAGAGTAGGAGGCGTCACGCTTTCGTCGCCGATCTGGATGAGGATCGAGCCCGAGTTGGAGTTGCGGTAGACCGAGTCTCCGGGGTGCCCGCTGGCCACGTAGGTGAAGCTGTCTTGACCGTAATAACCCGGTTCAGGAGTATAGGCGAAGGAGCCGGGCACGCCGTTGGAGTTTTGGATCAGGGAGCCGTGCATCGGGACGGCTTGAATCTCGAAATGCGGGTCGATCACCGCCGCGCCGTTCGTAAAGCTGGTCTGAAGGTTGATGTTGAGCGTCCCGGAGACCGGCACAAAGACGTTCGAGTCGGATACGGTGAGTTGATACGGGTCGACGTACTGGCAGGACCCATCGTTCTGGTTGGAAGCCGGGTTGTAGTTCGAGGCGTTCGGGTCGGTACATCCGCTTACGACGTATTGGCAGCTCCCGTCGTCGATGACGGCCATGCTGCTGTAGTTCATCGCCGACGCATCGGTACAGCCCGTGACGACGGAGATCTGCAGGGTCTGCGCGATCACCGCATTGTAGCGGGTGTCGGGGCAACTCAGTTGCAGCTGATAGAGATAGTTGCCGGGCTGCCAGTGGTTGTTGGTCGTTGATATGAGGCGGGTCTGCTGGGTTCCGAGATTGAAGGTGGCGCCGCCGGAGAAATGCAGTCCGGAAGGGTAATGGGTGACGCCCGGGAGGAGTGCCAGGGTCGGGCTGCCCGAGTCCTGGGACGACGTCGCCATTGTCAGGGCGCTCGACCAGGCGTATGGAGTGCCGTCGGAGGTGTTGCCCGAGTAGATGGGGCTCAGCGTGCAACCCTCGATATCGGGCGAAAAACTCAGGTCGATATCGAAGTACAGGTCCTGAACCGGGTTACTCGGGCTATAGTCGGTGAAAGACGAGTTGATCTGGATGGAAGGAGGTATGGCGTCGACCGCGCCGATTTGAATCGAAATGCTTGCCTGGCCTGAGTAGAATTGGGTTCCGACTCCATTTGTCGCGATGGCCTGGTAACTGAAGGAGTCGCTCCCGTAATAGCCATCGGCGGGCGTGTAGACGTAGTGGGCGGGCTGGCCCGACGGGTCGGGCTGAATGAGGGTGCCATGCGCAGGATCACCTCCGAAGACGAAGCTCACGGTGCCCGTGCCGCCGGATACGTCGGCGTAAAGATCGATGCCTATCGGGGTGTTGACCTGAGTCGAGACGCTCTGGTCCTGGACGTTGACGACTAGCTGGTCATCGTCGTCGGCCCATGCTCTTTCTGTTGAGACCGCGGTTCCAGCGGTGACGAGGAGAATCCCGAGCGACGCAATGACGTACCAGTTCCGATTCGACATATGAAACCCTCAGGCTGCAAGGTGGCCGACGATTTCGATTTTGAATCAGGTTTAAAAGAAAAGTTATGTGTCGATTTTGACGAGGGCGTTTTTTTCCGGCGAATATCTAAATGGTATTTAAAGCTGGGCGGCGTCCCGGAGAACACACCGGTAAAGGATCTATCGAGTGAGGAAGGGGCCAGGATTGATGCAGATTTGGTCGGCAGCCCCCGCGATCGCCCGTCCCACGACATGCCCCTGCGCCACGCAGGCCTGAAGCAGGAAGCCGCCAGTCGGCGCGTCCCAAGCGAGCATTTCACCCGCGCAGTACACGCCCGGAAAGCGCTTGAGCTCGCCGGTCTCGGTGACTTCGCTCATTCGTACGCCACCCGAAGACGAGATCGACTCGGCTAACGGCCGCGGCTCGCCGAACGTGAGCGGGAATGCTTTGATCGCGCGGCAGAGCGCGCGAAGATCCTCGCGCGCGCCGGGCGGGGAGTGGTGGAAAATCAACGCGAGCGCCGCGGGACCGAGATTGAGCTGCTTTTTGATCCGGCGGATTGGCGAGAGATTTTCGCGCACGGCCTGGCACTTGGCGATCA
>FTBH01000052.1_pt1 | contig 18189 bp, 19 predicted proteins | sample 1639321 | NCBI WGS metagenome assembly FTBH01 (sample SAMEA3914864, study PRJEB12502) | metagenome | biome: forest; material: soil | place: USA | collected 2012-03-12 | depth 0.3 m
CCCCAGGGCCTGGAGCCCGAAGAAGGAAGAGTGATCTTCGAGTCCATCAAGGGCAGCGGCGGCGGCCCCGTCATCCGCGACGGCCTGAAGTTCGCCGAGGCGCTCGAGAGCGCCAGGCGCGCGGACACCGAACAGCCCCAGAAGCCGAAAGCGAAGCCGGGATCCTTGGCTAAGTCTGACGACGCGGCTTCGACCCTCGCGCAGCCGGCAACGACCGATGCCAGCGCCGCGGGCAAGACCGAGCCCGCCCCCGCCCATGAGTCCGACGCCTGCGGCGATCACGATCGCAGCGGCGGGTTCATCTTCGATTCGGTCCAGATCAACCACGCGGGCTTCACGAGCTTCAACAAGGAGCAGAAGAGCGCGAACGAGATCATGGTCAACATCACGGCCTGCCTCAAGAACTCGCTCGACCTGCGGCCAATTCCGTCCTTCCCGTTCTCCGTCGGCCTCGTCGCGAACGCGTCGGACCCCGTCTCGCAGAAGCGCGAGACCGACAGCAGCGGCTGCATGCACTGGAACGAGGCGATCAAGTTCGAGTACACTCAGGCCGAGCGCTGGATCCCGATGTACATCAAGGTCGGCGCCAACGAGGCGCCGTTCTCGAACGTCGAGAAGAGCTTCAAGGTCAATATCAACCCCTGGCAGGTCGGCTGGCTCCATAACTGGGACTGCCGCAGCGGCACGCCCCCGCAGACCGAGCGCACGACGCCCGCCAAGATCGGCATCGTCGAGCTCGCGCTCGAGTTCAACGGCCGCGACTTCAGCATCGACGACAAGCTCCGGCTGACGATGCTGCGCAAGTACCGGTTCCAGTTCCGCCCGCTGATCGTCCGTAACGACTTGGCGCACCCGACGCCCACCTACGACACCGTCGGCGACGGCAAGTTCCGCTTCCGCGTGGCGCTCCTGACGGGACAAGCTGACTCAGGCCCAGCCGACCCGGCGTCCCGCTTCATCACGGGTTACGAGTCCGTCGTCGAAGCCAAGAACGGGATCGTCGTCGAGGACGTGCCGCTCAAGTTCCTCTTCCGCGAGCTTCCTCTCATCGGAACCCGCGGCGAGATCTACATGGAGCTCTCTCCGATCGATAACAGCAACGGTCTCGTCGGCACCGTCTGGCGCTCGCCCGTGCACATCGCCTCGGATTCGACGATGAACACGCTGCAGCCGCTCGAGTTCGACATGGCCAAGCTCCTCGTCGACGGCGAGACCAAGAAAGCCGAGCTCGACCAGAAGTACGACGAAGGCGCGAAGGTCCTCAAGGCGTCGCGCGCGGCCCAGACCCTCGTCGGCGTGGTGCGCATGACCAATGACGAAGCTTCGAGCGCCGGCATCAGCAAGGGCGACGTGGCCTCGCTGATGGAGGACGCGTTCAAGACCGTCGAGATCCCGGCCAAGTTCTGCTCGATGTTCTACGACGGATTCGTCGAGCAACCGAGCTCCTGGGGCAGCAAGCTCGTCGCCGTCTTCAAGAGGCCCAAGAGCGATCTCGAGAAGTGTCAGGCAACCCCCAAGGACTTCCTGACGATCGGCCGCTCCAAGCAGATCGAGAAGGTCCTCTCGCAGCCGCGTGAGCTTCGAGGCGACGCTTTCACGATGAGCATCGCGGCGACTTTCTCCAAGAGCGGCTCGCTCTCGGTCTACCAGGGCGCTTCCGCCGCGTTGGAGCTCAAGGCCTTCGGCCTGGGCCCGCTGGCCGGCGAGCTCTCAAGCTATATCGGCACTCGCCTGGACGCCTCCCGGACTTTCATGCAGAACGCGACCTCGATGCGCGCGGTGCTGGCCGAGCAGATCGACCTGGAGTTCGAAGCCCAGGCGCGCGATTGCCTCTACGTCTCGGGCAAGAGCACGCGCGACCCCAAGCCGGTCCGATTCACCTGCGTGCAGCCCGAAGCCAAGCAGCAGACGATCCGCGAGTCCTGGTACATGATGACCCAGGTCCAGGATCATAGCTCGACGCTGCTCCGCGATCCGCGCCTCCTCAAGGAGCGCTCGTGGTGCAAGCTCGTGCGCGGCTCGGCGATGTTCCAGCGGTTCAAGGACGCGGTCGACGACAAGAACAACTACTTCGTCCTGATGCCGTTCTATATCAAGAATGACTTGAACGCCTCCGGCGGAAGCGTCACCAGCGCGGCGAAGGACGCGTTCAGCGGCGACTTCATGATCGAGGACGGCAATTTCCCCGGACTAGTCATCGAATAGCGATTCGGGTACACTTCTGACATGGTTGTTCTCGTGGTCGACGACGAACCGGATCTCCGCGAGCTCCTCAAGGACGAGTTCGAGATGGCCGGCTGGACCGTTTTGGAGGCCAGAAGCGGCGAGGAAGCCTATGGTATCCTCCAGAAGAACCGGTTCGACGCGGTCGTCACGGATGTCCGGATGCCCGGCGGAAGCGGGCTCGACCTGCTCAGACGGTATGCAAAGACTCTCGACACGACCCCTAACGCCGGAAAACTCCCGTTCTTCGTTCTCCTGACCGGCTTTGCGGATCTCGACGAGGCGGAGGCGATGGCGCTCGGCGCAGGTGCGTTGATCCAAAAGCCGTTCGATCTTCGGCAGATGATGGCGACGGTCAAGGCCGGCGCGCGCGGAACGGCGACAACTCCCTGACTCCGCCTTATCGAGTCGTATTTCTTGAGTAAATATTTTCAAAGCGCGCAAGCGATAGTCCGATAGGGCTGCTAACAGGAGAGCATTCCGTGATAGCCGCCATTCTCGTTCTGTCCCATTTCGTCGTCGCAGCGTTCGCTTATCTGCTTTCGCGGAAGATGACGCTCGCGCCGCTCGCGCGCGAGGTGCCGGTGCTCAAGAGTACGACCTTCGAACTGGTCGGTTCCTCGGATCAGGTCAGCTCGATCAGTCGCGACCTCTCGGCAGCGTCGCAGGAGCAGCTGGATTCGCTCTCGGCGACCATTTCCTCGAGCCACGAGATCCGCTCGATGATCGATGCTACCACCGACAATACCACGCGCCTGAGCGCGCAGGCCGCGCAGCTGCAGCAGATGACCGCCAAAGGCGGGGAAGTGATCTCCAAGCTCGTGTCCTCGGGCCAGCAGATCAAGCAGGGCGCTGCCCGTTTCGAGTCCGAGATGAACGAGAGCATCAGTCAGCTCACGACGGCGCTCGAGGTCATTCAAGGCATCGCGCAGAAAACCCAGGTGATCAGCGAAATCGTGTTCCAGACCAAGCTTCTGGCGTTCAACGCCTCGGTCGAGGCCGCGCGCGCGGGGGAGGCTGGTAAGGGCTTCGCGGTGGTCGCCGAGGAGGTCGGAAGCCTCGCGCAGATGAGCGGCAACGCCTCCAATGAGATCTCCTCCATCGTAAAGGACAGCGTCGCGGCGGTTCAGAACGCGATCAATGTCACCAAGTCCAGGATCGCTTCGCTCGCCGAGAGGACGGTTCGGAGCAGCGACGAGGGATATCGAATCGTCCAGGACTGCGAGAAGATCTTCAACGAGATGCTCAAGGAGATCACGCAGACCACGCGGGGGGTCGAGGAGATCGCCTCGGCCGCTAAGGAGCAGGCGATCGGCGTCACTCAGCTCGATGAGTCGATCACTGCCCTGCAGGAAGTCGCCAACCGCAATCGGCTGGTCGCGAGCCAGACCACGCAGTTCGGCCAGGAGTTCGAGTTCCAGGCGCAGACGCTCTCTCGCGCCGTCGGGATCCTAGGCAAGTTCGCGGGCGCGGCTCTGGCTCAGGCCAAGCGCCTGCAGAAGTTCGTCTGGAGCGACAAGCTGATGCTGGGCGTGGGTCCCATGGATGACGAGCACAAGATCCTGGTCGGAAAGATCAACGCGCTGGTCACCGAGCTCGAGAGATTCGGCTCCACTCGCGAAGGCAAGGCGTTGCTCGTGAGCGCCTTCAAGGATATGGCCGAGTACACGGTCGAGCACTTCGCCCACGAAGAAGAGTTCATGGAGAGCATCGCTTACCCGCAGTTCCGCTCGCATCGGAAGATCCACGAGCGACTGCTGGTCCAGGTTCAGGAGTACGGCGCGGCGCTACAGAGCGGAACGCTCGACGACCAGAAACTCATCTCTTTTCTGCGCAACTGGCTGATCAGCCACATTATGGGCGTCGACATGCAGTACGCCGATCACCACCGTCAGAAGGCGGGCATCGGCGCTCGCGTGCGCGCCGCCTGAATGATATTCCAGGCGATATCCAGGTCGAGCCCATCGCGATCGACGAGATTCTGAGCCGTGCGCCAGTCCTGCGGCGCCTCGGGGTGGAGTCCCGTGATCGCCACGTAGCCTGCGCCGGCGCGGGATTGGACGATCGCCGCCGTGCCATCGGGATACTTGCCCACGACTCCGCCCGCGATCGTCGGCAGGTAGGGGCCGCCCCACCAGACGAGATCGCGGGTTCCGCCGGATGCGAGCGTGACCGGCACGATCGCGGCCACGGGATATTGTCCGCCGGGCGCGTACTCTTTGAGGTAGCTGCCGGTGAGGATCGAGAAACCCCAGCCGGCGTTGGCGCTGCCGGGCGCGGGCCCGACGGCGATCCAGGCGCCGGCGCAGAAACCTGCGAAACCGACGCCTGATTCGGTGACGGCCTGGCGGACGAGCTTCTTGGTCCCGGCCGTCAGCGACGCGTCCATCACGTTGGAGTCTCCACCCGGCCAGACGTAGGTTCCGAACGAGGTCAGTTTGGCGAGCGACATCGAATTCAGCTCGGCGCTGGTTACCGCTTGGTAGGTGAGTCCGTGGGATTTGATGAGCGAAGCGAGCGCCTGGAAGTCGGTTGGGCTGGTGCCGTCGCCATTGTAGATCATGACGTCCGTCGTGGGAGCGGGGCTCGGGCTTGGGCTTGGGCTTGGGCTTGAGCTCGGCGATGGCGACGGAGAGGGGGAGGGGCTCACGCTCGGACTGGGGCTCGGAGTGGGCGAGGGCCTCGCGCGCCGAGCAGCCTCCTCGCCAGGGGGCGGGCCGGATCCGGCGGTTTCCGGGTTGTTGCAGGCGGACAAGACGAGCGCGAGCGAAAGAAGCAATACGCGGCGAATACGAACCTCCGTGTTCGATGGTGTCGCAGGCCCCGTGCGGGGTCGTTGCGATACCTATTAGAGTTGGGATTGGACCCAAGATATTACACGGAGGAAGTTTAGTTATTGAAGCGAAAAACGCCTGGCGGCTAAATCGTTGCAAAGTCCGGACGATGACCCTAATCTGCCCTCATGCTCGCTTTCATCATAAGGATGGGAATTCTTCTCGCCCTTTCACCGGCTCAGGCAGCAACCAGCAATCGGGTGGCCAGCATCTCCATCTCGCAGGACTTCATCAACGAACAGCTCAAGCTACAGATGAGCAAGGCTGAGATGATCCGCGACCTCAAGGTCGAGCTGCATCCCGAAAGTGAGCAGATCCTCTTGCTCGGCGAGGCTCAGGTACCCGTCGAGGAGCTTCGGGCGATCAATCTGGATCCAAGCCTCGGACGCTATCGGTTCCAGCTGGCGGCCAAGCTGGCGACCACCCCTCAGGGGCACCTCATCATCGAATTTCCTCTCAATGAGACCTTCTTCTATCCCTCCGACTCCAAGAATCCCCGCGCCGAGAGGGTGATCCTGCCTGTCCAGATGCTCTCGATCGCGCTCGCGTCCGCGCGAGGTTATCTGGCGGCGCTTTCGGGGGATTTCGAGGGCTTCGATCGCAGGACTCGCAAGGTCGAGGCTCTTCTCAAGGCGGTGGAAGTCTCCATCGCGCGCGAGAAGAACGCGGACGCTCTCGAGGATCTCCGGACGCAGCGGGACTCGCTCAAGATCCAGCTGGCCGCGATCCCGATCGAGCGCAAGCAGCTGCAGAACATGTCCAAGAGCTTGGCCGCCACGCTGGGCTTTGCCGGCGAGAAGGAAATCAACCTCAACGAAGACCTGGCCGCCGCCAAGAACGCCCTCATCCTCAAGGTCAAGCTCTCGCAGCTCGCGCCCTATCTCAAAGGCGTGGACCTGGGGGGCGTGCGTCTCCGAAATGATAAGAAAGACGGAGGCGGGCAGAACTATCTCACGATCGACGTCAACTCGGAGCTCGCCGAGGAGGCCCCGGCGCCGTCCGCGCCTCCGAGGCCCGGAGAGCGGGTGCCTCTGAAAACCCCACCCGCCATCGTGGTGAGGCTCCAGCAGGCGCTCTTCGACAGCCAAGCCGTCGTGTCCGCCGAAAAGACAAAGATGGGCTCCAGTCTTCGGGACTTCGCTCTGGAGATGATGGACGACGGCCTACACGTGACCGGCAGATGGAAGACGTTCTTCATCTTCTCAATTCCGTTCAAGACCGTGGTCGATTTCGTCACGACAGGCGTCGACGAGTTCGATGTTCGCGTGCGGGATATCAAGGTGGGCGGCGTCGACGTCGACTTTCTGTCCAAGTTCATCTTGGATTCGGTTCGCAAACGCTTGGATTCTTCGCTCAAAGGCATCTGCACTTTTGATGAAGTGCGAAAACTCGAGGACGGCTCGCAAGCCTTGCGCGTTCACGTGGATTCCAAGCATTTGGTCCCTGCATTTCCGGACCTGCACCTCGTCAATGTCGATGTGCGCTCGCAGGTTTTCTTGCTGAAAGTCGGAAAGCTTTAAACTGCCGCGGTGCTGCGTGAAATGACGCTGAACTTATAATTTCTTAGATATAAGAAAATCTTTGTACCCCTCTTCCCCAATTACAGAAGCTTGTTAGGATGCGAGGGACAGCTCATTTGGATTGAGCTCAACGAGAACAGGGAAGGAATACCTAATGAGAAGTTGGGGACTATGGAAGTCTAAGGCGCTGATTGCGTCGACGCTCGGGCTCATGCTTGGACTCAACGGAGTAGCCAGCACGAATCGGCTTTGCGAAGGGTTTTTGCCGGCGAACGATATGAAGATCCCGGTGGGCGATCACAGCCACTTCGGGATCCGCAATAACGGCGGCATCACCGAAGCGCAGTACAACCAGATCATGGATCGCATTCAGGCGCTCTATGGCGACGTTGTTAAGCAACGCGGCGGCAACCTGGTCATCAACCGCCTCTGGAACGACTCCACCGTCAACTCCAGCGCGGAACAGCAGGGAAGCAACTGGATCATCAATATGTACGGCGGCATCGCGCGTCACCCGGACATCACCTTCGAAGGTGAGGCCCTCGTCGCGTGTCACGAAATGGGCCACCACCTCGGCGGCGCTCCCAAAATCCAATCCATCTTCGGCGGCGCCTGGGCGACCAACGAAGGCGGCGCGGATTATTTCGCCACGATCAAGTGCCTCAAGCTCTTTTTCGCGTCGGATGACAATGCCGCGATCCTGGCTGGCATGACGATTGATCCCCTCGTTCAGAGCAAGTGCACGGCACAGTTCTCGAACCCGACGGATCAGAACCTCTGCCTGCGCATCTCCAAATCGTCCGAGTCGGTCTCTTATCTTTTCCAGGATCTGAGCAAGGAGTCGACGCGCCCGCAGTTCTCGACGCCGGATCAGACCAAAGTCTCGAAGACCAACGATGATCACCCGGCCACCCAGTGCCGCATGGACACGTACTTCGCCGGATCGATTTGCCCGGTGGCAGTCACGGTTCCGAACAGCGACACGGATTTCAAAGCCGGAAGCTGCGTCGAAGGCACCGATCCCGCGGGTTTCCGCCCTCGGTGCTGGTTCAACCCGGATACGGCTTCGAATCCCGGCAACCCCGGCAATCCTGGCGATCCGGGCAATCCCGGCAATCCCGGAGATCCTAGCTCCTGCCCGGTTGGCGACGAGTCGCTCTGCCAGGCTCTCTGCCAGTTCGATCCGACTTTGCCGTTCTGCAAGACGGTATTCTGATCTGATCTAAGCCGAATAGAAAACTGAACGGCCCTCGCGTGCGATGCATGCGAGGGCCGTTTCTTTAGAGGTCGACCGCGAAGTCGAATACGAGGACACCGAGCGGGTCCTTGTGAAGAAGAGGGCCGACGAATTCCTTGAACGCCTGGTGGTTCGGGTCGTAAAAGTTCGCGTCGGTCACGATGGGCTGACCCACGTAGTAGTTCCGGTCTCCTTGCGATTTGAATGAGACGACAAAGGCCTGTTCGAGGGAGTCATCGACGCCTTCGCCGCTGTTCTGGGCACCGGTCTCGATCGATAGGATGTAGCGCTTGCCGTTTCGTTCTGATTTTTGAAGGGCAAGAAAGCGATCTTTCACTTCCTTCTTTTGGGCGGCGGTCACGTCATCCGCGTAGCGGAAGAGCACGATGTGGCGAACCAGGCCTTTTTTGTATTCCGGGCTCGTGAATGCTTCGACGCCGACTCCGGCCAGCTCCTCCTTCAATTTGTCGGTTGGCGACTGGGTCACTTGCTGGGCCGAAGCCGCGTGGCCCACGGTAGGCAATGCCAGGGCTTGAGCTGCGATGAGAGAGAAGGCCAAAAACGACAGATTTCTAACTGAGTTCATAAATTCGATTCTCCTATTCTGCCTGGTAGTACGGACATGCATGGCGGCCGGTTACAGGGACATGCTAAAATATAGAAATCCAAGGAGGATCGCTTGAGAGGCGGAATGGATCAGAAGTGGGGGAAGCTCTCGCTTCTGTTCGCAAAATACTGCGCAGGGGATGCTCACGCCACTCGCGAGCTTTTTGAGGAGATCTCAGAGTGCCTGACGGGGTTCTTCTACGTGCGCACGCGATCCAGGTCAGAGGCCGAGGATCTGGCGCAGGCGGCTCTCCTGAAGATCCATTATGCGAGGGATCGCTTTGACCCCGGGCTCTCGCTCAAGACCTGGATCTTCACGATCGCGGGCCGGGTTCTGATCGATCATTGGCGCACGCGCCACGACGAGGAGGTGCCCCTTTCGGAGGACGAGGAGGAGAGAGGAGCGCAAGGCTATGAGGATTTCCAGGATGCGAGCGCCGATCCATCCCTTAAAACCGAGCTGAGCCGAGATCTCAATCAAGCGCTCAATGTCTTGAAACCAGATGACCGGATGATCGTATACCTCTATGCGGTCGAGGGATTTTCGATGGCTGAGATCGCGCAGACGATGAAGCTGACCGAAGCGGCCGTCAAGGTACGTGCCCATCGAAGCTATGAAAAAATGAGAAAAGTCTTAGTCGCGCTCTGTCTGGTCGGATTTTGGGCGCTTGCTACAAGGAGTTGGTCTTGAGAGCCATTGATTTTATCGAAGCTGACGTCAAGCGGGTTGAGAAGGGGGCAGTGCGCGCCGTCGCGATCGGCCTGAGCTTGGGCGTCCTGAGCGTCGGACTCGGGCTCTGGGCCAGGGAGGATTTTCGCGAAGTGTTCACGCTTCAAAATCTTCTGCCGCCTGCATTGATGCTGATTGGGCTCACTGCGGGTCTTGCGGTTTATCTGCAAAAAGCTCCGTGGGCGAGGAAGCTCGTCTGGCTCTGCGTGATTTTGGTGGGCGTATTGGCGCTCTCCCTCGTTCAGCCGCAGACCGAGGTTTCGCTTTCGAAGTTCCAAGATCCCGCGAGGTTTTGGCCCGAAAATCTCCATTGCTTGCTCGTGGGCGCTGGAGTGAGCCTCGTCACCTCCATTTTGCTGTCCGTGCTCATGCTGAAATTCTTGCCTTCGCCTAATAGGCGATGGCAGACGGTCTTGTCTTTTCTGCCCGGCGTTTGCGGACTTGTCGCGCTGACCGTTCACTGCATGGGGACGCTGGTCTCCCACACCCTGATCGCCCATTGGGGACAGATGCTTCTTATATTTCCCTTCGCGTACGCTCAACAGCGGGTCCTCTTCAAGATTCAGATGAAGAAGGCCCTGAGCGGTCATTTGGGGAGCTTGAAGAACGTCGGGGATCTGGGCTGAAATGGCGGAGAGGGAGGGATTCGCCTTCCGCTCTCGGCGCTGCTCGCGCCTCGGCTGCAGGCCGGGCTCCTTCGCGGCCCGTGCTCCTCGTCGCTGCGCTCCTGCGGGGCTACGGGCACCCCGCTCAGTCCGCCTTTCTCAACCCTCCTCAAGGAGCGAAACGCTGTCGCGTTTTTTCTTTATATGCTCCGCCAACTTTCATCCCCTCCCGGCATTGGGTGTCTCCCTCCGGATTCCTCATGAGTTCACGAAGAACCGAAGAACCTCCGCAGTGAACACATGAGGAACCCGGAGGGAGAAACGTTATTTTGTAAGGGGATAAAAGATGGCGGAGAGGGAGGGATTCGAACCCTCGAAACCCTTTCGGGTTTACACGCTTTCGAGGCGTGCTGATTCAACCGCTCTCACACCTCTCCAACCGATCTGCGTTAAAAGCGGAATACTCGCGTGGTAACACGCCTTTATACCCTTGTACAGGAAGACCTGCGGAGACTTGGTATGGTGCGCTGCGATATTTCGGCCGATCGGGTAGGGAAAGCCTCCTTGCTCGCGTCCGCGGGGAGCCAGACCCGTCGCTGCCGACGTGACGGTAACCACCCGATCAGAACTGCGACTAGTTCCTGTACTCGGGCAAAAGGGGCCTGGGCCAGCAGTAGTCCGTCGGCTCGCTAGACCGGACTGAGAAGCGCCTGCTCGATATCGAGGCAAGCGTCTCCCACGTCGACTTCGCAGATTCTTCCGTCTGTATCGGTGAACGCGACGAGCGCGAATTGGTCCATGGCGCGGACGAATTCGCCAATAAGGTGAGAGGAGTTTGGAGCAAGCATGTTTTTTGGATTCAAGTATAATGAAAATCCAGGACGGGTCTAAAAAATGAGCCTTAAGGGAAAAGTACTGTTCATCACGGGAGCTTCTCGCGGCATCGGAAAGGCCATCGGACTTCGCGCGGCCCGCGACGGCGCTCGGATCGTCATCGCAGCCAAGACGGCCGAAGCGCATTCGGTGCTTCCGGGCACGATCCATTCGGCAGCCGAGGAGATGAAAGCCGCGGGGGGCGAAGCGCTCGCCATTCAGCTGGATATCCGGGATGACGCGGCAGTCGCGGTCGCGATGAAGCAGGCGGCGGACCATTTCGGCGGCATCGACATCCTGGTGAATAACGCGAGCGCCATCAACCTGACCCGGACTCCCGAGACGCCGATGAAGCGCTTTGATCTCATGTTCGGCGTCAACGTGCGCGGGACCTATGCGTGCAGCCAGGCCGCGATCCCGTATCTGCGGAGGAGCAAGAACCCGCACGTCCTTACGCTTTCGCCGCCGATCAATCTCAATCCCGTCTGGTTCAAAGATCATGTGGCGTACACGATGTCCAAGTACGGGATGAGTCTCTCGGTGCTCGGAATGGCCGAGGAGTTTCGCAAGGAAGGCATCGCGTTCAACGCGCTTTGGCCGCGCACGGTGATCGATACCGCGGCGTTACGAATGATCCCGGGGATGGATCCCAAGCGCACGCGCAAGCCGGAGATCCTCTCCGACGCGGCCTATATCATCTTCAATCGACCGAGCCGCGAGTGCACGGGCAATTTCTTCATCGACGAAGATGTGCTCGCTTCGGCCGGAATCAAGGACCTGGGCGTCTACTCAGTGGAGCCAGGGGCGACTCAGTTTCATAAGGACCTGTTCGTCGACTGACAAAAGGTGGCCCCCGACTTTTGGCAGGTGTCTGCGTCAAAATGACGCAAGCTTATGCCAAAAGTCGGGGGCCACCTTTTGGTTGGCCTCCGTCTTGCTCGGTCCAGAGCTAGCGCTATGGCTTCGATGGACCCTTACCAAGTGCTTGGCGTCGCCAAGACCGCCTCGCAGGATGAGATCAAGGACGCTTACCGCAAGCTCGCCAAAAAACTGCATCCGGACCTGAACCCCGGCAACAAGAATGCGGAGAAAAAGTTCAAGGAAGTCAGCGTCGCGTACGATCGGATCGGCACGCCGGAGAATCGTGCCAAGCAGGATCGGGGCGAATTCGACGAAGTCCCTCCGTGGGGACCTGGGGCAGGGGCGCAGCATCGGCAGGGACCTTTCTACTACCGCACGCAGGGTCAAGGATTTGATCAGGACGCGCAGCAAGGGCGATATCATTTCAATTTTGGGGGAGGCGGTGCAGGAGGAGGCGGGGACTTCGACGAAGACCTCTTTGAGCAGCTCTTCGGAGCCAGCGCGGGAAGGGCACGCGGTGCGCGCGGCGGCGCCCGGCGCGGCGACTTCAAGTTTCCGGGCGAGGATACGCTTTACAGCATGCAGGTCGATCTCAAGGACGCCACGCTGGGCGCCGAGCGCGAGATTACTCTGCCGAGCGGAAAGCGTCTTGCCGTCAAGATCCCCGCCGGCGTCACAAGCGGCACCAAGCTCCGCTTCGCGGGTCAGGGCGAACTGAGCGCGAGCGGCGGCCCGCCCGGCGACGCCTATGTCGAGATCCAGGTCCGCGATGATCCTCGCTTCAAGCGCCAGGGTGACGAGCTGGTCTTGGAGCAGGCCGTATCACTGACACAGGCCGTGTTTGGCGGCGAGGTGCGCGTTCCCACGCTCGAAGGCGCGGTGCTGCTCAAGATCCCGCCGCGCTCGAACTCCGGCACGCGTCTCCGGATTCCGCGCAAGGGCGTCTATAATCGAGCAAGCGCGAGCCGCGGCGACGAGATCGTCGTTCTCAGGATCGTATTGCCGGACCGAATCGACCCTGAGCTCGAAGAAGCGCTCAGGCAATGGCAGGCGCGCCATCCCGAATCGAGCGCCGCCTAGGGCCGATTTGAAAGGAGTCTCGAGTGGCTCGATACCTCATCGTAGAAGCGTGCGAGAAAATCGGTGTGAAGCAGGAATTCCTGGTCCGCTGCATTCGCGCTCATTGGGTTATGCCGGCCGAGGAGGCGACCCTCGACGACGAGGACCTCGCCCGCGCCCGGCTCATTCATGAGCTGATGGATGACTTCGGCGCCAATGAGGAGTCGATCCCGATCATCCTTCATCTCCTCGACCAGCTGTACGAGTTTCGCAGAAGGTCGCGAACTTGCAGGCCTGCAGCTTGAGGGAGAAAATCGCCCATGGCTAACCAGCTGACGATGCCGGTCGGTCCGAGAGACCACATGATCGGCGAAGATCGTGCGCCAATCACTTTGGTCGAATACGGGGATTACGAATGCCCGCACTGCGCGCGTGCCTCAAGCATCGTGAACCGCATCCTATCGGAGATGGGGCCCCGCCTGCGGTTCGTTTTCCGCAATTTTCCGCTCAGCCGGATTCATCCTAATGCGGAGGCGGCCGCGCAATTCGCCGAGGCCGCGTCAGCGCAAGGCCAGTACTGGCAGGCGCACGAGCTGCTCTTCGAGAATCACGAGAGCCTGGAGCTCGAATCGCTGGCGACCTTCGCCTCCGAGCTCGGCCTCGATATCCAGAAGATCCTCTCGGATCTAGAGGAAGGGCGCTATGCCGCTCGCGTGAAGGAGGACCTCCGGAGCGGAGTCGAGAGCGGGGTTGATGCCACGCCGGGGTTTTTCATCAATGGAGAGCGCTACGAAGGTTCGTGGGAATACGAGCCGCTCCGGGCGGCTCTCGAATCCTACGACCCGAGAGCCGCGACGGAAGCGCGGGCTAGCTGAGTTTCTTGAAGCCCTCGGGCGAGACGATGAGGACCGGCATGGATCCTTCGAATTCCGCCTTGATCTCGGCCTTCAGGCCGGGCTGATATTTCTCCTCGATCTTAGTGAGGTCGATCTGCTCGATCTTGCCGGTGAGCTGGACCTTCGCTTTTTCTTTGATCACGGGAGCTTTGGTCCCTGGCTGCTGGCCCGAGATCCCGGCTTGCTCGTTCTTGGCCACGACGACGAGGATCTTATTATTAAGAAGCCCCGATCCCTCGAGGATGAAGGCGCCGGCGCCTTCGATCTTGTTGATCTTGCCCTTGACCATCACGTCCTGGCCCGCGAACTTCTGCGGATTCTTATTGAGGTCCTGGATTTTGACTTCGGTGGGAATGGCTTGAGTGGTGGTTTGAGTCGTCGTCTGCTGAGTGGTTGTCGCCGAATCAGGTGTTGTCGCGGCTTGGCCTGCGCTCTGGCCAGCACTCTGTCCGACGTCGGTGTTTCGCGACGTGTCCGTCATGGATTGAGTGCCAGACATGCTGTTGGCCGTGTTGTTAGCAGTATCGTCGGCGAAAGCGATGTGGGCGAGCGAGCCGCCCAGAACGAGAAGGCCTGCCGTCGCGAGGCGAAGGCTCGGGTGTGCGTTTTTCATGAGATTTCTCCTTATCAGGAGAGCGAAATTGCACAGACCGAGCCTGTTCTTCGCGATGGCGGGCGGGTAGGGTATCCGGTCGGCTCAGTCTGCCAGCACCAGCTGTACGTCGATATTGCCGCGAGTGGCGTTCGAATAAGGGCAGATCTTGTGGGCTTCGTCCACAAGCGACTGAGCGACGGCGCGGTCGAGACCCGGCAGGCTGATCTCGAGCCGAACGGCCAACATGAAGCCGCCGCTCGGCGCCGGTCCGATACCGACGTGCGCGACGATTTTGGACTCTTGAAGTGTGACCTTCTTACCGCGGGCGACGAAGCCCAGCGCGCTCTCGAAGCAGGCCGCGTATCCGGCCGCGAAAAGCTGCTCGGGGTTGGTCGCGCCGCCCGGGCCACCCATTTCCTTGGGGATCGCGACCTTCATGTCGATGTGCCCGTCGTTCGAACGGATATGGCCGTTCCGGCCGCCTTGGGAAGTGACAACTGCTTCATAGAGGGAATTCATGGATTCAGGCTCCTTTCGCCAGTATTCGGCCCTTCTCTCGAAGCGGGCGTTCGACCGCCGCGTACATGAGATAAGCCAGTGTAAAGGTCACGATGAAGATCGTGACGAACTTGCCTGCCATCTCCCCGAAGGTGAAGAGCTGCGGAGGATGCTTGAAGTACACCGCGATGATGACGAGCGGATGAAGCAGGTAGGCGCCGTAGGAGAGCTCGGCTGCGGGGAGCCAGCCGCGCCAGGAGAGGACCCGGTTGAAGAGGCCGGGTTTTCCGAAGCGCGCCTGCGCGATCACATAGAGCAGTCCATACGCGACGCAGGCCGCGAAGAGATAACGATAGAGCGCGAAGTAAACCATAAGCGCGCCACGCGGCCAGGCATCCTCGGGAGTCGCGTAGCCGGCGCGCATCAGAAAAAACCCGATCACGCCGCCGCAGGTCAGGAGGCACGCGCGCGCGAGCCCGGGGCGGCTCGCGATGCTCTTGAGTACTGCTGTGTCGCGCTCGAGGTAGGCGACGAGCACGCCGAAAAGGATGCCGCCGAAGCGTCCGTAGGTCTTGTCGTAGATGCCGCTGAAATAGCGATAAAATCCGTCATGGTCGAAGACCGGATGAATCGGTACAGGATAGTCGATCTTCAGGATCCAGACGAGCGCGATGCGGATCACGAAAGCCAGACCCAGAAGCCAAGCGAAGAGCTTGAGCTGGCGGCGCGCGCACGAGTGGAGCGCGATCAGCGCCACCGGGAAAATCAGGTAGAACTGCTCCTCGATCGCCAGCGACCAGGACCAGCCCATGGCCTGCTTGTCGGTAGGAAAGAAGTTATTGATGAAGAGAAGATTGGTCCAGGCGTACTGGATATTGGATCGCTCTTTGAGGATCAGCGCGGTCAGGAGCAAGCCGATCACGTAGGCCGGCAGGACGCGGAACGCGCGCCTCGTGTAAAAGGCCTTGAGACGAATCTTGCCCGTTCGATCCAGTTCCTTGAGAAGCAGCGAGGCGATCAGATAACCGCTGATCACGAAGAAGATGTCGACTCCCAGGTGTCCGTTCTCGAGCGGGCGAAGCGCATTGTGGGATAGTAGGCCCGCGAAAGGCTCGCGACCCACGAACCATCCGACGAAGTAGATGGCGTGAAAGGCGATCATCCAAAGCACGGAGATCGCCCGGAGGCCGTCCACGGGGGCAAATCGTTCGGGCCCGCGGTCGAGCAGGTGCTTGGGGTTGAAATGGGACATGTGCCCACCCTATGAAGCTGGGACCCATTTCGCAATTAGTAAAGGAGGCGGGGCCCGAGCCCGGGCTCGACCTGCCGCACCAATTCTACCCGCTCGAAAAGTAAGACAAATAGACGAAGCGCACGGCCGGCCAGTAGGACCGCAGCCCGCAGGGTCCGGTGCGTCTCGCGTCTGAGGCGGTGGAGGGCCAGATTTTCGAGGCGATGTCGTTGGTCCTGTTCTTCTTCGACGGTCAGTTCGCGGGCAAGCGTGGTCTCGGGGTGCATGGAATGACTCCTGGTGGTGGATTTGTGTTCGACACCAGTTATGAACGAAGAAGCGCCGCGCGCGTCTTCAGCGTTGAGTGCGGATCTGGTTACGGAATCTTTTTGGTACTCGCTCGCGTGTTGGCCTGGTTTCGGTCGTCAATTTTTTGGTCAGCAGTCATCGGCGACACAGGGCTTGAGTCTTAGTGAATTCGCTGGGAAATCGCGGAACGAATCTCGCAAACCTCAAGGACATCATGTCCGTATCGAGGTTGTCTGCGATCGCCATCGGAACGCTGCTTTGGGCTGCCTCGGCCCTGGCGGGCCCTCGCCCTTGTTTGATCGTGACGGATGCGCGGGAAATCAATGAGAAGGGTTTGCCGGCGAGTATCGGACCGGGTAGTACTCAAGGGACCGCTTTCGTGATTCAAGATCCTCTACCTCCAGGTACGGGTTATCTCCTAATCACAGCCGGCCACGCTGTGCTGAACGTCGCGGGCAAGTCTAAAGGCGAGAATCACTTGGTCATCACGCCGGATGGAGGCCAGGTCGTCTTGAACGAAAAACGCGACCGAGTTTTGGCAAGCTACAATGACGATCTTGATCTCGCGATTTACAGGGTGAAAGGCACTCCAAATATCGTCTCCAATCAGTTCGAGGTTGCGCCGGCAGACCCGGCTTTGGAGGATTCACTTTCTGCGATCGGGTATCCGGGCGCGCTTCAAGCTTACGAGAATTGGCTCAAGAGCCTGAAGGGAGAGTCGGACCACGACCCGATTTCGAAAGCGGGAGAGGTGCAACTCAAAGGTTGCGCCGGAATGGTCTCTTCGAAGCGACGAAACCTATTTGCCGCGCCCGCTCAGGTCGGTATAGGAAACGTCAGCTCTGGTTGCTCCGGTGGCCCGACGATCGATGGCTCTCAGCGAGTTGTTGGTTGCCTCGTGCGCGCTGGCTTCAAAGGGGTGCGGGGAAGCGACGACAAAGTCCTTTACACCGATAACGGCGAATACGAATTCACTCCGCTCACGCGCGACCGACTGATCGCGCTCCTGAAGAAGTACGCGCCTAAATCCCCTTGAGATACCCGCCGTCGACCGCGATCGTCTGGCCGGTGATGTAGGCGGCCCGCTCGGAAGAGAGGAACGCTGCTAAATCAGCGAGTTCATTAGGTTCTCCGAGGCGACCGGCCGGGATGTGCGCGGTGATCTTTTCTTCGGGGATCTTGAGCTCCTTGAGGCGCTCCGTGCGCGTGTAGCCGGGCAGAAGCGAGTTGATCGTGATGCCAAAGCCCGCGATCTCGTTGCTCGCGCTCTTGGTCAGGCCGAGCAGACCGGCGCGCAGGCCGTTAGAAACGGTGAGTCCGGGCATCGGCTCCTTGGCCGCGGCGGAGGTGATGAGCAGGATGCGCCCGAAGCCGCGCTCCTTCATGCCGGGAAGCGCCTCGCGAATCGCGTCGGTGGCGCTGAGCCAGAGGCCTTGAAAGCCCGTCTGCCATTGCTCGGCCGTGAGATCGAAGATGCTTCCCTTGGGGGGGCCGCCCGTATTGGTCACGAGAATGTCGATGCCGCCGACTTGGGCGACCGCGTCTTTCACGGCTTGCGAGCCTGCACTGGGCTTGGAGAGATCGCAGGCGACGAAGTACTTCGTGCCGAGAGTCTTTGCGGCTTTCTCGAGGTTCTCGATGCTTCGGGAGTTCAGCACGACGGTCGCGCCTTCGTCGAGAAGCGCCTGAGCGATCGAGTAGCCCAAGCCGGTCGAAGATCCCATGACGAGCGCGCGTTTTCCTTTGAGTCGAAGGTCCATTAGATTCTCCTAAGTGCCTAAGTGTTTTTGAAGAAAGGGCTTCATCTGCGAATCGATCAGCTTCTCGGCACGGGCATAGTCGAGTTCGTCGGCTGAGCGGATGCCCCGGCAGAGCTCGGCCAGGATTCGGTCGCCGATGAGTCCGGCGTCGAAAGCCACGCGGTAAGGCTGGCGCGAGAAGGTGACGAGCGAGTAGCGCGAGCGATAACGGTTCTCGAAGCGGGCTTGCAGGCGCTTTTCGACTTCTTTTTGAAGAAGAAAGGCGGGCTGCCCGACCTTGTCGCGCATCTCGATGAAGTTCTCGACGGCCATGTCGGCGATCGCGTCGGCCTGGGGCTTGCGCGCCTCGGAG
>FTBH01000120.1_pt1 | contig 18125 bp, 18 predicted proteins | sample 1639321 | NCBI WGS metagenome assembly FTBH01 (sample SAMEA3914864, study PRJEB12502) | metagenome | biome: forest; material: soil | place: USA | collected 2012-03-12 | depth 0.3 m
AGCCGGGGAGGGCGAGCTGGCTGGGTTTCTTCATGGGCTGTGCGGGATCTGTACAACTTAGACAATCGTGGGGCAATGCCTTTTTGATGTTTAAATTGACGCCCGCCACATGGGGGTGCGGGCACGACCCGTCCGCGCCCCCATGTGGTCAGAAGTGAAACCGCTTGGCGAGGTTGAGAGCCCTGGGTGGGCCCAGTCCGGGACCTCGCTGGCATTGCGGGGTTCGCAGCTGACTTTCCTGTCGGGTTTGCCTAGGCCAGTCACTCATGCTAATCCCCTGCGTATGTCGATCTCGCAAAATCTCCAGCTGATCGAGAGGTTCATTGAGCGGTTCACTCTGCAGGAGTGGCATAAGGCGCGCGAGCTTCTTGCGCCTGACTTCACGGGCGTTTGGCCGCAGTCCCGGGAGAAGATGAACGCGGATCAATACATCGAGGTCAATCGGCGTTATCCAGGCAATCACGTGCTCAAGATCGTCCGCGCGCATGAGGTCGGCGACTTGGTGATCGCCACGACCTGGATCGACGCTGATACGGGTCAAAAGACCTTCGTCACGTCCTACTTCGAGGTCAGGGATGGAAAAATCGCCAGCGCCGAAGAGTATTGGGCGGAGCCTTATGCGGCGCCGGAGTCGCGGCGAGAGCTTGTCGAACTTTACTGAGTCGAGAAGGTTAACGAAGGAGGCCTTCGAGATACGCGTCGAGCTTCGTCCCTGATTCGGCCGCTGCCCCTGGTCCAGCGCCAGGCAAGACCAACGATGGCCTGGCGAGCGTCTCGGCGGCCCGGCTCGCGCCCGACTCCACGCCCACAAAGCCCACGGCCTCGTTCACGAGCGCGGCAGTCTTGCGCGAACGTTCGGAGCGGCTCGAGACCAGGTGATAATACTCGCATCCCTGCACGGCCCCTTGGCCGATCCGCCCGAACTGCCAGAAGCGGACACGACCATTCCATCGCGCGACAAACGAATCCCAGAACTCGACGTCTTCGGCCGTATGAGATCCGTCGCCGTCCGAGCGCCAGGGGCAGAGGATCACCAGAGGCTTGTCACCCGCATCCGGAAACGTCCGCACGGTGATGAATCTGCGCGCCCAGGCGATCTGGCCCGGGGTGAGGGGAGCGTCGAGTCGCGCGCGCCCGAGGCACCAGCCGCGGAAGAACCGGTCGAGTATCTTTCCGAGCGAGAGGGCCATAGAGTTATTTGACGGCGGCCGCAGCGACGACCCGGTCCGGAGCCCCGGCGAGATCTTTGAAGTGGGCGAGGATTTCTTCCTTCGTCATCACTTTCGAGTCTTTCTCCCCGTACTTGCGGACTGCGAACTGGCCGGCTTCCATCTCGCGGTCGCCCGCCACGAGCGCAAACGGCACTTTGGAGATCTGCGCCTCGCGCGTCTTGAGGCCCATCGACTCGTTGCGGTCGTCGATGTCGACGCGGATTCCGGCGCGACGAAGCTCGTCGCGGAACTTATAGACGTAGTCCTTGTGCGCGTCCCCGATCGGGATCAGTCGCGTCTGAAGCGGCGCGAGCCAGAACGGGAAGACGCCTGCGCAGTGCTCGATCAGCACGCCGATGAAGCGCTCGAGCGAGCCCAGGACCGCGCGATGGACCATCACCGGCCTGTGATTGGGCGAGTTGTCCGACCCCACGTAAGTGAGGTTGAAGCGCTCAGGCAAGATGAAGTCGAGCTGGATCGTGCCGAGCTGGTGGTAGCGCTTCAGGGCGTCGCGCACGCGGAAGTCGATCTTCGGGCCATAGAAGGCACCGTCGCCCGCGTTCACCTCGTAGGGGATGCCGGTCTCGTCCAGGACTTTCTTGAGCGCGGCCTCGGCGTCGGACCAGTGTTGGCCCGCGGCGCTCTTGGAAGGCTTGGTGGAGAGCGCGATCTTCACGTCGTCGAACCCGAAGAGATCGTACGTGCGGCGGATCATGTCGATCGTGCGCTTGATCTCGGGCCCGATCTGCTCGTGCGTGCAGAAGATATGGGCGTCGTCCTGGCAGAACGTGCGCACGCGCGTGAGGCCCGCCGTGACGCCGGATTTTTCGTAGCGGTGGAGCCGGCCGAAGTCGGCGATGCGAAGCGGGAGGTCGCGGTACGAGCGCTTCTTGTCCGCGTAGATGAACGTGTGCGCCGGGCAGTTCATGGGCTTGACCGCGAACTCGCGCTCGTCGATGTTGGTGAAGTACATGTTCTCGACGTAGTTGTCGTAGTGTCCGCTCGTCTTCCAGAGCGAGACGTCGAGGATCTGCGGCGTGATCACCTCTTCGTATTCGTACGGGACGTAGAGCTTGCGCATGTAATCGACGAGCAGGTTGTAGACGGTCGCGCCCTTGGGGTGGAAGAAGGGCGAAGCCGGCGCTTCCTTGATGAAACTGAAGAGGTCGAGCTCCTTGCCGAGCTTGCGGTGATCGCGCTTCTTGGCTTCTTCGAGAAGCGCCAGGTACTCGTCGAGCTCCGCCTGCGTCTCGAAGCAAACGCCGTAGATGCGCTGGAGCATCGGGTTCGTCTCTTTGCCGCGCCAGTAGGCGCCGGCGATCGACGTGAGCTTGAACGCGCCGATTTGGCCGGCCTTCTCGACGTGCGGGCCGCGGCAGAGGTCGACGAAGGACGCTTCCTTATAGGTGGAGACCGTCTTGGCGCCCATCTGGTCGCGCAGATTCTCGATGATCTCGACCTTGAAAGGCTGGTTGGCGGCCTTGAACATCTCGATCGCTTCCTCGACCGTATGCTCGCGGCGCTCGAAGGGCGCGTTGTACTTCACGATCCCGCGCATCTCCTTTTCGATCTTGTTGAAGTTCTCCGGCGTGAGCTGCACGTCGAGCTCGATGTCGTAATAGAAGCCGTTTTCGACGGTCGGGCCGATCCCGAACTTGGCCTGGGGCCAGAGGCGGCTGATCGCGTGGGCCATGACGTGCGCGCAGGAGTGGCGCATTGTGTCAACGGCGCTATGGATTTCTGGTTCGTCGAAGTCGGAGACATTTGCCATGCCTCAACCTCTACACGAATCCCATGCCCCGCGCAATTTTGGACCGGCTGTTTCGAAGCCGGACTCACCGCGACCGCGAGCCCCGTTTTTATTGCCGCTCCCGCCGGCCCGCGCCTTGCTCAAGCGGCCACCCACGAAAGGGAAATTGAAAATATGAAGAAGAGAATTTCGAAATGGATGGTGCCGGTGGCAACACTCGTACTGCTGGCGGTGCTTGTGGGTTGCAAGAAGGGAGGCTCGTCCTCAAAGGGGCCGGATCCAAAGACACCGGGCGAAAGCGGACAGAAGGTCGTGCCTCCGGCCCCGGTGCAGCCCGTGACTCCGGATCCGGGCACGCCGGCACCTCTGCTGCCGGTCTCGCAGGCGGGCTTCCGCTATGAGATCCGGGAGGCAGCGGGACTCAAGCGACCCTCCGACGAGGTCGTCGCGGTTCCCGAAAAAGGGCAACCCGCGCTCTATCCGCGTGCCAACCCGAACGACCCTGCGACCGCGCGCTTCGTGGTTTGGCCGGATGAGTTCTACGGTTCTCGCGTCGATCAGTCCTACTTTATGGTCGATGGCGATCGGGACTCTCGTACGGAGTCCGAGTACGATCCGGTGGCCCGGGTCTGGTTCATCAAGCTCGAGAGCGCGCTCGGAGCGAAAGTCTCCGATCTCGCGGGCGGCAAGGTGCGCTTCGATCTGGATCTCCTCCTCAAGGACGGACGCAAGATGAAGGAGAAGATCGAGCTCGAACTTCGTCCGGTTTTACCGGCCAATACGACTGAGATCTTGAAGAAGCCTTCTCCCACCGTTCCCGCGGACCTCGTCCGCTCGGTGATCGCCGGCGGCCTGACCGCCGAGAGTCGCAAGATATCCAATCCGACCTCCCGCCGCCTGAAGCTCTGGGTCCGGATCGACGACTCGGGCCCGATCCGTCTTGAGGCGCGAACGGTTTTTCACGCGATGGCGATCGATCTTTGGCAACACGGTCGAGCCGAATTTCCGGTCACCACGGTCAAGGTGACGCGTAAGGGGGGAGTCTCGGAGATCAAGCCGGGAACTGGGCAATGGATCAGCTTCGACTTGGAACCCGGCGAGGAGATCGGCGTCGAGTTTCGCGGTGAACTGAATGCTGTGACGCCGTTATGTGACCGGCCCGACGGCACGATCGAAATCGGTGTCGCGAACCTCGTCGGCACGTTCAAGCACTCGATGGTCTTGAGCGAGGCGGGGGAGGTCGCGGATGCGCCGAACGTCCTGCATCTGCCCGGAGTTCAGTGGAGCTACGACGTGCATCTCGGTTCGACGCCGTGGGAGGCGCGCGAAGACTGCCTGATGTACTGACTGTTTTTTGTCGCGACTCTATGCCATGAAGGCGGGCATGGCTGACAACGCAGGCGATATCGTAAGCATCCGACCCGCCACCGAAGACGATTTCGGCATCCTCGTCGAGATCGAGAAGAGCATCCAGGTCGCGCCATGGACGGCCGACCATTTCAAAACGGAGCTCGAGAAACCCTACAGCCACGTCTGGGTCCTCACCGACGACGAGACCGATTCGCAGATCTACGGCTACGTCGTCTTCTGGTTCATGATGGAGGATTGCCACATCCTGAACGTCGGAGTTGACCTTCCTTATCGGGGAATGGGTTACGGCAAGAAGATGATCCGGCAGGCGCTCAACTTAGCCGCGCGGGAGGGCAAGGAGCGGGCAATTCTTGAAGTCCGCAAGACCAACGCAGCGGCGATTCAGCTCTATCACTCGCTCGGCTTCACCATCGGACAGGTTCGGAAGAGTTTTTACTCAAACGGCGAAGACGCTTATCAGATGACGCTTAGCATTAAGGATGACGGAGTCATTCGCATCTAACGCTGAGTGCCGCGATCTTTTCTTTACATCACCATAGCCGGTGGGTAAGGTCCGCGACGCTTTACCTATGCTTTTTATGGGGCGCCTTGGGGCGTGGACTTCCGGATTTTTGCTGGTCTTGCTATCGATCCATGCCGTCAGGCTGGGCGGGTTGGACTCCTCGGCGGACTTCAGCTTTTCGCTGAGTCCTTCGGCTGCCGCAGGCTCGTACCGCCTGCTGGGAGTTCCGCAGGTCGCGGCGATTTTCGCCGAGCGTTCGGCTCGGAAGGACTCCGAGAGACTGGCGCGGCATCTCCTGAAGGTATGCCTGAAGAACCGCTTTGACCCGGCTTTTGTCCTTTCGCTGATCAATGTCGAAAGCTCGTTTCGCGTGGACGCGATCTCGCCGGCTGGGGCGGTCGGCCTCATGCAGCTTATGCCCGCGACGGCGGGCTGGTTGGCGAAGTCTAGGGGCCTGGGTAGAGCGGGCGATCTTCGCGATCCCTATCGCAACCTGACCCTCGGTGTTGCCTATCTCTCTTACCTGCGCGATCGCTACCCTGAGCTTTCGCCCTTCGAGCTTCTGTCCGCTTATCGCATGGGTCCGGCCCGCGTGGCGGCGATCCAGAAAGCGCATGGCTCGGGCGGGTTGACTCGGAACGAGAGCAAGAAGTATTTCCAGGCGGTTCGGCGCGGTTTCTCCGTGCTGCACACACGACCGCAGGAGCTCCTGCACAACGAAGTGCCGGAGCATCGTAAATGGGGGAGGCATCCCGGTGTTTGAGCTCAGAGTGAAGGTGGATTTTCCGGCCGCGCATCATCTGGAGGGGTATCCCGGGGATTGCGCGCGCCCGCACGGACACAACTGGGTTCTCGAGGTTTTCGCCTGCTCCAAGAAACTCAACTCCATCGGCCTGGCTATGGACTTTCGCGAGCTCAAGCGCGCCGCCAAGGCCCTTGTCGAGCCGTGGGATCATCAGGATCTCAACCTCCTGCCCGACTTCAAGGAGATCAACCCATCGGCCGAGCAGATCGCCAAGATGGCCTTCGATCGCCTCTCCGAAAAACTCAATAACGAAGGAACCTGGATCGAACGCGTGACCGTCTGGGAAAACGAGCGTTGTTCGGCTTCTTATTATGCGGGCTAAATCCGTCGTCCTGCTCTCGGGCGGTCTTGATTCGTCCGCCAATCTCGCTCTCTGCCATGCCTGGGACATCCCCGTCCTGGCGCTGACCGTTGATTACGGGCAAAGAGCGGCCCAGCGCGAGATTCGCGCGGCCCGCGAGCTCTGTCGCCATTATGGCGTCCGTCACGAGACGATCGATCTGCGCTGGCTCGGGGCGCTGGGCGGCAGCGCGCTGACTGAGACTTCGAGCCCGATTCCGGACCTTCCGACCGCCAAGCTCGATGACATGGCGGCCGCCACCGAGACGGCCAAGGCGGTCTGGGTGCCCAACCGAAACGGTGTGCTCATCAACGCGGCCTCCGCGTACGCCGAAAAGCTCGCGGCCTCGCGCGTGGTGGTCGGTTTCAACATCGAGGAAGCGGCGACGTTTCCGGATAACTCCGTGGCCTATCTCGAGCAGGCGACGCGCGCGCTGAGCTACTCGACGGCCAATCACGTGCAAGTCTTCTCCTACACGGCCGAGCTCGACAAGCGCGCCATCGTGGCCGAGCTTCGCAAGCTCAAGGACCCGGCGTTTCCGTTCACCTCCGTCTGGAGCTGCTACGAAGGCGGCGATATGGCCTGCGGCCGCTGCGAATCCTGCCGTCGCTTGGCGCGCGCGCTGGGGGCCTCGTGAGCTTGCCGCGCCTTCAAACCCGATTTGTCGAAGGCGCGCGTCCGTACACGGGGCCTGAGCTTCGGCCGCACTTCCTGCTCTCGGAGCTCAAGCTCGAAGGCTCGACGCTCGCGGCGTTTCGCGGACCCTGCCGCGTGGAGACGGGACATCTCGTGGATTGGGAGGATCGTCTCGCTTCGGATCGGATCGAAGCCAAGGAGATGGTTCATTTCCTGGGTGAGTTCTTTGGGCTCACGCTTCGCGAGGGCGTGCTGCTTCAGCGACTGCTGATGTCGATCATGACCGACGTCGTGCGCGAGCGCGGAGTCGAGGTGAGACGCGAGGGCGACGATCTTTTTGTCGGGGGTCGCAAGCTCTCGGTTTCGATCGTGACCGCTTCGCCCGTCTCGCTTCTTCTTCATTCAGGAATCAACATCGACCCGGCCGGCGCCCCGGTTAAGGCGATCGGTTTGGCTGAGCTCGGCATCGAGCCAGAGGGCTGGATTCGCGAGGTTTTGAGTCGTTTTCAGAAGGAATGGGACGGCATGGACTGGGCTTGCGTCAAGGTTCGACCCGTGATGTAGTTCGGCGCATGTCGCCAGAAGGTACGCAGCCTCGTTTTCACGTCACAGAGTCCATCCGTTCGGTCGCGCCCTACATCCCGGGCAAGCCCATCGAGGAGACTCAGCGCGAATTCGGTCTAAAGAAAGTCATCAAGCTCGCCTCCAACGAAAATCCGCTCGGTGCGAGTCCCAAGGCGATGGCCGCGCTCAAGAAGGCGCTCAAGGATGCCAATCGCTATCCGGACGCGACGGGCTTCAAGCTCAAGCAGGCGCTCTCGAAGATGCTCAAAGTTTCGCCGGGAGAGCTCACGCTGGGCAACGGCTCCAACGACGTGATCGACACGAGCGTGCGCACGTTCTGCGTGCCGGGCGACGCGGTCGTGACCTCACAGGCGGCGTTCCTGGCTTACAAGCTTTCGGCGCAGATCCACGGGGCGCGCGTAATCCAGACGCCGATGACGGCGGATCTTCGCTTTGATCTCGCAGCCATGCTCAGGGCGATCCGCGAAGACCAGGGCGTGCGGTTGGTGTTCATCGCCAATCCCAACAATCCCACGGGCAGCTATGTCACGCGCGACGAGCTTCGCGCCTTCCTGCGTGAGGTCGCCCTGGTTCGCGGCGGATCCGTGGTGGTGGGTCTCGATTACGCTTACTGGGAGTACGTGACGGCCAAGGATCTGCCGGATCCGCTGGAGCTCTACCGCGAGTTCCCGAACGTCATCGTTTACCGGACCTTCTCCAAGGTTTACGGGCTCTCGGGGCTTCGTGTAGGTTACGCCCTGGCCAATTCCGAGATCATCACTTCGATGGAGAAGGTGAGACAGCCGTTCAATCTCAACTCCTTGGCGCTCACGGCTGCCGAAGCCGCGCTCTCGGATAAGGCCTTCGTCTCGCGGTCCCGCAAGACCAATAGCGACGGGCTCAAATTCTGGAAGAAGGAGCTCAAGAAGCTCGGGATTCCGTACTGGGAGAGCCAGGGAAACTTCCTTTTGATCGATGCCAAGCGGGGGCTCGGGATGGAAGCCGCCGAAGTCTATCAGGAGAGCCTGAGGCGCGGCGTGATCCTCAGGCCGGTCGCCAACTACGGGCTTCGCGACGCACTTCGGATCAGTATGGGGACGCCTTCGGAGAATCAGACGGCCATCCGCGTTCTTAAGGCGCTGAAGCAGGCGCAAAGCGCCAAGGCGGAAAGATGAGCATGATCCCCAAGCAAGGGCCGGTGATTGCCATCGACGGGCCGGCGGGCACGGGAAAGAGCACGGCGACGCGAAGGCTGGCCGATGCATTGGGATACGTGCACGTCGACACGGGGGCGATTTATCGCGCCGTCGCGCTCACCACGCTCCAGAAACTCGGGCAGGTGGATCCGGCGGAGACGCTTCCGCCGGAGCTTGGGCCTAGTTCGGTCGAGATTGCACGCACTTGTCATCTGGAGTTCAAGCGGAACGCGAAGAAGAATCCGGCCAATCGGATTCTGGCCAACGGCAAAGATGTCACCGATCAGATCCGCACGCCCTGGGTCAGTATGGCGGCCTCTCGCGTTTCGGCCGTGCCCGAAGTCCGGGCGGCCTTGCTCGGGCTGCAGAGGCGGCTCGGTTGCGCGGGGCCTTCGATCCTCGAGGGAAGGGACATCGGAACTGTCGTTTTTCCGGACGCCGATGTAAAATTCTTTCTGTCAGCCAGCGTGGAAGAACGGGCCAAGCGCCGGTTGATCGAGCTTGAGGCGGCGGGCGCGGATGCCCCGTCGTTCGACGAGGTGAAGGCCCAGATCATCGATCGCGACCGCAACGACAGCGAGCGCGCGGTGGCGCCCCTGAAAAAGGCGCCCGAGGCGGTGGAGGTCGATACCACCGCGATGACTCTGGATCAGGTCGTCGCATTCATGGAAAAGACGGTCCGGGAAAGAATCAGTTGAAGGCCACTCGCGCCGAGCCTGGAGTAAAAATCTTGGTCGTCCGACCGGACCGGTTGGGGGATGTGATCCTTTCGACGCCGGTCTTCGGCGTCATCAAGAGGTTCTACCCCAAGTCCGAGCTCACCGTGATGGTGCGCGAAAGCGTCGCGCCCCTGATCCGTGGGATCCCCTCGGTCGACCGCGTGCTGGTTTACGAGCCCGAGCGCCGACACGCCGGCTTCAAAGGGTTCTTCCGGCTGCTTCGCGAGGTCCGAGGGTCGGGCTTCCGGATCGCCGTCGTGCTTCAATCTCAATGGAAGATCGCCGCGGCCTGCTTCTTCGCCAATATCCGTTACCGGGTCGGGCCGCTTTCGGCGCTGCATTCGTTCCTGTTCTATAATCGCGGGGTCCGGCAGCGCCGCTCTCAGGTCGAGATGCACGAGGCTGACTACAATCTTCAGCTGCTGCGGCGACTCGGCATTCGCGTCGGCACGCGCAAGTTTCCGACGACGATCGCCGTCGGCGAGGCCGCGCGCGAGCGCGCGCTCGAATGGCTCTTTTCCAAGGGCTGGAAGAAGGACGAGCCTCTGGTCGTCGTCCATCCCGGCATGGGCGGCTCCGCGCTCAACTGGCCTGAGGCGCAGTACGTGGAGCTCGTCCGCGCGCTGCTTAAAGAAGGCCGACAGGTCCTCGTCAGCGGAGGGCCGCTCGAGGCCGAGCTACTGACGAGAGTCGAGCAGTCGCTCTCGAATAACGAACAGGCGCCGGCGGGTGACGAGCAGGGTTCGTTGCTGATCATCTACCGCGGCGGCGGAACGGTCGAGGATCTCGCCGCGCTTTACGCGAATGCCGCGGTCGTCGTCGCGCCGAGCACGGGCCCGCTTCACGTGGCCGTCGCGCTCGGCAGGCCCGTCGTGACGTTTTATCCTCCGATCCGCGTGCAGAGCGCGCTTCGCTGGGGCCCGTATCGCCAGGACGAGGAGAACGCGAGCGTTCTGGTCCCCGAAGTCTATTGCGGGCAGGATTTCAAGTGCCTGGGCCACGTCTGCCACTACTTTCCCTGCATGAAGAGCCTGACCGTCGGACAGGCGCTCGAGCAGGTCAACGCTCAGCTCAAGAAGGCGCCATCGCCATGAAAAAGAAAACACCCGGCATCCGCTTCAAGACTCTCGCGCCCCGCGACTGGAACGCCGCGCGCCTCAAGCGGGTGCTCTCGTCGATACGCGGAAAGCGCGTCGCGGTCGTCGGCGACGTGGGTATCGACCGCTACACGATCGGCTCGGTCGAGCGGATCTCGCCCGAAGCGCCGGTTCCGATCGTGCTGGTCCAAGAAGAGCGATTCAAGCTGGGGTTGGCGGCCAACGTCGCCGACAACGTCCACGTGCTGGGCGGAAAGCCGCTTCTCTTCGGGGTGATCGGAAAGGATCGGGCGGGGCAGGACTTCAAGGCGCTCCTGCGGAAGGCGGGCATCTCTCCTTCGCATCTGGTGACGGATCCCGCTCGCCGGACCGTGCTCAAGGAGCGCGTCGTGAGCGACCGCCAGCAGCTTCTGCGCGTCGATTACGAAAGCTCGGAGCCTGTGGGAGAGCTGGTCCGGGGTCGCCTGCTCAAGGAAATCCAGGCCGCGATCCGCCAGTCCGACGCGATCGTGTTCGAGGATTACGCCAAAGGGCTTGCCTCGCGCGAGTTCGCGAGCCGCCTTTTCGCTTCCGCGCGCAAGGCGAAACGCATCGTCGCGGTCGACCCGAACACCAAGACGCCGCTTGAGTTCTACAGAGGCGCATACGTCCTGACCCCCAACACCAAGGAAGCCGAGAAGCTCACCGGCATCAGCATCCGCGACAAGGCGTCGCTCGCCGCCGCCGGGACTCGGATCGCCCAGGAGACGCGCGCCCGCTACGTCATCATCACGCGTGGCAAGGAAGGCATGGCGATCTTCACTCGCGGTTCGAGCGAGGTCACGTTGATCGAGACCTATGCGCGCGAAGTCTACGACGTCTCGGGCGCGGGTGACACGGTCATCGCGGTGCTAACGCTCGCGCTTTCTTCCGGAGCGACCGTCGAGGACGCGTGCGTGCTTGGAAACCTCGCCGCCGGCGTCGAAGTCGGAAAGCGCGGCACCGCGACGGTCACGCCGGACGAGATCCGCGAGGCGCTGGATTTTTTCGTGAAGCCGGTGGCTACGCTCAGTCTGTAGATGGTTTTTGTCGGCGCGAGCCGACCCGGCCGCGAGGCTGAAGAGCAAGGCTCTCCAGATCCGTTATAGGGATTGCGGAGGCTATACGACTGGCGGGCCGGAGCGCCTGCTTCCCGTCAAGAGCGAGAAGATAAAGCTCACGACGGCCAGGCCGATGAAAATGAAGAGGAGCAGCTTGCCGAGCTCGACTGATACGCCGGCGATGTTGTTCATGCCGAGAAACATTGCGATCAGGCCGATGATGAAGAAGACGATGGCGGCGCGTAACATAGCGTAGACCCTCCGTTAGGAGCTTCGGGAGCAAGCCGCATGCCTTGGCGAGCGGGCGGCTAGGGCACGAGGGAGAATTCACCTTGCCTGGATGGAGCATGTTCGTGTCATTGTTTAAAAATGCTATCGCCGAGATTTGGGGTAGGGACGGGCGAGCGCGAGCAGCGCGTCGCCATCGCGCGCGTCGTCGCAGCGATTGAAAAAGCGGGGGGGCGCGCCGAAAGGGATGCGGACGGCTTCAGGGCCTGGCTGTCCGTTTGGGGGGCTTTGCCCGCCGATCCTTGGAGCGCTCCGATCCAAATCAGGGCGTCCGCTGACTGCGCCGCAGATTTTGACGGTACAGTTCAGCTGAGCTGGAGCTACGTCAGCCGCTTGCATCTCGCCCTTCATGCATCCATCGCCGCACTGGCGGGGTTGCAAGGAGCGACGAGTGGCGACTGGAGATCCGCCGCGGCGATTTTAGGTGTGGGGACGCTTTCGGTTCCGGCGACCTTCGCGATGGAGGCTTGGCTCGTCTCGCGAAAAGCGATGCGAGCGTTTGCTCGGGGCGAGTAGCGCTTAGCGCGCGGCATCCGAAGACGAGGACGGAGCCACCGAAGCGGGGCCGCGGACCGCGGACTCGACCTTGAGGCTGCCTGAGGACTTGGCGAATACGGATTGGCGACCCTTCTTCAGCACGTTGTACGAGACGTTGACGTCAGTCGCAGTGCCCGAGTCGATCGTGGCCTGGTCCTGGTCGGTGGTAACTTCTGAGTCGGTGCTGGTTCCGCTTTGATCAGCGACGAGCGCGTCGCGCTGGGCCGCGGCCGCAGCCCGTTCCTGAAGGAGGACTTGCAGGTCGTTTCTGTAGCTCTTCTGCTTCTCGACCTTGCCCGTGAGCTTGGCGATGTCGTTGTTGAGTTTTTGAAGGTCATTAGGCGAGTACTTGCTGCCGTTTTTCTTGAGGTCTTTTTTCAGCTTGCTGAGCTGCTTACTGTATTCTTTGACGTGGCCGTCGACTTTTTGCGGGTCTTCCGTCCAGCTGAAACTCTTTACCTTCGGGCTCTTGTACTTCTTGTAGGTGGGCGTGGTTTGTTTCTTCTTGAACATGTTGGAGAACCACGAGGCATTTGCGGCCGGGGGTGCGCCCGCGAGGACGGAGGCTAAGGCCAGGGCGGCGACGGATCGACGGATAGGGGCGTAACGCATCGGGTTCTCTCCTGAGAAATGGGATATGACGAGTCCATTGCAGGTCGTGTTCCACCCGTGTCATGCCTACTAGGCTCGAAAATCCTGGGTATTTTGAAGCGATTGTCGAGCCCGCGCGCATAGGGCGAAAGCGGGTGTCGAATCCCTGGACACCCTGCATGAGGGCGTTGCAAGCGGCGCATTTGTGCGGTTTGGCCGAATTTGCTAGAGAAGAAAGGGTGAATAAGCCCAAAGCCTGGTTCCTGATCGCTGCCTTGCTTTCGACCGCTGCCGTTTTGACCTCTGCCAACGTGAAAGGAAATGCCGTGTCCTCCTCCGATGACTCGTCCAAGTACAAAAAACCCTCGCAGGAAGAGCTGAAAAAGAAGCTTTCGCCCGAGCAGTATAAGGTAACTCAGGAGGAGGGAACGGAGGCGCCCTTCAAGAACAAGTACTGGGACAATCACGAGGACGGAATTTACGTCGATATCGTCACGGGCGAGCCGCTCTTCAGCTCCAAGGACAAATACGACTCAGGCACGGGCTGGCCGAGCTTCACTCAGCCGATCGACAAGAAGCATGTCGTGACCAAAACTGACAACAGCCTCTTCTTCGAGTCGCGCACGGAGGTCCGCTCCAAGAGCGGCGATTCGCACCTGGGTCACGTCTTCAAGGACGGCCCCGGCCCGACCGGCGAGCGCTTTTGCATGAACTCGGCATCGATGCGCTTCGTCCCCGTGGCCAAGCTCAAGGAAGAAGGTTACGGCGAATACCTTCCGCTTTTCGCGGGCAGCGCGGCGGCTGCGGGCTCGTCCCCGAGTCCGAAGACCCCCTCCAAGAAAGAAGTCGCGATATTGGCCGGAGGCTGCTTCTGGGGCGTCGAAGAGCTGATTCGCTCCCTCCCGGGAGTGCTCGAGACCGTCGTGGGCTACACGGGCGGTATCACCGACAATCCGACTTACAATGACGTCAAGAAGGGCAATACCGGCCACGCCGAGGCGATTCGCATCGAGTTTGATCCCTCCAAGATCAGCTACGAGCAGCTCCTCGAGAAGTTCTTCAAGCTTCATGATCCGACGACGCTCAATCGCCAGGGCAACGACATCGGCACTCAGTACCGGTCGTCGATCTTCTATCTTTCGGATGAGCAGAAGGCGACTGCCGAGAAGGTCAAGAAGCGCGTCGACGAATCCGGCAAGTGGAAGAAGCCCGTAGTGACCGAGATCGTCAAGGCGACGAAGTTCTACCCGGCCGAGGAGTACCATCAGGATTATCTAAAGAAGAACCCGGGCGGCTACACCTGCCATTACTGGCGCGATTAACATTTGTTCGGCTCAGGCCGCTCGGTTACCCTGTCCTCATGAAAATCCGAATCGGCTTCTGGAGTGGGCTTTTCCTCTCGCTTTGGACCTCCGTATCTCTTGCGGATCCTACGGCTTCGGCGCTGGATCAGGAGATCCAGAGCGCAATCCGAAGTTCGCAGAACGTCCCGAACGTGGGCGTCTCGGTGGGCGTGGTCAAAGATGGCAAGCTTGTCTTCGCCAAGGGCTACGGATACCGGGACCGGGCGAGGCGATTGCCTTCGACCGAGAAGACGATGTACGTCGCGGGCTCGATGAGCAAGGCGTTCACCGTCGCCGCGCTCGTCATGGAGTCGGAGGCGGGGCATGTGAGCCTCAGCAAGCCCGTGCGGGGATATGCTGGGGATTTCAAGCTTTCGATCCCGCAGGCCACCGAGGATGCGACGCTCATCGATCTGCTCTCGCACCAGAGCGGCCTGCCCCGGCACGACTGCTTCTGGTACATCTCCGATCTCGCGCGTGGCGAGCTCTTCGCGCGGCTCGGGTATCTGGGACCTAACCTTGATCCCAAGCAGACCTTCCGCAAGGCTTACCAGTACAATAATCTGATCTTCATGGCCGCGGGCACGGTGCTCGAGCGGGTGAGCGGCGCGCGCTGGGAGGATTACCTCCGCGATCGCGTGCTCAAGCCGCTCGGTATGAGCGCGACGAGCCTGGACGTCCCGTCATTGCAGCAGTCGCAGGAGCCGGCGCTGGGTTATGCGGGCGAGGACCTTCTGCCTTACAAGGACGTCGAGTCGATCGCGCCCGCCGCCGCGGTCAATACCAACGTGCTCGATATGGCCAAGTGGCTCCAGTTTCATCTCGATCACGGCGTCGCCTCGAGCGGCAAGCGGCTGATCTCCCTGGACGGGATGGAGACGATGTACAAGCCTCGGATCGACACGGTGCCGGGCACGGGCGCGTACTACGCCATGGGCTGGCGCCTGGACAAGTGGGCCGGCAAGCGCTGGATCCGCCATGCCGGCAATATGGACGGCTTTCTCGGGCTCGCGGGTTTCGTGCCCGACGCGCGCCTCGGCACGATCGTGCTCACCAACCAGAACGACAGCCCGGTTCCGACTGCGGTTACACAAGCTGTGATGAAGGCATTTCTGGGCACGCAAGCCTTGAGCGAGCCGCTCGATCTCTTCGTCGAGGAGAACGGCCCGCGCGCGGCGCCTGCGCGCGGAAATGAGCCGGTAGTGGTCGCGGATCTCTCGTCGCTCGACGGTCGCTACTCCAATCCTGCCTACGGGGAGATGAGCGTGGCGGGCGGGGAGGTGAGCTATGGTGCGCACCGCTGGAAGATGCGTGCGACTTCTGACGCTGACGTGGTGGGCGTGACGCTCGACCTCGGCGGGCGCACGCAGGAATTTCTCCTGAAGTTTTCACGTGACTCAGTCGGCAAAACCAGCGGCTTTTCAGTCAGCTTTGACGAAAATTCGACGCCCTTCCGATTCGCGAAACTTTGAGAACTTTGCTATCATCTTTCTTAGCCCTATATGGGCTCGAAAGGAGGTGGTGGCGTGACTAAAAAGCAAGATGAACACTGTACCAGTCGCAGGGCGCCTAAAATGGAGGTGACGTCGCCTTAGTCGGTTCCGTAGAATCGGCTAACCCGACGCCTCGGCGTTCCGGGTTTCGTTGAGATCCGGGCACTGCCGCCGCCCTTGTTAGTATCGCAACGGTCCCGTAAGGGGTCTGCGACACTACGCGGGTTCAGATATTCAGACAGGGAAGGGAGACTCACTCCCTTCCCTGTTTTATTTTATACACCTAAATTATTGAAAACATGGAGGGAAAGAAAAGTTGATGCATTTAATCAACAATTAAGCTACAACTATAGTCCAGGCGAGGTAGGTCTGATCGGACCCACCCTGCTGTGACAGCTTAAGCAGAGGTTAGTTGTGAAGCGTACTGTCATCATCATCGGCCTTCTCTCCATCCCCAGCGCGTTTGCTGCGCCCTCAAGCGCGCCGGCGAATGCCCCCAAGAATACTTCCAAGAAAACGAAGAAGTCCTCGAAGCCTGCTCAGCCCAATCAGGCCGCTCTCCCTTCAGGCTCTACGCAAGCGTCCACCGTTGTCACCCCGGTCCCCAAGGTGTCGCAGGCTGCGAGAACGACCGTTGCGATGCCTCTCAAAGAAGATCGCTCTTCCAGCACCGCGATTCGCATGAGTGGCTCGATCGCCGGGACTTCGGTCCAAGACGAGCTTCGGCAGACGCGATCGGCGGGCTTCGGGATCAATCTCGATATCCATCATTCGTTCCTGGACAAGATGCTCGTTGCGCACATCGACGGCGGCGCGACTCTTGAGGCCGGAAGCTCGCAGGCGATCTTCGCGGACGAGTATACTCCCTCCAATCGCTTCGTGCTCAACGAGGCCGCGTTGAAGTTCATCCCTTACTCGAACGATATCACGACGGCTGCGCTCGAAGCGGGCGCGATCGACCAGGCACGTTTCGATGCGCCCGGACTGATCGGGGCCAACGCTTTCCCGGGGGCGCTCGAGTCCGCTCGCTTTGCCGTCGGCGGCCCGGGAAATTTCGTCGAGGCCTCGGCCGAGCAGGCCATCCCGGTCAATACTTCTCTCTCGACCCGCTTGGGCGATTCGATCGGCAGCCCGAGCTTCTTTCTCGAGCGCGCCAAGCTCGGCCTGCGCCCGAGTCGGGAGTTCGGCTTCGAAGGTTGGGCGAGCTATTTCAGTTTCTCGAACCTTCCTCATTCGATCGCGCATGAGAGCCGTTACCTGGGCAATAGCGTGACGGGCCTCGGCGCGTCGGGCGCGGAGTACCTCTATGGTTTCAGCGGTTTCGAGTCGGGCGCGAAGCTCATCTTCGGCTCCGACAAGGACCAGATCCGGGTCTCGCTCGGCGGAAGCTACGTGAACAACCTCGACGCCCCGATGGGCGCCAACGGCGCGATCCTCGGCTTCGCCCGGGCGGACTTCAACGTCTCCTCCCGCGTGGCCTTGTCGCCGCGATTCGAAGCGTTCCGAAACGAGTCGGACGCCTCGCCCGCTTATTACAATTCATCCGACATTCTCCACAGCAACCGCACCGGCGTGGGCCTCGGCATGGGCCTCCTGCTCCCGCGCGATGCCTTCGAGCTGGAGACCCGTTGGGTGACCGCGCAGCCTATCGAAACCAGTCCGTTCCAAGCCAACACGCAAGTGATCACCATCAAGTTGAGGAAGGCTTATGACCTACTCTAAGAGCCTAGTCGCCTCATTCTTAGGATTCGCCGCTCTCGTGTCCGCCACCGGATGTTCTCGCAACAAGGGCGCTTCGGCGCACGACGAGATGCTCTCGCAGGCGACGTTCACGGTCGATCCGATCTCATCGGTGGGCTCGGCCAAGGGTTCTTCTGATGCCGCGTGGAACCTGCCCAAGTCCCGGAGCATCAATTTCAAGGCTTGCATCAAGGATCAGGCGACGCTCAATCCTATCCAGGGCCAGGCTTTCGTGATCAGCGGCGGAAAGCAGGAGCAGCGGCGCACGAGCGACCCGAACGGCTGCATCACCTGGAACGAGCAGGTCGGATTCAATTTCCTGGCTACCGAGACCTACGTTACGCTCGAGCGGCAGATCAGCGGCGTGAATCCTCAGCGCGGGTCGATCCCGGTTTCGATCGGGATCAATCCCTGGCAGGAAGACGCCGGCGTCGTCGATCTTCGGTTCACCTCAGTTTCCAACATCGTGTCCGGTGGGCTGACGGCCGCGCGGCTCCAGAGCGGCGGCTCGCTCGGCGATGCAGCCAAGCTTCAGGTCGATTCGGTGAGCGCTTACTTCGAGCAGGCCCGCTACGTCGGCAAGAAGACCTCGATCCCGCTGCAGCTGACGATGCATCCGTCGGCGATCCGCAAGACGTTGGATGGTACCACCACGCCGGTAGCCCTCACGGCCGGCCGTTTCCGCCTGCACGTCGCGCTTCTCGAGAAGACTCCGAGCAAGGACGGCGACGACCGCCGGCTCCTCGGCGAGAAGGAATGGGAGCTCGCGATGTCCGCCGGCGTGCTGACGGCGCAATCGGTGATCGAGCTCACTCGCGACCCGTCGCTTCGCGCGACCTTCGAGATGTATTTCAAGCTGATCC